>Ga0209139_10000598_pt1 | contig 12639 bp, 11 predicted proteins | sample BogFormECP14_OM3_FD_188246 | JGI IMG/M metagenome (GOLD analysis project Ga0209139, IMG submission 188246) | Bog forest soil microbial communities from Calvert Island, British Columbia, Canada - ECP14_OM3 (SPAdes) (version 2) | ecosystem: Environmental > Aquatic > Freshwater > Wetlands > Bog ...
GGAGAATTGTGGCCGCGATGCGGAGCGCGTAAGTCCGACCAGGGCGCCTGCGCCAAAGGCGCCATCGGCGCCGCCCCCCGAGAGTGCAAGAATATTGACGGGTTGTCCCGCGCGCTGCGCACGCAGGCGCCGCGCGACGCTTTGCACGGATACGGTTGTGAAGTGCTGATCGGACCTCAGCGTGCGGATCGCGTTCGGCGCTTCCCCCTGGGCGGATGTGGGTTCCAGAACGGCGATCCGCGCGCATCCTTGTAGGGTAAGCAAACTCACGCACGTAATCAGGATGGCAGTTGGGAATCTCAGTCGCACAGGAATTCATGCCCTATTGCACAAAGCGTGGATCGCTGATGCCGCCGGGGTGCAAGATTGCCGCGCTGCCCGTTTGCAGCCGACCGCATTCATCAAAATCGCCAGCCAATACTCAACGTCGTCTCAGCCGTGTTTAGGTTTTGGTTCGAACTGCTGACGAGCCGGTCGAGGTATCGGTATCGTGTTTCAAAATCAAGATACAAACTTCCTGTCAGGTAGTACTTGGCGCCGATGCCGAGGTTGGCCGTGAAGCCATTGCTGTCCCTGAGAGCGACGGGCGTGCCGTTGATCTCTCCTGTGATAACCCTGTCCAAGTTCGCCCAGGCATAGCCTGCGCCCGCGAGCGCGTAGAGAACTATCGGGTACTGAGGCGTAATGTTCCAAACAGCATCGAGATCGATTGTAGTGAGCCATAGATTGTTGCTCCCCCTCGCAACGCGCACGGCACGAGTCGGTGTATAACCGCCAGAGAGCTGGATGCCCCACATATCCGTAATGTTGTAGTTATAGCGGGCGCCAAATGTTACGTCGTCGTTCAGACGCGGAGTTCGGCCCGAAACTGGCGTGTCGGTCAGGTTGTCGCCGAAAAATTCACCACCATAAACCTCAACTGACTGCGTACGCGCCTGTTCCTGCGCCTCGGCCGCGCCCTGCACCGATAGCGCGACCATTGCCGCCAGCCCAAGGCGGGCCGCAGCGGACTTCAAGGAATTTCCTCTTAACGAGCGCTTCGAACAACGATCGAATTGGAAATCGAACTGCGGCGTAACCACTCGAATTTGCTCTATGACCATGCGCATAAGCTAAGCGTCCGGGATCTACGGCGGAAGCCTGAATATTTCGATAATCAATATCGACTCTCGAGATAGGCGCGGCCCGATCGCCGTCACACCAGGTGCCGCTTCGTGCTTGATCAGGAGGCTTTGTCTGCGCACCGCAAAAGTTATCGCGTGCACACTTGCATGACTGCGCAAGCGGGTATCGGTCTTGACGATAGAAGCTATCGAAAGTTAACGGCTTCACGGCCGACTTTCTTGGTTTAATCTCCTGGATATTCTGCATCTGTATCTTTAGGAGAAACGAGATGACCGAGAGCAAGAAACTATCTGTCCTGCGCGACAAGCTCATTCGCCAGCGTCGTGCCATCGTCGAGCGCCTTCATAACGCTTCCCTCAATCAACTTAGCAGCGATGACCTAGCGCGGGTCCAAAACGAAATTGATGCGGTGGACAAAGCGATGGCAGAAGAGAAGCATGCTGAATTTCGTCTCTGAACATTCGCCCGAGCAGTTCAACTCTTCAAAACTTGTGATGAGCCGTTGGGAGAAAGCTGAACGAGACATGCAGGCCGCCAACGCGTGACCAGCACACGTCGTCAAACGCGCTCGCGTTGGTGCATCGTTGTCGCAGACGCCGCGGGTCCGGAGTGGCCGTTCTCGCGAGACATCAACGTGCAATCAGCGCCGGTTCAATTTTGCGGCTTCGGGGAGCCTACTACAATGTTGCAAAAGGCACTACATCGCGCAGGTCGAATATCTCACCCGGCACGCGTCATGGTCACAGCAGCCGAAGCACATCGATCTCATTGGCAACAGGCGCTGTGGTTCATGCGGGCTGAGCATCGTTTTGTGAGCGAGTCCCCCGGGTGGTCTTTGCTGACCACCGCCGCCGCTGTACTTGCGATAGCTGTGCAGACGCCCACTGCTTTGATAACGCTACTGCCCGCTCGCTGCTATGTCGCGGATGAGTGGACCCTGACGCTCGCACTGCATAGAGCACTCTCAGAACGTCGCTTGCACTCTGAAGGCATCCTGACGCTCGGAATCATGGGCTCCGGACTCGACGAGGACTATCTGGTCCTGAGGGAACCGGAAGATCGGCCCACCATTGCTGTTGCCTATACGGCACAAAGACCCACGCAATGGGTCGCGCGAGATCTTGTCCGAGAAGGAGCAGTCGTTGCAAGTGGCATCTATATCGCTTCCGCCGGCGCGTTGGCTGCGCTGCTCTACAGATACTGGCCCACATTGACCCGTAAGATTTTGCGACATCTTGAAAAGTCGCACGTCCCCGGTGTCGAAAACCGAATCACGCCAGCCATCGCTCAAGAGGCGTTGCACGCGGCAGCGAGGCCCTTCTGGGACCGTCCACCTTGGTTGACCTTGCGCGCCCTGCGAGTGGCGCAATGCGGGTGGAGCAGCCTGGGCTCGACCGAGGCGATCAAGCGAATTGCTACTCCGTAACCGGACGCTGCCACGGGTTTTGCCGAAACTCTCAACCTGATCATTTGAAGCAGGGCTCGTTTCAGCGAATCGGTCAGTGCGGTGGACTGTTTGCAAGGCCGAACAGACCTCGGCGCTTGATCGCATCCGCCACGGGGATGGGCACCATTTTCTCCCAGAGTAGATTGTTGGCTTTAATCTTCTTCAGTGCGTCCCGCGAGAAAATATCGAGAATATTCGTGTCGAACCCGACTATGCAGTCGATACAGTGATTCTCGAGCAGGTAGGCGTAGAGGCTTGCAAGGTGGTCGGCAGTTCTCACGTTCTTTGCAGTAATCAGTATATTCGGCGCGAAGAATTTCGCCGGCGCACCGGCACCCCTGGCTTCTACGATATACCTCTCGTACGCCTCCCCCCGCATTGGGTAAATGTATAACTTGACCGCGTTTCTGAACAGACGGCCGAAGGACTCGAGGATGCCGCCTTCGAGGTTCTCGTAGTACTTCTCGTTGAACACCTCCAGCAGATTGTTGATGCCCATGGCAACACCGATCATTTCCTTGGTGTAACGCCGAAAATATGAGGTGAGCCGGTAGTATTCTGAATAGTTGGAGATGAGAACCGTAAAGCCGATGTCGGTCAAAAGATCGACCCGCGAGAGAAAATCCGGAGCGTCGAGCGCGCCCTCGGAGAGCAGATTGTTCATCGTAATTTCCATCAGGACGATGACCTCTTTCCCTTTCACCCTTGGCTCCTGCACGAACTGCGCCGTCGCGCAGTTGATCATGTCGACGTTGACGTGCGTCACAGGTCGGAAGCTGCCTCTTTCAACGATGATCGCCTTCTTATGGAGGACCTCGGATGGCTGAAGCACCTCACCGTTCCGCCCAAACATGACCGCGTTCGTGAGTTTGCACTCCACCAGGTGAAGCGACATTAAGCGGTTGTCGATCTTCTCGAAGCAATGTCCCGAAAAGCGCAGCATGTCGACCTCTACCCTATCCGCGCCGAGGTTGTCTTGGAGCGATTCAATTAATTTCCGGGGGTCCGAGCGGTAGTAGAGGGCGCCAAAGATGAGGTTGACCCCAACAATGCCGAGAGCGTGTTGCTGCAGAATTGGGTCTTTGTCGCACATGCGGACATGCAGCACGATCTCGCTCGGCTCGCCGGTCGGCTGAGTTTGGAACCGTATACCCAGCCAGCCATGTGCTTCGTTTGCGCCGGGGCGGTTACTGGTCGCAACCGTGTCGGCGAAGACAAAGAAATTCGTTCGAACGCCGCGGTTTGCCGAGAGGCGCTCGACGAGAAGCCCATATTCGTGATCCAGCATCAAGTTCAAACGTTCGCGCGACACATATCGCGGGGCCTTTCCATAGATGGCGTCGCTGAACACCATGTCGTATGCGGAGATGGACTTTGCAATCGTCCCCGACGCCCCGCCGGCGTGAAAAAATTCGCGCGCAACTTCCTGGCCCGCTCCAATCTCCGCGAAAGTACCGTACATCGGCGCGTCGAAGTTTATCGTGCGTGCTTTCTGCGTGGTAGTGAGCAACTCCTTACTCTCGTTCATGCGCGTCACCTCATCCCGGCTGGCACCGTTCACGACGGCGATCACATCGGTAGTCATTGCTATTTCTCCGGAGTAATTGGAGGTCCGTCGCCCCGAGGGAATAAACTAGAGTCGTGGCCCGCAATTCGGAAGCCCATATCTTTCGATATCATCCATCGCCGGCCGCGATATCGGTATGTAGCGGCGAGCGGTTTCGAATTCCCACCAACGAGGCGTGTCGATGGTCGCTTGCGGCTTGCGGCCGATGATGAGGAGGTTGATTAGGACGCGCATTTTCGTTCCTCAGCTCGGCTACCTCGAGTTTAAGGCGCTCCATGAACCAACGCCCCGCCGGACCCGGGGGGCTGTCGGTCCGATAGATGGCCGACATCGCAATCACGGAACCTTCGGACGGCGCGTCCTCGAGCATGATCTGAACGAGCGCGCCGCTCGCCAGGTCTGCCTCGATCACGTGCAGAGGCAGGGCGCCATACCCCAGCCCTGCGCGCAAAAACGCAAGCTTGGCCCCAAGGTGCGATAGGCGCCAAAATCTATTGGACCGTACCGCTGATTCTCGGTTTGGCGAAATATCCGCAGGATCCACATGTATGAGCAGGACGTGCTCCGCGAGCACTGTGGCAGGAATCGGCGCGTGGTAACGCGCGAGCGGGTGCTGCGGCGAGACGATGGTTGGAACGCTGACCGTCAGCAGCGGTTCGCGGGTAATGTTTGGCGACACGCAAGACCACGAGCCCGCCAGACCGACAACGCAGCGCCCGTCGAGTACGGGCTCAACCACGGCGCTCGATTCGATCTCGAAATTCAACAGCGTCGAAGGGAATTCTAGTTGGAAGGCGGCGACAGCAGCAGTCAGCGGCGCCGGCGGAAACATCACGTCGACGGCCACGCTGAATTCCGGTTCAAGACCGCCGGCCAAGTTCTTGGCGCGAGCCTTGAGGACGTCCACGTCGCCCGCCACCGCGCGTGCATCGGCGAGCAATGTGCGACCCTGATCCGTCAGAACCGGCAAGCGGGCGCTGCGATCGAACAGCTTCACCCCGAGCTGTCCTTCCAGATTCGCCAGGGACTGGCTCACCACAGACTGCGCGCGCCTCAGGCGGCGACCAGCTGCCGAGAAACTCTTCTCATCCGCTACCGCGATGAAGGTGCGGAGTTGATCGAGTGAAACGCCGTCTAGCATGGTAACCTCCAACGATTCTGATTCTTATCAAGCGATGACAGACGGTGAAGCGGGCTAATTAGCCATTGGCTTTTAACGCTTGACGTGCAGGCGCTCATACCATCCTCGCCCTTGCGGGAGATAGCGAGGCGTCGCCTGCTCGCTCCGCGTGACAGGCACTGCTAGCAGGTAACGATCGCCGAGCCACGACACCGCATTGCGTAGCGCGGCGGTGTAGTCGTCTACCGGGAGCCGTGAGGATTCTTTCGTCACGAGTTTCATAGTCCACTCCATAAGTTGGGTTTGCGATGTGAGAGCTCAAAATCGATAGGCTGACCGGAATCTCAGCGCCGCCCGAGGATGCTCCCCATAGAGTGGCCCCTTGCAGGTGGGCGGAAGGATCCGAGAACGGTTGCGGATAGGAGCGAACAGCTGGGACGCCATCCGGCCGGGCCTCATCCTGCAGATCCGGGGGGACTGGAGCGAGTCGTGTCATTGTGGTAGAGGCCGCCAGGGCTAGCAGCATTAGACAGGGAAGAAGGCGTAGATGGACGTGGCCACTGAGCCGATCCACTGTGCGGTTCGAGGTTGCATGCGCGATGTGAAACGACCACTCCATGCCTGTATTTTGCGCACGCGCCTCACACTTAAACAGCCATGGAGAAGAAGCGCTGCATTTCCAGAACGCGCACCGAACGCCGGCTATGTTTCATCAATGGAAACGCTGCATGTCAGGGCATTCGATTGTCCTGCTCGCAGGCAGTTATCAGGATTAGAGACGTTGCTTCTCCATCTGGAAATTGGCGAACTTCTCACCCCGAAACGTCTCGAGCTGGGGCGTTATCAGCCGATCGAGCGCCGATAGATTTGCAATGACCCGCTGCAGCGCCTTAGCCAGGATCGCCGCCTCCTTAATGGACAGGCCCGTCAGCGCCTCGCGCAGCGATTCGCCGGTCATGTTTCGGAGCAACGGCAGGACTTCCCTGGCCTCCTCCGTGATCGCCAGAGATCGCGCCCGGCGATCGGCAGGGCGAGGACGCCGCTTCGCAAGTCCCAAAACTTCCAGCCGATCGAGGATGCGGACCAGCGAGGGGGAAGAGATGCCCGTCAACTCCGACAGGCGCTGCTGAGTGACTCCTTCATTCTCTGCCAGTACGAGCAGCGCTCTGGCCTGCGCGAAATCGAGAGCCAGATCACGAGATCGCTCCTCAAAGCGTCGCGCATAGAGCTGACCGGCTTCGCTCAGACTGAAACCGGCAAATGGCAGCCTGTCCATCTATACCTTGATAATGACTTTGCCGAGATGGCGACCGGATTTCAGATATGCGAGCGCCGCCGCGATGTCCTGCATCTGGAACGCCTCGTCGATTACTGGCCGGATTCTGAGGTGTTCGATCATGCCGATCATCCGCTCGAACATCTCGACGGACCCGACGATCACCCCCTGAATGCGCAGAGTTTTGGTGAGTATAGGCAGCATATCGAGGCGCCCCCCGGCCCCCGTGAGCAAGCCGACCAAACTGATTGAGCCGCCCATAGCGGCGGCTTTGATCGACTCATCGATCGTGCCGGCGCCGCCGGTTTCCACGACGTGGTCCACGCCTGCGCCACCCGTTACCTCGAGAACCACCCGGCTCCACTCGGGTTCCCTTTCATAGCGGATCACGTGCTCCGCACCCAATCGCTCGAGCCTGCCGACCTTCGCCTGACTTCCGGTGATCGCAAAGACTCGAGCACCCGCGGCGAGCGCGAACTGCATCGCGAAGGTGCTCACGCCGCCGGAACCCTGCACCAGAACCGTCTGTCCGGGCTTGAGGTCACCAAACTCGAAGAGGGCATTCCATGCTGTCAAAGCCGCAGTTGGCAGCGCCGCCGCTTCCTCGAACGACAGTGCATCGGGAATCCTGACAAACCCACGCTGATTCCCTTTGAAGTATCTCGCTAGAACCCCATCGACGGTGCCGCCAAGCGCCGCGCGCCCGTTCTCAGGTTTGAACGGCCCTGACGTCCAATCCGGCATCTGCGCTGAAGCGACACGGTCGCTAATCTGAAAGCGATCCACCGCGCTCCCGACCTCGACGACCTCACCGGAACAGTCGGAGAGCGGGACGAGCGGCAGGCGGATGTCGCTGACGCGACTGGGAACCTGCCCAAGTGCGATCAGGAGGTCGCGGTAGTTCAACGATGCCGCATGCACGTGGATACGTATTTCGTGGTGGCGTAGGGGCACGAGCGGACGTTCGACTATCCTGAAGTGTTCCAATCCGAAAGCTTCGATCTGTGCGACGAAATTTGTCATTTCCTCAGGCGCCCTCATCGGCGTCTCCATCTGGTAGCTGCAAACAGATGGACTTTACGTCCGCACTCGGACGCGATGAACCCGACGAGCGTTGATGCAACGTTTCATGAGGGGAAATTGGCAAGCGACGTTGCGACGCTTTTCCGAATGCGAAACGATTCTGCGCGGCCGACGCTTGTCTTCAGCCAGGAGGCTAAGTCAGTCGCGAATCAACGGCCCTCGGCCAGCTTGCGCAGCTGAGTCCTAGCAATGAATTCCACCAGAAAATCGATGAACGCACGGATCTTGAGTGGTAAATACTTCCGGCTGACGTACACGATATACAGCATCGGCCCCTGCACCGGATAGTCTGTGAGCACGGGCGTTAAGATTCCCTGGAACTCCGGTTCTTCGAATTGCGTCTCCGGCATCGGCGCAAGACCGATGCCGGCGGCAACGGCGTGTCCCACGCCGATCATCGAGCGGTAGCGCATCACGACACGAAGCGGAACTTCAATCTTTCCCTCAGAGCCCGTCAATGAGATGGCATCGATATTACCGATCGCCACGAAATCGTGGTGGGCGAGCTCCTCAGGGGTCTTGGGGGCGCCATGACGCTTCAGATATTCGCGCGACGCCGCGATGAAGAAGGATACTGGCCGTACCGGCCGAGCAATGAGGCCCGGCGGAAGCGAACTCTCGCGTGCCACCCGCAGCGCAAGATCGTAACCTTCCTCCACGAGATCGACGAGCCGGTCTTCGAACGAGACATCGACCATAATTTCCGGATAGCGGAGATGGAACTCGGCGAGCATATCCGCGAGGCGTCGCCCCGCAAACCAGCTCGGGCACGTGATTCGTACCGTGCCGCGGGGCACCGTACTGAGGGACCCCAGTTCCAGCTCCGTGGCTTCCAGGTCATCCAGGATGCTCTTGCAGCGCTCGAAGTACACGCTGCCGGCTTCCGTAAGGCTCAGCGTGCGGCTGTTGCGATTCAGCAGTCGGACCCCGAGTCGCTTTTCCACGTATGCCACGTGCTTGCTGACCATCGCAGTGGATAGGTCCATGCGCTCGGCCGCGGCAACGAAAGTACCCGACTCGACGACCTGCCGGAATACCCTGATGCTTGTCAGAGTGTCCACTCTAATAGTCTACATCAGGGGAATGCTTTTTGGGCTTCGGTAGTTTGCGACAGCCAACCGCCGCCTAACGCCTTGTAAAAGTTTACCTGATTGGTAAGTGCTGCCTGGCGAACGGTTACCAGTCCCTGCTGCGCGGCGTAGAGGGAGCGCTGGGCGTCGAGGGTGACGAGGTAGCTGTCAACGCCCGAGCGAAACCGCATCTCTGCGAGACGGTATGCATCCGCATCCGCTGCCACCAGCGTTTCCTGCGCACGCTGCTGCTCGAGGTAGCTGCCGCGCGCGCTCAAGGCGTCGGAGACCTCGCGAAAGGCCGTCTGGATCGTCAGCTCGTATTGTGCAATCGCCACGTTCTTCTCGATATGTGCCAGGTCGAGATTGGCGCGGTTCTGTCCGCCGTTGAAGATCGGCAGAGTGATGGTCGGCAGGAAGCTCCATGTGCCCGTGCCCGCGCCGAATAGACCGCCGAGCCGATTGCTGGCGGTGCCACCGGATGCGGTTAGCTGGATGCTCGGCAAGAACGCCGCGCGTGCCGCGCCGATGTTGGCATTCGCAGCTCGCAGGGCGTGCTCCGCGCTCACGATATCGGGCCGATGCGTGAGCAGGTCCGAGGGCAGGCCCGCGGGCACTTCTGCGAGCAACCCGTCGGCTACGAAGTCCTTCGGTTCCGGCAGATCCGCGGGGACGTCCTGACCGAGCACCAGTGTAAGTGCGTGGGCATCCTGCGCGAGCTGGCGCTGGTACTGCGCAAGGCTTGCCCGTGCGGCATCGACCGTGCTCTCCGCCTGGCGCAAGCTGAGGAGCGTCGTGGTGTCCCGCTCGAACATCGCGCGCGTGAGCTCGTAGGACTCGGTCTCGCTGCGCAGCGTTTCTTGCGTCAACTCGACCAGTGCTTTGTCGGCCAGCAACGCGAAGTAGTCGGTCGCTACCTCGGCCACCAGGCTGATCTGGGTGCTGCGGCGGCTCTCGTTCTGCGCCAAATACTGCTCGAAGGCCTGCGTCGTAAGGCTGCGCTCGCGACCGAAGAGATCGAGTTCGTAACTGGTAAAGCCGATTCCGGCACTGTAGTAGTGGAGCGTGGTGGCCGTCGTGCCGCTCGGCAGCTGAGCGCTGCTGCCTGAGCCGCCAACGCCGCCGAGCGGCAGGGTGCCGTTCGCAGGCAGCCGCTCGCCAAGTCCGGAGCCCGTGGCTGAGATGGCAGGGAAGAGATTGCCACGCTGTACGCGGAACTGCGCCTGCGAGGCTGCAACGTTCAGCACAGCGATGCGCAGATTCCGGTTGTTGGCCAGCGCGATGTCGATGAGCCGCTCGAGGCGCGGGTCGGTGAAAAAGTCGTGCCATCCGATCTGATCGGCAGAGACTTTCGCAGAGCCCGCGTCGGGTTGTAGCGCCTGTGGGGCAGCGGCCGCGTCCGCCGGCCAATGCTCCGGCGTGGGGGACTGTGGCCGCTGGTAGTGGGGCATGAGGGTACAGGCGCTGACTGCTGTGGCGGTGAGCAGAGTAAGTACTGCACGCTTCATCTCAATCTCCCGTAGCCGGCTGTGCGCTGAGCAGCGCGGAGGCATCCTGCTTGCGTGACCGGCGTGCCTCCACCAGGCGCAGCACTGCCACGAAAAATGCTGGGACCATGAAAATGGCGAGCACCGTGGCCGCGATCATGCCGCCTGCCACACCCGTGCCGATCGCGTTCTGGCCGCCCGATCCTGCGCCGGAGGCAATGACCAGCGGTGCGACACCGAGGATGAACGCGAAAGAGGTCATGAGGATCGGCCGCAGCCGCTGCCGCGCCGCCTCGGTCGCGGCGTCGATCAGGTTGCTCCCCTGCTCGTAATTCTGCTTGGCGAACTCCACGATGAGGATGGCGTTTTTGACTGATAGTCCCATCGTGGTGAGCATGCCCACCTGGAAGTAGATGTCGTTGTTCAGTCCGCGGAAGAGCGTAGCAAGAACGGCGCCCAGGATTCCGAGCGGGATGACGAGGAGCACTGCCGCCGGGATCGCCCAGCTCTCATACAGCGCGGCCAGGCACATGAATACAACGGCGATCGAGAGCATATAGAGGAGCATGGCCTTGGAGCCAGCCTGTTTCTCCTCGTACGATAGTCCCGTCCAATCGTAGCCGATGCCGTGCGGCAGCTTTGCCGCGAGCCGCTCCATCTCGGCCATTGCCTCTCCGGTGCTTCGCCCGGACGCCGGCGTACCGAGGATCTCAACCGAGGAAAGCCCGTTGTAGCGCTCGAGTTTCGGTGAGCCGTACGTCCACTCTCCGCGCGCGAAGGCTGGGAACGGCACCATCTGTCCGGCTCCGTTCCGCATGTACCAGCTCCCGAGGTCCTGGGGCAGCATGCGAGACGGAGCATCGCCCTGCAGATAGACACGCTTCAGCCGCCCTCGATCAATGAAGTCGTTGACATAGGAGGAACCCCACGCGCTCTGGATCGTATCGTTGATGTCGGATATCGTGAGGCCGAGGGCGCTAGCCTTCTCTCGATCGATCGCGATCCGGTACTGCGGTTCGTCATCGAGTCCGTTGGGGCGGACGCCGGCCAGCAGCGGATCCTTCGCCGCCAGGCCGAGAAGCTCATTGCGTGCCTGCATCAGCGCAGCATGGCCAAGTCCAGCCTTGTCGATGAGTTCGAAATCGAACCCAGTCGCGTTGCCAAGTTCGAGTGCTGCCGGCGGGGGGAAACCGAAGGCCACCGCTTTTTGCGTGCCGGCGAATTGCCGGTTGAAGCGCGCGGCAATCTGCTGGACGCGGTTGCGTTTGCCCGACCGTTCCTCCCACGGCTTGAGCGAAACGAAGGCAAGACCCGCGGTCTGGCCGTGGCCACCGTAGCTGTAGCCGCTCACCACGAACACCCCCTCTACGGCCTGCGCTTCCTCGGTGCGGAAGTAATGGCTGATGTCATCGAGCACACTCAGCACGTTGGAATCCGTTGACCCAGGAGGGGCTGTAACCTGGACGAACATGAAGCCCTGGTCCTCATCTGGCAGGTAGCCGCCGGGCAGGTGCAGATACCCGAGGGTAGCGATGCCGGCCACGATGAAGAGCCCGAGGAACGCACGCGCAGGACGGCGCAAGATTTTCGACACCCGCTGGCCGTAACTCGATTGCGCGCGCGTGAAAATGCGGTTGAACCAGCCAAAGAAGCCGCGCCGCTGCACGGCGGCATGGTCGGGCTGCCTGAGCAGTGTTGAGGTCAGAGCGGGGGTGAAGATGAGCGCGACGAGCACGGACAGGATCATCGAGGAGACAATCGTGATGGAGAACTGCCGGTAGATGACACCGCCCGAGCCGCCGAAGAAAGCCATCGGCACGAACACCGCCGAGAGCACGAGCGCAATGCCGACCAACGCACCCGTGATCTGATCCATCGACCGCCGAGTCGCCTCTTTCGGCGAGAGATGCTCCTGCTCCATGACTCGCTCGACGTTCTCCACCACGACGATCGCGTCATCGACCAGCAGCCCGATGGCCAGCACCATGCCGAACAGCGTCAAACTATTGATCGAGTACCCGAAGACTGCGAGCACCGCGGTGGTACCCAAGAGCACGACCGGTACGGCAATGGTCGGAATGAGCGTTGCCCGCAAGTTCTGGAGGAAGAGCAGCATGACGAGGAATACCAGCCCAATAGCCTCGGCGAGCGTCAGCATCACGTCTTTCACCGATTGCCTTACGAAGGGTGTCGTGTCGAGCGGATAGACGGCCTTGAGCCCCGGGGGGAATGTGGGCTCGAGTCGGGCAATGATGGTCTTCACTCCCGTGACCGTGTCGAGGGCGTTGGCGCCGCTCGCCATCTTGATTACGAATCCCGCTGCCGGGTCCCCGTTCCATTTCGGGATCGTCTGGTAGTTTTCACCGCCGAGGCCGATGCGCGCCACATCCCGCAGCCGCACCTGACTGCCATTGGGCTCGACGCGCAGAAGAATCTGGCCAAATTGCTCCGGAGTCTGGAGGTA
>Ga0209139_10000599_pt1 | contig 12629 bp, 8 predicted proteins | sample BogFormECP14_OM3_FD_188246 | JGI IMG/M metagenome (GOLD analysis project Ga0209139, IMG submission 188246) | Bog forest soil microbial communities from Calvert Island, British Columbia, Canada - ECP14_OM3 (SPAdes) (version 2) | ecosystem: Environmental > Aquatic > Freshwater > Wetlands > Bog ...
AGGAGGAGGAGGCCCGGGCGACCGCTGCTACTCAGAGGGGTAGAAGATAGCTGAGCAATTCTGCAGCGCGCGCCCGGGACTCCCAGGGCAGAAGAGAAATTCATCTCAATGCGATGAACGGGAGCGAAAAATTCGGAAAGCTCCGCGAGTTGTGCCGCGGTGAGAAGCGGGCCGGGGAGCGTGACGCCGTCTTTGAGATGGACGTCGAGAGACATGACGTGCGTTTCGCGGAGCGGATCGATCGGCGGATTCGTGACTTGGGCGAAGCGCTGTTTGCAGTAGTCCCAGAGCGTGCGCGGAAGCGTGGAGAGGAATGCCGGTGGGGCGTCGTCGCCCATGCTCCAATCGGCTTCTTTGCCGTGGATTAGCGCGGAGAAGAGCGTTTTGAATTGGTCTTCGGTCCAGCCAGCAGCGGCGGCGATGCGCTTGGGCTGCGTGGTCGTCGCCGAATGCGTGGCGGCGGAAAACGCGAGGTGGCGCGGCGGCGGCATGGCGTTGCGCGCTTGATGCATCGCGAGACGCTTCAAGATTTCGCGCCAGCGTAGGAAAAGGCCGGTGGCGGGATTGGCGAGAATCATTTCGCCGGGGCCAAGGCGTTGGCGTTCGGCGATGCGAGATTCTTCGAGATCGATCAGGCCGGTTTCGGAGCCGGCGATGAGTAGGCCATCGTGCGTGAGCGTGTAGCGCAGTGGGCGGAGGCCGTTGCGGTCGAGTTTAGCGCCGACGAATTGGCCGTCGGAGAAAATCAGGGCGGCGGGACCGTCCCACGGCTCGCTTTGTTGCGAGAGCGAAGTGAGGGCAGCTCGGATGTCGCGCGAGAGGAGCGGGTCGTTTTCAAACGCGGGAGGAACCAGCGTGAGCATGGCTTCGTCCGGCGCGAAACCTTCGAGGAGTTTCAGCTCGAAGGCGTTGTCAAAGCTGGCGGAGTCGCTGACCTTTTTCTCGAGCGGGGCGAACCAGGAGCCGACGGCCAAGCGGGCGCGAAGTTCGCGCTGTTTGGCGCGGAGCCAGCGGCGGTTGGAGACGATGGTGTTGATTTCGCCGTTGTGGGCAACGTAGCGGAAGGGTTGCGCGAGATCCCAGGACGGCGATGTGTTTGTCGAGTAGCGCTGGTGGAAAATTGCGAACGTCGTGGCAAACGCGGCGTCGCGCAGGTCCTCGTAGAATTGCGGGAATTGCCAAGGTGTGAGGAGGCCTTTGTAGACGACCGTTTGCGAGGAGAGCGAGCAGATATAGCAGCGCTCAGGCAGAAGCGATTCGGCGCGCTTGCGTAGGAGGGCTAGTTTTGGCTCGAAACGGGAGACGCCGCGGGAGGCGTGAAACGGCGCGACGTAAAATTGCCAGATTTCGGGCATGGTCTCGAGCGCTTTGCTGCCGAGAGAATTGGTGTTGGTGGGAACGCGGCGCCAGCCGAGGATGCGGAGGCGCTCGGTGTCAGCCGCAGCTTCTACAGCGCTGCGGGCATCCTGGGCTGCCGAGGCCGGGAAAAAGGCGAAGCCCAAGCCAAAAACTTCGGGGAGGTCGATTCCCCGCTCTCGGGCGCGGGCGCGGAAAAACTCGTGAGGGAGCGAGGTTAGGAGGCCTGCGCCGTCGCCGCTGGCGCCGTCGGCATCGACACCGCCGCGGTGGGTGAGGCGTTCCAGGGCCGTAAGGGCGATATTTACGATCTCATGGCTGGCGGTGCCGCCGAGGCGCGCGACGAAACCCGTGCCACAGGCGTCGTGGTCGGGATGGCCCCAGTTTGGGTGCCGATCGCTGCGGGATGGCACGCACCGAAGGTACATATGTGTTTATTAAGCTGGTAGGGCGTGGATGTACAACGCAGAATTTGCATTTAACAAATCGAATTTGTGGGGGAGGAGATTGTAAGTCGTGATTTGTTAAAACTTTGTAACTTCCGAAAAGTGGAAATCGCGGACCTTCATCGCGGGGACGACCATTTCGAAGGCTTCTTCGCCGGTGGCGCGCACGGCGGGGCCCAGTTGCTCAACATTGCGGAGCATCTCGAGAATGGACTGGTTGAAGCGAAAATTGCGGACGGCGGTGGAGATTTTGCCGTTTTCGACCAGGAAAAGGCCGTCGCGGGTCATGCCGGTCATGATTTTTTCGTAGGGGTCGACTTCGCGGATGTACCAGAGGCGGGTCACCAGGAGTCCGCGATCGGTGGTGGCGAGCATTTTTTCGAGGGAGGAATCGCCGCCTGCGAAGACGAGGTTCATGGGGGCTTCGCCGTATTCGTTGGGGAGAGCGAAACCGTGACCTGTGGGCTTTTTCCTGGCGGCTTTGGCGCTGCTGCGCGAGTAGACGAGATTTTTGGGGATGCCGCGGTCGACGAGTTGGACTTTTTCGCGGGGGATGCCTTCACCGTCAAAGGGGGTGCCAAGTTGGAGGGGGTGGTAGGCGTCGTCGGTGATCGAGATGTTTTTGCCGAAGAGCGGTTTGTTCATGCGGTCGTTGAGGCAGGAGCGCTTGTCTTGGAGGGCGGTGGCGGCGAAATCGTAGAAGAGGAAGCCGACTAGATCGAGGACGGCAGCGGGTTCGAGGATTACCGTGTAGCGGCCGGGCGGGAGTTCGCGAGCGTCTGCGGCCATGTGGGCTTTTTCGCTGGCCCGTTGGGCGAGCTTTTGCGGATCGAAGGCGGTTACGCTGGCGGCGTTGGCTTTGGCCCAGCTGGCGGCGGGATTTTCTTGCATGGTGATGCTGAATTCGGCGTGCGTCTCGCGGTAGTCGGCGAAGAGGCCGCGCGAGTTGCCGAGGGCGGATTGTTGGAGGCCGCTGGCGAAGATACCGGCGGCGACCTGGCCGTTCTGGACGGCGATGTCGCAGGCGCGGCGAACGGCTCGGGCGCGTTCTTCGGGAGTGAGGGCGGCGGTGTCTTTGGCGAAGCGGTTTACTTTGCGATAGCGCTGTTTGCCCGGGAGTGGGAGGAGATGCGGATCTTTGGGCTGGCTGTGAGCGAGGGAGAGAGAGGCTTCGATGGCGGCGCGGAGAGAGTCTTCGTCGATGCGATTGGTGGTGGCGCGGGCGGTGCGGCTGTCGATTACAGTGCGGATGGAGACGTTGAGACCGCGCTCGGCTACGTTTTGGTGAATGGCGTTGTTCGCGAACCGAGTGAGCGAGTCGGCGGTCTCGTCGACGTGAACTTCGGTTTCGTCAGCGCCGGTGGATTTGGCGAGGCGGAGTACGGTGTCGATGATGCGGCGCAGATCTCGTTCGGGAAGGAGTTGCGCGGAGGACGCGGTGGTCTTCGCTGTTGACGACTTGCTGGATTTGGATTTGCGCGCTGTGTTCATTGGTTGGAGAAGGCGGAGCCGATTTTTACGTTCCGGAATCTGCTTGGGGATGCGCCGTGGCCTGTGCCCATGGTTTGCATGGGTTGTCCTTTGCCGCAGTTGGGCGTGCCCCAGAGCGTCCAGTGATCGCGCGAGCAGATGGCGTCGCAGGAGTTCCAAAATTCCGTCGTGATGCCGCTGTAGCTGGGATTTTTCAGCAGGCGCGTTTTTTTGCCGCCTTTGATTTCCCAGCCCATTTCGGTGGAAAACTGAAATTGGTAGCGGCGGTCGTCGATGGACCACGAGCGGTTGGTTTCCATGAGGATGCCGTCGTCGGTGTCGGCGATTAGGTCGTCGAAGTCCCACGTGCCAGGGTTGAGGCTGATGTTGGTCATTCGAATGATGGGGAGGCGGTTCCAGCTTTCGGTGCGCATGGTGCCCGAGGAGCGCTTCAGGCCGACGAGATGGGCGGTTTCGCGATTGGAGAGATAGCCGCGGAATTGGCCGTCTTTGATGATGTCGGTGCATTGCGCGGGGACGCCTTCGTCGTCGTAGGCGAAGGAACCGAGGCCGGGGCCGTGTTCGAGGCGGGCGTCGGCGACGACGTTTACGATGTCGGAGCCGTAGCGCAGCTTATTGAGCTGGTCCAGCGTGAGAAAACTTGTGCCTGCGAAATTGGCTTCCTGGCCGAGGACGCGATCGAGTTCGATGGGGTGGCCGACGGATTCGTGGATTTGCAGGCCGAGTTGGCTACCGCCGAGAATCAGCGTGCCGGTTTTTTCGGGGCACTGTGCCGCGGAATGCAGTGCGACGGATTCCTCGCCCACTTGTCCTGCGTGTTTCAGGAGTTCGAGCGATTCGACGAGTTCGTAGCCTTCGAGAGCGTGCTGGCCGCCGAAGCTATTGGGATACGAGCGCTTCTGAATTTCTTCGCCATGAAAAGAGGTGGCGGCGATACCGCAACCGGTGATCAGTTTGCGTTGATGAATGCGCGAGCCAATGCTGGAAGCGAACCAGGAGTCAATTTTGCGAAATTGCATTCCGGTTTCGGTGAGCGTGACGCCTTTGATACGGCGCATTTCTGCATCGGCGGCGAGCAGCAAGGCGAGTTGGTTCTCGATAGGAAGTTCGAACGGATCTTTGCGGAATGGGCTTTGCCAGCTATCGACGTAGGGTTCTTCGTAGACCATTTCTACTTCGCCGCGCTTTGCCAGCGCGGAGGCCTTTGCGATCGAGACGGCTTGGGCGGCGCACGCGGCGACGCCTTCGCGAGTTAGTCGATCAGTGGAGGCGAAACCCCAGGCACCATTCGCTATTGCGCGAACGCCTATGCCTATCGATTCGGATTGGGCGAGGGTGCCGACCTGGCCGTTTTTCGTGGTGAGATCGCGCTGGCGGAGGTGCATCATGCGGACGTCGGCGTACGTGGCGCCGCGGAGGCGGGCGGTGTCGAGCGCGTTGGTGCAGAGATCCCACATGAGAGTGAACCCTGGAAAAACGAGAAATTAGTTTACAAGAAAAAGGGGCGCGTTGATTGCGCCCCTTTGCGAAAAATGCGACGGCTGAAACCGGGAGGAAAGACGACAGACAGGAATGTCTGTCCTACTACGTGCCCTCATTCCACGAAGCCAGGTAGTGCTCCTGTTCAGGGGTTAGCTTGTCTAGTTTGTGGCCCATGGAGTCGAGCTTGAGGCGGGCGATTTCTTTGTCGAGATTTTGGGGTACGACGTAAACCTGCGGTTTGAGTTGCTTGTAGTTCTGGCACAGGTACTCGGCGGAGAGGGCTTGGTTGGCGAAGCTCATATCCATGACGGAGGCCGGGTGACCTTCGGCGGTGGCTAGATTGACTAGGCGGCCTTCGCCGAGGAGATAGACCTTGCGGCCGTCCCTTAGGAGATATTCATCCACCAGTGGGCGCACTTCGCGCTTGCCGGTGGACAGTTTCTCGAGTGCGGGAATATCGATTTCAACGTTGAAGTGGCCGGAGTTGCAAACGACTGCGCCGGTCTTCATCGCTTCGAAATGCTCGGAGCGAATGACGCTCTTGTTGCCGGTAACGGTGATAAAAACGTCGCCGATTTTAGCTGCATCGGCCATGGGCATAACGCGGAAGCCGTCCATCACGGCTTCAATGCCCTTGGTGGGATCGATTTCGGTGATGATGACGTCTGCGCCGTGGCCCTTTGCGCGCATCGCGACACCGCGGCCGCACCAGCCGTAGCCGGCAACGACGACTTTGAGACCGGCGAGCAGCAAGTTGGTGGCGCGAATCACGCCGTCGAGAGTGGACTGGCCCGTGCCGTAGCGATTGTCGAAGAAGTGCTTGGTCTCGGCGTCGTTGACGGCAATGATCGGATACTTCAGGGTGCCGTCCTTGGCCATTGCGCGGAGGCGAATGACGCCGGTGGTGGTTTCTTCTGTCCCTGCAATGACCTCGGCGACAAGGTCAGTTCGCTTGGTCAGAAGCATCGTGACCAAGTCGGCGCCGTCGTCCATCGTGAACTGTGGCCTGTGCTCGAGCGCGGCGCGCAAGTGGGAGTAATACGTTTCGTTGTCTTCGCCCTTGATCGCGTACGTCGGGATGTTGTAGTCGCGATTCAACGAAGCAGCTACTTCATCCTGCGTCGAAAGCGGATTAGACGCGCAGAGAACCGCATCGGCTCCTCCATCGCGCAGCGCGATCATCAGATTCGCGGTTTCGCTCGTCACGTGCAGGCAAGCGGAAACGCGCAACCCTTTGAGCGGCTGCTCTTTCACAAAGCGCTTGCGGATGATTTCGAGTACGGGCATCTGCTGCCCCGCCCACTCAATCTTGCGCTTGCCGGCGTCGGCCAGCCCGAGATCCTTGACATCACCTTTTTTCAGTTCAGCGGTAGCCACACGGTTCTCCTTGGTGCGAATTTTGCGCGGCGAAGGGACTTCGACTTCGCGCAGGGAAAAACACGACGCCGGCGCAGGAGCCGACGTTCTAGAAAAAACTAACGGTGTGCGCCTGCTTCCACGGTGGCTGGCGCTCCGAGGCCAGCTGCTTTGCGCAGAGCATCGGCGCGGTCAGTGCGCTCCCAGGTGAAGCCCGGGCCGCTGCGTCCGAAATGGCCGTACGCGGCGGTGTCCTTGTAAATTGGACGGCGAAGATCGAGCGTTTCGATGATGCCTTTCGGCGTCAGGGAGAAATATTCGCGAATCAAATCGGTGATTTTCGCTTCGGAAATGTTCGCGGTACCAAAAGTATCGGCCATCACCGAGACGGGCTCGGCGACTCCGATGGCGTAGGCCAGTTGGACTTCCGCTTTGCGTGCCAGGCCTGCGGCAACGATGTTTTTCGCAATGTAGCGCGCCATGTAGCACGCGGAACGATCAACCTTCGAGGGATCCTTACCGGAAAACGCGCCGCCACCGTGGCGGCTGTAACCGCCGTAGGTATCAACAATAATTTTGCGGCCAGTCAAACCAGCGTCGCCCATGGGCCCGCCTATGACAAAGCGCCCCGTGGGATTGATGTGATACTTGGTTTTGCTGTCGAGCATGGCCGGAGGAATGATCGGGCGAATGACGTGCTCGGTGACGGCGTCGCGCAAATCGGTGTTGGAAACGCGTTCGCTGTGCTGCGTGGAGATGACGACGCAATCGACGCGAGCCGGACGGCCATCGCGATATTCAATGGTGACTTGAGACTTGCCATCGGGCCGGAGAAAATCAACTTTATTGGCTTTGCGAACTTCGGAGAGGCGCTGCGTGAGGCGGTGGGCAAGCTGGATGGGCATGGGCATCAGTTCGGCGGTTTCGTCGCAGGCAAAGCCGAACATCAGGCCCTGGTCACCGGCGCCGCCGGTATCGACGCCCATGGCGATGTCCGGCGATTGGCGCTTGACGGTGCACATGACGGCGCAGGTTTCGGCATCGAAGCCGTATTTCGCGCGGTCGTAGCCGACGGCGCGAATGGTGTCGCGTACCAGCGTGTCGTAGTCCAGAATGGCGCTGGTGGTAATTTCGCCGGCGACCATGGCCAAGCCGGTGGTCACAAGGGTTTCGCAAGCTACGCGGCCCTTGGGATCGACCTTCATCACGCCGTCGAGGACGGCGTCGGAAATTTGGTCGGCAATCTTGTCGGGATGGCCTTCGGTGACGGACTCCGACGTAAACAGGAAGTTGCGTAAGGCTTCGCTCAAAAGACTTTCTCCTTCGTGAACCGCGGCGGCTCGAGCCGCCGGGACAGGCTATTCACAGTGCATTAGATTAACTGATCAAAAGTACCATCGCGGGGGCCAAGAATCAACGCATTGAGCCCAAATGAGTTATAGGCGCAGTGAACGGTCAAAAACGGGGGTTGAACGGCATTTGGGTGGCTTGCAGGATGGGTACTGGGCTCAGGCCGCGTCTTCGTCGTCGTCCAACTGAACGTCCAGCTTGCCCTTTGTTTTCTTGGCCATGAGGTAGGAACGAATGAACGGGTCAATGTCGCCGTCCATGACGCGGTCGACGTCCCCCGCGCTGAACTTGGTGCGGTGGTCCTTGATCATGCGGTACGGTTGCATGACGTAGGAGCGAATCTGGCTGCCGAAGGAGATTTCCAGCTTGGTCTCGTCGAGCTTGTCGGTGTGGGCCTGGCGCTTCTGGATTTCCAGGTCGTAGAGGCGGGAGCGCAACATCTTCATGGCCATTTCGCGGTTTTTGCCTTGGCTGCGCTGGGCCTGGCAGCCGACGACGATGTTGGTGGGGATGTGGGTGATGCGGACGGCGGTTTCGACCTTGTTGACGTTCTGGCCGCCCTTGCCGCCGGAGCGGAAAGTGTCGACGCGCAGGTCTTCGGGGCGGATGTTGATTTCGATGCGGTCGTCAATTTCAGGGATGACGAAGACCGAAGCGAACGACGTGTGGCGGCGGGCCGCTTGGTCGAAGGGCGAGATGCGCACCAGGCGGTGTACGCCGGTTTCGCCAGCCAGCAAACCGTAGGCGTTTTCGCCGGCGAACTGGATCGTCGCCGACTTGATGCCCGCCTCTTCGCCAGGGGTTTCGTCCAGAAGTGTCGCGTCGATGCCCTTGCGTTCCGCCCAGCGGAGATACATGCGCAAGAGCATCGATGCCCAGTCCTGCGACTCGGTGCCGCCAGCTCCGGGCTTGATGGTCATGATGGCGTTGAGATGATCGGTTTCGCCGGAGAGGAGTGTCTTGGTCTCCAGGTCGCCGACGTAGGCTTCTGCGGCGGTTAACTCGCGGTCGAGGTCTCTGAGAAGATCGTTGCGCTGCTCGGCGTTGGTTTCTTCCTGCGCGAGGCCAATGTAGGTCTCGATGTCGCCGTTTATGGACGCCAGTTTGTCGTCGGCGGCAATTTGTTCTTCGGCGCGCTTGCGGTCGCGAAGAACGGCCTGCGCTTCTTCCTGGTTGTTCCAGAAATCAGGTTGAGCGACGCGAGCTTCGAGGGATTTCAGACGTTCGCGGAATTGCGGAGCGTCAAAGATAGCTCCGCACAAGGGTAACGCGAGGTTTCAGGAGTTCATAGCGGTGTTGCAGATCTTCAAGAATCATTCGTTTCGCCCGTCTTGGTTAATTTTGTTGCGGCTTCGCGCTTTCGTTGCCGTTTGTTTATCTCGTTGCTTGGTTACGTCGCTGCTTCGGTCCTTTTTGGCTTCCAACTCACCACCAACAGAATAACGGAAACGAGGACACAGAGCCAAGCGAACCAATCGCCGAAGCGCGTGTAGATAGTTTTGTCGGTGCGAAAATCGTAGGGCAAATCCGCGGCGGCACGCACATCTTGCGGCAATGGGCGGAAAATCCGGCCGTAGGGATCGATCGAAACGGTGACGCCGCTGTTTGTAGTGCGCACGATCCAGCGGCGATTTTCGACGGCGCGGACGCGAGTCATGCGAAGGTGCTGCTCGGCGGCGGCGGAGTGGCCGAACCAGCCGTCGTTTGAAATGTTGATGAAGAGATCGGCGCCGTTGGCGGCGAAGCGGCGAATTTCGCCGGGATAGATGGCTTCGTAGCAGATGAAGACGCCGAAGGGGTAGCCGCTCGAAAGTTGTCCAACGGAGTAAGACGTGCCTTTGCGGAAGCCGCCCACTTCGCTGGAAACGTTCGAGACAACGCGGTGGATTAGAGGGAAAGGCTCGTATTCGCCGAAGGGGACCAGATGAATCTTGTCGTAAGAAAAAACTCGGTGGCCCAGCGCATCGAACATTAACGCGCTGTTGTACGGCGCCATCAAAGTGTGAGAAGCGCCGCCTCGGGAAACCGTCTCCGGCTTCCACTCCACGACACCGACAATGAAAGGATGGTCAAAGCGCTTGGCGAGGTCCGCGGCCATGTGCGCGAATTGCACGTCTTGAAAAGAGAACGGCGCGGGAGCTTCCGGCCAGATCAGCAAATCAGGATGATGAGCGGAAGGCGCGAGGCTGAAGCGCTGTATCTCGTCCAGGTCCTTTGCGTGCTGGAGGAACCAATCGTTCGGGTAATCCATGGCCTCGGGAAAATCGAGCTGCACGGCACGGGCGATGTGATTGGCAATTGGCTTTGGAACGAGACGCGGTCCCCCGATCATGACGACGAGCACCGCCGCCGCGGCGCTGGCTAAAATCGTGAAGCGAAATTTCGGCGAATGCTTCGTGTCCGCGTCGCTCCAAGCCAAGAGCGCGTTAAAGGAAGCGACAAGGAAGGACAATCCGTAAATTCCGGTGATGGTCGTGAGCTGAACCAACGCGACGTTCGCCGCCGCCGGATAGCCGAGCAGGTTCCACGGAAAACTGATTTCGGGCAGCCAGGTTCGCGACACTTCGAGCACGACCCAGAGAAATGGCGTGCCAATGCAAGCCAGCGTGATGCTGCGCAGAGAAAGTCGATGGATGGCCCAGGTGATGGCGCCGTTGAGCGTGGCCCACACCGCGGCGATCAGCAGCAGTACACCCCATCCGCCTGCGCGGGAAAGGCCGCCATGCACGGAGAGGACTTCGGCGATCCATGGGACCGACGTTAGGACGAAGAAGAGTCCATGCAGAAAGCCGCAACCGAACGCGACGCGCGGGCTCGCGCCGAAAAGGGCGATGAGCAAAAGGCCCACGCACACCCAGGAATAAATGCTGAGATAAAAACCGGTGTAGGAAAAGGAAAGTGCCGCGCCCGAAACCGTGGCGATAAATAGCCTCAGCCACGCTGGAGTTTCACTTCCGGGATGCGGACGAAGGTACGCGAGCCACGAACGTCCAGGCATTAGTGCTTCACGATGGCCTTGAACCCGGCCACCTCAAGGCCTTTCCTGGCATTGTCGACGGCTTTTTGATCGGCGTAGGGTCCGACCAGAACGTGATAATACTTGTCGCCTTGAGGCGATTGTACGAACGTCGGAAAATTTTTCTTGCGCAGAGTGTTGGCCAGCGCCAGCGCGTCCGATTCTTTTGTTAAGGCGGCGACTTGCAAGCTCGTGCCTCCACTGGCATTCAGAGGCGCTGGCGCGGCGGCGGGCGTTTTCGAAGCGGCGTTGATCTGTTTGGTGATAGCGCTGCTCTTGCCGGCCGCGGGGACCGGCGATGCACTTACGGCGGGCTTCAGGTGGTCGTCGGTTTTGTTCGAATCGCCAGCGTGATAAAACTCCCAATCGGTTTTTGCGGCCGCGGCTGGCGTGTCGGGCGGTGGCTCGGAAGCAGGAGCAGCAGCGGGCTTTTTGTTGGAGGGCTTCGGCGTAAATTCCGGCTTAGGTTGAACGGCCGAGTCGCCAAAGCCGCGCACATTCGTTGCCGCGCGCACTTGGCCGTCGTACTGGTTACGTCCCATAACGAAACCGAGCGTGAAAAACACACCCGAAAACAGCAGCATCAGCATGAACAGGCCGATGACGTGCCGCCCTTCGAGCACACGCTCGCCGGCGTTGCCTCGTTTGCCCCCAGAAGCCATTCTTACTTTTTCTGTCCCCCTAACGCTTGCACCCAACTATTAATGATATCGATGGGCAGGGGGAAAACAATCGTTGTGTTCTTCTCGACACCTATCTCCGTCAAGGTTTGCAAATAGCGCAGTTGAATTGCCGAGGATTGTGTCTCCAAAACTTTCGCGGCGTCGGCTAGCTTCTGCGAGGCTTCGAATTCGCCTTGGGCGTGAATGACCTTTGCGCGGCGCTCGCGTTCCGCTTCCGCCTGCTTCGCAATGGCGCGCTGCATTTGTTCGGGGATGTCGACCTGTTTTACTTCCACTTTGGAGACTTTGATGCCCCATGGTTCGGTGTCCTGATCGAGGATTACTTGCAGCTTGGCGTTCACCCTGTCGCGTTGCGAGAGGATCTCATCGAGTTCGAACTGGCCAACGATGCTGCGCAGCGTGGTCTGCGCGAGCTGCGACGTCGCGTATTGATAGTTCTGCACTTGCGACATCGCTAGGTTGGCGTCCACCACGCGGAAGTAGCAGACCGCGTTCACCTTCACGGAAACGTTGTCGCGCGTGATGATGTCTTGCGGTGGGACATCCAGAGTCTCGAGTCGCAGATTAATACGATAGAGCGTTTCGATCGGCCAGAAAACCAGCCGAACGCCCGCCGGTTTCGGCTCTGGCAGCAGCCGGCCCAATCGTAAGACTACTCCGCGTTCCCATTCCTTGATGATATATAGCGAATTCCAAATCCAAATCAGGACAATTCCGACGATCAGCGCAAACCCAAGAAGACCTATCTCTGGCATATTTACCCTCCAAAACTCGAACGCATTCTACTTGTTTTCGACGGCGAACTCTTCCTCAGGTTCAACATATAGCTTCAGGCCATCGACGCTGCGGACCCGCACAGGCTTTCCTTCGGAAACGGGCCGCGTCGACACGGCTTGCCAAAGCTCGCCGTGGACGCGGATCATTCCTTCCGTTCCGCCAGCTAATCCGGAAACAACAATTCCCTCTTCGCCGACCAGCTCTTCCTTCCCCGTTGTCGATTTCCACGAGCGCGAGCGCAACACCAGGCGCATGAGGAACACGGTGATGAAGGCAACGGGCAAAGTCGCGGCGAGCGCGACTCCCAGGCTTACTCCGCCGGACGTCAGCGGCGAGCGAATCAGAAACATCGCGCCGAGCATCATCGACACAACGCCTCCAATCGCAAGAACACCGTGGCTTGTGAACTTTGCTTCCAAAATAAATAGCGCAAGTGCCAGCAAAATCAGTAGGAAGCCGGCAAAATTTACCGGCAGAAGGTGCATCGCGTAGAGGGCCAGCACGGCACAGATGCCTCCGATCACACCGGGCGCAACCATCCCCGGATGCGTGAATTCGGTGTAGAGCCCGAGTACGCCGACCATCATAAGCACAAAGAAAACATCCGGCTCGACGATTCGCGCCAGGAAACTCTGCCGCGCGGAGAGTTCGAACGGCACGCTCGAGGCATTT
>Ga0209139_10000600_pt1 | contig 12598 bp, 11 predicted proteins | sample BogFormECP14_OM3_FD_188246 | JGI IMG/M metagenome (GOLD analysis project Ga0209139, IMG submission 188246) | Bog forest soil microbial communities from Calvert Island, British Columbia, Canada - ECP14_OM3 (SPAdes) (version 2) | ecosystem: Environmental > Aquatic > Freshwater > Wetlands > Bog ...
AGTACGAGGCTGCCTAATTTGAGGAAATTGTGCCGTTTATAAATTTTCCCGCTCGCGAAATTAACTGCAAGCTTGTTTACTATGGCCCTGGCCTTGGCGGCAAGACCGCCAACTTGCAGTGGATCTACGAGCACACCGGAGCGAATCAAAAGGGAAAGATGGTTTCGCTTGCCACCGAAACCGATCGCACCCTTTTCTTCGATTTTCTTCCGCTCGATCTGGGCACCGTGCGCGGCTTTCGCACTCGCTTCCATCTCTACACCGTTCCCGGACAGGTTTTCTACGAAGCCAGCCGCCGCTTGATTCTGAAAGGCGCCGACGGCGTGGTGTTCGTCGCGGATTCGCAGGAAGAGCGTCTCGACGCCAATCTGGAAACGCTCGAAAACTTGCGCGAGCACTTGAAAGATCACAATCTCGACTTCACTTCGATCCCCTACGTCCTGCAACTCAACAAGCGCGACCTCCCAAATATTCTCCCCGTCGCCGAACTGCAAAAACATCTCCTGGTAAAAGGCGAGCCCACCCTTGAAGCCGTAGCCGTCACCGGCCAGGGCGTCTTCGACACCCTCAAAGAAGTCGCCAAACTAGTCCTCGCCGAACTCAAAAAGAACGCGTAGAAATCACAATCTGCGATTCGCAGTTCCGTACTTCAGTTTAAATGAAAGGTTACTTCGACGACCTGCCGGACGGCGGCAGGATTTCCGAAAGGATCTTGCGCGGGCCTGAACTTCCAGGATGCGACGGCTTCCACTGCCTTGGTGGTCAGACCATACGGCAGCGCCTTAAGCACAACAATTTTGCTGGCGCGGCCACGCGCGAAAATCTCATCGCTGCAATCTACGCGTGCTTCGCGCCGCCACGAAATGCGGAGACAGCTTTCGATTCGTCCGTAAAAGTGGGAATGGACTGTATCAGCCGCGTCAATTCCAAAACTTCGCGCACATGCCCGGTAGGGTTCAGCAATTTCAGCCCGCCGCCCTGACGTTCCAGTGTGACGAACGAACGCACCAGCGTGCTGATGCCCGAGCTATCCATTTGCGAAACGGCCACCAGGTTCACCACCACCTCGGCCGCTCCGCCCTCAGCCAGCTTGCGTAGTTCAGCGCTCAGCGAGTCGTTGCTCGTGCCGATGATAATGCGTCCCACCAAATCCAGGATCGTGACGTTGCCGGATTTTCGCGCCGCAATTTGCAGGCCCATGTTCGCCTCCCAGGCCGCGCTCGCGACCCTGCACTTACGTGGCATTCTCCAGGCGGAGGATCCGCCCGTCGTCGAGCGCCAGCGCCCAGCGGCCGCGCCAATTGCTGGACGCGCGGCTAAGTGGCCGCATTATAACCCTTTCGGCAGTCACCAACGCAAGTTCCGCGCGTTGTACTTGCCACAAAAGAGCATCTCTCGCCACCCGCTAGTCTAGGGACGTCCTAGCCGAAGAGTACATGCCGGAATTAGTCAGGTTTTGCCTTTGTAGCGGCCGGTCCCGCTTTGTGGGACCGGGCAGCCGTGGACTCGGCCTTCGTAGCGGCGTCTTCAGTGCGCCATCGCCGGCAAATAAGCCGCGACAGTAGTCCGATCAAACCCCATATCCCCATGAAACCAAACCCATTCCCTGAAGCCCAAAAATAAAAACGGGAGGCAGATGCCAGGTAGCATCCACCTCCCGGGGTGGGTGGGGTTGTTGCGAGAGCGTCGCAGATCTGGCTTGCGTGTGGAGAGCCTGACGCCCTGGCAATCCAGCGTTTCCGCTGGAATCCACTGTTGTAAGATTCCTTATCATGCGGAGAGAAACGGTGTCAACTCCAATTGGGGCTCCGCGACTGCCACGCCGCGATTCTAGGGCCCCAAATCGCGTTCGACAGAAGTTTTGCACAGGGCACGTGTCCGAGCAGCCGCAGCGCCTCACGATCGGTCGCCTCTAACCCTGGTGAATTCTCGCGGGCACGCGATCCAGAGTCTCCCGAACCCTCCGGGCAAGGTCGCGCGGCACATAAGGTTTCTGCAGCACCGTAAGCCCTTTCTCCTGCGCGTTATCGAGCAGCGTCATCTCCGGGCTGTAACCCGTGGCAAATATTACAGGTACGTCTCTCGAATCGGCGCAGATGCGCGCGTACGCCTCCGGTCCGTTCATCTTCGGCAGCACCACATCAAGCAGCAGCAGGTCAATGCGGTCGCGGTTAGCCCGAAACAGGCGCACCGCTTCTTCGCCGTCGCAGGCCAGCACCACGTCGTAGCCCAGGTTCGCAAGCGTTTCTCGCGCCAGCTCGCGCAGCCCTTCGTGGTCCTCGGCGATCAGAATCGTTTCCGGCCCGCCGTGGACCGGCTGCGAGTCCTCCACGTGCACCGGAGTTTTTTCGGCTGCCGGCGCCACCGGCAGGTAGATCCGAAACGTCGTCCCGACGTTCACCTCGCTGTAAACATGCAGAAAACCGCCATGCTGGCTCACGATTCCATACACGGTCGCCAGACCCAGGCCCGTTCCCTTGCCCATTTCCTTCGTCGTAAAAAAAGGCTCGAAGATCCTGTCCAGCGTGGCGGCATCCATGCCCGTGCCGCTGTCCGTCACCGTGAGCATGGTGTAATGTCCGGGCCGTGCGTAGCTATGCGCGGCGCAATATTTTTCATCGCACACAGCCTCGCCCGTTTCGATAATCAGGTGTCCGCCCTGCGGCATCGCGTCGCGCGCGTTGATGCACAGATTCATCAGTACCTGGTCCACCTGCGTGGGATCGGCGCGTACCAGAGCCAGATTCGGGGCCAGATTGGCCTGCACTTCGATATTGCTGCCGATGACTTTCTCCAGCAGGCTCAGAGTCTCGGTGACGCTGTGGTTCAAATCCATATTGCGCGGTTCCAGAATCTGCCGCCGCGCAAACGCCAGCAATTGACGCGTCAAGGACGCCGCTCGCACGGCTTGCCCGCGCACTTTGTCAAAATGCCGGTGCAAGCGCGTCCCGGTTTCCGTTTCTTCCAGGCCGATCTCCGCCCAGCCCAGGATTGCGCCGATCATGTTGTTGAAGTCGTGCGCGATTCCTCCCGCAAGTTGACCGATCGCCTCAAATTTCTGCGCTTGCCGCAGTTGTTTTTCCAGCGCCAGGCGTTCGGTGATGTCTTCCACCACCAGCTCCACGCAGTCCTTGCAGTGGCGAGCGTCCCGCGAGCGTCGGCCGATCAAGCGGACCGTAATGATCTTGCCGTCCTTCCGCTTCCACTCCACGGTGGTGTCGCCGCGATCATTTTCTTGATACCACTCAGCCATCTCTTCGCGTTTTGCAGGATCGCAATACAGGCTTACCGTGTTTCCCAGCGACAAAAGCGCTTCCAGCGATTCGTATCCCAGCATTTGAACCAGCGCCGAGTTAGCATCCAGCAGCACGCCTGTCAGCGTCACCCAGTAAATTCCGTAGATCGCATTGTTCACCAGCTCCCGGTAGCGCGCTTCACTTTCCCGCAACTCTTCGGCAGATTCCTTCTCGGCGTCGCGCAGAAATTTTCCCTCCTGCGCGCGCAGAATGGCCATTGGCAGACGGCCGATTTGCTGCTTCAGTACGTAATCCGCGATTCCAATCTGAATGCATTCCACCGCCTTCAAATCGCCCAGCGTGCCGGTCACCAGAATCAAAGGAACGTCCCGCCCTGACTTTACGATTTCCGAAAACGCGTCCATCCCGGTCCACCCTGGCATACGGTAATCGGAAAGCACCATGTCCACGGTTTGACTGTTCAGCTTCTCGGTGAACGCCTCGCGAGTGCTCACCGAATCGATCTCCACCTCCAGCCCGGATTTCTTCAGTTCACGAATCGTCAGTTCCAGATCCTCCCGGCTGTCCTCAGCGATCAGAATCCGCAGGGGCTTTGACGGAACCGAACCGGCTTGCGATTGCATCCCGGGCAACAATTGAGAATCTCCTACGGGCTCTGGAACGCAGCCGAGGGGCTTGGCATTCCCATTCGTCGGGCTCCGCGCGACGTCACGAACCGCTTCGTGCGCGAGTCAGCGAAACACACTTTCCCGCACCAGAGCGCGCCCGCAGCCACGGAGTCCTACGCAGGACTAATCGGAAGAGTTGGGAAATACTTGCAGGAAATTTCTACGGTGAACCGAAATGAAACAGGCTGGATAGCTGCGCCCGCGCGTCTGACATTGCAGTACCGCAAATCGACGAAGCTAACTCCAACTCCTAGAACAATCAACTCACGCTCACAGCCCTGCGCTCAACGCGCCGCGCTGTGTCACTCTCCGGACTGAGACTGTTGCGGCGGGTGGCTCACGAAGTACTGCGTGATTCCGGCTGAAAGCTGCTGCATTCCCGCGGTTACGTTCTTATCCATCGCTTCCACAATGGCCGTCACGGTCTTGGCCGCCACCGGTTCATCGTGCGTGTAAATCTGGCTCCAGACTGTCGTCCTGGTGTTCGGATCGTACAGCTCCAGCTGGATCGTGAAACGCGCCACCAATTCGGGCTGGTCCACTCCGTACATCGAGTACAGATGCCCGCGCACGACGTACTCGCCGCGCACGTTGCTCATGACTTTCGACACCGAGCGGAACTGGCCCGTCGAGCGCAGCGTCGTTACCAGCATATCCTGGACCATATCCGCCGGAGCTTCGGCCCATCGGTCATACTCGTATGTTCCCAGCTGCACCGGCCCCGAGCCGTAAACCAACCGGTCGTCGCGATAGAGATGTGAGGTAGCTAGGCGGCCCACCAGCAGTGTCACCGGAATCTGCGGCGCTGCGGAGTTGGCTGGAGCAGGGTTCAGATCCAGCACGTAATATTTGACGGGGCGTGCCGCGCCACATCCGGCCACCCACATTGCCAGCATCAGGAGTGCGCTAATTTGCATGCGACGGCTCAACACTCTTCGCTCCTTCCCGCGTTCCTTCTTCGCGTCCTTGTCTGGCTGTTTCTGCACACAAACTCCTACTCTGCTTCCGTTCCGCTACTTCGGCGGCGGCGAACCCGGCTTATGGGGCTTCGGATCGGCCGCTCGAATAATTGAATACGGCCGCGTCTTGATTTGCTCCGTGAACGAATTCAAGTTCTCCGTCACGTGGCGCAGGTTATCAATAATCTCGTCCAGGTTTTCGGAGTTGCTCGTCACCGTGTTATTCAACGACGCCACCATCGTATCTACGTTTGCCAGCGCAGCCTTCAGGTCAATGATCGCCTGGCGGACATCCGGACGATTCTCCGTGATCATCCCGTCCAGGTGCTGCAGCGTCTGATTCGCCTGGTCGGAAGCTTTCTGGAAACTCGCGATCAAAGGCTTCAGGTCGGCCGCGTCGTCATTCACATGATTCAGCGCCGAGTGCACGATCGGCCGGTCTTCCTGCAGCATGCCGCGGAGATTACTCAACGTCGCGGAAACGTTTTGGCGATTATCATCGTTCAGCAGGTCGTTCACTCGCGCCAGCGTCACTTTCAGCTCCACCACCCGCGCATTCAGATTCGTCAGCAGCTCATTCGCCACCGGCGCCAGTTCGTTGATTTTGTCGGCGATGTCCGAAAAGCTCGTCGGCTCTTTCGATTTCAGCACAGCGTTAGGCTGCGCTCGCTGCGCGCCGGCAGAACCGGCCAGAATCCCCAGAAAATTTTCTCCCAGTGGGCTGGTGCTGGTGACGATCACCACGCTGTCGGTTTTTACCGGGATATTCGGTTTTGCCGTGAAATCAACCTTCATCCGCGAGGGATCTTGTGGGTCAAACTGTACTTTTTGCACGCGTCCCACGGGCGGCCCGTTCAGGTAGCGCACTTCCGCTCCCGGTCCCAGCCCGCCGGCGTTCTTGAAATATGCGTGGTAGGGCGTATCGGACTTCTCCAGCGTGCCGGACAACACAAAGACCGTGGCAATCAGCAAGGCAGCCACCACCAACACGAAAAGTCCTACGTACGCTTGCTCGCGCTTCGATTCCATCCGTGTCCTCTGTGTTTCCCGCGCGTTCGGCGCGGCTGCCCCCAAGATTGCGGGGGAGTATAACACGTGCCTTTCACTTCGCTAGGCCTGCTAAGCCTATTCTGGGGCTGTCCCTATTGTCGCTGCGGCGGTACGTCCCCCGTCAGCATTTGCAGATAATCAATTTCCCCCGTCAACTCCGGCTCTGGTACACGATCCAGAAATTGCCGCACGCGCGGATGCTGGCTCTTCTGCAGTTCCGCCACCGTGTCGTTGGCTACGATCACGCCCTTATCCAGAAGGATCATGCGGTCGGCGATTAAGAATGCGCTCGCCAGCTCGTGCGTCACCACCACAATCGTGATGCGAAACGCTTTCTTCAATTTCAAAATCAGCTCATCAATTCCCGCGGCGATGATCGGATCCAGCCCTGCGGAAGGTTCGTCGAAAAACAATATCTCCGGATCCATCGCCAGCGCGCGCGCGATCGCCGCCCTCTTCTTCATACCGCCGCTCAATTGCGCCGGCATGTAGCTTTCAAATCCAGAGAGCCCCACCTGGTCCAGCTTCAGGCGAATCATAATCTCGATCGTGGATTCGTCCAGGTTGGTGTGCTCCTGCAGCGGCAGCGCTACATTTTCTCCCACGGTCATGGAGCCAAAAAGCGCTCCGCCCTGAAACGACATCCCCATCTTCTTCAGCAATTCGTCCCGTTCTTCGTCCGATATGGACGCGAAATCCTTGTTCTGAATCCAGATTTCTCCGGAGCTGGGCTTTTCCAGACCCACCAGCGTGCGCAGCAACGTGCTCTTGCCCGAGCCCGAGCCCCCCAGAATCACCAGCGTCTCCCCGGCGGGCACCTCGAAGCTGATGCCGTGCAGAATCTCACGCTCGCCGTATTTCACGCGCAGGTTGCGCACGGAGATCGCCGATGGAGTAACGCTGGCCGGGGACGACGGAGGCGTTGGAGTGGGATTCGTGGGCATTTACCGGGGCGCCGTCACATAGAAAAGTGTGGTGAAAATCAGATCAACCATCACCACCAGAAAAATTGACTTCACTACCGCCGAAGTTGTCGAGCGGCCCACTTGCTCCGATCCCAGCCCCGTCAAAAATCCTTCCTGGCAGCCTACCGCAGTAATCACCAGGCCGAACATCGCCGCTTTGATCAGCCCGGTCGTGATATCGCGCTGCACCAGCGCGTCCAGCGTCGCTTGAATATACGTGGCCCACGTGAATCCCGCGCTCGATACGCCGAACATGCCTCCGCCCAGCACCCCCATGAAATCGGCCCAGCACGTCAGGCACGGCACCATCAGCAGCATCGCCAGAAATTTAGGAGCCACCAGAAACTGCACCGGCTCCAGGGCCATCGTCTCCATCGCGTCAATTTCTTCATTCACTTTCATCGTCCCGATCTCGGCCGCGAACGCCGAGCCCGAACGCCCGATCACCACGATCGCCGTCATCAACGGTCCCAGCTCGCGCGTGATCGCGATGGCTACGCCGCTTGCCACAAAATGCAGCGCGCCCAGTTTGCGCAACTCATACGCCGCATTCACCGCCAGGATGGTCCCCACGAAGAAGGAAATCAGCGAAGTAATCGGCAGCGCTTCCACGCCCACGGACATAGCCTGATGGACGGCCCGGCTCATGTGGAATTTCTTGCCTTGAAACGGAAGGACGAAGACCGCCCGTATTGCGCCACCCACTAAACGCGCCAGGCCGCCTACATAAGCCAGACTGTCGATCGTGGCCGCGCCAATAGTCTCTGTGAGTGGCATCTGTAAGTCCGGACGGGTGAAACTGTAAGACTGTTTCCGCGCAAAGACCGCCCGAAGTTCTATCTGGCGGGCGCAACGTTGGTGCTGCCGCCGCGCAAGGCTTCCTCTTCGTTGTTATATACCTCAAAAACTTTTATCAGACGCGTCAGCTCCAGAACTTCCCGCGCCGTCCGGCTCAACCCGTACAACGCGAACGTGCTCTTCAGGTCGCGCGAAACCTTCAATCCTTCCACCAGCGATGCCACTCCCGCGCTATCAATGTACCTCACCCTCTCCAGGTTCACGATTACGCGGGGCGATTTCTTATCCTTCAGCAAGTCCAACAGCACCTTTCGGACTTGCGGCGAATTATACAGAGTAATGTCGCCTACCACGTCCACAATCGTCGCAGTTCCAGATTGGCGCGTTGCTATGTCCATCAGGATTGACCCCCCGCGGGGCGATAGAGTGTTTTGCCAGAGATTCCCGTCAGATGCAATCACTTTTCCGCTGTCGAGTCGGCAGGGGAGTCGTCTGTAGAGGAAGTCAGGCGAAGAGCGGTCACACCTCAGTGTGCGCTACTTGCGGTTATCAAGGGGTACGTAGCCCCGCAAATCGTGGCCCAGATAAACCTGGCGGGGTCGCGAAATCTTTTGTTCCGGGTCCAGCAGCATTTCTTCCCATTGCGCAATCCACCCCGCCGTGCGGGGAATCGCGAATAGCACCGGAAACATCGTCGTGGGGAATCCCATAGATTGGTAAATCAAGCCGGTATAGAAGTCCACATTGGGATAAAGCTTCCGCTTCACGAAGTACTCGTCTTCCAACGCGATCCGCTCGCATTCCAGCGCAATTTCGATCAGCGGATTTTTCCCCATCACGTCGAATACTTCGTACGCGATGTGCTTCACGATGCGCGCGCGTGGATCGTAGTTCTTATAGACGCGATGTCCGAAGCCCATCAGCAGCTTTTCGCCCGCTTTCACGCTCTTGATGTAGGCCGGAATGTTGTTCACCGAGCCGATTTCCACCAGCATGCGCAGCACTGCTTCGTTCGCTCCGCCGTGCAGTGGACCGTAAAGCGCCGCTGTGGCCGCAGCCGTGGCCGAATACGGATCCACGTGCGAGCTGCCCACCACGCGCATCGCCGTGGACGAACAATTCTGTTCGTGGTCCGCGTGCAAAATAAAAAGAATATCCAGCGCGCGTTCCAGCGTCGGATTCGGACGATATTTCAGTTCCGTAGTGCGAAACAGCATGTTCAGAAAATTGCCGCAATAACTCAGATCGTTGTCCGGATAGACAAACGGCATTCCCAGCGTGTGCCGGTAGGCGAACGCCGCCAGCGTCGGCATCTTTCCAATCAGCCGGTAAGTCTGCTTGCGCCGCGAATCGGGATTGAATATGTCCTTGGCATCCGGATAAAAAGTGGAAAGCGCCGCAACCGTAGAAATCAGCATCCCCATCGGATGCGCATCGTAGTGAAACCCGTCAATGAATTTCTTGATGCTCTCGTGAATGAAGGTGTGATGCGTCACGTGGTACGACCAGTTCGCCAATTGCGTTTTCGTCGGCAGCTCGCCGTACAAAATCAGGAAGGCCGTCTCGATGAACGTGCTCTTTTCCGCCAGTTCTTCGATCGAATACCCGCGGTATCGCAGGATCCCCTTGTCGCCGTCAATGTAGGTGATTTTGCTCGAGCAGGAAGCCGTGTTGGTGAACGCTGGGTCGTAACTCATCGTCCCAAAATCGCCGTCGTGCACTTTCATGGGGCGCAGGTCCAGCGCGCGGATCGTTTCGTTCGTGATGGGGAGTTCAAACTGCCGGCCCGTACGATTGTCAGTCACGCTCAGTGTGTCGCGGCGTGTTTCTGCCGCAGTCTCATTGCTGACAACCGATCCTGGTTTGGTCGGATTCATGACCGGACCCTTTCGAGGCGCAGGATGTTTCTCGGCGCGGTTCGCTTTCACCTTAGAATGTACACCAAATTTGGCCTTGCGCGGAATTGCTTTCGCAGAACGAATATAATTAAGCAGTATGTCGTCCCATACGCAACCGTACGGCCACCTGCAAAACCCTGTGGCGCCTCACTTTCCGTAGCGGTTATCCCTTCGCGCGCGCATAGCCTCCGCCGTGACTCGGTGCCGGTATTCGAACACCCGCGTAAGCTTCCGCCGCACCAGCCAGCCTCCAAATAAATTTCCCAGTGCGCCGAAAGGAAGCTCGTAATCGATACGGTCCTCCATCCGGCACGCCTCCGGACTCTCGGGAATAAATAAATGTGTATGTTCCCAGCGGCGGAACGGGCCGGAAGTCTGGACGTCGCGGAACTGACGGCCTTCGACGTAGTCGCAATGTACGAACGCCCAACGCACGCGGAACGGGCCCACGCGCACCCACATCTTCCCGCCGTCGCCATCGCGAATTCCCGGCGAGCTTTCGATCATTTCGAGGCGCTCCCACGGCGGCGTCAGACGCTCCAGCGCGCCAGGCTCCGCGTGCCAGCGAAACAGCTCTTCCGCGGACGCCTCGATCTTCGAAGTGGCTACGAACACATTAGGCTGCGCCATATTTTCTTCGGCAGTCCTTCACGCGCAGCTCGCGCGCTGTATTTTCCAGGCTAGGGAAGCAAATCGTGCCATAGGCGGGACGCTGCGCGCCACACGGAACATCGTTGCGCGCGTGGATTTTGCGGCTGCAAGATTTTGCGCGATGTAGATTGTCTGGCTTGGCGTTTTATCGCTGCGCCGTTTTCTGCGGCACGTCGTCGAGAGAGACCACTGGCGTCGCCACCACGTCCGGCGCTTTCGCAATCTCGCAGCGGTTTCGTCCCAGCTCTTTCGCGCGATACAGCGCCGCATCGGCCAGCCGCAGAATCTCTTGCGCGTCCAGCGGCGACGAGCTGACGCTCGCAGTAACCCCTAAGCTCGCGGTGACGGAAATTGGCACGGAATTCGCCAGCATCGGTTTGCTTTCAATCGCCCGCCGGATTCTTTCCGCCAGCGCCAGCGTGTGCGCCGCATCTGTGAACGGCACCACAATCAGAAATTCCTCGCCGCCGTATCGCCCCACGGAATCGTACGGCCGGATGTGTGCCGTCATGCGCTGCGCCGTTTCGCGTAACACTTCGTCACCAGCGAGGTGCCCGTACGTGTCGTTCACGTATTTGAAGTGATCCAGATCCGCCAGCACAATTCCGAATGTGCCGCCTTGCCGCTCCTGCCGTGAGCGCTCCCGCCGCAGCGTATCCATAATCACCCCGCGATTCACCACTCCCGTCAGATTGTCGTGCGTCGCTCGATAAAGAAGTTGCTCCCCAGCCGCGATCAGTTGGTCCTGTAGATCCAGAATTCTTTGCCCCACGTGTAACCGCGCGCGCAGTTCCTGCGCATCGAATGGTTTCGTCAGGTAATCGTCCGCGCCCGATTCCAGTCCTTGCAGCAGATCTTCCTTTTGCGTGCGCGCCGTCAGCAGCAGCACGTACACATAGCGCCGGTCCGCCGATTCGCGCAGTTTCTGGCAAACCTGTATGCCTTCCATGCCCGGCATCATCCAATCCAGAATCGCCAGCCGCGGCGCGTCCATCCTTTCCAGCAGTTGCAGCGCTTCCGTGCCGGTGGTGGCGATCGTTACGTCGAAGCCCCACTTCACCAGGAACAATTCCAGCAGGCGCCGCGAGACCGGATCATCCTCTGCGATCAATATTTTTTTCCTTACTTTGCTCGGTTCAGTCATTGTGCGCCCTCGTCATTTTGTTCTGCTCTGGCCAGCGCCGCTTCCTGCGGCACCGCGCCAAACGTAACCGTGAAATGAAACGTGCTGCCCTGTCCGCTTTCACTTTCCACCCAAAGCTTTCCCTCCATCAGCGATACCAGCCGGGTCGTAATCGCCAGGCCCAGTCCCGTGCCTCCGTACTTGCGGGTGGTCGAACTGTCCGCTTGCGTGAACGCCTCGAAAATCATGGACTGCTTTTGTTTGGGAATGCCTATGCCGCTGTCCGTCACGCGAAAATGCAGAATCACCCGGTCTCCGCGCTCCTCCTGAGTCTCCACTTTCACCAGCACCTCGCCCTGCTCGGTAAATTTGATGGCATTTCCCACCAGGTTCACCAGCACTTGGCGCAGCCGCATCGAGTCCCCAATCACTCGTTGCGGCACGTTGGCGTCAATCTCCCAGCGCAGCTCGATGGATTTCTGATGCGCGCGAAAACGCATCACTTGCAGCGTCTCCGCCAGGCTCGTGGCCGGGGCAAATTCCTGATTCTGCAGTTCCAACTTTCCCGCTTCCACCTTTGAGAAATCCAGAATGTCGCTCAGCAGCCCCAAAAGCGAATCGGCGGAAGTCTTCACCATCTCCAGGTATTCGCGCTGCTCCGAATTAATCTCTGTGTCCAGGATCAGTTCCGTCATCCCCAGGATTCCATTCATCGGAGTGCGGAATTCGTGGCTGATGTTGGCCAGGAATTCGCTCTTGGCGTGGCTGGCTGCTTCGGCCGCTTCTTTGGCCCGGCGCAGTTCATCCTCCGCGTTTTTCCGCTCCGTGATGTCTCGCGCAGTCATGCACACAGTTCTCCTCGCGCCATCGGCCGAGCGGATCGGGCTGACGCGTCCTAGAAACCAACGCGCTCCCTGCCACATGGGAATCGCGTATTCGATGCTTTCGCTTCGGCCGGTTAGCACCACCCGCCGGATGGTTTCGATAAGTCGGCCAGCGACTTCCTCGCCCAGAATCTGCGCCACGCCCGAGCCCAGCAACTCCAGCTTGGGCCGCGCCAGCGCCGATTCATTGGTCGTCCACACGTTGCGAAAAATTCCCTCGCTGTCGAATTCAAATACGATCTCGTCAATCGCTCCCACCATCGCCAGCAGCCGCGCTTCGCTCTCGCGCAGTCCGTTCTCGCTGCTCTCCCGTTCCGTGATCAGCGCTCCCAGGCATAGGCCCGT
>Ga0209139_10000601_pt1 | contig 12596 bp, 10 predicted proteins | sample BogFormECP14_OM3_FD_188246 | JGI IMG/M metagenome (GOLD analysis project Ga0209139, IMG submission 188246) | Bog forest soil microbial communities from Calvert Island, British Columbia, Canada - ECP14_OM3 (SPAdes) (version 2) | ecosystem: Environmental > Aquatic > Freshwater > Wetlands > Bog ...
CCTTCACCGACGAAGAAGCCCTGAAAGCCAAGATGATCGATCTCGACGCCGTTTCCGTCGACGACCTCCTGCATCAGCTCGACGGCCGCGCCATCACCCGTTTCGATGGCAGCAAAATCACGCTATCGTTGCACAATCCGGTGCAAACCTCCTTCGAGCTTTCTTCCCGCGAAAAATTTCTCTCGCGCATCGTCGAGCCGGATATTTTCTTCGTGCTGCTGATCATCGGCGTGCTCGGCCTCTACACGGAATTCACGCATCCCGGCGTAATCGCCCCGGGCGTAATCGGCGGCATCTGCCTGGTGCTCGCGCTCTACGCCATGCACTTCTTGCCCGTAAATCTGGCCGGCGTATTCCTGATTCTTCTGGCACTGGCCTTCTTCATCATGGAAGCCAAGTTCACCAGTCACGGTGTCCTCGCCGCTGGCGGCATAGTTTCCATGTTGCTGGGCGCCATGTTTTTGATACGCTCCCCACTGACCGGTTTCGGGGTGAGCCTTTTCGTTTCTTTCGCCGTAACCGTTCCATTCGCCGTCATCACCGTGTTCTTGATGCGCCTGGTGCTGCGCTCAAGAAAATGGAAATCAGCGGTAGGCAAAGAAGAACTGCTCGGCGAACAAGGTGTCGTGGTAGAGCCTTTGCAGGCCGGCATCGAAGGTATGATCCGCATCCACGGCGAACTCTGGCGCGCGATCAGCACCGAGCCGATACACTCCGGTGGCACAGTAAAAGTAGTCCGCATCGACGGCCTAAAGCTCCACGTCCAGCCGTTGTAGTGGTTGTTGTAGCGGCGGGTCTTTAGACCCGTTTCCTTTGATTTTGGTTTTGCCGTTGTAGCGGCCGCCTTCCGAGGCGGGCGCTGTTGCGGCCTCAGCGAGGAGAAAAAATGGAAATCCCCCTGGTAGGCATCGTAATCATCGTCGGCATCTTCCTAATCTGGTTTTGGAACTCCCTCTACATCATCAAAGAATGGGAACGCGGCGTAGTCCTCCGCTTGGGCCGCTTAATCCCTGTAGCCAAAGGCGCCGGCCTCAATCTAGTCTTCTGGCCCATCGAAACCCTCTACCGCATTCCGTTGCGCATCGAAACTCTCGACGTCCCCCCGCAAGACATCATCACCCGCGACAACGTCTCCGTTAAGGTAAACGCCGTATGTTATTTCCGCGTCGTCGACGCCAACATGGCGCTCTCTCAGGTGCAAAACTATCAGTACGCCACCAGCCAACTGGCGCAAACCACCATCCGCAGCGTGGTCGGACAATTTGAGCTCGACGAAATTCTTTCCCAGCGCGACAAGGTCAACGCCAAGCTGCAAAGCATTCTCGATCAAGACACCGAAGCATGGGGCATCAAAGTCAGCAAAGTGGAAGTGAAGCAGGTGGACATCCCCGAACAAATGCAGCGCGCCATCGCCCGCCAAGCCGAAGCCGAACGCGAACGCCGCGCGAAGATTATTCACGCGGAAGGCGAATTCGAAGCTTCGCAAAAACTCGCCGACGCCGCCAAAGTCCTGGAGACGCAGCCCACCGCCATCCAGTTGCGCTATCTCCAGACCCTCACCGAGATAGGTGTCGAAAAGAACACAACGATTGTCTTTCCGCTTCCCATCGATATCATTAATCAGTGGACTAGATCCTTGGGGGCTTCGCAGAAATAAGCATGGCTGTGCGCCGAAAATCCGGGGGAGCAGGGGACCGCGTGCTGGAAAGCAAGCACGTCATCGGTTTGTTCGTCTTGATTCTTCTTTTTTCCGGCCTATTTTTTAGCCTCGGATTCTTCATGGGCCGCGGCCAGTATGACGGCAGCGTTCTCGCCGATCATCTACCGAAGAACGGCGTTTTTGATGCGCTCACCGCGCCCAAGCCGCTCCCCGGAAAACATCCGACCGCCGCCACGCCGCAGCCCGCGCGACCTAACGCCGGCGAATCTCCCGCCGGCGAAACGAAGCCCAACAATCCCAGCTGGGATGTTCACGAATTTGACGGCGGCAAAAATCAAAATGATCGCTTGCAAACTCCGGCCAGCGATCCGGCTCCGCAGCGCAATTCGGCCGTCTCGGTGAAAAACACTTCCGTCACCGTGCCTCCGCGCGGCAAGACTTCCGCCGCACCGCTGGTTCCCAGCAATGCTTTTACGCTGCAGGTGGCGGCTTTAAAGAGTCAGGCGGATGCCCTCGATCTCGCCTCGCGCCTGCAGAAAAAGAAATTCCCCGCGTTTGTGCTGTCCCCGCAAGGCGATAAATTCTATCGCGTACAAGTTGGACCCTACGCCGACCAAAAATCCGTGGACGCCGCCAAAAAAGGCTTGGACGCCGCCGGCTTCAAAGCCATCGTGAAACACTGATGCCCGCTGGCCAGTGGCTCTCTTACCTCCGCCCACATCCCAACTCCGCCACGCCGACGCCGCTGCGCTTGGTGATCGCCGCGGTTTCTGGCGCCGCACTCGCTCTTTCCTTCATGGGTTTTTATCTCGCGATTTATGCCTGGATCTGCGTCGGCATTTTGATGGTGGTTTTGTTTGGCGCGAAGCCCTGGGTGGCTTTCGCATGCGGATTTTTGCACGCGTTGATTTTCTCGGTGTGCTCGGAAGCCTGGATCGCCACCGTCCTCGCCGTGCATGGTGACGTGCCACGACTCGCTAGTTGGGGTTTGCTGCTGATGGTCGCTGCGCTGTGGGGCATTGCATGCGGCGTATTTGCGTGGCTGGTGAATCGCCTCGCGCGGCGCAGCATTGTTGTGGCTTGCCTCGGCACGCCATTCATCTGGGTGGCTGCGGAATTTCTGCACGGCGCAACGCCGGATATTGGTTTCCCCTGGAATTTGCTGGGATATTCCGCCGCGGCGAACGTCGGGCTTTTGCAAATCACCACCGTCACCGGCGTGTACGGGCTTTCATTTTTGATGGTCTCCTTCAACGCGTTGCTGGCTTGGAGCGATGGCGCCGCCGCGCCGCGCGCCCGCACCCGTTTCGCCCTTCTTCTCGGTGGCACGGCGGCACTCCTGCTTCTGTACTTCGTTGCCCCACGGCTGGTTCCCACGACTTCCGCGAATCATGTTGCGCGCGCCGTGCAACTGAATTTTCCCGAAGCCAACGAGTACGAAAGCAACTGGTTCTCCGCGCACGCCGCCGAAATGCGCGAAGTCGAGCGGTTGAGCCTGGGCGGCAACGCCCTCCCCAACGATCGTCACAACGATGGAGCGCAACCCGACTTGCTGCTGTGGCCCGAAGCGCCCGCGCCCTTTTCCGAAGAAGACACCCAATTCGCCACGTTGGCTTCGACCATGGCCATCCGCCTTGGCTATCCATTTCTCGCTGGCGTTGTCGAGTGGCGCCGCGCGCCCGCCGCCGACGGACGCCCGAACGGCCACCAACTCGCCTACAACAGCGCCGTGCTCATCGATAAGCAAGGCCAGCGCGTCTACACCTACGACAAAATTCACCTCGTTCCGTTCGGCGAGTACGAACCGTTTCCGCTCTTGCAGCGCGTGGTGGCCAACGTTTCGAGCGAGGTTGGCGGCTTCGCCAAAGGCCAGCAATACGCGGTGGGAAAACTTCCCAGCGGATATTCTTTCGCCACCTTCATTTGCTACGAAGCCATTTTCCCCGGCGAAATTCGCACCTTCGCCAATGACGGCGCGCAATTGCTCATCAACATCTCCAACGACGGCTGGTTCGGGCGTTCCGCCGCCGCCGAACAGCATTTGCGCATGGTACGCGTTCGCGCCGCGGAAAATCGCCGCTGGATCGTCCGCTCCACCAACAATGGCTTCACCGCCTCGATCGATCCCTACGGCCGCATCTATCGCCCGTTGCCTCCGGACGTGCGCGCCGCCGCCAACCTCCCCTATGACTTTCGCACCGACAAAACCATTTACACGCGCTTTGGCGATTGGTTCGCTTGGCTGTGCGTGGGCATTTCCGTTATCCTTTTTCTTTGGACCTTGCTGAAACAAGACGGCGCCGCAGAAAATATCGCCATACCGGTGGAGGAAACTCGTGTGCGGGTGCTGGAACCTCCGCTAGCCACAGCCTGAACGGACGCGGCCTCTGTAGTGGCGAATCTTTAGATTCGCATTCCGTGGCTCTGCGATTCGGGAGCGCCGTCAGCCCGAATCCAAAAGGTTCATCACCGGGAATAACAAATAAAACAAACGAATAAGCGAGCTCATGAAATGATTCTGGAAGATTTGCAATATCGCCACGAAGGACTGAAACCCCGCATCGCCATGGTTCGGAGTTATCTTTGACGCCCCACAATACCGCGAGCGCCTGAAGGGCCTCGAAGCACGCGCCGCCGACCCAAATTTCTGGAGCAATCAGGACGAAGCCCAAGCCGTCCTGCGCGACCGCAAGCGCGCGGAAGAACAGATCGCCGCGGACGAAAAACTAAACTCTATTTCCGAAGATGTCGACACCTATATCAATCTGGCCAAGGAAGAGACCAACGCCGAGCAGCGCAATGAGCTGCTGAAAGATTTGTCGCGCGAGCTCGATAACGCGGAAACGTATATCAGCGAACTGGAAACCAAGACGCTGCTCTCCGGCGAAACCGACCACCTCAACGCCATGATGACCATCAAGCCCGGCGCCGGCGGCACCGAATCACAGGACTGGGCTTCGATTCTCCTGCGCATGTATTTACGCTGGGCAGAACGCAAAGGCATGAAAGCCGAAGTCCTGGACGAAACTCCCGGCGAAGAAGCCGGCATCAAAAACGCCACCATCCAGTTCGCAGGCGAAAATGCCTACGGACTGCTCACCGGCGAAACCGGCGTGCACCGCCTGGTGCGCATTTCTCCCTTCGATCAAGCCGCGCGCCGGCACACGTCGTTCGCCTCGGTCTTCGTGATTCCGGAAATCGACGATCGCATCGAAATCAATATTCGCCCGGAAGATTTGCGCGTGGACACCTACCGTTCCGGTGGCAAGGGCGGGCAAAACGTAAACAAAGTGGAGACCGCCGTACGCATCACGCACTTGCCGACGAATATCGTGGTAGCTTGCCAGGCGCAACGCAGCCAGGGAAAAAATCGCGACATGGCCATGAAGATGCTTCGCTCGCGTCTCTACGATGAAGAAATCAAAAAACGCCAGGCGCACACCGACAAGCTCGACGAAACCAAACTCGAAATCTCCTTCGGCAGCCAAATCCGCTCGTACGTAATGCAACCGTATCGCCTGATCAAGGATCACCGCACCAAGTTCGAAGTCGGCGATGTCGACCGCGTCCTCGACGGCGACCTCGACCCCTTCATCCGCTCCTACCTCATGGCCAAACGCACCAAAGGCAAGCTCGAAGTCGACCTGGACGACACCGACAAGGAATAGCGCGAGCTGTGCAACAGGGTGGTTCGCCCGTGAGCATATTTTGGGTCGGAAGACCGTCGCCAAAGTAAAAAACGAAATTATTTCTTTCGAAGCGCCGCAAGAAAAGCCTGCGATTGGTGCCCCACGATATCGAGCAGATTGCCCATGGCTTCGCTTACGTCGATGAGATGCAGTCCCCATTCGGGGAGCACTTGGCCGCGCACCACCACGTCGCCGGTGATGCTGTTGGTGCGCGGGCCGTCGGGCTCGCCGTGCACGGTGATGGCCAGGTAGCTGCCGTTCTCATTGTTGAGGCACTCGGCGCTGAGCAGTCCGGGCAAACTCACGAAAGGTGTGGTGATTGGCGCGCCCGATTTTGTCCACGGGCCGGGCGTAGCTTCATCAGCCACGAATCCCGCGCCACCGCTTCGAAGATAGGCATGTAGTTCGCCACTGCCGCCGCCCAACGCTGCCGGATTGGTGCACGCGGCTTGCATATTTTCGCCAAGCACATGTCCGAAGCGACCATTGAGCGCGGGCGGTTGCGTAGCGCGGAACGAAACATAGGTGATGACGCATTCGGTCTGCGTAGCCGCGCGGCACAACGGGATGTGCTCAAACCGGCCGCCGACGTCCGCACCTTGCGGCACCGCGATGTTCGTGCCCAGCAGTAATGCCGAGACGATTTGCTTTTGCACCGGCTTGCCATCGATTTCGCCTTTGATGAGCAGCGTCAGCACACCCGCGCCTTGCGAATGGCCAATCAACACCACGCCGCGGCCCTTGTTGTCGTGCGCGAGGTAATAATTCCAGGCGTCCAGAATATCGTTATAAACCATCGCGCGGTCGACAGGCAGCACGCGGCCGGTGGCGGCTGCGACAATTGCGGCAAGTGTGGCTTGCCGATAAAGCGGGGCGTACGGCCGGCACTGGCTGGCGAAGCGCGCAAATTGCGCACGAATGACGGCGCGTTCTTCCGGGCCGGCGGTCATGTCAGCATTGCCGCCGGGCTGCGTGGAAACGGTCGGATATACATAGAAGCAATCGATGGGTGGATTTGGATTGGGTGTGAATTGTTCTACTCTCGTCGAGCCGTCAGCAGCGATCACCGTGGTGCTCAGATCGACCGCGCATGCATCTTTTTCCGCCGCCAAGCCCGGGCGGCAAAGCCAATTGTCAGGATTACCGTAATCATTTTTCGCCGCAGGGGACTTGTCCGAAGCTTCTTGCGCAGGTGCGCCCGCTGCGGAGCGCGCAGGCGATGCAGCAGAAGTCGGCGCGTTTTGCGCGCACGTAACGGCCGCGCAGGCGCAGAGAATCATCAGAGCAATAACGAGTCGTCGCATCAGAATTTTTCCCTCGGGCGAGAGTATCACGCGAAGCCCCCGGAAATGTCACATCGAAGGCGATGCGCGCATCCGTCAGCTGCGCGAGATCTGGCCCCAGGTCAAACCGAAGCGCTGCAAATACTTTCTCAAGCGGTCGGCGTCGTTGGGGGTCGCTTTGCGGCCACGGGACACCGAGAAAAGCTCTCTACCCGCATCGGAAAGGGAATCGCACCTGCGGGAAACCCCAATTACTTTAGCGAGCTGCATTTTATCAAAAAGATCCATTTGCTCGGCCCCACCCGCCGGCAGAACCCCGCGCAAATCTTCGAATTCCACGTTGCCCGCCAAGGTTGCGGTCCACGAGTTCCGCAGGCGCACGATTTCTTCGTCCACGATGGCCGCCGTGATGCGTCCGCCTTCGGCGAGTGTGGCCATGCGGTTAACCGCCCCATTTAAATCACGAAAATTTGCCGTCCACGATGCCGCTGGCGACAGGGCAAATTCCAGAAATCGCTCACGAGCCTCTTTATTAAAGGTCACGCGGCGCCCCGTCCGCGTGGCGAACTGATCGAGTTCGAACTGCAGATTGGGCTCTACATCCTCACGCCGGTCGCGCAGGCCGGGAATTACAAAGGTCCATAGATTGATGCGCGCCAGTAAATCCTCACGGAAGCGGCCTTCGCGTACTGCAGCTTGCAGTTCGCGATTGGTCCCGGCGATCAGTTGAAAATCGCTGTGCACCTCGCTATCGGAACCGAGCGGCAAAAACGTTTTTTCTTCCAGTGCGCGCAGCAGCATCGCTTGCTCGTCTAGACCGAGTTCACCGATTTCGTCCAAGAACAACATGCCCTTGTCCGCCGCCAAAAGCAGGCCAGGGCGGTCCCGCACCGCTCCCGTAAAGGCTCCTTTTACGTGGCCGAATAGCGTGGAGAGAGAGCTGTCGCCGCGCAATGTCGCGCAATTCACCTCTTGAAAAGGTCCGGCGATCGAGTGGCGATTCTTTTTCAGCTCATAGATGCGGCGTGCGAGGCGCGATTTTCCCGCGCCGGTCGGTCCTGTGATCAGCAGGGAATCGCGCGTAGCCATGGCCACCTGCTCGATGCGATCGATCAGCTGATTAAACGCGGGGTTGCGCGTCTCAATTCCGCCCTTTAAGAAGGAGGCGCCTTCCTTTTGTTCCTGCTGAAAGCGCGAAGCGATGCGATCGTACTTGGAAAGATCGAGATCGATGATTTTGATCGAGCCAGGCGCGTTGCGGTCGCGTTCCGGAGAACACTGCAAGAGTTTGCCGGGAAGATGCCGCGATTCAGCTAGAAGAAACAGGCAAATCTGGGCCACGTGCGTGCCGGTGGTGATGTGCGCCAGATATTGTTCTTTGTCGGTGTCGAACGAATAGCTCCTGACGAACTGGAACAGCGTTTCGTAGACGGTCTCAAAATCCCACGCGTCCGAGAATTCGATTAGGCGTAAATTAACCGTAGTTTCTGGTGAGACTGCGGCAATGTCGTCGCGGACGAGCTTTGCCAATGACGTGTCGTTGCGGATGTATAAGAGTTCTAGTCGATGAACTACGAAGTCAGATTGGCGGCAGATGGAAACAGTTGGCCGCCAACTCTGCCAGCGGTCGGCGGATTTGCCGGCATCGATGTGGGATCCGAGCAGACCGATCACCACATTCTTGCCGGGCGAGGCAGAAGTCATATCGTATAGTCTATACCAATCGACTATATTCTAGTAATCGGAATCACCGAACCTATTGTACGTCATATAACTATCCTATATTGTGTGACTTAAACGTCCAGGCGGTACTGGCCGCCAGCATGCATTACCCAAACCCGAAGCCAATGACGCAATGGATGGCCGCGGAGCAAGGAGTCGCCGCTCCGCGGCACTTCCGGATCGGTTAAACAACATGACCAGCGAAAAGAACAACCAAACCAACTACGAAGTGATCGCGCCGGAAAACGGCATGCCCATCAAGGCCTGGATCAAGGGCGTGCAACTCGAAGACCAGGCGCGCAAGCAGCTTTTGAACGTCGCGCAGCTCCCCTTTATTTTCAAATGGATCGCCGCCATGCCGGACGTGCACTGGGGCGTTGGCGCCACCGTCGGCAGCGTCATCCCCACCAAGGGCGCGATCATCCCCGCTGCCGTAGGCGTGGATATCGGCTGCGGCATGATGGCGGTGCAGACCGACCTGAAGGCCAACGACCTGCCGGACAATCTGAAAAATATCCGCACGGCCATCGAAAAAGCTGTGCCGCACGGGCGCACCAATCACGGTGGCGCGGGCGATGCCGGCGCCTGGCACGACATTCCGGGCGCGAATCAGGAAATCTGGGCCGGACTGCAGCCGCGCTACAATGCCATTTTGCAAAAGCACGGCAAGCTGGATCGCGGCAACAACGCCAACCACCTCGGTACGCTGGGCACCGGTAATCACTTTATCGAAGTTTGTCTCGACGAAAGCGATTCCGTTTGGTTCATGCTGCACAGCGGTTCTCGCGGAGTAGGAAACCGTATGGGCACCTACTTCATCGAGCTGGCCAAAAAGGATATGCAGAAGTTTTATTTGAATTTGCCGGACAAGGATCTGGCGTATTTCCCGGAACACACCGAACACTTCGATGACTATGTCGAGGCGGTTGAGTGGGCTCAGGATTTTGCCCGCGCCAATCGCGATCTGATGATGAATCAGGTGATCACCGCGGTGCGCAATTCCGGCGAGTTGCGCTCTTTTCAGGCGCACGTACAAGCCATCAACTGTCACCACAACTATGTGTCGCGCGAGCGCCACTACGGACAGAACATTCTGTTGACCCGCAAAGGCGCAGTACGCGCACAAGCGGGAGACATGGGCATTATCCCCGGCAGTATGGGCACGCGTTCCTACATCGTGCGCGGCAAGGGCAATCCGGAAAGCTTTAATAGCTGCAGTCACGGCGCCGGACGAGCCATGTCGCGCACGGAAGCGAAGCGCCGCTTCACGCTGGCCGACCACGCGCGCATGACCGAAGGCGTGGAATGCCGCAAGGACGCTGACGTGATCGACGAAACGCCGGCGGCCTATAAATCCATCGACGCCGTCATGGCCGCGCAGAGCGATCTGGTGGAAATTGTGCACACCTTGCACCAGGTGGTTTGCGTGAAAGGCTGATGCGCCCAAAAGGTGCACTGGCGAGTCGCAGGAGAATGTCGCATTGCAAAGCTGAATTGCAAAGTTGCAGTGCGAAGTGCATTGCGAAGTTGCATTGCCTGGTGACAACGCGTTGAAAACGATGATCCAACTCGATGGTTCGGCGGGCGAGGGTGGCGGCCAGATTATGCGGACGTCACTCAGCCTGTCCATGGTTACCGGGCAGCCGTTCCGCATGGAGAACATTCGTGCGGGGCGGCAAAAGCCTGGCCTGCTACGCCAGCATTTGACGGCCGTATTGGCGGCCGCGGAAATTTGTGGCGCGCAGGTCGAAGGGGCCGTTCTCGGCGCGAAATCACTCTCATTCACGCCAGCCGCGGTACGCAGCGGCGAATACAAGTTTGCGGTGGGGACAGCAGGAAGCGCCACGCTGGTGTTTCAAACGCTGCTTCCAGCCTTGATGCTGGCCTCCGGACGAAGTGTGGTGACGATTGACGGTGGCACGCACAATCTGGCCGCGCCGCCCTTTGACTTTCTAGAAAAGACCTTCTTGCCCTTCGTGCGCCGCATGGGCCCGCAGATCGCTATCCGTTTGAATCGCTACGGATTTTACCCGGCGGGCGGCGGCTCGATCACCGCGGAGATTGAGCCAGTGCATAGTCTTCGCGCGTTGGAGTTGAAACACGCTGGCGAAAATCCGCGCGTTACGGGACGAGCGGTGCTCGCGAATCTTCCGCGACACATCGCGGCGCGCGAACTGGAGAAAGTCGCGGAGCGCTTCAGTTTGCAAAAAGACAGGCTCGAAATTGTGGACACCAAAAACTCTGCCGGTCCGGGCAACGTCCTCATGGTCGAGTGCCACAATGCCAACGCCGTCCATGTGTTTTCCGCCTTTGGCCGGCTTGGCGTTTCTGCCGAGCAGGTCGCGGAGGAAGCGATTCAGCAAGCCCAAGTGTTCCTGGGGAGTCGCGTCGCCGTGGACGAACATCTTGCGGACCAGATTCTATTGCCGATGGCGCTAGGCCCGGGCGGGAGTTTCTCCACTTCGCAATTGAGCAATCATTCGCGGAGCAACATGCTGGTCATCAAGGCGTTTTTGGACACGCAGTTCGAAGTTGTGCCGTCGGCGGATGACGAGAGTTGCGAAGTGCGCGTCTCGCCAAAAGCGTGAGCGCACGCGCGGCGCAATAGCGATGGCCGTTGTATCGTGCGTGCCGCGAATCCTACGCCTGAAAAGATGCACGGAGACCTGGCTTTCGTTTGGCTCGCGCCGCTGATAAGGTTCGAGCGAAGCGCGGAGTGCGGAGGATTTTTCTATGAGCGGATGGAGAAGCTGGCTGGTGGTTGGAGTGGTGGTGACGTTGGCGGGGGCGGGGCGGGGAATGGCGCAGACGGCGGGCGACGCGCCGGCCACGGATGCTAGCCGGATTGCGGCGGATGGGACGGCGTACGTTACGCGCGTGGTGCCGGTGCCGGGGACGATCAGTCCGGAGGCGCAGAAAGTGGTGGCGCGCGTGCAGTCTGATGCGGCGGTGCCGGAGACGTTGGAAGAGCGACGCGCGAAAACGGATAGGTGGCAGGCAGGCGCGGGGGAAGCGATGAAGAAAATATATCCGGCGAATGTGGCGGCGGACACCATCGCCGGCGTTCCTGTGCGCGTGGTGACGCCGCTCAACATTGCGTCGGAGGAACGCGCGGCGGAAAAGCGCGATCGCGTGCTGATCAATTTGCATGGCGGAGGATTCAATGCGGATTCAGGATCGTTGACGGAAACGATCCCGATGGCGAATTTGACGGGAATGAAAGTGATTGCGGTGCTGTACCGGCTGGCGCCGGAGCATCCGTTTCCGGCGGGCCTCGACGATGCGGTCGCCGTGTACAAAGAATTGCTGAAGAAGTACAAGCCCGCGCACATCGCGATATATGGCACGTCGGCGGGAGCGATTCTGACGGCGGAGGTTACGGTGAAGCTGAAACAACTCGGGTTGCCGCTGCCGGGCGCCACGGGAATTTTTTCTGGCTTAGGAGACTTCAGCCAAGCGGGGGATTCCACCGCGCTGTTCGCGCTGAATGGACTCGCGGGGCATCTCGATCCGCCGAAGCCGGGTGTACAGGACGCGGAATATGTTGGCGCGACCGATGCGAAGGATCCGGTGTTGTCTCCGCTGTACGCGGATTTGGCGGGATTGCCGCCGACACTGTTTATCACGAGCGGGAGGGATTTGCTGCTCAGCGGTACGACGGTTTTGCATCGCGCGTACTTGCGGGCCGGTGTGGATGCGCAGCTGGTGGTGTTTGAGGCGCTGGCGCACGCGTTCTGGAATAACCCGGCGCTGCCGGAATCGAAGGAAGCGGACCAGATCATGGCGAAATTCTTCGAGCGGCATTTGGGGAAATAGTGGGGGGCCCACCCCCTACCTGTTTGTGAAACAGTGTGATTTTAAAGGGGTTGGAGGGAAAAATTGTGAAACAGTGTGATTCGATTGGAGTTACGCCGACGGCGATCTGTAACGTTGTCATTCGGTTGGGGATATTTTGCTGGTTCTCTAGGTTTCGTTGGCTTGTGAAATTCGGAATGGCGACGCGGTCGTGGCCCTGGGCAAAGGCGCACAGACGGAAGTCTATGCCACTGGAGGCGGGGAGCGGTCCTTCGTTCGCCAGGATAAACATTGCCTATGATAGCGTAGATTAGATACTCTGTCAATAGGTGACGACTGCGGTAACGTAATCGCAACACGCACGACATTTCGACCGATCTTTTGCTCCGCGTGCTCTATGCGCTTGGTTACACCGCTAAGATTACGTTTCAGAAGGCGGCTTGAACT
>Ga0209139_10000603_pt1 | contig 12589 bp, 8 predicted proteins | sample BogFormECP14_OM3_FD_188246 | JGI IMG/M metagenome (GOLD analysis project Ga0209139, IMG submission 188246) | Bog forest soil microbial communities from Calvert Island, British Columbia, Canada - ECP14_OM3 (SPAdes) (version 2) | ecosystem: Environmental > Aquatic > Freshwater > Wetlands > Bog ...
ACTCGTTGAAGCTGCGGCGTTCTGATCGTCGCGAACTCTGGGAGGGGGCAACGCCCTTGGGAAGGCGCAAGACGCAGAAATCGAATCAAGTCGGGCTGCGCGTATTTTGGCAGCAAAGAACAGGTAATGGACTACTGCAAAACTCGCGGATGGGACTGCTACGACCGCGGACGCACCGTCACCGCCATAAATCACGTCCCCGAGCAAAACATGATCGTGCGCAACGACGTAACCGTCACTTTCGACTTCGACGCTGCGGACCAACTCGTCTCTTTCCACTCCGAAGATCGCTACACCGGCCCGTAGTGAGCTGAACTGGCGAATTTCTTCCGCCGGTTAAAACAGACTGCCTATTAGCATCTGACTCGCCACTCATCACTCGCCACTCGCCACCTCTTTTTGTTCAAAAAACTCCGCAAGCTTCGTCACGACCATTCACGATCCCATATTTCTCGAACGGAGTTGGTCGGATCAGAGAGGAAGCTCCGAGCACGCGCCGAGTACGCTTTGGTGGGTGGATCAGCCTTGCGAGCGTAAGCATTACCTTCCGAGCACGACGTCGATCCCCGAAAGCACTAACTCCAGCTTTGTGCGCGGGAGTTTCCCAGCCCGCTCGGTCAGGAGATCTTTGTCCACGGTGACGATCTGCGAGACGTTGGCTACAGAGTCCTTGGATAATCCCGTCAGACGTGCCGAGAGGGCTACATTTCCTGGAGCCGTACCCCATTTGAGATTGCTGGTCAGCGGAACACAAACGGTTGTGGCCAGGCGGCTCCCGTTCAGTGCGTCGCATTGCACCACAACCACCGGCCTTCGGAAACCAGGACCGGACCCCGTCGGAGCGGGCAAATCCGCCCACCAGATTTCGCCTTGCGAGATCACCATTCGCTACGTTCTAGAACCCGCCTGGCCGCAGAGGAAACGAACTCATCCTTCGCAGTGCCCAGTTCGGAACAAGCCTTATTCATAGCTTCGGTAACGCTGTCTGAACTGTGGCGGGCCAGGTATTCTTTCAGCGCGTCACTAAAAAGGCGACTGCGCGATCTCTTGGTTTTGCGCGCCAGCCGCTCGGCCCCTTTGAAGACCTCTTCCGGAATAGATACAGCAGTTTTCATACCCGGAGTATAACCGCCCTTTTGCCCCATTGGCAAGCGGCCACGCCCTCCGCCTTCCGCGCTGTGCCTTTATTCTTCGCGCAGCACTTGCATCGGCTCTACGCGAGACGCACGAAGAGACGGCACGAAGCAGGCAGCGGCGGCGACGATAAGGACAAGCAGGATGACGGCCACAAGCGTGCCAAAATCGGTAGGCGACACCCCATAGAGCAGCCCGGCAAGCAGCCGAGTAGAAACCACGGCCAACGCAAACCCCGCCACGCACCCGCCAAGACACACCGCCAATCCCTGCCACAGAAATCCTTTCACGATTTGCGCGGGCAGCGCACCGAGAGCCAACCGCAAGCCGACCTCGCGCAGCCGCAGATTAACGTTGTAACTCAGCGTACCGTACAGCCCGATGCACGCCAGCGCGAGCGCCGTCGCCGCAAAAAAAGATAGCAGCACGGTTTGCAAAAAGTTTTCCGCCAGCGCATCGGAGTAGTGTTGTTCGAGCGGAGCAAAATCAAACGCCGAGCGCATCGGCTCGACGTTGCGCAGTTGCCGGCGAATCGTTTCCGCCATGGTCATGGGCGCGTTGCGCGTGCGCACCAGAAAGTACGTGCCTGGTTCAGCGAACGGAGCACACCAGTACGCCGTGGGCACCGGCGCGCGGTCCAGCCCAGACTCCCGCGCGTCCCCAGCGATGCCGCGAATTTCGGCTGCCCCGGTATATCCCAATCCCACCGGTTGCACGTGATAGCCAAGCGCAGACCCTCCGGCAAAGTACGCGTCTGCGAACGCGCGATTCACCACCACCGAAGCCGCTCCCCCATCTCCCGTCTCGCGGCAAAATTCACCCGCAAGCAAAGGAATTCTCATCGTCTGAAAATAGCTTGCGGAGACAAAGCGATTTTCCGCAACCATCTTCGACTCCGTTTCCGCGCGGCCTTCGAGCAGCTTAATTTCCGCCTGATACCGGAAAGGCGCGCCCGGCACTCCTACAGATATGGCGGCATCTTCGACGCCCGGCGTAGTGCGTAGTGTTTCGAGCATGCGGTCGCTGAACTGCCGTAGTTTTTTCAGGTCACCCGTTTCCCCATAATTCATGCTGAGCTGAAAGGCGAGAATGTGGCTCGAATCGAATCCCCGCGCGACCCGGCCAAGCTCTTGAAAGCTGCGGAGCAGCAAGCCAGCACCGGCCAGCAGCGTCACCGCGAGAGCCACCTGCACGCCAACCAGTAGCCACTGCACTGGATTTCGTCCCGACACCTGCGACCGGCTAGTCTGTGCCAGCGAGCCAGCCAGGCTGCTCCGCGTGCCGCGAATCGCGGGAAATAATCCGCAAATAAGAGTGACAACTACCGAACAGCACAGCGAGTAGACAACAATGCGCGCGTCCAGGTGAATCTCTTCCACACGCGGCAGTTGCCCGGCCAGCGCGCGAAAAAGCCCGGATGCCCCGGCCGCCACCGCAAGCCCCAGCACCGACCCGATCAGCGCCAGAAGAAATGTTTCCGTCAGCAACTGCGCCACGAGCGCGCCCCGCGAAGCTCCCAGCGAAAAGCGCACGGAGATTTCGTGCTGCCGCTGCGCCGCGCGAGACAATAGCAGCGCCACAATATTCGTGCACGCAATCAGCAGCAGCAAAGACACCGAGCCGAACAGCAGCCACAGTGACCGCCGCGCTTCTCCCACCGTGGTTTCCTTCAGCGGCTGAATGCCTACGGAGAGCCGCGCATCGCTCTTCGGAAATTCTTGCCCCAGTTGCGCCTGCACGCTAGCCAGATTGGCTCGCGCTTGCTCTATCTTGACGCCGTCCTTAAGGCGCCCAATTACCGTAAACCAGTTATTTTCCCGCGGCTCGCCGTAAGAAATTCCCGCAGGAATCGGACACCACAAATCCGCCTCGCGATTCGGGAAAAGAAAAGATGCCGGCATGACGCCCACGATCGGATACACATGCCCGTCCAGTCGCAGGTTTTTTCCCATCACATGCGGATCCGTGTTGAACCGTTGCCGCCAAAAACGATCGCTGATCAGCACCGCATCCGGCCCGTTCAGCGCCTCCTCATCCGGCGTAAATTCCCGCCCCGCTGAGGGCACCACGCCCCACACTTGAAAAAAGCGCGGAGAAACCCACGCCCGCGTCACTTTCTCCGGCAGCGCAGCGGTGGATTCCGAAACATCCTCGGTGTAATACCCGGTAAGCGCTTGAAACGTGGAATTCAGACGATTCCAGTCTTCCAGCCGCGCCGGCGCAACCAGGTTCAGCGGCCTCGGATTTTTCGGATCGTATTGATCCACGCGCACCAGTTCATCTGCTTGTGGGAAAGGCAGCGGCTTCAAAAGAATCGCGTCGATCGCGGAAAAAACCGCGCTGTTAGCGCCAATGGCTAAAGCAAAAGTCAGGATCACCGTCAGCGAGAAAGTGGGCGACTTACGAATGAAGCGGAAAGCGGATTTGAGATTGGCGAGAATAGCGTCCACAAAACGGATCCGGTACACGTCGCGGACTTCTTCTTTCAGCTTCTCGTGGCCGCCGAAATCCAGCCTTGCCCGCCGCCGCGCTTCCTCGCGCGGCATGCCTGCGGCGATATATTCCTCGGTAAGCTCCTCCACGTGAAAGCGCAGCTCCGCGTTCATCTGTTCGTCGGACGCGCGCTTCGAAAAAAGAAATTTCCACCAGGGCATCACCGCCTCCTATTCCACCCTTTGCGGCCTATTCCACGGTCCGCAGAATGTTCACCACCGCTCCTGCCAGCCGTTCCCAGTTCGATTCTTCGCTAGCCAGTTGCTTTCGGCCCTTCGCCGATAGTTTGTAAAACTTCGCCTGCCGCCCCTTCTCCGATTCGCCCCACTCCGCCGCCAGCCATCCTCGTTTCTCCAGCCGGTGCAACGCGGGATACAGCGACCCTTGCTGCACCTGCAGCACTTCTCGTGAGATTTGCCGTATCCGCAGCGAAATCCCATACCCATGCACCGGGCCCAGAGCCACAATCTTCAAAATCAGCATGTCCAGCGTCCCCTGCAGCAACTCAGACTTTTCGATCGGCATCGCCTCTCCTAGACAATCGACACATTAAACCTCGCATAGGTAGAATGTCAAGGAGAGAAGCAGGCGGCGGCCCAGGCGTCACGCGCGCGAATATTTGTGGGTGCCCCGTCGCTCGATCTTTCTCCTCAGTCTTCTCTGCGAACCTCTGCGGCTCTCTGCGCCTCTGCGTTATCTTTTCTCTTCCTTCTGTCTCCCAGAAAGCTCCACCAATCTCAGTCTTTACCGGAGTCGAATGCACGTAAATGCGGACCACACAAAAACCGCATCCAAATGGAACGATAGCGCTGGAAAACTCGTATATATAAGTAGCTCAGCCCATGCCCAAACACGTTCACCCCATTCGCCGCAGACTCATCCGCATCGCCCTAATCCTGCTGCTGTTTCCTCCGCTGCTCGCTGCGATTGGCGGATGGCTCGCCGGCCCCACGTTCCTGCATCCGCTGCGGCGCGAACTCACGCCCGACCTGATTCGCGAAGCGGACGCGGATTTTTCTTCCATCCACGCACAGCGCGAAGATTTCAACGTGACCGCGCCCGACGGCATCACGCTACGCGGCTGGAAAGTTCGACCGCAAAATCCCAATGGCGCGTGGGTTCTGGTTTTTCACGGCGTGGCGGATAATCGCGTCGGCGGCCTCGGCCAAGCCCACCTATTGCTTCGCGCCGGCTACAGCGTCGTGATGATGGATGCCCGCGCGCACGGCGCAAGCGACGGCGCCATGGCCACCTACGGCTGGCTCGAACGCCGCGACACCTCCGCCATCATCGACGCGCTGACCCAGACCGAACGCGTGCATTACTTCAACGAGCTTATGCGCACGCATCGGTTGGAGCCCGCCAGCGAGGCTCAAGTACAAAAATCGCTCAGGGCGCCTCACCCGCCACCGACGTATCCCGAAGTGCCGCGGCATATCTTCGCGCTGGGCGAATCCATGGGCGCGGGGATCGCGCTGCAATCCGCCGCGTACGATCCGCGCATCGAAGCGGTGGTCGCAGAAGCGTCGTTCGCGTCGCTGCGCGAAGCTGCGTACGATTACGCCGGGCTGCAAAAATATCCGTTGCTCGGTAAAACATTTTTCGCGCCCGGCGCCTGGACGATGATCTATCGCGGCCAAGCGCTGGCAGGATTTCCGGCTGCGGAGGTTTCGCCGGAAAAGGCCGTCGCCTCGCGCGCTTTTCCCGTCTTGCTGATTTGTGATGGCGGCGACACCACGCTGCCCTGCAGTCACACCCGCCGCATTTATGCCGCGGCCATCGGCCCAAAAAGTATGTGGGAAGTTCCGAGCGCGTTTCACACTGCGGCGCTGGGCTACCAACCCGAAGAGTTTGAGCGCAGGGTCTTGAATTTCTTTGCCGCCGCGGCGTCTCCTCCGCCAAAATAAAAAATCCGCCGTGGCGGATTTGGTTGGTTGCGATCTTCTTGTGTGCCACAAAGGCTGAGACCTCACTTCACTTTCATCACCAGCAAGATGCGGTCGTCTTCGTAGATGCCGCCCTTGGAGTGTTTTTCCACTTCGGCGATGACTGCGTGCAAAATCTCCCGCGGGGCGCGTGCGCGCTTGGCGGCCACGCTGGCGGCCAGTTCCGGCTTGCCAAATTCATTTCCCGCGGCGTCCATCGCTTCGGTGATGCCGTCGGTGCAGGCTACCAGCACGTCGCCGGGGCGCAATTCGACGGCGCCGCATGCGTACTCGACTCCCGGAAACAATCCCACGACCATTCCGCCCTCTTCCAGATATTCGGTGGTGCCGTCCGCGCGGATCAGCGCTGGTGGAACGTGCCCGGCGTTAACGTAACGCAGCGTGCGCCCGCCACTCTCGAGCAGGCCGAGAAACATACTTAGATACTTGGTGTGCCGCCCGGCGGCCGCGGAGGCCCGCCCGCCATCGAGCAATTTCTGATTGATGGTGGCCGGCAATTTTTCAAGCGGCTCGACGCGATCCGCCAGCGCATGCAGCGTGGCCTGCACGTTGGCCATCACCAGCGCGGACGCCGCGCCTTTGCCTTCCACGTCGGCCACCACCAGCAACAAACGATCGCGCGCGGAGCTATTTTCTTCGCGCCCGCCAACCGCCTTGCTCGCGGCTATCCCCGAAGTGGCCGCCGCCGCGGCACTCTCTGATGCGGTGGCCGTTTCGGGCACCAGTAAGAAATCGTAGTAGTCGCCGCCTACGCGTTGCGTGGCGCGGTGCGCCACGGCAATCTCGACGCCGGCAAATTCCGGCGGAGCTTCCGGCAAAAAACCCGCTTGAATTTCGCGCGCCAGTTCGAGGTCTCGCTCTAACTTTTCTTTTTCGATGCGCTCGGCGTGCAGTTGCGCTTTCTCGAGCGCGATAGCCACGTGGATCGAAAGCGTATCGATAAACGCTTCGTCTTCCTCGGTGAACGGTTCCTGCTTGTTGAGCAACTGCAGTACGCCGACAATTACGCCGTCTTCATTGCGAATCGGCAGGCACAATAATCGCTTGGTGCGAAATCCCAGCTTTTTATCCACTTCCGGCTCGAAGCGCGGATCTTCGTAAGCATTCTCGAGCCGGATAGCCATCCCTTCGCGCGCCACGCATCCGGCGATGCCTTTGGTGATGGGCAAACGGATGGCGTGCTGCTCGAGCCCCAGGCCCACCAGCGACCAGATCTCTTCTCGCTCTTGATCGAGTAGAAACACCGTGCCGCGCTCCGCACCGGTCTGCCGCGTGGCAATCTGCAAAATAATGTGGATGAGTTCGCCGAGATCCAAAGTGGAGTTCAAGCGCTTGGTGGCCTCGACGATGCAGGACAGCTCTTCCATCGCGCCACGGCGCTCGGCAAGCGCGAGAACCACGGCGCCAAAGCGCGACAGATAATCGAGCTGCGCGCGGACTTCAGAGCTCAGCGGACAGCTTCCGCGCACCTCCAGCGCGCGCACGCGAAAATCATCGCTGCCCAGCGGGCTGGTCCAGCGCGTGGGATCATCCGCTTGCGGAATTACGGAACTCTGCTGAGCCGCCGCGCCTTGCGCCGACGTAGCGTGGTTACCCAGCGCCGCATCGTTCTTCGCTGCGGCGTTCTTGGATGCGGGATCCTTAGCTGTCACGTCGCTGGCGGCGGCGTCTTTCGCCGTCGCACCTTCGGCTGACGCGGGCAGCGGGGGAAAATTCCCTTCAAAGGCCCACACCACTCCCTTGCCGCCATCGACGCGCCACAACCGCGCCCCGGCGACTCCCGGCTGCAGCATGGCGGCGCGCACCACGCGCATGGCCAAGTCGTCGGCTGAGTGGCGACCCTCCAGCAGGCGCACACCCGCGAGCAGTTCGGGAAACACCGCGGAAGTCTTGGCCGCGCTGGAACTTTCGCTCATATGCACTAGCTCTTCCAACTGCTCGACCAGCGGCCTTTGTGGGAGATTTGGTTGACGCCGGCCGCGGCTAAAGCCGGGCCCTACAGGCCGTGCACCCGGACCGCTTAAGGCGACAAGCCTAGCAGCCCTCCGCGCCATTGCAAAGCGTTTAGCCAATGCTGTGCCAGGCGCTTCAGGATAGTGACCGAGGCGTCTGGAATCGTTACAACTATGCCAACAGCGGGGAGCAAAGTGCAGCGTCAACGCTGGTCCGCTGAGCGCCCTTGAATCGGTGCAATCCATTGAATAAATTAAACTTAGCGCTGCAGGAGTGATGGGGACCCCCGCCCTTTTCTCGGAAGTGTTCATTCTAGAGGGGTTACACCGAGCACTGTTTGTAAGTGTTGTAGATAAAGGAGTTGCAGGCCGCAATTTTGCGTAAATTGACGTTCTTCTGTACGGAAGTGTTGATTCTATTGGACTTGCAAAGTGGCGTCTTGGAAGTGCGCATTCTAAAGGGGTTAGGCGGACAATGGGACGCCCGATTACACGCGAGCCACCGTTCAGCGGGATGCTGCGGTTATGGTCGCGGATGGATTTTGCCGAATGCACGGCCGATGCTAGCAAGCAATTACGTGTCGGTCAATAGTACTCTATAGTATTCGAACGAACTCGCCGTTCGAACGACATTGTCGATGAGCTGTGGGAGCCGTCACGATACGCTTTCGACGCCCGGATACCGCCTTCCGTAGTGCGTAAACCTGCCTTTTACGCCACGGTACGGAAGGAGTCTCGTTGCAAATGAAGTCAGAATCGGATTTCGGAAATTGGAATTACCGCTGCGGATGTTTGCGCCGGTCAGATTGTTCGGTAGATGGCCGGGACTGATGACTTCGACCCGGTCGTCGAAAACAAGATGCGAACCGGCGCGGATACAAAATAATCTCTGTGAATCAGGGCGTTAGCGAGAAGTTTCTCCAAGACGATCCTGGGAATCTCCACTTCGCCCACCTTATTGACTCCTACCCTATCTGCTCTGGGTATAGATTGCGTAATACGAAACTCAAAGATTCCTCGAATTGTGTTTGGTTACTCCGCGCGCAATGCGGCCATTGAATCGATCCGGCTCGCGCGGCTCGGCGAGGCTTCGAATCAGAAGTCCTGCCCCAATTGTAAGGGTCAGAGATAGGGCCACCTGGGACAAGATGAGCGCGCGATTCGTGCGTATCCAGCGCAAGTCTTGACCGATAATCGACGAGCCCTGCTGCAACGCATCGGCGGGACTACGGCGTGCAGCGCGCCACGCAGCAATCGCGGCTACAAAAACACCGGTAGTTAAGGCTGCAATGGTTGCGAAAGCAAGAACACGGATGTCGGGGCGCAGATTAAGTGTAAGCGGGACCGCTCCAGTCCACACGAAACCTGCGAGCATCGAACTACCGGCGAAAGCGAGCGGCAGTCCCAAAACTGAGCCAGTGATCGAAAGTAACAGGCCTTCGACTAGAATCTGGCGCAGTATCCGGCTGCGGCTCGCACCAAGCGCGAGTCGAACCCCGAACTCATGCTGCCGGGCTGCGATCCTGGCCAGCATCAAGCTGGCAAGATTCGAACATGCAACCAAAAGCATGACAACGACCAAACCCATCAGTATTCTTAGAGGCGTTGCGTAGCGATCTCGGATGAGCGCAAAGCCTGTGGTCGCCGGCAGCACCTGCAGACGGCGTCGCCAGAACTTCTGGCTTGTTTGGCTGTCCATATTTGCTGGGGCGGTAGCCAACAGTATATTTCGCCAGATGGTATCCAACTGAACGGCCGCATTTCCTAAAGTTTCGTCATTCTTTAGCCGTGCAATCAACCAAAGGCTTTCCGAACTCCGGCTCGACGGCACGGTAGCGAACGGAATTGTCACGTCAGCCGAAATACCAACTCTCAGCCCAAAAAAGTCTTGCGGGGTCACACCCACGATGGTGTACGGATGACTCCCAACTTTAACGGGCTGGCCCAAAATAGCAGTACTACCTTGATAGTTATTCTTCCAACACGCATAACTTATTACTGCAACGGGCGTTTGCTCGTCGCCGGGTCCGATGGGTCTTCCCAAGATCGTCGAGACACCCAGTGTCGAATAGAAATCGCTGGTCACCCAAAGCACTTCGCCTTTGACCAATCCCGCGCTCGTTGTGATTTCTGACAGGGTCTCTTGCCATCCGAATAAGCCGGAAAACACCTGCTGCTGCTTTTCTAGCTGCTCAAAAATCTCAGGCGAAACCCGATCAGGGTAAGCTGAACTCTTCGGGGGATGGAGAGGATCGAGTGGCGATACGGATACAAGGCGTTGCGGTTGGTAGATAGGCAGAGAGCGCAGGAATACCGCATCAGTTAGGCTGTAAATGGCAGTACTCATTCCGATTGTCAAAGCAAGAGACGCGATAGCGACTGCACTCGCCGCAGGTGTTCGCGCAAGTGCCCGCAAGGCGTATCGGATGTCGAAGAGCAAGGAACGCAGCATCAAATCACCAATCTCCCGCAACCGGAACAACTGATCATCGTATTTTTTGATGCTTGAAAATAGAATCCCGCCAGAGCAGAGTCACATTTTAATACAAAACATCTTTCGAGCGCCTGGCTCGGAGCCGCGAGCGCCTATTTCCGAGAGTAATCTCTTGGTGGTTGTGTCGTCAGACCCGATCACGCGCATTAGTGTCTCAAGTTTGCGCCACTCGAAACGTTTGTCCTCCAGCATGGGCGTTACAAGAGCAACGGGCAGACGTTGCGCGACGATCGTCGGGAGATCAGGCGTCGTTGCGCTTGCGGAGTTCGGCGTCGCGGATTTCCCATTCCTGGCTGAGGCGGCGGATGGTTTCGCGCAGGCGGACGGCGAGTGCGGCGATGGTTTCGAGGCGTTGCAGGCCGCCGGGGGGCAAGCGGCTGTCGTTGCCGCGGCGGATTTCGGCGAGCAGCAGTTCGGCGTTGCCGAGAATGCCGGTGAGCGGATTATTCAGTTCGTGGCGCAGAACTTCGCCGAAGTCGTCTCCCGCTCCTGCCAGTGGCCCGCCGGGGTTGTCCATAAAATCCTTCGCCCTTGCAGGGCGCGTTTCGATCGGCTCTGGCGTGCGCTCCAAGGTACGGTCTAGGGCGCGTGGGTTTCCGGGATCGGCCAGCACTTCCGTTGCTCGCTGCATGCGCTGTTGCATTCGCTATTCCACCCATCTGAGATCCCACGGCGCGACGCCGCAGGCCCTTCTTACTAACTTTGGATCAGCGCCTCGCTCACGACTTGCTGGCCGCGCTCGTGCGCGGCGACGGGCCGCCAGCGACGTGTTGCAACGCCGCGGCGGGCTGCCGCTGATCGAGAACTCCGCGCACGCGCTCGGTGAGCTCTTCCACGCGAAAGGGTTTGGCGAGATGCGGCAAATGATTGCGCTCGAGAAAGGCTTGGGTGGCCGGGGCGATGACGTCGCCCGTGACGAAGAGAAAATTGTGCCGCAGATCGTTGCCGGTACGCACGAGAGTTTGATAGAACTGCTGGCCGTCGAGTCCGGGCATGCGCATGTCGCAGATGACAAGGTCGAATTGGCGTTCGGCGGCGCGTTTTAGACCTTCGCGGCCGTCGAGAAGGACCTCCACGGTGAGCCCTTCGTCCTGCAGAACGTCCGCGATCAGGCGGGCTACGGTGGGTTCATCTTCGACGACCAGCACACGGCCCTGCGCGGGAGCGCGACGACGGGCGAGCGAGTAATTTTCGGCCATCGTCTGCAAGGACTCGTCGCTGGCGGCGCCGACGGCGGATGGTAAAGCCAACCCGCCGGCGGTCCAGGCCGGGCCGGTGGCCAGGCCTTCGGCCAAAGGCAGTTCGACGGAAAAAATGGCTCCGCCTTCGCGAGCATTGAGCACGTTCACGCGGCCGCCGTGTTCGCGGACGATGCTGAGAACGATGGAGAGGCCGAGGCCGGTGCCCACGCCTTCGGCTTTGGTGGTGAAGAAGGGATCGAAGATGCGCGCGAGAATACTTTGCGGCACGCCGGGACCATCGTCTTCGATCTCCAGCAAAGCGCGGCGTTCGGCGGCCTGCCTGGTACGCACGCGGATTCTTCCACCCTGACCTTTTTGTTCGATGGCCTGACGCGCGTTGCCGACGAGATTCATGAGCACTTGCTGGAGCTGCGCGGGGTCGCCCACGACGGCGGGCAGGGCGGCATCGAGATCGAGCTCCATGTGGATTTTCTCCGCGGCCATGCTGAAGCGCTGCAATTCTATGGAGCGCATGACCACTTGATTCAGGGAGACGCGGCGGCGTTCCGGAGGAGTTTCGCGCGCGCTGAAGAGCAGCTGGCGCAGGATGCCGCTGGCGCGCTCGGCTTCCTGAAAGATCTGGCGGACTTCCGGCAGGCGGCCGCCGCCGTCTTCGCGCAGGAGCAGGCGCTGGGCGTAGCCGAGAATGCTGGTTAAGGGATTGCTGAGTTCGTGAGCCACGCCGCTGACCATTTGGCCGAGCGCCGCAAGTTTTTCCGTTTGCAGGAGTTGCGATTGGAAGACGCGCTGGGCGGTGAGGTCGCGATAGACTTCGACGCGGCCGAGAAGGTGACCCGCGGAGTCCAGAACGGGGCGCGCGGCGCGCTCTAAAATGCGCGCGGTGGGCTGGGTCATGCGCAGTTCATCGCGGACGCCGCCCTCGAGGCCGCGCGCAAGACTGCGCCAGCGCTCGGCAAATTTGGCGGAATCGACGGCCTGCGGGGCCATGCGGGAGATGAGGTGCTCGAGGGTGACGCCCTTGGCGGACTCCGTGGGGCCCAGACCGGCGAATTGCTCGAAACGCGTGTTGCGCGCGCGCACGCGGTCGTGGGCATCAAACAGAACGACGCCTTCTTCGAGCCACTCGATGACGCCTTCGAGGGCCAAGTCACCATCGGCGCGCTCGGCGAGGCTTTCGGTGCGGCGCACGCTTTCGATGGCCACGACGATCTCGCCGTGCGCTCCGGGAAGCGCGCGGCGGAGACTTACGGCGGCACCGTGCCGCAGTTCCGCGAGCAACGTGTCGGCAGGGCTGTTGCGGTTGACGGAGAGCGGCGCTTCGTCGCTCGGCGCTGAAGCGATGAGACCCGCGGCGAGAGCACCGTAGAG
>Ga0209139_10000604_pt1 | contig 12584 bp, 10 predicted proteins | sample BogFormECP14_OM3_FD_188246 | JGI IMG/M metagenome (GOLD analysis project Ga0209139, IMG submission 188246) | Bog forest soil microbial communities from Calvert Island, British Columbia, Canada - ECP14_OM3 (SPAdes) (version 2) | ecosystem: Environmental > Aquatic > Freshwater > Wetlands > Bog ...
GGCCGGACTTGTCGGAAACGGAGATCAGAGCGCGCCCGATCGGCGCCAAATCGATGCTCATTTTACGGGGCTCGCAGAGTGAAGAGGAATTTGCGCGGCCCGTATCATGGTTTGCAGAAGTTCGGAACGGTATTCGGAGGGCGGGGAACCCTTCTCCCCTTGCGAGAGAAGGTCCCCGAAGGGGGGATGAGGGGTCGGGCCGTCACGCGTGTTATCAAGAAGACTATCGATCGCGCACTGATCAGCAGGACTTTCTCGCATTCGCTCGGAGCCGGCGCTTGCGCGCCAACCCCTTGCATCATCCGGCCCTTCGGGCCACCTTCCCCCGCAAGGGGGGAAGGGGCAAACTCCCAGCTTCTCAGCGGTTCGCCAGCGCCCGCCTTAGCCACTCCTCGCGGTACGCCTCGAGCGAACCGAGCGCCCAACTCGCATGCGCGAACAGTTCCGGCAAAGGCGGACAATTCGGCCACGACGCAAGCATCGCCGCGCCATAGGTGGCGCCGATCGAGCGGCGGGTCGAGATGACGTTCTGGCCTCGGCGCAATTGCGCGAGCACGGCGCCGAAGGCGGCGTTGGCGCCGAGGTTGCCATCGACGACGACGGCGCCCTCGCGGACGCCGAGCCGGGTCAGCATGTGGTCGGTCATCAGCGCGACATAGAGCGTCGCCAATGCGCCGCGTTGGCCCGGCGCGAGATCGCCGACGATGCGGCCGCGCACATGCGCGAACGGACCGCCCTGCGGGCTGAACGCCGGCAGAGCGAGGATTCGCCGGTCGATCAGCCCCTGCACGGCTTCGCGCGCGGGCGCCGCGAGATCGGTTCCCGCGATCTCGGCATATTCGCGCCCGCCCATGAATCGCCCGGTGGCCGTCGGCCGTCCCGTGATGTCGAGATTGGCGAGCATGTCGGCTTTCGCATCCAGACCGTCGATCGGCAGGCCGACGCCGAGCAGAATGACCCAGGTTCCCGTCGAGACGACCGTGAACGGCGCCGGCCAATGGGCGAGATAGGGGATGATCGAGGCGTTGGAATCGTGCACGCCGCACAGAACTCGGACATCGGACCCGAGGCCCGCCGCCGCGGCGAACTCCGCGCGTGGCGGCCCGAGCGACGCCCAAGCTGATACGAGCGGCGGCACGCGGCCTTCCAGACCGAGCGCGGCGACGAGATCCGAGGCGCGGCCTTCGCCGGGCGCCCAGAGATCGGTGTGACAGGCGATCGACGTCGCCTCTGTTGCGACGACCCCGGTCATTCGCCAGGCCCAATATTGCGGATAGAACAGCAGATGGCGCGCGCGGGCGAAACCGTCGGGGTCGATCGCCCGCTGCCACGCCAGCTGGCGTCCCACATTCAGCCCATACGCGAGGCTCGGGGAATAGCTGCGCGTAAATGGCGGGCGAATTTTTGCATAGGTCGGCTCGATCTCCTCGACGCGCGTCTCCTCATAGTCGATCGCGGGCATCGCGAGGCCGTGATCGTCGACCAGAGCAGCGGCGGCGCCGTGGGTGGTCGGGACGATCGTCTCGACCGGGTGGAGCCTGGCCGCCTCGGCGAGCGAAGCGACGAAAAAGCTCCAGATCCCCTCGACGTTCGCATGCAGATACGGCGGGCGCGGCAGCGGGCGGTTGGGAGTCGAACGCTCCCAGAGCACAGCGCCGGCAGGGTCGAACAAGGCCAGCTTGACGTTGGTCTTGCCCACATCCAGCACTGCGACGGCGCCGCTCATGGCTCGCTTCCTCACGTTTCATACCCTTCTCCCGATCTTGCGGGAGAAGGTGGCGGCATAGCCCGTCGAAAGACGGGCGTTCTTCTAATGCCCTGTGCCGACGGATGAGGGTCCGTCGTAACTGCAACGACCCTCACCCCAACCCTCTCCCGCAAGAGCGGGAGAGGGGGCTAGTGCCGATGAAACAGTTCGACGAGCGGCGTCACGACCGGAGAACCGTCGGGGTTGGTAGCCATGACGTCACTCATGTAGGCCCACCACTTGCGCATGATCGGTTGCTCGCGCAACGCATCCATCTTGTGGTCCTCCGCCCGCTCGAGATAGGCGAACAGCGTGTGCGTCCCCTCGTCGAGAAAAATGGAATAGTTGGAGATGCCGCTGTTGCGCAGCAGTTCGCTGAGCTCCGGCCAGATCGCGTCGTGACGGCGACGATATTCTTCGGCCGCGCCTGGATTGAGCTGCATGGCGAAACCGACGCGTTCACGGGGCATGGGGGCCTCCTTAGCATTTCGTGACCCCACACCTAACCCCTCCCCGTAAGTAAGGGGAGGGGAAAAAGAGCGGCGCTGGCTCTTCTCCCTTCACGTTCTTTGTGAGAGGGGCCGTAGAGCTAGACGACGCCCTGGTACATTTCAATCCAGCGCTCCGCCGCCGCCCGTCATGCCCGGCCTCGAGCCGAGCATCCAGGCGGCGCCGACGATGACTATTCGCGGACGTCGACCCTGGATGCACGGGTCAAGCCAGTGCATGACGCGTCACCTCAGAAGTTGAAGTCCTTGACGTTGGCCTTGGTGAAGATGAACGGCGCGCCGAGCAGGATTTCGCTGCCGTTGACGACGCTGAGTTTGCCGAGCTTGCCGGCCTCGACCGACGCATCGCCCGGCTTCAGCTTGCCGTCGACGACGGCGCGCATGACGTAGGTGGCGGCATAGCCGAGATCCACCGGGTTCCACAGCACGACCGACTTCACGCAATCGGCGTTGACATAGGGTTTCATCGCGTTCGGCGTCGCGAGCCCGACAACCGCGACCTTGCCACATAGCTTCGCCTTGGTGACGGCTTCGGCCGAAGCCGGGGTTGCGACTGAGGTCATGCCGAACAGGCCCGCGAGCTTGTCGCCATATTTGTTGATCAGCGTCGTCGCCTGGTTGAACGACAGGACGTTGTCCTCCTGCGCCTCGACCGTCTCCAGCCACTTCATCTTCGGATGGCACTTGGCGGCGTAGGCCGACATCTCCGCGATCCAGCGCGCCTGGTTCGGCGTCGTGAACGTGGAGGTGACGATCGCGAAGCCCTTGTCCTCGCCGATCTCCTTGGCCATCGAGTCGATCATCGCCTTGCCGATGCCGTTGAACTCGGCCTGGTTGACGAACCACTCGCGCGCGTCCGGCGTCGAATTGGCGTCGTAGCCGACGACGTGAATGCCCTTCGAAAGCGCCTTCTTCAGCACCGGCGCGATCGCGACCGGATCGTTGGCGGCGAACAGGACGCCGTCGACGCCGCGCGTGATGTAATTGTCGATGAACTTTATCTGTTCGTCGATCTTGGCCTCGGTCGGGCCGTCGGTCGAAACCTTGACGTTGCCGAGTTCCTTGGCCGCGTCCTGCATGCCTTTCGAGGTCGCATTGAAATAGCCGATGCCGATCAGTTTCGGCACGTCGACCAAACTGATTTCCTTGCCGGCCTTGTCGGGCGCGCCTACCGCCTTGCCGCCGTCATAAGGCTTGGCCGCCACCGTCCCACCGCCGCCTCCGGCGCCGCAGGCGAGCGGGTTGGTCGGCAGATCGTCCGCGCCGTCCCATTTCTCCGCCGCGCGGGCGCTCAGCCCGAAACTCAGGGCGAGAGCCGCCGCCGCAACACCAGTCATCAAGAGCTTCGTCATCATTTCCTCCTTGTTCGCCGCTCCGCGGCCCTTACTCCGTCAACCGCCGAATTCACGGCGCTTTTGCAGAGAACTCGCCAACAACGTCGACGCGATCAGCACCGTGCCGATGACGATGATCGTCGCGTCGCCCTTCACGCCTGTGAGCGCCAGCCCGTCTTTCAGCAACTGGATCATCACGAGGCCGATCACCGTGCCCCAGATCGTGCCGGAGCCGCCGAAGATGCTGGTCCCGCCCAGCACCACGGCCGCTATCACGTCGAGCTCATAGCCGATGCCCATGTCGGAGCGCGTCGTCGTCACGCGCGAGACGAGCACCCACGCCGAAATGCCCGCCATCAGGCCGGAGAGCGTATAGACCGCGAGCTTGATGCGATCGACCGGAAGACCGGAAAAGCGCGCCGCCGTCTCGTTGGAGCCGATCGCGTACAGCGAGCGGCCGAAGGTCGTGCGGTCGAGCGCGACGCCCGCGATCACGATCGCGACGCCCAACAGCCATAGCTGGGTCGGTGCGCCGAACCAATCGCCCTGTCCCATGAAGTAGAACCATTCGGGATAGCCGCGCACCGAGCGACCCTGGCTCACGCCCTCGGCGAATCCGCGGTACAGCGCGAGGCTGGCGATCGTCATGATCAGCGGCGGCACTTTTACGCGCGTTATGAAGAGGCCGTTCACGAAGCCGGCGAGCGCGCCGAGGGCGAGCGCGATCACGATCGCCCCGGGCAGCGGTACGCCGAGGTTCTTCCAGCTGTAGCCGAGCGCGATCGCGCAAAGCCCGACGACCGAGCCGACGGAAAGATCGATGCCGCCGGTGATGATGACGAAGGTCATCGGCATCGCGATCAGCCCGACCTCGGCCATCAGCCGGCCTTGGTTGAGCAGGTTGTCGAGGGTGAGGAAGCGGTCGTTGTAGGCGCCCAGAATCGCGAGCGCGACGATCAGCACCGCCGCCAGCAACGTCTCGTGCCGGGTGAGCCAGCGGGCAACGCGGCGCTCGGGCGGGGCGGCGGCCAGAACAGTCATCGCGAGTCTCCCGCGACACGCCGACGGCGCCGCAGGATGTCGGCGACGACCGTCAGCAGAATGAGGCCGCCCTGCACCGCGCGAATCCAATAGGGCGAGATGCTCACGAACACGAGCGCGCTCGCGATTTCGGCGATCAGGATCGCGGCGAAGGTCGATCCGACGACCGTCCCGACGCCGCCCAGGATGCTGACGCCGCCGACGACCGCCGCGGTGATGATCGTCAGTTCGAGATTGGGCGGGACGGTGGATTGAATGACCCTCAGCTCGGTGGCGAACAGAATCGCTGCGATGCCGGTGAAAAAGCCGTGCAGCGCGAACACCATCACGATCGTGGCGCGCGGCGAAATGCCGCACAGACGCGCCGCCTCGGAATTGCCGCCGGTCGCATAGATCGCGCGACCGGGCGCGAAATTGCGCATCCAGATCGCAGCCAGGATCGTCGCTCCGATCATGATCAGCACCGGCATCGGCAGAATGCCGAACAGCTCGATGTTCGATAGATGGAAACTGTCGGGCAGATCGGAGATCCATCTGCCGCCTGTGACGCTGATGAGACCGCCCTTCAGGATCGACAACATGCCCAGCGTCACGACGATCGCCGGAATGCGCAAGTACGCCACGACCGCGCCCTGCAACGCCATCACCGCGACCCCGACAACGATCGGAACGAACCAGGAGAGGGCGATCGGATAGCCCGCGACCGCCATCGTGCCGCTGATCGTCGCGAGAACGCCGATCAGCGCCCCGACCGAAATGTCGATGTTCCCCGAGATGATCACCATCGACATGCCGATCGCAGCGACCGCGACATAGGCGTTGCCGAGAAATATGTCGGAGAGATTGCGCGCCAGCAGAAATCGCGGGTTGATGGCGCCCACGACGATCGCCAGAATGACGATTGCCAGCGCCAGCAGCACCTCCTGGGAGGAGAGCCGCCGCAGCCAACTCGCGCGCGGCGCGACGCCCGATCCTAGCGCAACCGCGCTCACGCCGCCGCCTCTATCGTCGCGCCGTCGCCGCCCATCATCGCCGCGCCCACCGCTTCGGGCTTGGCCTCGGCGCGGGTGAATTCGGCGACGAAGCGCCCTTCCCGCATCACGAGGATGCGATCGCTCATGCCGAGCACTTCCGGCAATTCGCTCGAAATCAGCAGGATTGCGACGCCCTGGCGTGCGAGATCGCACATCAGGCGATGAATTTCGGCCTTCGCGCCGACATCGATGCCGCGCGTCGGCTCGTCGAGGATCAAGAGGCGCGGATGGTTGGCGAGCCACTTCCCGAGCACGATCTTCTGCTGATTGCCGCCGGAAAGCCGGCCCGCGACCTGCTCCAGGGAACTCGTCCTGACGCTGAACCGCTGGACCCCGTCGACAGCCAGCAGCCGTTCCGCCGCACGGTCGATGAAACCGAATCTGGCGAGCGACCCCAAGGCGGCGAGCGAGAAATTGTGCAATACGCTCATCGGACGCACCAGACCCTGCGTCCCGCGATCCTCGGGCACATAGGCGATGCCGAGGTCGCGCGCCTGGCCGGGCGAGCGGACGACCACCGCTTCGCCGCCGATCCGGATCTCCCCGGAGTCGGCCGGAGTGACGCCGAAAATCGTCTGCGCGAGCTCGCTGCGGCCCGAGCCGACGAGCCCGGCGAGCCCTACGATTTCGCCGGCGCGCACCGTGAGGCTGACACCGCGCGTGGTCGGCCTTCGCACGAGATCGCTGACTTCGAGCACGGGCGCGCCGATCGGCGCCTCGACCTTGGGAAACAGGCTCTCGATCGTGCGCCCGACCATCATCTGCACCAGTTCGCCCGCGTTGGTCTCGGCGACGTTGCGGGTGCCGACGTAGGCGCCGTCGCGCAGCACCGTGACGCGATCGCCGAGCATGAAAATCTCGTCCATCCGATGGCTGATGTAGATGATGCCGACGCCGCGCGCCTTCAGCAGCCGAACGATCTTGAACAGCCTGACGACGTCGGGCTCGGTGAGCGCGGCGGTCGGCTCGTCCATGATCAGCAGCCGCGCATCATGAGACAACGCGCGCAATATTTCGACGCGCTGCCGATTGCCGACGCTGAGCGAACCGACGATGCGATCGGGCGCGAGGTCATGGATCTCGAGCGAAGCGAGCAGGGCCTCGGCGCGCTCGCGCATCGCGCGCCAGTCGAGGCGGCCGCCGAGTCTGCGCGGGGCGTGGCCCATGAAGATGTTTTCCGCGACGGTCAGCTCGGGAAACAGCAGCAGCTCCTGATAGATCGTCGCCACCCCGGCGCGTCTCGCGTCCTCCGGCAGATTGAACTTGCGCTCGACGCCATCGATCAAGATCCGGCCGCGGTTGGGCGGAAACACGCCCGATACGATCTTGATCAGCGTCGACTTGCCCGCGCCGTTCTCGCCGAGCAGCGCGTGAACCTCGCCCCGCGCGACCGAAAAAGATACGTCGTAGAGCGCGCGCACGCCGGGAAACGTCTTCTCGAGATCGCGCACCTCGAGCAGGGGCGGCGAGGCGGCGCCGGAGACCGCGCTCATGCGGCCGCCGTCACGTCGGCGCCGATTTCGACGATGTCCACCGCTATCCCTGCCTCGCGCAGCATTTCGAGCGCCGCTGGCGGGGCGCGCGAATCCGTGATCAGCCGGGCGACGCGCGAAAGCGGGCAGACGACGAGACTGCCGCGTGCGACGAATTTGGAGGAATCGGCGAGCACGACGAGTTCGCGCGCCCGGGCCAGCAGCTTGCGTTCGGCGCGTGCGACCAGGGGATGTCCTTCGATGATTCCCAGCTCGCCGACCGAGATCGCGCTCATGAACATGCGCGCGGCGGAATAGTGCTGCGTCGCGTCGTCGTCGAACGGAGAGACGATCAACCTTTCTTCGCGATAGACCTCGCCCCCCGGCAGCGCGACGCGGCACTGGCTGTCGCGGATCAGGACTTCCGCGAGCGGATAGGAGTTGGTCAAGACCTTCAACCGGCGGTCGCGCAGGAAGGGACCCATCTCGAACGTCGTGGTGCCGCCGTTGATGATGATCGACTCGCCGTCCTCGTTGAGGTCGACCGCGGCGCGAGCGATCGCCCGCTTGGCTTCGATGTTCAGAACGCTGCTCGCCTCGAAAGTGCGGGGGACATAACCGCCCTCGCCGGCGCCGCTCGACGCGGCCTCGAGCCCGCCGCGCACGCGCATCGCGACGCCAGTCCCCGCCAACTTCGCGAAGTCGCGGCGCACCGAGGCTTCGGACGCGCCGGTCGCTTTCAGAACGTCGGCGATCCGCACGACCGCGCGCTCCCTCAGCATCGCCTTGATGACCTGCCAGCGCTCGCGCTCGTGCATGGCGTTCCCGTTCCCAATCGCTCAAAAGTAGTCACAACTCCAATACCGGTCAAGGACTTTACTCATTTTCGATCTATTTCTTCTATCTATTTCGCATTGCAGCAATCGTTTTGCTCCGCACCATCGGTCATTCATGATTGACCGTGACCGATCGCGCCCGTAAGAGTGCGTGGGCATCCGTAGGTCTAGGAAAGCGCATTCATGACAAGGGCGTCCCTGTCTCCCCTGGCAAATCTCTGGGACGAGGCGCATGCGGCGCGCCTCGACGAGCCCGGCCAGTTGCTCTACCGCTCCAACCTGCTCGGCAGCGACCTCAGGATCACCAATTTCGGCGGCGGCAATACTTCGGCGAAAGTGGAGGCGAGCGATCCGCTGACCAAGCATCCGGTGCGCGTGCTCTGGGTGAAGGGCTCGGGCGGCGACATCGGCTCGATGAAGCGCGACGGCTTCGCCACCCTCTATCTCGATAAGCTCGAGTCGCTGAAGGGACTCTATCGCGGCCTCGCGCATGAAGACGAAATGGTCGCGCTGTTCGACCATTGCACCTTCAATCTCAATCCGCGCGCGACCTCGATCGATACGCCGCTGCACGCCTTTGTTCCCGCGCGTCACGTCGATCACGTCCACGCCGACGCGGTGATCGCGATCGCGGCCTCGTCCAACGCCGAAAAGCTGACGAAGGAGATTTACGGCGACGAGATCGGCTTTCTGCCGTGGCAGCGTCCCGGCTTCGATCTCGGCTTGAAGCTCGGCGAGATGGCGACCAATCATCCCGAATATGTCGGCGTGGTGCTCGGCGGACACGGCCTGTTCACCTGGGGGCCGACTTCGAAGAGTTGCTACGAGACGACGCTGCGCATCATCCAGAAGGCGGCCGACTGGCTCGCCGGGCACGAGCGGGAACCCGCATTTTTCGGCGCGCGCCAAGCCCCGCTGTCGCCAGAGGCGCGCCGCGAAGCCGCGGCCCGGCTGCTGCCCGCGATTCGGGGAAAGATATCCTCGCACGAGCGCAAGGTCGGGCATTTCTCGGATGCGCCCGAGGTGCTGGAATTCGTCAATTCGAACGCCCTCGGCGATCTCGCGCCGCTCGGCACGTCCTGCCCCGACCATTTCCTGCGGACGAAAATCCGTCCGCTCGTGCTGCCCTTCGATCCAGGCGCCAACAATCTCGACGACGCGCTCGCGGGCCTGGACGAGCAGCTCGCGGATTATCGCGACCAGTACGCCGCCTATTACGAGCGCTGCAAGCGTGCGAATTCGCCCGCGATGCGCGACCCCAACGCGGTGATCTATCTGGTTCCCGGCGTCGGCATGCTGTCCTTCGCCAAAGACAAGGCGACCGCGCGCATCGCCAGCGAATTCTACGTCAACGCAATCAACGTCATGCGCGGCGCCTCCGGCGTCAGCAGTTATGTGGGCCTCGCCGAGCAGGAAGCGTTCGACATCGAATATTGGTTGCTCGAGGAAGCCAAGCTGCAGCGTATGCCAAAACCCAAAGCGCTTGCCGGGCGCATCGCGCTGATCACCGGCGGCGCCGGTGGCATCGGCCGCGCGACGGCGGCGCGGATGATGAGCGAGGGCGCCTGCGTCGTCGTCGCCGACATCGACCAGGGCGCGCTCGACGAAGCGGTCGCGAGCTTCGCCAAGACTTTCGGGAAGGACGTCGTTCGCGGCGTATCGCTGGACGTCGCGAGCGAGGCGGCGGTGGCGAAGTGTTTCACGGAAGCGACGCTCGCGTTCGGCGGCCTCGACATCGTCGTCTCCAACGCCGGCATCGCCTCGGCGTCGCCGATCGAGGACACCTCGCTCGCTCTCTGGGAGAAGAACGTCGACATTCTCTCGACCGGGTATTTCCTGGTCTCGCGCGAGGCGTTCCGGCTCTGGCTGCGGCAGGGCGGGGGCGGCAATCTGGTGTTCGTCGCCTCGAAGAACGGCCTCGCCGCCTCGGCCGGCGCGTCCGCCTATTGCGCGGCCAAGGCCTCGGAAATTCACCTCGCGCGGTGTCTGGCGCTGGAAGGCGCGCCGCACGGCATCCGCGTCAACACGGTCAATCCCGATGCGGTGCTGCGCGGTTCGAAAATCTGGCAGGGCGAATGGCGGCAGCAGCGCGCGCAATCCAACAAGGTCAGCGAGGACGCGCTGGAGGAAGTCTATCGCCAGCGTTCGATGCTGAAACTCTCGGTGTTTCCCGAGGACATCGCCGAGGGCGTCTATTTCTTCGTCAGCGACGCCGCCTCGAAATCGACCGGCAACATTCTCAACGTCGACGCCGGCAACGTGCAATCGTTCACGCGGTAAGGGGGTGTCATACCCGCGAAAGCGGGTATCCAGCCGTGGGGCCGTGATGAGCCGGCGCGAGCAAGTGAACCGGGCGGGAACAGCCGCGAAGCGTCAATTCCTGGGAGCGTCGTGATATCCTGGTTGCTCGCGTTCGCGAGCATGACACAACAAGTGTAGTCAAAATCAACTCCTGTCGAGGTCGACCCCATGAGCTTCTCCATCGACGCAGGCCTCATCGCCGAGGCCAACGAGAAAGCCGCCCCCGCTCTGGTCGGGGACTTCGACCATCTGGCCCGCGTCCTCGCACGTCGGAACCTCGACGCCGAAGCGATCGCGAAGAAGATCGCCGCCTTCGGCGTCGCGCTGCCCACCTGGGGCGTCGGCACGGGCGGCACGCGCTTCGCCCGCTTTCCCGGCCCCGGCGAGCCGCGTCACATCTTCGACAAGCTCGACGACTGCGCGGTCATACAGCAACTGACGCGCGCGACCCCGACGATTTCCCTGCATTTTCCCTGGGACAAGTTCGACGATCCCAAGGAATTGCGCGAGGCGGCGGCGGCGCGGCGTCTCGGCTTCGACGCCGTCAATTCCAACACGTTCCAGGACCAGCCGGGCCAGGAGCACTCCTATAAGTTCGGCTCGCTCTCCAACGCCGACCCGGCGGCTCGCGCGCTGGCCGTCGCGCACAACCTCGAATGCATCGCGCTCGGCGAGAAGCTCGGCTCGAAGGCGCTGACGGTCTGGATCGCCGACGGCTCGAACTTCGCGGGCCAGTCCAACCTGACCAAGGCGTTCGACCGCTATCTCGATGCGATGGGCCAGGTCTACGCCGGCCTCCCCGCGGACTGGCAGGTGTTCCTCGAGCACAAGCTCTACGAGCCGGCGTTCTATTCCACCGTCATTTCCGACTGGGGCAGCAGCTATATCGCGGCGACGGAGCTGGGTCCGAAGGCCAAGTGTCTCGTCGATCTCGGCCATCACGCTCCGGGCGTCAACATCGAGCAGATCGTCTCGCGACTCGTGCGCTTCGGCAAGCTCGCTGGCTTTCATTTCAACGATTCCAAATACGGCGACGACGATCTCGACGCCGGCTCGATCCAGCCATTTCAGCTCTTCCTCGTCTTCAACGAACTGGTCGACGCCGGCGAGCGGCGCGTCGAGGGTTTCGCTCCCGCCTATATGATCGATCAGTCGCACAACGTCAGCGATCCGATCGAGAGTCTGATGCTGTCGGCGGTCGAATTGCAACGCGCCTACGCGCAAGCGCTGCTGGTCGACCGCGCCGCGCTCGCCGCCGCGCAGGACGCCAACGACGCGCTGGGCGCGCACATCCTCTTGAAGCAGGCTTTCACCACCGACGTCTCTCCGCTGCTCGCGGTAGCCCGGCGAGCGGCGGGCGGGGCGATCGATCCGCTGGGCGTCTATCGCGCCTCGGGCTATCGCGCCGCGAAAACGCGCGAGCGACCCGCCTCGGGCGTGGCGTCGGCGGGGATCGTTTGAGGGCCAAGGTTAACCCCTTCCCCCCTTGCGGGGGAAGGTGGCCCGATAGCCCGTCGAAAGACGGGCGTTCTTCGAACGCCCTATGGGGCCGGATGAGGGGTTGGCGCCGTCAGGCGCGGGCTTCGAGCGATTGCGAGAGAGATTTGCTCTTGCGAACGAAATCGATGATGCGCTTGGAGCGCGCGTGACGGCCCGACCCCTCATCCGCCCTTCGGGCACCTTCTCCCGCAAGGGGAGAAGGGGTTACCCAGCAACCGAGTCCACCAATTGGAATTCCTCTATTTCCTCATCCGTCGCGTATTCTGGTCGCTTCTCGTGCTGTTCGGGCTGTCGATCGTGATCTTCGTGATCGCGCGCGTCATGCCGGGCGATCCCGCGCGGATGGCGATGGGACCGCGCGCGAGCCAGGAACAGGTGGCGGACCTGAAGGCGAAGATGGGGCTCGACAAACCGCTCCTGGATCAATACGCGCACTTCATCGCGGGCCTTTCGCGCGGCGACCTCGGCCTTTCCTTCCTCACCAAGCGGCCCGTCAACGACGACATCGCGGAAACCTTCGCCGCCACTCTCGAGCTCATGCTGGCGACGATTGTCATCGCCTTCGCCGTCGGCGTGCCGATGGGCGTCGTGGCCGCGGCGAACAAGGACGGCGCGACCGACAATCTCGTCCGATTTTTTGCGATTCTGGGCGCGGTGACGCCGAGTTTCCTGCTGGCGCTGCTGCTGCAAGTTCTCGCCGGATATGTGCTCCACGTGCTGCCGACGACCGGGCGGATATCACCCGACGCGCCGGTCGCGGCCGACATCACGGGACTGCTGACCATCGATACTCTGCTGAAAGGCAATCTC
>Ga0209139_10000605_pt1 | contig 12570 bp, 9 predicted proteins | sample BogFormECP14_OM3_FD_188246 | JGI IMG/M metagenome (GOLD analysis project Ga0209139, IMG submission 188246) | Bog forest soil microbial communities from Calvert Island, British Columbia, Canada - ECP14_OM3 (SPAdes) (version 2) | ecosystem: Environmental > Aquatic > Freshwater > Wetlands > Bog ...
AGACGTCGCTGACCTAGTCGGTTTCCTGGCTTCGGAGCAGTCTCGCTACATCACCGGACAAATGATTTCGATCGACGGCGGAATGTCTGCACACGTCATGCTGGACACCGGCGGTTAGAAGCGCTCAGCTGCTCGGGCCGAGCACGTACGCGGCGGTTTCCGGATGGTGATACCAGCCGCTGGCGGCCTGGGTACCGCCGTCGACGTGGATCGTTTGACCGGTGATGTAGCTGGACATGTCGGACGCGAGAAATATTGCTGCGCCTGCCATCTCGTCGACGTGGCCGGCGCGTCCCATCGGCACGGTGAGGCCGAACCGCTCCTCGGAACCCGGGGGTGCTATTTGCCTGATCCCTTCGGTCAAGGTGATGTCGGGCGCGAGGGCGTTGACCCGGATGCCGTGCGGGGCGAGTTCGAGTGCCGCGGTCTTCGTGTAGTTGATGACGCCGGCTTTGGCCGCCGCGTAGGTCGCGTAACCCGGTGCGGCGCGGACACCTTCGATCGACGTGACGCTGATGATGCTGCCCGCCAATTTCTGCTCGACGAGGACGCGGGCCACGCGCTGCGTGCACAGGTAGATGTGGCGCAGGTTCGACTTGTACAGCGCGTCCCAACCGTTCTCGGTGGTGTCGAGGATCCCCGACCAGAAGACCCCGCCGGCGTTGTTGACCAGGATCGTCACCGGACCAAGCTCGGCGGAAGTCTGCGCCAAGGCGGCATCCACCGCAGCACTGTCACGCACGTCGACCGTGATGCCCAGCGCACCGATCTCCGCTGCGGCGGACGCGCACGTCTCGGGGTTGCGTTCCCAGATCGCCACCTGCGCACCGAATGCCTTGAAACCCGCCGCGATGCCGCGGCCGATGCCCGCGCCGGCGCCGGTGACAACCGCGACGCGGTCGGTGAGAAGGACGCTTGAGGGGTCGAGTGTCATGAATCTGACTATAGAACAATCGCACGTCAAGGTTTACAGTCCTTACTGAATATGTTCGATATGTAACAACCGATGCGTAGGAGGGCGGCCATGCCCAGCACGATCTTCGTCACCGGCGCGACCGGGCAGACCGGCGGCAACGTCTGCGAGCAGTTGATCCAGCGGGGCGATCGGGTTCGGGCCCTGGTCCGCAATCCGGACGAAGCCTCCGCGCTGTCCGATATCGGAGTCGAGCTGGTCAAGGGCGACATCCGCGACGGCGACGACGTGCTGCGCGCGGCCAAGGGCGCTGAGGCGGCCATCCACTGTGCGGCGTTACTGGGCGGCGCGAGCCAGGACCTCGAAGACTTCAAAGCCGTCAACATGGTCGGCACCGCCAACGTTTTGGATGCGGGCAAAGCTCACGGCATGCGTCGGGTGGTGGCCCTCAGCACCGCCACCTTCCTCAATCTGAGCACCGGCGTCGACTTCGAAGAGGCACCCGTGCTGGACAACCCACCCAACGACCCCTACACCGTGACCAAGCTCGCCGCCTTTCAGGAAGCGCACCGGCGCGCCGCCGCGGGCGACGACGTGCTGACGTGTCACCCTGGCGCGATCTTCGGCCCTGCCCCGGTCGTCGAACGCGCCTTGCACCGAACCAGCTTCAACCGGGTGCTGCTGGCGGGCATGCGCGGAAAGATCAAGCGCTACCTCGCTTTTCCGGTGACGTGGGTGGCGGGCAAGGACGTCGCGACGGGCTCGATTGCGGCGCTGGACCGCGGCGTGGCCGGTGAGCGCTACCTTTTGGTCGGCCGGCCGCAGGAAAGCTTCAGCACCGCCGGCGGCATCAATCGTGCCTGCGAGATCGCCGGAATCGACCATCGTGTCGAGGATCTCGATTACCGCACGGATCCCGAGGCATTGACCGCCGAATTCGGGCCCACCTTGATGGCCATCGCGAAAGCTGCGGCCAAGAGCGAGCGCATGCTGAGAAGCAACGACAATCTGACCGCCCGGCGCCTCGGTTATGAGCCCAGCTCCTTCGACGACGGGCTGCGGCTGCTGATCTCGTGGCTGCGTGGACTCGGTCGGCTCGATCCGGTAGCCGCCTGAATTCCGGGCTGAAACGCAGGAGTTGCCGTCGTGTCGATCGCTGAACCGCACGGAGTCGGTTCGGCACGCGGCGATCTGGCCGATCGGATACTCGAGGCCGCTCGGCGGCTCATGCTGAGGACGGGCGCACGCAAGTTGTCGTTATCTGATGTGGCAACTCTGGCTGGGGTGTCACGACCGACCATCTATCGCTACTTCGTGTCCAAAGAGGACCTGATCGATGCGCTGGGAGCGCATGAACGACGGCGTTTCGACGCGGCGATGGAGCGGGCGATGAGCGGGGTCACCGGCATCGCACGTTTGGAAGCCGCGGTCGACCTGGTGGCGACTTTCGTGGAGGATCAGCCGCCCGGGCGCCGGCTCGATCTGGATCCGGGCTTCGCGCAGGACCAGATGGCGCGGGCGTTGCCGATGATCAGCGAGAGGTTGATGGTGGTCTTGGAGCAGTGCGCGCGTGAGGACGGCTTCGATGCCGCGGCGAGCGCCCGTGATCGTGCCGGTGCGATCGCACGAGTCGCATTGAGCCACTACATGTTTCGAGACGCCGACCCGGCGGCGGCGCGTCGGGAAATTCGCGCTACGGCCGGTCTTCGGTGACAGCCGATCCAGAATGTCGCGTTCACGTTGATGGTGATCGCGTCGGCCCAGACGCACCAGAAGCCCCATGAGTACCGGTTGTATGAAACAGCCTCTCACGTTTCTTGACGGTGTCGGTGGGTGGGTGTTGACTGAGTCGAATCGAACATACATTCGAACATCATTGGTAACACCCGTTACGCCAGGAGGTGGTGATGACGGCGATTCTCGCCACCGATCAGCCTCATCACGACCGTGCTGAACAGCTAAAACAGCTTCGCCGGCAGATCGCGTCCGTATCCGGGAAGGTTGGTTCACCTCGGCGCGGTCATGTCCACGAGCATGCCCACGTGGATGACCTGCTTCCGGATTCGGAGGCCAGGCTTCCGGTTCCGCAGTTGCTGGCCACTGTGTTGCCCGACGCGTTGCCACGGGGAACGGTTGCGGTGCTGTTGGGTGCCCGGTCGCTGCCGCTGAGCATGGTGGCCGCGGTGACGGCCGCCGGTGGGAACGCGGCCATTGTCGGCCAACCGGATGTCGGCCTGCTGGCGGCGGTGGAAATGGGAGCCGATCTGAGTCGGCTTGCGGTGATTCCGGATCCCGGGACCGACCCGGTGGAGGTGGCGGCGGTGCTGATGGACGGGATGGATCTGATCGTGCTGGCGCTGGGCGGGCGCTCGGTGCCACTGACCCGGGCCCGGGCCGTGGTGGCCCGTGCTCGCCAGAAAGGCTGCACGCTGCTGGTCACCGACGGTGACTGGCAGGGCGCGTCGATACGACTGGAAGCTCGAGTCTGCGGTTACGAAACTACTTCGGATAAACCGGGTTTCGGACGGATCAGCAAGGTGCGGCTCGAGGTGTGTGGCGCCGGGCGGGCAATCAGGCGGGCTCGGACGGGGTAAGTGTGGCTTCCCGGGTATTGGCCATTTGGTGCATGGACTGGCCCGCGGTTGCCGCCGCGGCCGCCGCAGGACTGCCGGCGACGGCCCCGGTCGCTGTCACGCTGGCTAATCGGGTGATCGCCTGTTCGTCGGCGGCCCGTTCGGTGGGCGTGCGGCGAGGGCTGCGGCGCCGTGAGGCGTCGGCCCGCTGTCCGCAACTGCACGTCGTGGCCGCCGACGCCGACCGCGACGCCCGCTTCTTCGAAGGGGTCGTCGCGTCGGTGGACGACCTGGTGCCTCGCGCCGAGGTGTTGCGTCCCGGCCTGGTCGTGTTGCCGGCCCGCGGGGCGGCCCGCTTCTTCGGGTCCGAGCAGCGGGTCGCCGAACGACTGACCGATGCAGTGGCCGCCGCCGGCGCCGAGTGTCAGGTCGGGGTAGCCGATCAGCTGTCCACCGCGGTATTCGCCGCCCGTGCGGGCCGCGTCGTGGCGGCGGGAGAGGACGCGCGATTTCTGTCGGTGCTGTCGATCCGGCAACTCGCCACCGAGCCGAGCCTGTCCGGTCCGGGGCGGGCGGATCTGGCAGATCTGCTGTGGCGGATGGGAATCCGCACCATCGGGCAGTTCGCCGCGCTGTCGCGCACCGACGTGGCTTCCCGGTTCGGGGCCGACGCGGTGAGCGCGCACCGGTTCGCCCGCGGCGAGCCGGAACGCGGGCCGTCCGGGCGAGAGCCGTCGGCCGAACTCGATGCGGTGCTGCACTGCGATCCACCGATCGACCGGGTCGACGCCGCGGCATTCGCCGGGCGCTCGTTGGCCAGCGCGTTGCATCAGACGTTGATGGCAGCCGGGGTGGGCTGCACTCGGCTGGCTGTCCACGCCATCACCGCCAATGGTGAAGAGCTGACTCGGGTTTGGCGCTGTGCCGAGCCGTTGACCGAGGACGCCACGGCCGACCGGGTGCGCTGGCAGCTGGACGGCTGGCTGAACACCCGGATCGTCGTGGATCGACCTACCGCGCCGGTAGTGCTGTTACGGCTGCACGCGGTGGAGGTGGTGTCGGCGGGGGCGCTGCAGTTGCCGCTATGGGGCGGTCTCGGCGAAGAGGACAGGATGCGGGCCCGTCGAGCGCTGGTACGGGTGCAGGGCCTGCTCGGTCCTGAGGCGGTGCAAGTGCCGGTGCTATCCGGCGGTCGCGGGCCTGCCGAGCGCATCACGTTGACGCCGCTGGGCGACGAGCTGGTGCCGCGCGCCGACACGGGTCTGCCATGGCCCGGTCAACTGCCGGAGCCATCTCCAACGGTCCTGCTCGATGACCCGGTGGAATTACTTGACAGTCAAGGTAATTCGGTTCGAGTTACCAGCCGTGGACTGTTTTCTGCCGACCCGGCGCGGCTGACCGCCCGCGACCGTGACGATCGGCTGCGTTGGTGGGCCGGACCGTGGCCGGTCGACGAACGGTGGTGGGATCCGGATCGCGCGGCGGGCCGCACCGCGCGTGTGCAGGTGCTCCTGGAAGGTGAGCGGGCGTCCGATCCCGGTACCGCGCTGCTGCTGTGCTACCGGCAACGGAGGTGGTATCTAGAGGGAATATACGAGTAAAGCCAGTCAGCCCAGCCGAGCGGCGAACGGCCCCACCCGATCGACGAACCGGTTGAAGAACACCGTCGGGTCAACGCGAACGCCGATCAGCGCGTTGGCCTTTCGGCCCCAGCGTCCTGACCAGTCGGTGACCGTCATGCCCCGGGTCAGCGTGCCGGTCAGCTCGACGTCCACCGTGGCCTGCCGGGTGTCGACGAGATGGGGATCCAGTGCGACGGCAGCGGCCAGCGGGTCGTGTAGATGTGCCTGATAACCGTGTCCGAGGCGGTGATAGGACTCCAGGTAGAAACGCATCGCGTCCTCGATCACCCGAATCAACGCGTTCGGCGACGACGACCGGGTGCCCGGCTCGTCGTCGACGCTCAGCGCGGTGGTCGTGGTACCCGCAGCGGCGGCCAGCTGGACCAGGATGTCGGGTGTTAGCGCGATCTGCCGAGTCACGTCGAGGCCGCACAAGATCGGAAGACGTTGCGGGTCAACCTCTTCTGTTTCATTCGGAGACCAGGCAGCGAAGACCTCGGCCGCCGCTTCAGGGTCCACTGCGATGTTCCACTCTGACACCGCATTTGTATTGCCGCGGTAGTCGTACACGCCGCCCATGATCACCAACCGGCGCAACAGTGTTGGCAGCGCCGGTTCCTTGCGCAGCGCCAGCGCCAGGTTGGTCAGCGGTCCGGTGACGAGCCCGATCAGCTCCCCGGGATGCTCACGGGCGGCGCGGACCCACGCCGATGCGGCGTCATCGCCGCAGAGTTCCCGATCGGTCGACGGCAGCTCGGCATAGCCCAGTCCGCGTGGCCCATGGACTGCGCTGTCGCCGAGCGGGCTTGGGGAATTCAATGGGTGAGCGGCGCCCTTGGACACCGGCACGCCATCGACGCGGCATAGATCGAGCAGGCCGAGGTTGTTCTCGCAGACTTGTTCCACGCCAACGTTTCCGCCGGTCGACGCGATGCCGACGAGTTCGGCGTCTGGACTGGCCAGCAGATAAATCAGCGCGATGGCATCGTCTACACCGGTGTCGACGTCGGCGAAAACTGGTGCGGCGGCCACCACCGAGACGATACCTGCCGCCGGCTAGTCGACCGGGTCCGCGACGGCCTCGCTCACCACCGGCAGACCGACCAGCATCAGGACGTGGTGGGCCGGCGTCCCCGGTGGGGCAATCAAACCAAGTTCGGTGTCATGCTGTCGCGAGCGCTCCAACGCTTCGGCCAAGACTCGCAGACCAGCCGACCCCAGATGCGTCACCGGCGACAGGTCGAGGCTCAAAGGAAAAGTGCCTGAGCGGCTTTGACGCGAGATCTGTGCCGCCAGCGACGGGGCGGTCTCGTTGTCGACATCTCCGGTGATCACCAGGAATCCATCCTCGACGACCGCTGCGGAGAAGTCGGGCGCATTGGTCCGTTCGGCGACGGACACGACGTTGGGGTCGGTGACGATGCGGGCGGGCCGACTCAATCGGTGTGTAATCGACGCGGTGGTACCGGTGTCGCTGCCGACGACACGGCTTTCGGTGGCCAGTGCATCCGCGAGCATCAGCCCGCGGCCGCGCATTCCCGGGTCCGCCGACGGGGTCTTCCACTGCCCACGATCGGTCACCGTGGCGTGCACCATGCCGTCGTCGTCCAGAGTTGCCTCGACGTCGATACCATCCACGGGCGTTGACCGATATCCGTGCTCGAAGGAGTTCTCGACGAACTCGCAGATGATCTGCACGATGATCAGAACATCCATGTCGTCGGCGCCGATAGCGGATAGCCAGCCTCGCAGCGCGGCGCGAACCTCTCGCGCTGCGCCGATGTCCGCAGCCAGGGTCCGGTTCAGTGGCGGTGGCGGCGTACGTCGGTGCACGGCAAGCAACGTCACATCGTCGCTGTAGCCCGTGGTACGCAGCATCAGTTCCAGTGTCTGTGAGCACAAGCGCTCGACGGGACGCGTTGCTGTCTCGATCGGGAAGGCCGAGCCGCCAAGGACACGAGCCGCCAGGTCGGCGAGTTCGGCTGTGCTGGCGGCAAGGGGCCGGCCGGGGCGCTCGATGATGCCGTCGCTATAGAGCAACACAGCATCATCGACGTCCACGTTGTGGGTGGCGGTGGCGAAGCCGAGCCCGCTGCCCAGCGGACCGGCGCCCGATGGCTCGAGGAACCGGGCAGCGCCGCCAGTGATCAGCAGCGGAGGAGGGTGGCCCGCAGTGCAGTACTCGAACGCCCCGGTATGGGTGTCAAGGCGGCCGATACACAGGGTCGCCGCCTTCGACCCCGGTACATGCTTGCTGAAATCGTCTACTGCCGTGAGGCTTTCGGTGATGCTCTTGCCGGCCAGAAGTTCGAGCCGAATCGCGGTCCGCAGCTGAGCCATCACCGCCGCGGCTTCGACACCGTGTCCGACCACGTCGCCGACGACGAGAAACGCGGTCCCGGAATCGCCGGGCATCGCCTCGAACCAGTCGCCCCCGGCGCCGGTGTCCTGCGTGGCCACCAGGTATTCGGCCGCGATGTCCGCGCCCGGTAGTACCGGCAGCGACGGCGAAAGCAGCGCTCGCTGAACCAAAATCCCAAGATCCCGCACCTGCGCGTAACGCTCGGACAGTTCTGCGGCGCGGGCTTCGGCTGCCCTTCGCTCATGTACCTGCGCGGTGACGTCGGTCATCATCACCTGGGCGCCTTCGAGGTTCCCGTCCAGGCCGACGCGGGGACTGACGACGATGTCTCCACACATCTCCTGCATGGTTCCCGATCCGTCGAAGTCGAACTGGAAACGCCACTCCCGTCCCTGCTGGATCTCTCCCGTGCGATATACCCGGTCGAGAATCTCGATCAGGTTCTGACCCTCGAATTCGGGAAACAACTCGCCTGCCGGAACGCCGAGTCGTACTGCCGGAAATACGGTTCGGACCGCCGCATTTGCGGCCACATAACGGTGTTCGGGACCTGCGAACGCGACGATGAAGGTCGGGAGGCTGTCGAACGCACGTCGGCTTCGCCGATCGTGTTGTCCAAGTCTGTGTCGTCCGGCACGGTTTTTAGGGTAACCCGATCGGATTTTTCGGGCGTGCGCTATTACCAGTGCACGCCGGGGACCAGTCGAACGACCCGCTTGATCGGGCCGGGCACCCGAACCCGGGCCACCGCGGCGCGAGCGGGACGCTTCGGCTGGCGTGAAGAGCCTTGTTCCACAACGCCTTCGCCGGTGATCGCCGTCGACGCAGTCTCGCCGCGGGCCGCTGCCGAATCCGGATAACCGAGGTAGACCTGATGCAGGATTCGCCGCGACAGCTTGGGGGTGAAGTAATGACCGGCCTCGGAGAGAGTGCCCAGCGGGGTGTCGATCCGCAGCGGCTTGTCGATGAGCCCGCGCACCACCATCGCGGCCGCGTGTTCGGCCGTGATCGGCGGAACCGGATTGAGCCGCCGCGACGGCTTGATCATCGGGGTTGCCACCAACGGCATGTGGACGTTGGTGAACGTGATGTGGTCGGAAAGCGTTTCGGTGGCAACCACTTCCGAGAACGCGTCGAGCGCGGCCTTGGTGGGCAGATAGGCGCTGTACTTCGGGCTGCGTGCCTGCACGCCGGCGCTGGACACGTTGACGACGTGACCGAATCGGCGCTCACGCCAATGCGGCAGCAGTGCCAACACCATCCGCACCGCACCGAAGTAGTTGACCGCCATCACCCGCTCGTAGTCATGCAGCCGGTCGGTCTGGTTGACGACCGATCGGCGGATCGACCGGCCCGCGTTGTTCACCAGGTAGTCGACGTGATCGAAGCGGCCCAGGATGTCCTTGACGGTGTGTTCCACCGACGCGGAGTCGGTGACGTCGCAGGCGAAGGCGTAGGCCTGGCCGCCATTGGCGCGAATCTCGGCGACCAGATCATCGAGTGCATCGCCGTTACGGGCCAGTGCGAATACCGTCGCACCCCGTTCGGCGACCGCCACGGCCGATGCCCGGCCGATGCCACTGGAAGCTCCGGTGATGATCACGTGCCGGCCGACCAGCGGTCCGTCCGGGTCGTCGCGGCGCGCGCGGTCCGGATCGAGGTGCTCGGCCCAGTACCGCCACAGCGCGGGCGCATAGCTGGCGAACTCGGGCACTGCAATGCCGGTGCCGCGCAATGCTTTCTGGGTCTGCTCGGAGGTGAAGGTCGGGGCCAGGTCGACGACGTCGAGGACCTCGCCTGGGATGCCCAGTTGGGTGGCCACCATGTTGCGCCAGACCTTGGGCCGGCCACGCACTTTGAGCACCGGTGCGGCCACCGACCGGGGGAGCGAGCCGCGTAGCGGCGGCAAGCCGGCCGCGGCGGCGATTCCGCGGTAGATGCCGCGCAGCCCAATGGTTTTCGGTGCGGTCAGGTGGAATGTCTGGCCGTCGGAGGCGTCGGCGTGCAGCAACGCGACCATGGCGTCGGCGACGTAGTCGACCGGGACGATGTTGGTGCGCCCGGTGTCGGGCAACATGATCGGCGTCAGCCGGGGCAGCACGGCCAGCTTGGCCAGCGTGCCGAAGAAGTAGTACGGCCCGTCGATCTTGTCCATCTCGCCGGTGCGCGAATCGCCCACCACCACCGCCGGCCGGTAGATCCGGTAGCGCAGCGCCGTCGTCGAGCGGACCAGCATCTCGGCTTCGAACTTCGTCTGGTGATACGGCGTCGGCAGCTGTTGGCCGATGTCGAAGTCGGCTTCGGTGTATTCGCCGTGGAAATCTCCGGCCACCGCGATCGACGAGACGTGGTGCAGCGTCGCATCGAGCCGGCGCGCCAAGTCGATGACGGCCCGGGTGCCGTCCACGTTGGCTGCGCGCTGCTCGGGCTCGGCGGCGGTGATGTCGTAGATCGCCGCACAGTGCACCAGGTGATCGACGTCGCCCAGCTCCGCGACGGCCTCGTCGGTCAACCCGAGGCTCGGCTCGGTCAGCTCGCCCACCAGCGGTTTTGCCCGCTCACCCCACTGTTCGGCCAGCCGCTCGAAGCGACCTAGCGACGAGCGTCGGACCAGAACCCACACCTCGGCGTCCGGCCGGTTGTCTAGCAGACGGGACACCACGCGGCGCCCAATAAACCCGGTACCGCCGGTAACGACATAACGCATGAGACACATGGTGCGCCCGGCTGGGCCGCACGTCAACGCAGTGTGACGCGATCGTGGAAACCGGCCCAGCCTTCGGAACGAACGCCGCCCGGCCTGAATCTTGACGAGCCTGCGTCGAGAGCGCATTATTCATCGCATGATGACTTCATCGAGCGATGAATTCTTCGAAGTCCACGTGATGGCTAGGAGGGACTCTCGGTGACCGGATATTTAGCCGCTCTGGCGATCGTGCTCCTGCTCGGCACGGTGATAACACGAGTGCTGCTGCTACGACGGGCAGGGACGGAGGCGATGCACCTCGGCGACCTTGACAAGACGGACTTTTTGATCCCACCGGTGGCGCTGTTCTACTTCTACACAATCTTTGCCGCTGCGTTCCATTGGCCCCTGGTCAGCACTCGGATGCTCTTCCACTCCAACGTCATAGCCTGGATCGGTGTCGGACTGTGCTTCATCGGTCTGCTGGTGTTGTTCGCAAGCCTGGTGTCGTTCGGCAGGAGCTTCCGGGTCGGCATCGACGTCGACCAACCCGATAAGCTGGTGACCACAGGCATTTTCGCCGTCAGCCGCAATCCGATTTACGTTGGGTTCGCGCTTGTATTGGTCGGTCAGTTCCTGGTGTTTCCCAACTGGGTTCCGTTGGTCTACCTTGCCGCTGGGTTCTTACTGTTCCACCGGCAAGTGTTGCGCGAGGAAAGCTTTATGCGGCAACACTACTCGGAGGAATACGCGGAGTATTGTCGACGAGTCAGACGGTATCTGTGACGCGATCGTCGGATCAGCCCGACGTCACCGTGGAGTCTTCGTCGTCCCACAGCAGCAGCTGACGAACAGCGGGCCGTGATCCATAAGGCTGCAGCATCTGACTGGCCGGCCGCGGGCGCACCCGCAGTGGCCACCAGAACCAGCGGCCGAGCAGCGTCGCGATGGACGGCGTCAGGAAGGAACGGACGATCAAAGTGTCGAACAGCAGGCCGAGGCCGATGGTGGTGCCGATCTGACCGAGTACCTGCAGGCCGCTGAACACGAACCCGCACATGGTGACGGCGAAGACCAGACCGGCTGCGGTCACCACCGACCCGGAGCCGGCCATTGCTCGGATGATGCCGGTCTTGAGTCCGGCGTGGATTTCCTCTTTGAATCGGGAGATGAGTAGCAGGTTGTAGTCGGATCCGACGGCCAGCAGCAGGATGACCGCCAAAGCCAGTACGACCCAATACAATTTGATGCCCAGGAGGTACTGCCACACCAGCACCGACAGCCCGAACGATGCGCCCAGCGACAGGGCTACGGTACCGACGATCACGATGGCGGCGACCAGGCTGCGGGTGATGAGCATCATGATCAGCAAGATCAGGCTCAGTGAGGCGATGGTGACGATCAGCAGGTCGTAACTCTCCATATCCCCAATGTCTTTGAAGGTCGACGCGGTGCCACCGACGTAGAAGCTGGAGCCTGCCAATGGGGTGTTCTTCACCGCCTCGTGCGCGGCGAGCTTGATTGGTTCGACGTGGGAGATGGCTGCGGGCTCGGCCGGGTCGCCTTCGTGAGTGATGATCATGCGGGCCGCTTTGCCGTCAGGTGAAACAAACAGTTTCAGGCCACGTTTGAAGTCGGGGTTGCTGAATACTTCCGGCGGCAAGTAGAACAGGTCGTCGTTCTTGGCTTTGTCGAAGGCCTGCCCCAGCGCGGCCGGATTGTCGTTCGCGGTGGCCGACTGATTGGCGATCCCGGAGTTGGTGGCGAAGTTCTTCAACACCAGTTCCTGGTTGACCTCTTGGCTGGCGATCTGTTGTGGAATCAGTCCCACCAATTGCGGCTGAATCGCATCGAGCTTGTCCAGGCTCGTGGTCAGGTCTTCGAACTTCTCGGTGAGCTGATCGATACTGTCCAGTGCCTCAAAGGTATTGCGCAAGGCGAAGCAGACCGGGATGTCGTAGCAATGCTTTTCCCAGTAGAGGTAGCTGTGGATCGGCCGGAAGATGTCGTCGAAATTTGCGAGCCTGTCTCGTACTTCGGAGATGATCGCCAGGGTTTCGTGGAACTTCTGGGTCTCGTCGTGCGTGGCGGCGGCGAGTTGCTGCTGCAGGGTGTACTGCTGCTGCAAGATGCCGATCGTTTTGCTCAACTCGTCGGACTGCCTTACCAAGTCACGCGCGCGGTCCATTTGGTACTTGAGGTTCTGAACCTGGCCGATGCTTTGCTGGCTGATCTGAAACGCGATCGAACTGTGGTCGAGTGGGGCCCCCAGTGGCCGGGTGATGGACTGCACCTGAGCAATACCGGGTATGTGGACGACGCCCTTGGCCACCTTGTCCAGCACGAGCATGTCGGCCGGATTCCGCAGGTCGTGGTCGGCCTCGATCATCAGCAGTTCGGGCTCCAACCGGGCG
>Ga0209139_10000606_pt1 | contig 12564 bp, 9 predicted proteins | sample BogFormECP14_OM3_FD_188246 | JGI IMG/M metagenome (GOLD analysis project Ga0209139, IMG submission 188246) | Bog forest soil microbial communities from Calvert Island, British Columbia, Canada - ECP14_OM3 (SPAdes) (version 2) | ecosystem: Environmental > Aquatic > Freshwater > Wetlands > Bog ...
ATGATGAGCTGGAGGGTGTGCTGGCCCACGAACTCGGGCATGTTCGTAACCGCGACATTTTAACCAGTTCCATCGCTGCAACCCTGGCGGGCGCCATCACGCTGATTGCGCGCATGGGCTTCTGGGCTTCGCTTTTTGGCGGATATGGCGGGGACAGCCGTGATCGCGAGCGTGGCGGCGGCCTGGGCGGGATCTTCATGCTGATTCTTGCCCCGATCGCTGCGACGCTGATTCAGCTGGCGATTTCCCGTTCACGCGAGTATGAAGCCGATGCAACAGGCGCACAAATTACTGGAAATCCGTACGCGCTGGCCACTGCTTTGGAAAAGCTCGAAGCGTATTCAAAGCGGGTACCATTGCAGGCTTCACCATCGACCGCTCATCTCTTTATTGTTCAGCCATTGCTGAGCGGGCACAACTTCGCGAGTCTCTTCGCCACGCATCCGCCGATTCCGAAACGGATCGAGCGGCTGATTGGGCGGTCGAGCGTTTACGGAGCGCAGAACTAAAAGATGAAGACTCTGCTGCGCGCTTTGATCCTGGCCCTGATTGTTCTGTGGCTGGGAGGGGTGATGTTCTTCCCGGTCGTCGCGGCAACTGCATTTTCGTCTCTTACGGACACGCATGCCGCCGGCACAATCGTAGGTAAATGCCTGCGAATTTTGCACTATGAAGGGCTCTTTGCAGGCACATTTCTCATCGTTTTGTTGCTGGCTGCGCGCCGTTTTCGCGCCTATACCCGGAATATTGTGCTGCCGGTCTTCTTTGCGCTGGCTATGCTGGCGCTGACGGCCTTTTCGCAATTCTGGATTATTCCGAAGATGGAAGGTTACCGCATTGCTGCTGGTGGCGCCGTTGGCGCAGTTGCTGCCGACGATCCGAATCGGATCGCTTTCAACAGGCTGCATGTAGTTTCAGAGCGCGTCGAAGAGGGAGTGCTGTTGGCTGGGCTGGTGCTCGTTGTTCTGATTGCACGCGAATAAGGAAAAGAGGGACTGAGATGAGTCCCTCCCCTTATGGGTATCTCAGGAAGCTTTACGCGAGCGTTCTTCCTCTTGCTCTCCACTTTTCTGGTTTTCTCCGCGATCGCCTGAAGATTGATCTCTTTGTTTATCGGGAAAGAAGGTCTTATTCCCCTGGTTCATGTGAGATGGTCTGGTTTGCGTGATTTCCTGATCATCCCGCTGAGTGTTTTCGTTACCGCAGTTATGCGGGCTTTTAGGATCTGTCATGACGTGCTCCTTATTTTCGATGAATCTGGCACGCGTACCTTGAGGTAAGATTGCCGAAACCGTTTGCCGGGTGGCCTGTACTTTTTCCTGCGGCTCTATGTCGTCATTCATCAGCGAGTTGCGCGTCGCCTAGCGCGCCTTAACAACAGGTATGATGAGAATTTGGGTATCACTCCTGAATTCACACTAGGACAAGCATGAAAACTGGCATTATCGGTCTGCCCCAGGTGGGCAAGACCTCTCTGTTCAAGATTTTGACGAAGGCAAAAGTTGAGGACCGCGGCTACTCCCGTGAGGCGCATCTTGGCATCGCGAAAGTACCGGACGACCGGCTTGAAAGGCTGGCTGCGCTTTATAACCCGAAGAAAACCATCTACGCGACGGTAGAGTATGCCGATGTCGCAGCGATCGGGCAGGAGGCGCTTAAGGAGACTTCATTTCTAACGAACCTGCGTAATGTGGACGCCCTGATTCATGTTCTACGCACATTCGAAGACGACTCGATTCCGCACGTTGGAAAAATCGATCCGCTGCGTGACATCAAGAGTGTCGAGTTCGATCTGATGATTTCCGATCTGACGCAGATTGAGAAACGTCTCGAGCGTCTGCAGAAAGACCTGAAGAAGATGCGCACGGCTGATCTCGAAAAAGAGAACGCGCTTCTGGTGCGGGCGAAAGAGGCTCTGGAGCAGGAAAAGCCTCTGCGTGAACTCGAAATGTCGACAGAGGAAAAGAAGCTGATTCGCGGATTCATGTTTCTCTCGCAGAAGCCGATTCTGTACGCGCTCAATCTTTCGGAGAGCACGACGCTTGGCACCGACCTCGAAGCCGCCGCGGCGAAATACAAGCTCGAAGAAGATGCGTTGCGACCCAATGCCGGGGCAACTGCCTTCTGCGGCAAGGTTGAGGCAGAACTTGCCGAAATGGATGATGAGGAAGCAGCGGAATTTCTCGGCTCATATGGACTAACGGAAAGCGGCCTGCGCCGCCTGATTCGCAAGAGCTACGAACTACTTGGCCTGATCAGCTTCTTCACTGTCGGCGAAGATGAGTGCCGCGCATGGACGGTTCCGGTGAACTCGCGCGCGCAGGAGGCGGCGGGAGCGATCCACTCGGATCTCGAAAAGCATTTCATCCGCGCAGAAACCATTCACTGGGACACGCTGCTGGCCGCCGGATCGGAGGCTGTAGCTCGCTCCCAAGGCACGCTTCGGCTTGAGGGCAAGGATTATCTCGTGCAGGACGGAGACGTAATGCACATTCGTCACAGCGGCTGATACAGATGCTTCTTTCCCTGCTTCTTGGCGCAGTTGCTGCGGTCGCCGATATCTTCGGCGGCCTCGTCCTGGTGCGCGCGAACTGGGAAAAGCGCTATCTTCGGTATTCCGTTGCCATGGGCGCAGGCTTCATGCTGGCGGTTGCATTTCTTGAAATGTTGCCGGAGAGTCTGCACTTTTCTCCGAAATGGGCACCCGTGCTGGTGCTGGCCGGATATTGCGCCATTCATCTCCTGGAACACACGATAGTGCCTCACTTTCATTTCGGAGAAGAAACGCATCACGATGAATTTATCTCCGCGCGGACCAGCTACTCAGTGCTTGCCGGGCTGGCTGTACATGCGCTCTTTGACGGTGTTGCGATCGCTTCAGGGTTTGTACTTTCCAACCTGTTGGGATGGCTGATATTCATCGCTATCTTCCTGCACAAAGTTCCCGAGGGCTTTACTGTCGCATCCGTAATGCTGGCTTCCGGACGGAGTCGCAATGCGGCTTTGACCGCCGCGTCGGTGCTGGCGACGGCTACGCTGCTTGGCGTTCTGGTGATTAGTGTTCTGCCTTCGTGGGTAAAGGCGGGATTGCCGCTTTCCGCCGGTGTGGCAATCTATGTCGCCGCCACTGATCTGGTTCCGGAAGTCAACCGCGAGCCCGGCATACGCATGGCGCTGGTATTTTTTGCCGGAGTGCTGCTGTTCCTGCTCCTGCGCTTGCTGTTGCCTTCGGTCTAGCGGCCCATCAGGGCGTGCCGCAGTGTTCTGCCTGATGCCTTCCAGCGTTTGAGGATCTCGTAAACGATCGCAGTCGCATATGTAATCGCCACCCACACAAATACTTCTTCCACCGGAAGACGCGACCACGCGGTGATACGAATTCCCACCATCTGATCGTCACGGAAATTCCACCAGCCATAAGGCACAGCCAGCGTCACTTCCCAAAGCAGGCTGATCAGCACAACCATGAACATGACGAGACTTACAGCGCGCCAGTTGATCATGGGCCGCGCGGTGGGCAAAAAAATCGCTGACGGCAACAATGCGCCGAGGACCAGGAATGTGAAATACCCAGGGAAACCGGGACCGCCGTAATTTCGTTTATAGAGAATCGCTGCGAGTATCAGAAAAATGGCGAGTATCACCGATTGCGGGTGCAATCGCAGGAGGCGATCGAAGTCGATTCGCTCCTCATCATCGTCCGGAACGGCATAGGCGGCAAGCCAGTATTCATCTAGCCAGATATAAAGCAACAGCACTTCAAGAAAGCCGGTGAGATAGAAGATATATTCTTCGATCGGCACGCCGCCGCCCAACGCCGGAGCTTTGATGCCGAGCGTAGCCTGAACATTTGGAAAGTAGAAAAAATATTGAGCGAAGAAAAAGTCCAGCGATGCGCCCAAGGGAAAGAGCAGGCCGAGCGTCCACCAGAACGCCTTCTTCGAGATCTGAATTCCCTCCTGAGGAATAAACCAGAGTCCTATAACGACGATGGGAATGATGAAGAGGAGTAGACTAACGGTGTAACCGTAAGGCGTGGGATTCTGCGTGGAGACGCGTACTGTGTGCAGCGTGATGGCCGCCGGCACTGCGATCATGCCGAACATGGCAAGCACAAGCCAGAAGCTGGCGCGAGGTGAAGGCGAAGACTTGCGCATTGCGGCTCCTCGAAGCGTTGGGAGTTAGATGAGCCTGGGGAATCAAATCAGATTCAACCCCTCGCTTCCGATCATTCTTTTTTGATACTCCCGAACAGTCTGCAATCATTGCGAGAGATTCAGCCAGGGCACTTTTCCCACGCTGTTAACTAGTTGGTGCCCAAAGCTTAAGCTCGTTTCAACAATTTTGTCTTTTTTGTATTTGGACTGGATAAGATTCGGGCATATTCGCACGAAAACAGAGGTCCGGGAGATTCTGCCTCACGAATGAACAAGAGAATTGCGTCACTGACAGCGTGCTGTTTATCCCTGTGGGCAGGAAGCGCTGGGATGTCTCTCTTGCTTTGTCGTTTTCTAGGCATCCCCCTCACCCCCGACACTGACAATCGCTACACGGACCAGTCATTCGCGCACTACATTCTTTCCATTGCAGGAGAACTGCGGCTGCAGATACACACGACGGGATTGTACGCAGGAGTGTTTGCCGCGCTGGGGCTTGCTGGTCTCTTGTGGGTGATGGCGGAGAAATGGCAGAACGGGTCGGAGTGGGACCGCCAGGACGCGATCTGGATGATCAGTTTCGAGGCGCTGCTGGCTTTGAGCGCCATCCTCTATAGAGTGGGAGCAAACAGCACAGTGACTAGAAAATTCGCAATGGCTGGATCGATGGCGGATGTGTTTGGCATAGGAATAGCACTCTCCGTGCCGGCCATTCTGTGGTTTCACTGGCACAAACCGAGTCCCAAGAAAAGAAAGCACGACGACGAGGACTCGCTCTCGACATTTCAGTATTCCCGAACCATACTCGGGCTGCAGGATTATTCTCCCCCGCCCTCCCCACCGATAACCCCGATACTTCAGGTCACCGAACCCAAACAAAGCATCGCGGCTGAAGCTCTACCGGTGATGCACCCTGCCGCAAGTCTGCCGGCAGGTTGGCTTGAGAAAACAATTCAGGAACAACGCGAGAAGAAAGAAGAGCAGCGCGGCAACGAGGCTATCGCCATGGAGAAGCTGCAGGATTTTCCCCCGTCCTTCCCTCCTCCTGCCGCGATTCTTCCTGTTACAGAACCGAAAGAAATCGTCGCAGTAGAACCCTTAGCAGCAATGCAGCCTCTCGTAAGCCAGCCGGCAGGGTGGCTTGAGCAGACACTTCAGGAACACGAACAAAGCGAGAAAAAAGAAGAGCAGCCCAGCAACGAGGCGATCGTCATGGAGAATATGAATATTTTAAGCATTGACTCACAACCACCGACATCCACTCAGCAGCCAGCACAGGCGCACCCGGAGCCTGCAGCAGCTCCGCCATTTGCGGTTCAGGCGGCAGCGGCTGTTGAACCGGTGATGTCTCAGTCGTATACGCCTCAGCCTGCCGCCCCGCAGCCTGTGGCATCGCAACCGCCAGCCTATCAACCGATGACTGCGCCGCCCCCGGCGCCGGAGCGCCCCAGTACTCCTACGGCAAATTTCCGCGATCAGTTATTCGCGCTGAACAATAGCTGGCAGCGTATCGAATCAACAGGCAAAGAGGTCGAAGACTGGTTCCAGAATCAGCAGAGACGCGTGATGGCTCATCTGGAACGGCCCATTGCGAAAGGCCGCGATAATGTCGATTTTTCGCGTGACTTTCTTGAACAGCGGATGGAAAGAATCGATGCGGAGTGGGCAGCGATTCACCAGACTGTGCGGAACCTCCACCGCTGGCTGGAGAACGGCAGTTTAGAGAAAGAAGCTCCCCAGGAATCAAAAGTCTGGTGAAGAGGAAATCAACGCGATCGCCTCAGAATAGGACCTGTTTACCAGGTCCTATTTTATTTCCTGCTGTTTTTCCTTCCAGACCTTGTAGAGCCCCCACGCTGCCAGCGTGCAGCAATCGCGAATCGTGCCGTCGAGGAGCATCTGCTCAAATTGGGCGATGGTGAAAGAGTGGAGAGTCAGATCGTGCTCTTCTGCGTCGAAATCAGTACCTACCTGGGTGAGGCCCGTGGCCAGATAGACATGCTGCTTCTGGTTAGCAAAACCGTAAGCAATGTAGATCATTCCCAGATGCGTCATCGATGATGCGTCAAAACCCGTCTCCTCGCGGAGTTCACCGCGGGCGAGTTCTTCGGGATCGACATCGGCGGTCTCCCATCCTCCCTGCGGCAATTCCAAGCACCGCTCCTGGATCGTGTACCGAAACTGCTCGACAAGAAAAATACGGTCTCCCTCGATGGGGATGATGACGGCGCAATCGTCTTTGTCGACCACGCCGTAAAGGCCATGTGTGCCGTTGCTGCGTTCAATCTCGTCTTCGCGAAGACGAAGCCAGGGGTTGCGGTAGATCTCGCGACTGCTGAGTGTCTTAATGCTCATAAGGACTTCTCTGTATTCTGCCATGTGGAAGTAAAAGACAAGTCAAAACACCTTCTTCAATCTGAGTTCCAACTCATCTCTTTGAATCGCATAACAAGAGAGGATTTAAATTGAATGAAAAAACTGACGTCTCTGCCGTTGATAACGTTATCGCTAGCCTTGTACTTCACTCAACCGGTACCAGCGCGGGCTTCTGATGATGGGCTTGCATTCAAAAGAGCGCAGCATTTGCAGCACGGCATCAATGCGAGTATTTGGTTCGCGCAGTCGCCGGGCAACTATTCCGTAGAGCGTCTGCGCGGTTTTACGACGAGCGACGATATTGCTCTTATCCATCAGCTTGGGTTCGATCACGTCCGTCTCAGCATCGACGCAGACCCGCTACTTCCCTGGTTAAGAAATCCCGAAGTACCGACGCCGTTTGTGACAGAACTTGATCGCGTTGTGAAGACGATGCTCGATCAGCAGCTGGCGGTGATCATCGACATCCATCCTGAGGGCCATTACAAGGCTGAGTTAGTCAAAGGCACCGAGGGCGTAGAGCACTTTGCCGGGTTGTGGCGTGCTCTGGCAAAGCATTTTGCGGCAACCGACCCCACACTGGTCTTCTTCGAGATCATGAATGAGCCGGAGCAGGACGATCCCTATCGCTGGCAAGGAATCGAGAGCTTTGTAGCGGAACAGATTCGCCAGTCGGCGCCGAACCACACCATCATTGCCGCCGGGGCGCATTGGTCCGGACTCGATGACCTGATGATGCTCGAACCGATTGCAGTGCCCAACGTTATCTATACCTTTCACGATTACGAGCCGTTTCCCTTCACGCATCAGGGAGCTACCTGGACGAGCCCGCAGGTGCTGCCTCTGCGTGCTGTTCCCTACCCCTCGACACCCGATGCAGTGCAGACAAACGTGAATCAGGAACCAACTCTAGCCGGGCAGTTCTGGATTGAGCAGTACGGTCTCAACCGTTGGGACGCACAGCGCATAGACGCCACTCTGGCCTTCGCCGAAAAATGGTCGGATCTGCACCATGCTCCGGTGTATTGCGGCGAATTCGGCGTGTTGCGCGATTATGTTAACCCGGCGATGCGCGCGGAGTGGGTCCATGACATGCGCGTTGCCTTGGAGAAGCACAAGATAGGCTGGGCCATGTGGGACTACCAGGAAAATTTCGGCGTCGTGACCAAGAAGGACGGCAAGACGATTCCCGATCCCGAGATCGTAAATGCACTCGGCCTGAAGACTCAGTGAGCCGGCAACCGTGTCCGGAAGCGGACGGCTCCCTCCGCTTCCGGACAACTGCAATATCCTAGCCTCGGGCTCATTCAAGCTTTTCAATAGGTTAGGTGCCGTCCGTTTTGGCTTGAAAACTGCTCCCTGATGGGAAGAACTACTAACCTCAACTGCGGGATGGCAGATATGACGAGCCTGCTGGGCGACTTACGCTACGCACTTCGGCAACTGAGAAAGACCCCTGGATTCACCCTGGTCTGCGTTCTGACGCTGGCCCTGGGTGTCGGCGCTAACACAGCCGTCTTCAGCGTGATGAACGCCGTGCTGTTGAAATCTCTGCCGGTCGCCGATCCTCAGCGAGTCGTGAACCTGCGCACTTCCCAACCGCCGCGCCGGACTGGCACAGTTGGCTGGAATAACACATTCTCCTATCCCGTCTATGACGCTCTGCGTCGGCAGACCGGCGCCATGAGCGCAGTCATGGCATACGTGCCGCTCTCCACCGGCAAAGTCGCCGTGCGCTATGGAGCCGAGCCCGAAGAAGCGGAAGGCGACATGGTGAGCGGCAATTTCTTTTCCGGACTTGGCGTGCAATTGCTGCGCGGGCACGGTTTTACCGAACAGGACGAGGCTGCTCACGCACCACTCACCATCATCAGTTATAACTACTGGACGAGCCGCTTCTCCCGCAATCCCGATGTGCTGGGCAAGACCTTTTATGTAAACGGCGTGCCTACGACCATCATCGGCATTACAGCAGAAGGCTTCGAAGGCGCAGAAGCAGGTAACTCCACCGATTTCTGGATCCCCTTGCAGAAGCGCCAGGAACTCAATGCGCTCGGCAATCCGCCCGAAGACGGCAAGACATACATTACGAATCCCACGTGGTGGTGCATGCAACTCATCGGCCGTCTGGCTCCCGGCGTCAGCAGGGAGCAGGCCATAGCGCAACTGCAGCCGATCTTCCAATCCGCCGCATACGTTGGTCTCGGCAATCCGGAGCCAGGAGAGAAGCGGCCAGACCTCAGCTTTGAAGATGCCAAAAACTTCCCCGGATCCGACATGTCATACGGCAAGCCGCTCCGCATTCTGATGTCGATGGTTGGACTCGTTCTGTTGATCGCCTTGAGCAACGTTGTCATGCTACTGCTCTCGCGTAACGCAACCCGCCAACGCGAATTCTCTTTGCGCCTGGCATTAGGCGCAAGGCGCAAAGAGCTGTTCCGCCAGCTACTGACGGAAAGCATGCTGCTGGTAGCGCTCGGTGGTGGACTCGCGTGGCTCTTCGCCGTCATCGCCACAAAGTCACTCAGCACTTGGGCAAAGATCGAAGCCAGTCTTGCTCCGGACCGCACAGTCCTATTTTTCACTTTCGGCATTCTTATACTCGCCGCGCTCCTCTTTGGCTTGGCGCCTCTGCGCGCGGCGCTTTCTTCTGGTCCCGGTCTGGTGTTGAAAACCTCCTCAGCGACCTCGAATACCGACGCAGGCAAGTCGCGCATCGGCAAGCTCATCGTCGCGATGCAAATGGCGCTTTGCGTTGTGTTGCTGGTTGGCGCGGGATTGCTGGTCGGCACACTGCGCAATCTCAAAAATACTCCTCTGGGAATGCGCGTCGATGGACTGGTTGTCTTCGGCGTAAAGCCGAACACCCACTCAACCGCAGAGGCCATAACCTTCTACCAGACGCTGATCAGCAAATTGCGCGTGTTGCCTGGCGTCGAATCCGTAACCGTCATGGAAGAGCGCCTCGGTTCATGGTGGTCAGACAACTTCTCCATGATGGTCGACGGCAAGATGCCCGACCTGCCTGATAGCCAAAAGACCGTACGCAACAACATCGTCGGTCCGGATTTCTTCCACACACTTGGCGTGCCGATCCTCGAAGGTCGCGACTTTGCCGACTCCGACACCGCCGCCTCGCCACCGGTAGCCATCATCAACGAACTGTTCGCCCAGCGCTTCCTGCCGAATCAGAATCCCCTCGGTCATCGCATCGGTACAGACGATGGAAAGTTTCAGTTCACGGTTGTCGGCGTGGTGAAAAATCACAAATACCGCGCCATTACAGAAGAGCCCATCCCCATGGCATGGGTACCGTACACGCAAGGTCCTCCAGTCGGAAAGATGCACGTTGAATTGCGCGTCCACGGCGAACCCATGGCGATTCTGCCCACAGCACGCAAAACCCTTCAGGAAATGGATCCGAATCTGCCGCTGATCGAACCCATCACACAGCGCGCACAATACGAGACCACCATTTCGCAACAGCTGTTATTCGCGCGGCTCGCCGGTTTCTTCGGATTGCTGGCAGTCGTTCTTGTCGCTACAGGCTTGTACGGAACGCTCGCTTATCGCGTGAACAATCGCACCGTAGAGATAGGAGTACGCATGGCAGTCGGCGCACGGCGCGGGCAGGTGGTCTGGATGGTGTTGCGCGACAGCCTGATGCTGACGGCTATCGGCGTAGTGATTGGCGTCCCGCTTGCCATGCTGGTTGGCAAGGCTCTTACTTCCTCGTTGTATGGTGTGAAGCCCTTCGACGCTTTGATCTACGGCTTCGCGGTGCTTGGAGTGGCCATGGTCGCAGTTGCCGCAAGCATGGTGCCGGCACAGCGCGCAGCCAGTGTCGATCCGCTGAGCGCGTTGCGCGCCGAATGATCTTTTGACTTTGAGGTGGGTGGATGTCCGCATTTCTAAATGACCTGCGCTATGGAATTCGCCAGCTAAAAAAGACACCGGGATTTACGGCCGTCTGCATACTCACTCTCGCACTCGGCATTGGCGCCAACACTGCCGTCTTCAGCGTGATGAACGCCGTGCTGCTCAGGTCCTTGCCTGTGTCTGATCCGGAGCGCGTCGTCTACCTGAACACCTCAGGCGCGCCCCATCGCGGAAGCAATACTGGCGATTGGACCACCTCGTTCTCCTACCCGGTCTACGACACGCTGCGCCAACAGCACAACGTGTTGTCGGAAGTCATGGCCTACGTCCCCGTGAGTTCGGGCGGAAGCAAAGTTGCTGTACGCTTAGGTCCGGAACCTGAAGAAGCCGAAGGCGACATGGTGAGCGGCAATTTCTTCTCTGGCCTTGGCGTGAACATGGCCCGCGGACACGGCTTCACCTCCCAGGATGAAACGCAGCACTCTCCCATTGCCGTGATCAGTTACAACTACTGGACGCAGCGCTTCTCGCGTAATCCGGATGTTCTGGGAAAAACGCTCTTCGTAAAGGGCGTTCCCTTGACGATTGTCGGCATTGCGACTGAAGGATTCGAGGGCGTCGACGCCGGAAGTTCGACTGACTTCTGGATTCCCATGCAGAGCCGTCCTGAACTGAACGCCTGGAGCGATCCGGCGGAAGGCGGCAAAACCTATCTGCAGCGACCTAACTGGTGGTGCCTGCGCATGCTTGGACGGCTGGCCCCTGGCGTTACGAAGAAGCAGGCCATCGCACAATTGCAGCCTGTTTTTCAAACCGCCGCATACATCGGCATCGGCCAGCCTGAAGCCGGAGAAAAGCCGCCGGTCCTGAGCTTTCAGGATGCCAAAAACTTCGCCGGCTTCGATCAAGACTATGGCGAACCGCTGCAAATGCTGATGGCGATGGTGGGCCTGGTTCTGCTGATTGCATTGAGCAACGTGGTTATGCTGCTGATGGCGCGCAATACAACACGTCAGCGGGAATTCTCGCTGCGTCTCACCCTTGGAGCAGGCCGCAAAGAGTTATTCCGGCAGTTGCTCACCGAAAGCCTGCTGCTTGTAGCGCTGGGCGGCGCCCTCGCATGGCTTTTCGCCACAGGTGCCACGCGCTCGCTTGCAGTATGGTCGCAGATCGAAGCAAGCCTGGCCCCGGATCGCGCGGTGCTGCTGTTTACCCTCGGCATTCTGGTAAGCGCGGCACTCATCTTTGGATTGGCGCCGTTGCGCGTCGCAATATCAGGCGGTCCGGGGCTGGTGCTGAAAACCTCGGCGGCCACCGGCAACACCGATACAACCAGGCGACGCATTGGCAGAATGATCGTCACCTTGCAGATGGCGTTGTGCCTCGTCTTGTTAGTCGGCGGAGGGCTGCTGATCCGCACTCTGCGCAACCTTCAAAACATTCCGCTCGGAATGCGGACCGATGGATTGGTGGTCTTCGGAGTGAATCCCCAGAATGTCCATTCCTTTGTTGAAGGCATCGCCTTCTATCAGAATCTGAGTGAAAAATTGCGTGTACTCCCAGGCGTGCAGTCGGTAGCCCTGATGAGGGAGCGTATAGGCTCTGGGTGGTCGAGCAACAACGATATGGGAAAAATCGACGGCAAAACGCCGCCGAATGCTCAGGGCGAGAACAGCTTGGTGCGAATGAACACTGTCGGACCTGATTTCTTCAATACACTGGGGGTGCCTATACTGGCTGGCCGCGAGTTTAGCGAATCGGACACAGCCGCATCCCCGAGAGTAGCCATCATTAATGAGCTGTTCGCCCAGCGCTTTCTGCCAAATGTAAACCCTCTGGGACATCACCTGTCTTCAGAAGACCCCAAAGACGATGCAGTGATCATCGGCGTGGTCAAAAATCATAAATACCGCAGCATCGAAGAAGAACCGATTCCAATGCTGTGGAGTGCCTACACCCAGGGAACAAACATTGGCGAGATGAATGTCGAAATGCGCGTGCATCGCGACCCCATGGCGATTCTGCCCGCCGTGCGTAAGGTAGTGCAGCAGATCGATCCCAATCTGCCACTCATGGAACCGATGACGCAGCGCGCTCAGTACGAAGAGGGCATCTCACGGCAGCTTCTCTTTGCACGTTTGGCAGGATTTTT
>Ga0209139_10000607_pt1 | contig 12563 bp, 8 predicted proteins | sample BogFormECP14_OM3_FD_188246 | JGI IMG/M metagenome (GOLD analysis project Ga0209139, IMG submission 188246) | Bog forest soil microbial communities from Calvert Island, British Columbia, Canada - ECP14_OM3 (SPAdes) (version 2) | ecosystem: Environmental > Aquatic > Freshwater > Wetlands > Bog ...
TGTCTTCCTGACGCTGGAAGTTGTGATCGCCATGCATTTTATTCCGGATACGCTGCTGTATCGGACGGATGGGCGATGGCTGTTGCCGCTGTTGCCGTTGGTTCGTGGGGCGATGTGGCTGGTGTGGCCGGCGCGGGTATTTTTGGAGGGCGCGGAATCGCTGGCGAGGATTTCCGAGCACGAAGTGGAGAAAACGGAGGAGCAGCGCACGGAGGAAGGCATCGAGGCGCTGGTGGAGGCGGCGGAGGAAGAGGGAATTATCGAGCCGGAGCAGGCGGATTTGATCGAGCAGGTGGTGGAGTTCAGCGACAAGCGGGTGCGGGAGGTGATGACGCCGCGGCCGGATATTATCGCGATTGCGGCGGACGCGTCGCTGGAAGAGTTGCACGCGAAATTTGTGGAGACGAAATTTTCCAAGATGCCGGTGTTTGAGAAAACGCTGGATGAGATTTATGGCGTGGTGAACGCGCAGGAATTGTTGCACATTGCGGATGCGGATTTGCCGCGGAGGAAGGTGCGGGAGCTGGCGCGTCCGGCGCTGTTTGTGCCGGAGACGAAAGCGGGATCGGATCTGCTGCGAGAGATGCGGCAAAAGGGTCAGCCGATGGCGATCATCATTGATGAGCATGGGTCGGTGGCGGGGCTCGCGACAGTGGAAGATTTGGTGGAAGAGATTGTGGGAGAGAGCGGGAACGAAGGAAGGCCGCCGGCGCCGGATGTGGTGCGCGAGCCGGATGGCGGGCTGGTGATGCGCGGAAGTATGGATATTACGGACGTGGAGGAATTGCTGGGCGTGCGGTTTGGCGGGGAGTCGTATGAGACGGTGACGACGATTGCGGGATTGCTGAGTCATGTGTCCGGGAAAGTGCCGGCGCCGGGGGACAAGATTGAGATGGAGGGATTTTGTTTTGAGGTGCTGGAAGCGAACCAGCGGAAGGTGCTGAGGTTGCGGATTTCGAAGTTGCCGGTGCGGACGGCGGCGAGTGAGGAGTGAGGTGACGCAGTCCTGCAGGTGGTCGGCTCGGCACGCGGAGACGATGAGAAAGTGATGCGTGTCCCGTGATCCGTGTCCTACGCTATATTGGGCGGTTGCGGGCCTGGCCGAGGCGGAAAAGCGGCGTCAAGCCGCCGCACTCCACATAGGTTTCGGCATATTTTCAGGTAGAGATGATCATGACAATGACGCGGCTTGCGGAGATCCGGTCTCCTATGCAATTTCTGCGGAGTCAGTTGCACGATTTTCCCCATCGGGAATTGCTTGCGGCTGAAGAGGCTTGGTGGAAGGGCGAAGGCGTGGCGATTTCGGGCGATATCGATCGCGCGGGTACGCCGTGGCTGCGGATGTTTGACCGGATGGGGAAGCGCGTGGATGAAATTCTTTATCCGCGCGAGTATCAGACGATGTTGCGGAGAGGTTATCGCGCGGGCGTGGTTTGGCGGGCGCTCGAAGAGAAGTCGCTGATTCCGACGTACCTGCTGATGCACACGATTTCGTTTTACGATCCGGGGGTTTGCTGCCCGTACACGGTGTCGCTGGGGACGGCGGTGCCGTTTGCGAAATATGGCAGCGCGGAATTGCAGGGGCGGTTTTTGCCGCAGCTTTTGCGGAAAGATGATTCCGTTTGGCAGGGCGCGACGTGGATGACGGAGGTTAAAGGTGGCTCGGATTTGGGGTCCGCGGTGGAAACGGTGGCGCGGCCGCCCTTGCTGGGTCACGGTAAAGCGGGAGATTGCTGGCGGCTGACGGGCGACAAGTATTTTACGAGCAACGCGGGGGCGGAGTTGGCGGTGGTGGCGGCGCGTCCGGAGGGAGCGGCGGCGGGAGTGCGCGGGCTGGCGTTGTTTTTGGTGCCGCGTTATCGCGAGAACGGTGAGCTGAATTATTTTATCCGGCGGCTAAAGGACAAGATTGCGACGCGCTCGGTGCCAACCGGAGAAGTGGAGTTGCGGGAGAGCGAAGGGTATTTGCTGGGCGCGGCGGACGCGGGGATTTATCAGATTCTCGAGGTGCTGAATCTCTCGCGGGTGGCGAACAGCGTGGTGAGCGTGGCGCTGGCGCAGCGCGCGATGGCGGATGCACTGAGCTATGCCGAGGGCCGGACGGCGTTTGGCAAGCCGATTCTCGAGCATGCGTTGTTGCGGCGGCAGTTTGAGCAGCGGCTTGGCGGGTTGCGCGCGGCATTTGCGCTGGCTTGGGAGGCGGTGCGGCTTTTGAATGAAGTGTGGATGGAACGGGCGCCGTATTCGGAGCGCTACCAGTTATTTCGATTGGTGGCGCATCTGGCGAAGTATTGGACGGCGGAGTTTGCGGTGGATACGGCGAAGTGGGCGATGGAAGTACACGGCGGGCTGGGCGTGCTCGAGGAGTACGGGGCGGAACGATGGTTGCGTGAGGCGATGATTCTGGCGATTTGGGAAGGGACGGCGCACCGGCAGATGCTGGATGGCATGGAAGTGATGGAGCGGAAGCGGGCGCATACGCTGTTGTTTCGGCGATTGTCGGGAATGGCGCCGGCGAAAGAACTTGCGGATTTGGAAACGGAAGTAGAGAGGCATTTGAAGCTTCCCGTGGAAGAAAGGGAAGCGTCGGTCGAGCCGGTGTTTCGGCGGCTCGCGGTATTTACCGCGGAAGCGTTAGCTGGCGAATGGCGATAGAGGGATCGCGATTTTGCGTTGGCGCCCATAACGCGCGCGCTACCGGCAGATGCGCGCGAGGCTGCGAAGCGGCCAAATCATTTGGACCATGTGAGTAAGATAATTCCCACCATCGCCAAGATGCTGGCGGCGACGACCCCGAGAATGATGGGAAGCTTTTGCCGCATTTCGACCTTGCCTGATATCGAAACCTCATCCTGGGGCGAAACGAAGCTGAGGAGCTCTTTCTTATAGGATCTTGCAAGCAACAACTCGGGGAGCAGCGCGATGACCGAGTAGACGGCGGTAAAGATGCATACATCTCTGAATAGTTCGGCGCGCCGGTAATGAAACTCGCTGAGCCACGCGAGGGTCAAGAACAGTCCAAGGAAGCGGATGACCAGGTCCGCGAAACGATACATTTTTAGAAAAGATCTAATTTTTAATTCTTCCGCGGGAGAGCGGACGAGGTAGCCGCGATCGCGGCGATCTAAAACGACCACGCGGCCGGCCTTTTCATCTCGAAAACAGGGGTCTACGAAGTAGTCAAGAAGGCCCATGATGGAGTGCTCCTTGGGTGCGGCTCGTAGGCTTTGATCGGCTGCAGATTAGCATTTTTGAAGAGCAAGCGGCTATGCGGCAGAGGTACTGGTGTGACGACAAGGTTAATCCAGAAGCCAAAGCGAGGTCGCTGGATCCGACCGCTTGCCGCGTAAGTTGCGCAGTCGGACGGAGCGGCGCGTCTTGGCTGTCGTGAGTGTGAGGGTGCTGCGGGGTAGCTCGCTTGGTCGCTGGGCTTACGGGGTGAAAGCGGCGTCAAGCCGCCGCACTCCAAATGGAGCGCTGTTGCTGGCTTTGGAAAATGCGGGGTAAAGGTTCGCTCGTGGCGGCGATTTGCAGTAAAATGGGCCACCTGGACGTTTTGATGCGGCGAAAGCGCGGCCGGAAGGGTATGTACTCGATGGGGACTCGAATCCTGGTGGTAGATGATCACGATGTGGTGCGCGCTGGAGTGAAGAGCATTTTGGCGACGCGCGCGGATTGGGAAGTATGCGGGGAGGCCACCAATGGGAAGATGGCCGTGGAGATGGCGCGGGAATTGAATCCGGACTTGATCGTGATGGATATCACCATGCCGGTGATGAGCGGTCTGGAGGCGGCGCGGGACATTTCCAAGCTCGGTCTGAAGAGCAAGGTGCTGGTGCTCTCCATGCACGAGCTGCATTACAAGATGGAAGATCTGGTCAATATGGGGATTCGGGGGTATGTATTGAAGTCCGACGCGGTGCGCGATTTAGTTCGCGCCTTGGATGCCTTGGCGACGGGCGAAACGTTTCTAAATAACAGCAGGGGCCTGAGAAAGAGCAGCGCGGAGCCGTCGAAATCGGGAGGCGCGATTTTCCGGGTGGCGCTGGGCTGGGCATAGACGGTTGGGTTGATCGTTAGCGGTGATTGTGGCGGCTTTGTGGCGCGGCGTTGTGGCGTGGCGTTGTGGCACTAACGGAATTGGCGCGGGCGGCATTTCCTCTTGCTGATTCGCCGTGCTGTGGGTGGAGTGCACAGGCAAGAGTGCCTGTGCTACTAAAAGCGTTCATTCTTCATGACAAAAGACAATACAGGAACTGAGATTCGGGGACGTTCGGGATTTGTGGCCATTGTGGGGCGGCCGAACGCGGGGAAGTCCACGCTGATCAATCGATTGGTGGGGCAGAAGATTGCGATTGTGACGTCGAAGCCGCAGACGACGCGGAATCGCATTCAGGGGATTGTTACGCGGGCTGAAGGGCAGATGGTGTTCATCGACACGCCTGGATTGTATGACGCGGATTCGGCGCTCGGGCGGCAGATGATGCATGAAGTGGCGGCGGCGCTGGAGGATATTGATGTGTTGCTGCTGATGGTGGATGCGAGCCATCCGCAGACGCACATGGATGAGTTGCTGCTGTCGAAGGCCAAGAGATTTCGCGGGAAGACGATTTTGGTTTTGAATAAAGTGGATCGCGTGGCGAAGGAAGGATTGCTGCCGCTGATTGAGGAGTTTTCCAAGGCGTTTGAGTTTGCGGCGATTGTGCCGGTCTCGGCGCTGAAGGGCGGCGGGCTGGAGCAGTTGCAGCAGGAGATTTTGCGGATGTTGCCGGAAGGCGAGCCGCATTTTCCCGAGGATCAGGTGACGGATCAGCCGGAACGATTTTTGGCGGCGGAAGTGATTCGCGAGAAGGCGATTCAATTGACGTATCACGAAGTGCCGTACGCGCTGGCGGTGATGGTGGATAAGTATGAGGAGAAGCCGCGGCTGCTGCGGATTGAAGTGACGCTGAGCGTGGAACGGGATTCGCAGAAGAAGATTTTGATCGGGCACAAAGGCGAGATGCTGAAGAAGATTGGGACCGAGGCGCGGAAAGAGCTGGAGAAGATGTTCGATACCAAGATTTATTTGGGATTGTTTGTGAAGGTGATGCCGGATTGGCGGGAGAATCCGGCGCGGGTTAGGGAGTTTGATTGGCATGGGCAGCTGGAGGCGCTTAGCGAGTTGCAGCGAGAGCCGGGGGATGGGGAGTAGGACGATATTCTGGTGCGATTCGCGGCTAGATCGAAAAGACGATTGGCGGTAAAGAGTGTACGCCCGGGCAAGCTGGGGCGCAGCATGCTGCGCCCCTACAAAGGCGAGCAGGCGGAGAGGAGCTTACATGTGGGCATTACTCATGGGATTGAAAAGCATTGCGCCGGATGCACTGCATAAGATGATGCAGGAGCAGAAGGCTACGATTATTGATGTGAATTCGCCGCAGAGCTGGGCGAAGGCGCATGTGCCTGGGGCGGTGAATCTTGATCCGGTTAATTACAGTGATGGTGATTTGCCGGCGGATAAGGAGTCGAGCTTGATATTTTATTGCTCGAATCCCTTGTGTACGAAGGCGCCGAATGCGGCGAAGCGGGCGAAGAAGATGGGTTATGGGAATGTGAAGGTGATGTCGGCGGGGATTAGTGGGTGGCTTTCCGCGAAGTTGCCGACTGAGGGTGGAGCCGTGCATGGCGGAGCCTGAAGCCGGATTGCAGAGGCTGCGAAAAAAAGGCAAAAGCAATTCCTCAGGCTAAAGTGCGTTGGTAGGCAAGCGCTTAATTTCGGAGCTAGAGCTCCGAACCCGGAAAACCGGGCTTTTTCCGTACCTCGTGAAGTCCGGGGGCTACATTTGCGTTCAGAGCGCTATTGCTGCTTCGTTTGGTTGGTTGCTGGTGTTTGCGTTGTGAAGGCGGCGTCAAGCCGCCGCACTCCAAGAACGGCGTCGAAGAACCTGCAGCTACTCTGGGGCGGCGATGCCCAGGGATTTCATTTTGCGGTAGAGGTGGCTGCGCTCGAGGCCTAGCGCGGTGGCGGTTTGCGTCATGTTCCAGCGGTGTTCCTGCAATTTTCTTAAGATAAATTCGCGTTCGTAGGCGCTGCGGGCTTCGTGCAGCGTGTTGTAGGGTTGCTGCGGGGATTCGGCGGCGCCGCGGAAGAGTTCGGGCGGGAGGTGGTGCGGCTCGATGCGGGCTTGCGGACAGACGATGACCAGGCGTTCGACCAAATTGCGCAACTCACGGACATTTCCCGGCCACGGATAGCGAAGGAGAACGTCCATGGCGGCGTCGCTGAGTTCGCGGATTTTCTTGCCGTATTCGACGCTGAATTCGTGCAGGAAATGATTGGCGAGCGTAGGAATGTCGCGGAGGCGCTCGCGGAGCGGAGGCACGACGAAGGGGATGACGTTTAGGCGATAAAAAAGATCCTGGCGAAAGGTGCCGTGGGAAATTTCGGTTTCGAGATTTTTGTTGGTGGCGGCGAGAACGCGGACGTCCACGGTCATGGTCTGGCTGGAGCCGACGGGCTCGAAGCGCTGCTCTTCGAGGACGCGGAGGACTTTGGATTGCGTGCGCAGGCTCATATCGCCGACTTCATCGAGGAAGAGCGTGCCGCCGTTGGCTTTTTCGAATTTGCCGATTTTATCTTCGCCGGCGGCGCCGAAGCTGCCTTTCAGGTGACCGAAAAGTTCGGATTCGATTAAATCTTCGGGAATCGCAGCGCAATTCACCTCTACGAACGGGCCTTTATTGCGCAAGCTGGCGGCGTGTAAAGCTCTGGCGACCAATTCTTTTCCGACACCACTTTCCCCATAAATCAGCACGCGACCGTTGGTGGGCGCGGTGACGGCGATCTGCTGGCGCAGCGCTTTCATGGGGACGCTGTCGCCGAGGACCTGGTAACGGTGGCGGAGTTCGCTGCGCAGCAACTGGTTTTCGTCGAGCAAGCGGCGCTGCTGCACGGCGTTGCGGACCAGAACGATAATTTTTTCCAGAGAAAGTGGTTTTTCGATGAAATCGAAAGCGCCCAGCTTGGTGGCGCGGACGGCGGTTTCGATGGTGCCGTGGCCGGAAATCATGATGACCGCGGGCGGGCGCGGATAGGATTGCAGGCGGCTGAGAGCTTCGAGGCCATCGATGCCCGGAAGCCAAACGTCGAGGAGGATGACTTCGTGCTCTTCGGCGGTGGCGCGCACGAGGGCTTCTTCGGCGGAGGCGGCGGTGTCCACGAGATAGCCTTCATCGACGAGGATGGAGGAGAGCGATTCGCGAATGCCGCGTTCGTCGTCGACGATGAGTACGCGAGGCTTGGGGACGGTCACGAAACTTCCAGTCCGGGATGATCGCCAGCGAGGGCGGGGGCGACGTCAGCGGCGGGGAGCAGCACGAGGAAGCGCGAGCCGACGGGATCGTTGTCCTCGACGTGGAGCGTGCCGCCGTGTTCGGCGACGATGCGCGCGGCGATGGCCAGACCGAGGCCCGTGCCGCGATCTTTGGTGGAAAAATGCGGCAAGAAGAGCTTGTCTTTATCTTCGGGAGAGATGCCGTGGCCGGTGTCGGCGACGCAGATTTCGACGGTGTCCGATTCGGAGTACACGCGGGTGGAAATGGAGATTTCGCGATGGCGAGAATTCTCGAGGGCTTCGGCGGCGTTGTCGATGAGGTTGACGAGGACGCTGCGGAGGAGGATACCGTCGGCGCGGACGGAGGGGAGATTCTCGGCGAGAGAGGTTTTTATGGTGATGCCGTCGAGACGGCCGGAGAAAATCTCGAGGGCTTCGCGAACGAGGGTAGTGGTGTCCGTTGGGGCGAGTTTGGCGCTGGGGAAGCGCACGAATTGCGAAAATTGATTTACGAGATCGGCGAGGGTGGTGACTTCGCGTTCGATGAGGCGCGAGCACTCTTGAACCAGACGGGTGAGTTCGGGGTCTGGAGGCGGCGCGGTGATTTGCGTGGAGGAGTCTTCGGCGCGGCGTTCGAGAAAGCGGGAGAGGCGCTGCGCGGAGAGCTGAATGGGCGTGAGAGGATTTTTGATTTCGTGGGCGATGCGGCGCGCAACTTCCTGCCAGGCGGCGAGCTTTTGCGCGCGGAGAAGTTCGGAGAGATCGTCAAAGACGACGACAAAGCCGGTGTTGGCGCGGCGCGGTCCGAGGGAGCTGACGGTGACGGCGAGGTGCAGGACGCGACCGGCGACGACCGTTTCGATTTCGCGGGAGACTACGCCCATGCGCAGCGCGCGACGCATCAATTGAGCGAGGACGCGGGAGGCGTCGGAGCCGAGGAGAGTTTCGAGAGAGGCGGCGTCGTTGGCGGCCGCGCCAAACATGCGAACCACGGCGGGATTGGCGCGTAGGATGGCGCCCTTGGAGTCCAGCGAGAGCACGCTGGTGGGAATATTTTCGAGCACGGTTTCCATGAGCTGGCGGCGGCGTTCGAGCTCTTGTACGGCTTGCTGAAGGTTGCGCGTGAATTGATCGATCTGCACGCGGCTATCGCGCAACTGCGAGGTCATGGTGTTGAAGGAGCGGACGAGAATGCCGAGCTCGTCCTGGGATTGCTCGGGGACTTGATAATCAAAATTGCCAGCGGAAACTTCGCGGGTGCCCTCGGCGAGCGCTTGAATGGGGACGGTGACCTGCTTGGCCAGGAAGAGCGCGAGCCAGGTGACGGAAAAAAGCAGCAGCATGGTGAAGAAGAGCAGGATGAGGAGCATCTGACGCTTGAGGGCGCGCAGGTTTTGTTTTTGCGCGTAGTATTCGCGCGTTTGCGCTTGGATCTCTACGAGGCGTGCGTAGAAGTTGGGGCTGGTGCGAAAGCCCACGACCAAGGAGCCGGTTTGCGGACCCGCGAGTGGCATGCGCGTGGCGAGATAAGATTTGCCGGACGCTTCCCAAACTTCAATACCTGTGGGCAGGCTGCGCACGGAAGCGCCAGAAAGATTGGGTTGCGCGCAAATGGGGATGGCGCGGTCTTCCGGCGGTTCGTCGCAGATGACGCCGCCGCGCAGAACTTTGCCGCTATCGTCGAGGACCCAGACGGCATCGGCGCCGGCAGAGAACGCGTGCTGCATTAGATCGTCGGCGGGGCCGGCCGCAAAAGGCAGGGCCTGGTGGCCGAGAGAATGCAGGCGGGGAACTTGGGTGCGGCCAAGATCGTTGAGCAGAAGCTGCGTTTGCTCCGATGCGATTTCCAGCGGGCGCGGAAACCAGCGGCCCAGGGTGCGGTTCAGCAGCGAATAGCTAACAAAAAACATGAACAAAATGGGGAGCAGGGAAATGGCCATGGCGCCGACGACCATTTTTGATTTGAAGCGCGCGCCGAGTTGATCTTTGCTGCGCTCGGCCCACAGCCGGAGCATGGTGCGGGTGAGGATGAGTGTGAAGGTGAGCAGGGCGGCGGTAATGAGGCTGGATACGGCGTACAGGGTGAGGGCGTCACGCCAATTTTTTGGTTCGAAGGGGACGTCCAGCGAGCCAAAGGTAAAGACCGCGGCAAGCAGCAGCGTGAGAAAAATGCCGGCGATAACCAGGCGAAGGCGTTGGCGAGACTCGAGACTGCTATTCATAGGCGAGCCCGAGTTGAGTTCGCGAGAGTAGAGGCGTTCGAGTTGCCGAGGCGAAAAATTTTGGGCGAGTTACAGGCATGGGCAAATTCCGTCACCCGTGGCGCGCGGTGGAAAGAGGCTGATAAATTGCGGCTAGAAAGCATCTCCTTGGCAAGATAGCCACGCTGGGCGGGCAAGTCAAGAATGGGGCCTGTCCTTGTTGTCGCGGACCTGCTCGGCAGGACAGGTATTAGCCATTTCAGAACGGCGGGAGAAAATCCGCGTACCGGGATGAGCGCCATTTGCTAAGGTGAGCGCTGGGAAGTATTCACCGGGAGCACTGCGGATGTCCGTCCGTTTGGGCGAAATATTAGTTAAAGAAAGTCTCATCACGCAAGACCAGCTGCAGAAGGCGCTCGAATTCCAGCGCGCCAACGGCGGTAAGCTGGGAAGTTGCCTGACGAAGATGGGGTTTATCACGGACGACGACATCACCGGGATTCTGTCCCGGCAATACGGCGTACCGTCGATCAACCTGAAGTTCTACGAGATTGATCCAACGATTATTAAGTTGATTCCGCAGGATACGGCGCAGCGGTACCAGGTGATTCCGTTGTCGCGCGTGGGTTCGGTGTTAACGATTGCAATGACCGATCCCACGAACGTGTTCGCCATGGACGACATCAAGTTCATGACGGGCTTCAACGTGGAACCGGTGGTGGCGTCGGAATCGGCCATTGGCGACGCGATTTCGCGTTTTTACGGCGCCGGCAGCGGCGGAACGAACCAGGAAGAGATCAGTAACCTGATGAAAGACCTGGTCGAAGACGACCAGGAGCTGGAGCTCGCGGCGGAAGAAGCGGAGCTGGACGCCGCGTCGCTGGAGAAGGCGGCTGAAGAAGCACCGATCATTAAACTGGTGAACTTGATTTTGACGGACTCGGTAAAGCGCGGGGCGAGCGACATTCACATTGAACCGTACGAGACCGAGATGCGCGTGCGGTTCCGCATAGACGGGCAGCTGCAAAAGGTGATGTCGCCGCCGATGCGGTTGAAGGATGCCATTACCAGCCGCTTGAAGATCATGGCCAAGCTGGACATCGCGGAAAAGCGCCTGCCGCAAGACGGCCGCATCATGATCAAGTACAAGGCGGACGGAAAGAAAAAGGAATTGGATTTTCGTGTTTCCACGGTACCGACGCTGTATGGCGAAAAAATCGTCATGCGGTTGCTGGACAAAGAGAACCTGCGGCTGGATATGACCAAGCTGGGCTTCGAGCAGGCGTCGCTGGACAAGTTCGAACGCAACATTCTGAAGCCATATGGAATGGTGCTGGTTACCGGGCCGACGGGTTCGGGTAAGACCAACACGCTGTATTCGTCGGTTTCGACGCTCAACAAAGTCGATACGAATATTATGACCGCGGAAGATCCCGTCGAGTTTCAGCTGGCGGGCGTCAACCAGGTGCAGATGAAAGAGCAGATCGGGCTGAACTTTGCGGCGGCGTTGCGCGCGTTCTTGCGGCAAGACCCAAACATCATTCTGGTGGGAGAGATCCGCGACTTTGAAACGGCGGAAATCGGCGTGAAGGCGGCGCTCACCGGCCACTTGGTGTTGTCCACGCTGCACACGAACGACGCGCCATCCACCGTGAGCCGCTTGATGAACATGGGCATCGAACCTTTTCTGGTGGCCACCTCGGTGAACTTGATTTGCGCCCAGCGGTTGGTGCGGCGCATCTGCGCGAACTGCAAGGAGCAGCTGGAGGTGCCGGAGCAGGCGCTTCTTGACGCCGGGTACACGCCCGAAGAAGTGAAGACCGTGAAGATTTATCATGGCAAGGGATGCACGACCTGCAACAAGGGCGGTTATAAAGGGCGCACAGGTTTGTATGAGGTGATGGAAGTCACCGACGAGCTGCGCGAATTGATTTTGGTGGGAGCTTCGGCGCTGGAACTCAAGAAGAAGGCCGTGGAGCTCGGCATGATTACCCTGCGGCGCAGCGGATTGACGAAGATAGCCGCGGGCTTGACGACCATGGAAGAAGTACTGCGCGAGACGGTTTTATAAGATTTCTTATCAGTGAGACGGAAGGTGCCTGATGGCTGGAATTACGCTGAGCGAACTGCTGAAGAAGATGATCGAGATGGGCGGAAGCGATCTGCACATCACGACCAATAGCGCGCCGCGCGTTCGCGTACACGGAAAATTGCGCCCGCTGGATATGCCGCCATTGACCGCGGCGGACACCAAATCGCTGGCGTACAGCGTGCTGACGGATGCGCAGAAACACCGCTTCGAGGAAAATCTGGAGCTGGACTTTTCCTTTGGATTGAAGAACCTGGCGCGCTTTCGCGGCAACTGTTTTAATCAGCGCGGAGCGGTGGGCGCGGTCTTTCGTACGATCCCGTGGGAAATCAAAGGCTTTGACGCGCTGGGACTGCCGAACGTGGTGCGCGGGCTGTGCGACAAGCCACGCGGCCTGGTGCTGGTGACGGGACCGACAGGTTCGGGCAAATCGACGACGCTGGCCGCGATGCTGGACAAGATCAATAGTGAGCATGAAGAGCACATGATCACGATCGAGGATCCCATCGAATTTTTGCACAATCACAAAAAGTGCCTGGTGAACCAGCGCGAAGTGCACGCGGACACGCACTCCTTTGCGAATTCGCTGCGCGCGGCGTTGCGCGAAGACCCGGACGTGGTGCTCATCGGCGAAATGCGCGACCTGGAGACCATCGAGTCCGCACTGCGCATCGCGGAAACCGGCCACTTGACCTTTGCGACGCTGCACACCAACTCGGCGGCTTCGACGATTAACCGTATCATCGACGTTTTCCCTTCGCACCAGCAGCCGCAAATTCGCGCGCAGCTCAGCATGGTGATTGAGGGTATTCTTTGTCAGGCGCTCTTGCCGCGCTCGGATGGACGCGGGCGTTCGATGATCATGGAAGTGCTGATACCCACCGCGGCTATTCGCAACCTGATCCGCGAGGACAAAATTCACCAGATTTACTCCGCGATGCAGACCGGCACGGGAAC
>Ga0209139_10000610_pt1 | contig 12527 bp, 12 predicted proteins | sample BogFormECP14_OM3_FD_188246 | JGI IMG/M metagenome (GOLD analysis project Ga0209139, IMG submission 188246) | Bog forest soil microbial communities from Calvert Island, British Columbia, Canada - ECP14_OM3 (SPAdes) (version 2) | ecosystem: Environmental > Aquatic > Freshwater > Wetlands > Bog ...
CACAGCGTTACCGCCCATCGGGCCGATCGACGACACGCTCGTGAACGCGACCATCGAGGCCGCATTGACGGCATGCGGCGCAGTTGATGACCTGCGGATACGCCGAAGGCGTTGACGGCATCCCCACATGGCGCCGTTTCTCGGCGTTTCCTAAGCGCGGCTAGCGTAAGCAATGCCGTAAGCACTCGCATGATGGTCGAACACCACCAGCCCTCAATTCCCACCGATTTCACGTGAGGCCGGAACTTGTTAGCGGATGAAGGCTCGAAACAGGCGTTGACCAAGGTCCCGGCGGTGACCTTGGGCTTCTGGGTCATCAAAATCTTGGCCACAACGCTGGGCGAGACGGGTGGCGACACCGTCACGATGACCCTGAACTGGGGCTACGTGGCCGGAGTCGCACTTTTCGGCATCGCGTTAGTTGCGCTGGTCGCCGCGCAAATCCTCGCCAAACGTTTCCATGCGACCCTGTATTGGGCGACGATCGTGGCCTCGACGACCTTCGGCACGACTCTGGCGGATTTCGCCGACCGATCGTTGGGAATCGGCTACGCCGGCGGATCTCTTTTGCTTCTGGGTTGTCTGTTGGCGACGCTGGGACTCTGGCGTTGGTCGGAGGGCACTGTAGCTGTGAGCACTGTTTCTACGCCAAAAGTCGAGGCGTTCTACTGGGCAACCATCACGTTTTCGCAGACGTTGGGCACCGCGCTCGGCGACTGGCTTGCCGACACACGCGGATTTGGATACGAGCGAGGCGCGCTGGTATTCGCCGCTGCGCTCGCGATTGTCGTGGCCCTCTATTACTGGACCAGGACGTCGCACGTCACCTTGTTTTGGATCGCTTTCATCCTGACACGGCCGTTGGGCGCAACCGTGGGCGATTTCGTCGACAAGCCCGTCGCCGACGGCGGCCTCGCACTGAGCCGCCCGCTGGCCTCGGCGGCCATCGCGGCCGCAATGGTTGTGTTGATCGTCGTCCTGCCGCAACGCCCGGGACGTCATCCGGCCGAGGCACCGACATGAGAGTTCTGCTCGTCGAGGATGAGCCGCGATTGTCCACGACGCTCACTAGGGGTCTGAAGGCCGAAGGCTTCGTCGTCGTATCCGTCGGTAATGGCGTCGACGGCTTATACGAGGCGATCGAGAATAGCTTCGACGTCGTGGTCCTCGACATCATGTTGCCCGGCCTCAGTGGATATGAGGTCCTGCGACGAATGCGCGCACGAGACGTGTGGACACCGGTGCTCATGCTGACGGCCAAGGACGGCGAGTACGACGAGACCGATGCGTTCGACCTCGGGGCGGATGACTATCTGACGAAACCGTTTTCGTTCCGCGTGCTCGTGGCACGGATCCATGCTTTGGTCCGTCGTGGTGCGCCGGAGCGACCTGTGGTGTTGACCGCCGGATCGCTGTCACTCGATCCTTCGCGCCACAAGGTTGAACGTGGTTCGATCCCAATCACCCTGACTCCTCGTGAGTTTGGGCTGCTCGAGTTCCTGATGCGCAACAAGGACATGGTGGTAACAAAAGCCGAGATATTGCGGAACGTGTGGGATGCGCACTATCAGGGTCCTGACAATGTTGTTGAGGTCTATGTCGGATATGTGCGGCGGAAGATTGATGTTCCGTTCGGTGCCAACACCATCGAGACAATCCGAGGCGTGGGTTATCGGTTGCTGTGTTGAGGCAATGCCACGATCACCTTGGTCCCGCCACCAGGTCGATCGTCGATGGTGACCGTGCCGCCATGGGCGGCAACTACCTCGGCAACGATCGCTAAGCCCAAGCCGGCTCCCCCGCCGCTGCGGGAGCGATCCGAATCCAGACGCACGAAGCGTTCGAATACTCGCGTTCGTTGGGCCGGGACAATGCCAGGACCGTCATCACTGATGCTGAGAATAGCTGTTCTGTCCCGGCTGCTGACTTCGATAACGATAAGCGAATTCGCGTGGCGCACCGCGTTGTCCACCAAATTGCGGATCATCCGGGACATCCCGGCTGGGTCACCCGCCAGACGCGTTGGGCAGATCTCGGCGTGGACAGTACATCCCGCTTCGCGTCGAACACGAGCGGCTTCGCCCTCGGCAAGTTCGTCGAGTGCCACCTCTTCCTTGCGCATCACCAAGCTTTGTTCATCAGCGCGGGCCAGCAAGAGCAGATCCTCGATCAGCACCCGCATGCGGTGCGCCTCGGGAAGCAGGGTGTCGACGGCCAATTCCGCATCAAGCAATTCCGGATGCGCCTCGGCGACTTCCAAACCGGAGATGATGGTGGACAGCGGGCTGCGCAATTCGTGCGAGGCGTCGCTGAGGAATCGCTGTTGCGCTTGGTGGCCGGCCTCGAGGCGCGCCAGCATTTCGTTCATGGTGAGTGCGAGGGCTGAGATTTCGTCACGACTCGTAGGCACGGGTACTCGCTCGGCCAAATCGGAGGATGAGATCTCAGCAACCCTGCTGCGGATGGCGTCTACCGATTGGAGTGACCGGCTAACGAGCCGGTAAGTGGCGGCTGCCGCTACTCCGGTGATGATCGGGGCGCTGGCAGCCACCAGCAGCGCGACGGTCCGCACAATCGCCTCGACCGCTTCGCTACCTCCGCCGACAAGCACTGTGTACTGACCGGACGCGGCGTTGACCTTCTGACCGCTCACGCGCATGTCGTCATTGGCCACCGCATCGTCTGGCATGCCGCGTCGCAAGTTGAAGTCAAACTCGTTGATGGGTATCAGAGGTGTCGCGGGTGCGGACCCGGCCCGCTTCACCACCCTGCCGTCAGGAGCTATCAATTGGATTGCGACCACGCGCTGATTGGTGGCAAGAAGCGCGCTGTCGAGCTTGTCGGGCGAATCCGAATGCAGTGCGTCAACTATGGTGCGAACTCTGCCCGTCGTGGCGTCGTCGACACCCGCCAACAACGACCGATACAAGATCAGGTCAAAGGCCGCGCCCGCGAAAGCAAGAGCGACCAAGACGACCACCGCTGAGGTCGCGGCTGAGCGAGCGGAGATACCCAAGCTAGGCAGGCGCATCACACGCGCGAGCTCACGTCGCCGCAGCGGCCGGGAAAGCACCCACACAGTCTGATTCTCCAGGGCCCAGGGTTGGCTGAGAACAGCGAAAGTCACCATCCCGCCGCATCGGGCACCCTACCGATGGCCTTCCTCAGCGGCTTCTCAGCGATCCGCTCATACCGTGGCGCCGCCAGGTTGATAGCGATTGCAAGGGAGGGATGTTGAGCCACCCCATCGATGTTGCCGCCCCATCCATGGCGTCCCGACCGACCTCTGAACTCGCCGGCGCCGGACGTTTCGTCGAGCCCGAGACCAGTATTCTGCGCAAGCCACGGCTGCGCGGATGGATCCATCTTTACTGCGCCTGCGCGGCGCTGGTAGCCGGTTCGGCGTTGGTCGCGGTGTCGTGGGCCGCGGCATCGACGCGAGCTGGGCACGCGACGTTGGCCTACACGCTGGCGATCGTGGCGATGTTTGCCGTAAGCGCCACGTATCACCGTGTCAGTTGGGGTTCGACGGCTGCCAGGAACTGGATGAGGCGGCTGGACCACTCGATGATCTTTGTGTTCATCGCTGGCACCTATACACCGTTCGCCCTGCTGGACATGCGACCGTCGACTGGGCATCAGGTGCTAGCGATCGTGTGGGGCGGGACGCTGGCCGGAGTTGCGCTGACGCTGTTCTGGCCCGACGCCCCGCGCTGGCTGGGCGTGGCGCTCTATCTGCTGCTGGGTTGGGTAGCGGTTTGGTATGCAGCGACGATCCTGCATAACGCTGGCGTGGCCGCGGCCGTACTGCTCGCGGTCGGCGGCGCGCTTTACAGCATTGGCGCGGTGTTTTACGCACTACGCTGGCCCGACCCGTGGCCTGCGACCTTCGGCTATCACGAGATATTTCACGGGTTAACCGCAGTCGCTGCGCTGTGCCACTTCGTGGCAGTCTGCGTCGCGGTGTTCTAAGACAAGTCGTCTGGTACGGGGAGGTCCTTGGTGCGGATCGCATCGGTCGTGGCCCGCCAAGTGCTGGACTGCAAGGCACGTCCGTTGGTCGAGGTCGAAATCACCACTGACACAGGCCATGTCGGCCGCGGCGCATCGCCGACTGGCATTTCGGTTGGAGTGCACGAAGCGGTCGTAATACGTGACGGAGACCGAGCCGAATACGACGGGCTGAGCGTGCACAGCGCCGTCTCCGCGGTGACCGACGAAATCGCTCCTGTACTCGTCGGCGCCGAACTCGACGACCCGCGGTCCCTCGACCGGGTCCTGGTCGAGCTCGACGGCACGCCGGACAAGCACCGCCTTGGCGGAAATGCCATCTACTCCACTTCGATCGCGCTGTTGCGCGCGGCGTCCGCGGCGGCGGGCATACCCACCTATACCTACGTCGGCGCATTACTGGGACTCAAACCACCGACTACCGTGCCGGCGCCCAGCTTCAACATGATCAACGGTGGCTGCTACGGAGATATCTTCCAGACGTTCAACGAGTTCCTTGTCGTGCCTTACCGCGCCGACTCCATCGAGTCGGCGGTCGAAAAGGGAGTGAGTCTGTTCGGCGTGCTGGGCGAGGTGCTTGCCGAGCGGCTTGGCCACGCACCGTTGATGGCGTCGTCGTACGGGTATGTCGCTCCGTCCAGTGACCCGCGGGTCGTGATGGAGGTGCTGGCCAAGGCCGTCGAGCGGGCCGGCTGCACCGACGTCATGGCGTTTGCATTGGACTGCGTGTCCAGCGCGGTGTACGACCAGTGCACGCAGACCTACGCATTGAACGGTGAGCGGGTGCCCGCGGAGGCCCTGATCGACTACGCCCGGGCGCTGTCGGAGGACTTTCCGATCGTGTTCATCGAGGACCTGCTTGACGGGGATGACTGGGATGGCTTCACCAAAGCGGTCCAGACCATCGACCGCTCGATCATCCTCGGCGACGACCTGATCGTCACAAACCCCGAACGTCTGGAACGGGCCGTAAAGACCTCGGCCGTTGACGGCTTCATTCTGAAGCCCAACCAAGTCGGGACCATCGCCGAGGCGCTGGACTGCTACGAATACGCGTCACAGAACGCCATTCTGGCGATCCCGTCGGGCCGGTCCGGCGGTGTCATCGACGATGTCGTGATGGACCTGGCGGTGGGACTAAGTGCGCCGTTCCAGAAGAACGGCGCACCGCGGTCGGGCGAGCGCATCGAGAAACTCAACTTCCTGCTGCGCGCGGCCGAACGCATCCCGAACTGCGCGCTCGCGGACGTGCCGGCACTGGTGCGGTTCTGAGAACTGTCGGCCGCTAGGCGCCCAACAGCACCCCCGCCGCCAAGGCGGCCCCACCTACCGCTGACACGATCGAAAGTGCCACCCAGTCAGCCAGTTTCGGCCGCGACGGGGCTGCTGAGATCTGACCCGTTCCACCGCGGGCGGTGATCGCATCGCCCATCTCGTCCGCACGCCGTAGCGTCACGGTGATCACCGCGACGATCAAGTCGACCGCGTCCGTTACCAGTTGTCTGAGCCGAGGCCCGCGAGTCCGCGGTGTTGATTGCAGCCGTAACCGGCGAGCGGCATTGAGCACCCGGAACTCGTCGATCAGCATCGGGAAGGTGCGCAATCCGAGCGCCAGTGCGACTGACCAGTCGTCGACCGGGATGCGCAACGGTCGCAGTCGGCGACCCAAAGTGGCAACCGCAGGAGCGATTTCGGCGACGTTGGTCGTCCATGACACCAGCGCGCCCATCCCGAGCAACACGACCGACAGCGCGGTGAAACGCAGGAATTCCAATAGGCCGCCGAGACCGAGCGTGACCGTGCCCACCTCGATCTGCGGACTACCACCGGCCAATGTCGCAGTGATACCGACGATTACCAGCAGGACCGGAAGCCAGCGCGGCAACGATGGCAGCACGCCTCGAGGGATATGCGCCAGCCACACTCCCGCCGCTACCAACGCGGCTACAAGTCCGATCGTCACCCACCCCGGGTAAAGCGTCAACAACACCGAAAAACCGAAAGCAACAACCAGTTTGGTGCCGGCCCACAACTCGTGGATGACGGAGCGCCCAGGCACGGGGCGCAGCAGCACAACGGGTCGACGTGGACGGCGGCTCGGGAGCTGTGTCGGCGGGTGCGCCGCCAGCTCACTCACCTCGGCCGTGACCGGCGCCCCTTCCAGCAGACCGTCGCGCAGGTGCAGCGTGCGCGGGCACAACTCCTCCAGCCCGGCGAAGTCATGCGAAATCACCACAACAGTCAGACCGGTGTCACGGCGCCGGTCCGCGAGCAGCCGCACAAGACCGCGCTGGCTGGCGGCGTCCAGTCCCGCCAACGGCTCGTCGAGTATCAATACCCGCGGCGATCGCGCGAGCAATCCGGCCAGGACCACGCGGCGCATCTGGCCACCGCTGAGTTGGTCAATGGGCCGCGTCGCCAGCGCGCCATCCAGTCCGACGGCGGCCAGCGCTGCGATCACCCGGGCGTGATCGTCGGGCGAAAAGCCGCCCGCCGAAGCCACTTCCAGGCCGACACTGCTGCGCATCAACTGCAACCGGGCCGCCTGGAACTGGAGCGCTACCGCGCCAACCTGCTCGGAGGCGAGCCGCTCGTCAAGCACACAGGTGCCGGTGGTCGGTACCGTCAACCCGGCCATGATCCACGCCAGCGTCGATTTACCGGAACCGTTGCCGCCGTGGATTAGAAGCCCGTCGCCCTCATGCACGACGAAGCTGATATCGCGGAGCGCGGTCTGCGCCCAGGGGGTGCCACTAGCGTATTCGTGGCCGACGCCTGCGAGTTTGAGCACCGGCGCATGAGAGTGCTGGCCCACCGTAACCGTCGGCGCTGGCGCGGTCTCGACCATGGCGGTGTTGTCCAGCGAGTCACTGAGATTGATTGTGCGGTCGGCGTATTGAGCCTCGTTGTTGTAGTGAGTGATGTGTACCAGCGCGGTCTGGTGATGGTCGGTGAGACCGGACAGCACGGCCAGCAGTGCGTCCCGGCCCTGCTGGTCGACCATGCTGGTGACCTCGTCGGCAATGAGCAGCGCCGGCTCCCGCGCCAGCGCAGCGGCCACGGCGAGGCGCTGCAGCTCCCCACCCGACAGGCTGCCGGTGTCGCGTTCGGCGAGGCCGACCAGCCCGACTTCACTGAGTAATCGGTCGACATCGATGGTCTTGCCGGCAGGTAGTCCCCACACCACGTCGTCGGCGACCCGCGTACCCAGCACCTGGCTCTCCGGGTGTTGCATGACGACGGCGGTGCCACCGAGTTGACCGAGACCCACCGCACCGAGGCGCTCGACCGTGCCCGAGGTCGGTTCGCGGCCGGCCAGAATCAGCATCAGCGTGGTCTTGCCGGAGCCGTTGGCACCGGTGACCGCAACGTGTTCGGCTGGCAGCACACCCAGGCTCACCGCCCGCAGTGCGTCGTGGTCGGTGTGCGGGTAGCGCAGACGCACCTCGTCCAGCCGCACCGGGACCGGCTGGATCGGCCCGGTGCCAGTCGGCGCGTCCAGTTTGTGCACATCGGGAATGCCGCCCAACCGTTCCAGCACGCGCGAGAGCGCCCACCAACCGAGCAGCGAGGCGCCCATGATGGCGACGACGGCGAACCCGAGCACGAGCCACTGCCAGTAATTCAGCGCCTCGGCAACGAAACTCGCGAACCAACGGGCGACCGCTTGCATGTGCGGCACGTTCGCCAATACCTTCGCCATCCCGTACACGGCGGCGGTGATCGCATGGAACATCAGCTGCCGAAGCTGCGTCAGGACGGTCAGCGCGACGACCACCACGGCGCCTATGACGGCACCGGCACCAATCGACGCCGAGATCACGGTTGACATGCCACGGCGATGCCGCTTCACGATTCCAGCCAGCCCGCCGACGAAGGCACAGAGCGCGACAGCACTGAAACCGCTCAAGCCGACTACCAAGAAACCGATCACACCGGCAGCCACCGTCGCGGTGATCACAACGCGGACCCGGTACCGATAGGCCAACAGCCCCATTGGCACGCTGCCAAGCAGCCCAAGCCACCCGGCGTGCGGGAGCACGACCGCAACGATCGCCACCGCCGCGCACAGGGCGCCCATCACCGATGCATGAGCCAATTCGTGCGGCCGTAGCGATCGAGCCTGACCAGACACCCCCATCAACCGAGTGTGACAGGCGTCGACATCGGCCTGATGACGCAACCCAATCGTCATGAGGCGACTCCTAACCGGGCTAACAACCCGCTTGCTCGGCATGCGAGGCGCTCGGTCCTACACATGGGAGCGCCAGCTTAAAAACCGGGCGCTGAGGAGTCGCTGAGAAGGTCGTTTGCTCGCGTAGCCGCGATGAATTGAGCTGGAAAAGCGCGAGATTGACGTACGCGAAAGCACGCGAAACGACGTGGGGCGACCTGCGGATACACCAACAGGTGTTGATGGGATCAACACCCCTCGGCCCACGGGTCACCCTGGCGAACATCTATGTCGCCAGTAGTGCAGCGACCGCCGCCGGATCCTTGTAGTACACGTCGAGTTCGGCGATTCGCCCGTCCCGCACGGTGTAGATCTCGACAAGTCCCATCTGCACGCTCTTGCCGGAGGCCCGCGAAATGAACGTGAGCCGGAAGCGTGCGGCGACGGCGTCGTTCCCGAGCGGATCAATGGTGATCGGACCCGCCTTGAGTTCCAGCAGGTCGTTCATCCTGTTCAGAAGTTCGAAGAAGCCCTGCGACCCGTGATAGTCACCGCTGAACGGCAGACCTCCGGCCTCGTGAACGACGAAATCGTCATGCAGCAAGCTGCATCGTTCATTTCGGCGCTCCGCGCCGGTCGCCGCCATGAACCGGCGAACCGTAGCCAAGCTTCTCGCGGCCGTGTCCGGTGCCATCGAAGCGGCCTATCCGACGCCGACCAACGGGTTCTCACCCGAGTAATCCGCCGCCATGATGGAAGCTCCCGCCGACGTCTCGGCATGCGTGCGTTGAAGTTTTCGGTAGCTGAAACGCCATCGGCCGTCGTCACCGCGAACGTAGTTCTCGTGATAGAAGCCGAATCCGCGCATCCACTGCTTCTCACCGTTGCGCAGCCAGAACAGGTTGTCCTCCATGGCCCACACACCAGTCGCGTTGTCCCGGTCCTGGAAGTCGATTACCGGCGTGTGGCTGTGATGCACTGTGGTTACGTTTGCCAGTTGAACTGAAAGTGCTTTGGCTGCGGCATTTCCGCCGATGATCGGTTCGCTGGAGATCGACATCGCGACGTAGTCGTCGGTATGCAACTCTGTATAGGTCGCCCAGTCCTTCTTGTCGACCGCATGATCGCGTCGGGCTTTGAGCTGGTAGATCGCCTGGAGTTCGACCAGCATCTCGACATCGGTCATGCCGTTGGCTTGGCTCATGTGCGCCGCTCCTCCTCGTCGCTTCGCTCCGCATCGTCGCCGTCGCGGCTCATGTGCGCCGCTCCTCCTCGTCGCTTCGCTCCGCATCGTCGCCGTCGCGGCTCACGTCATCTCCTCGAAGCGCGAAACCACCGGCTCCGCGCCCGGGCTGACGTATTGCGCGAGTTGCGGCATGCCCTCGGTCAGGAGCAGCGACTTAGGCACCGACTCCCTTACCCAAACGGTATCCCCATGAGCGACGCAGGCTGCCTGGTCCCGATACACCTCGACGACCACGTAGGTGTCGGCCTCTTCGACGCTCTTGGCGAAGCCGTAATAGGCGACACCTGGCTCGTTCGCAAGCGTCATCGCGACGACATGGGTCATCAGATCTTCGAACGCCTGCGCGTTCTCTGGACGCACCCGCAAGTGAGCGATGAAGGTGATCATCGGCCTGCCTGGACCTTCGCCGGTTCGCCGATGACGTGGTGGGAGGTATGCAGCCTGTCCTTCGCGGCTTCGATCGTCCGACGCACGCCTTCGCGAACCGACACCTTGTTCGGACCTAACAACTCCACCATTTTGGTCGTGTCGGCCCAGATCGGCCAGGCCTTACTGTTCTCGACGAATACCGGTTCCTTGCCGAGTATCTCACCGGCCATCTGGCAGTAATCCTGCGTCGTGACGGCTTCCGTTCCGCCGACGTTGACGATCTCAGCACCGACCTTGGCGATACCCGCTGCAGCGATGGTCTTTTCGACGTAGTCATCCTCGTACAACGGGGTATGAACATTCGGCACGCCCGGATAGACGCTCACCGGTTGATCCCGGATCATCTGGTCGATGCGCTGCGTGACTCCGCCGCCCCGCGGGCCGTAAAAGGAGAAGATCCGCACCAGCACCACCGGGAGCTCGTAGTCCACGCTGAGATGTTTGAGGAGAAATTCGGCCGCGATCTTGCTCGCGGCATAGTTCTCGGCGGAGGAGTGCAGGCCGTAGGGATCGTCCTCGCGCAGGGGCCGCTCACCCTGGTACTCGTAAAGCGAACCGGTGCTGCCGTGCACGAAGGCTTCGCAATCCCGGTAGCGTCTGGCCAGGCGCCCAGCGGCGCCCGCATTGACTTCATAGGCGTTCTTCTGCGGCGGCAGTACGGCGTAATTGATCACCACATCAACTGATTCCGGCAGCGGCGACAGGTCCGGATCGGCGAGATCGAAGGCAATGGGGTGTGCGCCCGCCTCCTCCAGCATCCGCTTCTGGGCCGGATCGGAGAACCGCGCCACCGCGTACACCTCATTTTTCTTCGCCAGTTCTTTAGCGACCGGGAAGGCCACCACGCCGCTCGCGCCGGTTACGAGAACCTTTCGCCCTGATAAACCATGCATCGCAACTCTTTTCGTGTGGGTGTTTAGCTCCAGTCCGACAATTGACGGGCCGGCCGTGCCGCTGCGGCGCACAAGGGCACAGCGTTATCCATCAGCCGCCTCCAAGGCTTCAGCTTCGTAACTGCCCATGAACTCCATCGGCACGCCGCCCATGGTGCAGATGAACAGGTCAACGCCAGGCACCCCCGTGTCGAGAACTGTTACGTCGTCAGTGAATTGGCGCGCTCTATCCTGCATGGTGCCGTAGTCGTCGGCCAGAAAGGACAGTGCGGCAAGTCCTTCGGGCGCGGCTGTGCGTAGCTGTTCGGGAACGTCGAGAACCTCGACGAGCCCCGCCATGCCACTGCCCAAGATCGTGACGTCCGCTCCCTCAGACGGTGGCCACCCCAGAGTTGTCTCGAGTATCTCCCCAGGAACCCGAAAACTGTGTTGCACCTCCATACCGACGACGTCGGTGAGGAACCCGATGAACCGCGTCGCTGAATGGCTGAGCATGACCACGTGATGCAACTGGTTCGGCACGGCGAAACCTCCCGATGAGCGCCTACTGGTGCGTCACGTCGGATGCTAGCCAGGCGGCCCGAACCGGGACTACAGATTGCGGAATATTTTTCCCGAAACGAAAAAAGTCTCAGGCAATCAGCTGTGGCGGCGCACTAATGCGGTGCCGTCCTGGCTGCCGCCTGCTCCAGCCCGGCGATCACCAACTCGAGGCTGAACTCCAACTGGCCCCGGTCAGGGCCGAGGCGCGCTTGCGCGGCGACGACCTGACGCAGAACCGGAAAGTCTTGGGTAGCAGCGGACTTCAATGCGGCCACAACGGCCGGAACTTCGGGATGGACAGGGTTCTCGGCCGACCGCAGAGCGTCCCGCCCGGCGGCATAGGCCACTTCAGTGATGAAGGTCAGTGCGCGGCCGGCGTCCTCGACGTCGAGGCCGGCGCCAACCAACGCTTGCAGAACGCTCTCCACGGGGTTCAACGCACCCAAGCCCTGGCTTGCAGGTAAGTGCACAGAAAGGGCCAAATCACCGAGCTTGATGATCGCCTCACGTAACGCAGATACATACACGCGCACCACGTCGCGCCAGTCGCCACCACCGGGGATCTTCACCCGGCGAAGCTCGGACTCGAAGACGTCTACAGCCACTAGCTCCCGTAGCCCGTCTCGGTCTCCGACGTGGTAGTTGAGCGCCTTGGGATCGACTCCCAGCACGTCGGCCACCTTCTGCATGGTCAAAGCCTCGGGCGCTATCGTGCGCGCCGCGGCGATTATGCGCTCACGGCTGATACGCGCTGGTCGCCCACGGGTACGCGGTGCTACGACGTTTCCGTCGAATCCCGGTACATCAATTGCTTCGCCGCCCACATTTATGAGCCTAAGCGGATGTCGGGCGGAGCACCGTCGCATGCCCTAGCGCAATTTGATGCTCGCCCTCCGGACGCCATCGCGGTGTCGGAAGGAAGCGCGTCGAGCAGATCAAGCTCCCAGCCTGGTGAGGATTTCCGATATCGCATGCGCCGCGCGCTGGGTAGCCGCGCGCGCCCCTTCTGCAGCGATACGCGGACCGACCAACTCGATGTCGAAGACGCCTTGGTACCCGGCCTCGAGCACGTCGCCCAATATTCGGTCGAGCGGAATCACTCCGTCGCCGGGCACCGCGCGACAGGGCGCGGTCCTGTCGCCAAGCACGTAGTCGCTGACCTGCACGAGACCCGTCATCGGAATCGCTTGCCGCAGAAGGGTCTTCAAGCCGGCCTCCATCCAACAGGCGT
>Ga0209139_10000611_pt1 | contig 12526 bp, 12 predicted proteins | sample BogFormECP14_OM3_FD_188246 | JGI IMG/M metagenome (GOLD analysis project Ga0209139, IMG submission 188246) | Bog forest soil microbial communities from Calvert Island, British Columbia, Canada - ECP14_OM3 (SPAdes) (version 2) | ecosystem: Environmental > Aquatic > Freshwater > Wetlands > Bog ...
CCTGCAGCCTTAGCTTGACTCCATTGCGACGCAGCTCGCCCGACTGCAAATCCAGCTCGAAGGTCCCGAAACGATAGCGCGACAGCGCCGGCGTCAGGGAAACGGCGTGAGGAGTTACTGACATGAGTGATTCTCTTGCCTATATAGACGGAGCGGCGGAAGAAAGTGCTTTTTTGAGGTATGTCAGAACGCTTCGCAACCATCTGGAAAAAAGTGGCTTAGCGTGTCAGAGAAGTTCCAGTCCGGAGTCAGCGCGCCACTATGGAGGTGCAATTCCAGCTCGGCGAGCTTTGACGCTACCGCAACTGCGGTTGAGGTGGCGTCATGGGATGGAGAAGAGCGATATTGTTCGGAATTGCGATGGGGCTATTTGTGCCGTCGGGTGCTTTCGGAAGGACCGCTAAGACAGAAGGAGCAAGCAACGAACTGGCGGTGGAGATTTACGATGGGTACCTAATCGTTGCCGAAGCTAGTGTTGGGGAACTGCATGGCCTGCGTTTTCTAGTGGATACGGGAACGAGCTACACCGCCATCGATCGGCGCCTGGCGAAGCGGCTAGGAGTCGCTGGGCAGCAGGCGAAGGTCATTAATTTCAACAAGACAATATCTGTGGAGTCGGGCGAAATCCCGGGTATTACTTATGGTCCTGAGGAGGCTGCCGACGTCCCGGTCTTGATTGAAGACCTGCGGTCTATGCGTCCGGGCGGAGCGCCACTGGACGGCATCATCGGGCTGGACCTGCTGCGCCGGAAGAACTTCCTGATCGACTATGCGAGGAAGCGCGTCGTGTTCGGAGCGACCGAGAGCAACGGAATGCGCGCCGCGCCCATGCGCGTGGGCGGCACCGAGCTATGCGTCGAGGCGGAGCTGGAAGGGAGATTGGTATGGATGATCGCGGACACCGGAATGGCGGGAACCGTTCTTTATGAACGCGGCGTCCGGGCAGCTCTTGAAAATTATGTGATGGGCGGGCCCCCGGCGGAGCGCAGCTTGAGCGGCGTGGTCGAAAGCCGGAAGGCCGTCGTGTCGCAATTCCGGCTGGGCGGACAGGACCTCGAAAGGCGAGTGCTGCTGGTCAACGCACCGAACGTGAAGAGGCTAAACGATATCGCGGGATACCTGGGACCAGCGTCGCTCGGTGCCAGGCAAATTGTCTTTGATTTCGAAAACGCCCAGCTACGCTGGAAAAAGTGACTTGCGAACAGCTTTGCTCATTCTTACGTAGGGCGTCGGCGGAAAGAGGACGTGCGGAGAGCTGCGATTTCAAAAGCCAGGAGCGCCGGTGGCTGCGGGGCGCATTTCGGGGGCTTCGACGCCGAAGCGGAGATGGGCGAAGTACGTTTGGCCGAGGGACATGAGGCCGGTGTAGAGGTAGCCCCAGACGAAGAGCAGCAGGAAGGGAATCGTGGCGTAATTTTCGTTGGTGATGGCGTAGACGATCGTGCCGGCGAAGTAGAGACCAAGGCCAATTTCGGCGTAGGGCATCCAGCCGGCTTTATTTTTGTACTTTTTCTCGGCGAACGAGCCTTTTTTGCCTTCGATATTAAATTTGGGTGTGCGGGCGAACTCGCTCTTTTTGCCGATGAGTGCTTCGATGACCGCTTGCGCGTTGCGAACCGAAATGCCGATCCCCGTGGCCATGACGAAAGGCATATAGAGAAACGTGCGCCACCAGTTTTTGGGGCGAAGCTCGCGTTGCGCCACGAGGTAAAAACTGGAAATCGAACAGGTGGACGCGAGGAAAAGAGGCAAGTCGATGACGAGCATCTGGAACCAGCCTTGGTAGAAGCGGACGATCATCGCGGGCAAGAGCATCGCGGAAAAAAGAACCATCAGCGGATAGCTGATGTTGGCGGTGAGATGGAAGAACGCTTCCGCTTTGACGTGCCAGGGTGCGTCGGACCGCCATACGCGCGGGAGGATTTTTTTCGCGGTTTGAATTAGGCCCTTGGCCCAGCGGGCTTGTTGGGCTTTGAAGCCGTTCATATCTACGGGCAGCTCGGAGGCGCATTCGATTTGAGGGAGATAGAGGAACTTCCAGCCTTTGAGCTGTGCGCGATAGGAAAGGTCGGTGTCTTCGGTGAGCGTGTCGTGCTGCCAGCCGCCGGCTTCTTCGATGGCGGTGCGGCGCCAGACACCGGCGGTGCCGTTGAAATTGAAGAAGGTGCCGCGGCGGGAACGCGCGCCGTGCTCGACGACGAAGTGACCGTCGAGCAGGATGGTCTCGACTTGCGTCAGCAGCGAATAGTCGCGGTTGATGTAGGTCCAGCGCGTTTGCACCATGCCGATTTTTGAGCTGTCATGCGGGCTATCGGACGGAGCAATGAAATAGGGAATCGTGCGGCGAAGAAAATCGGGCTCGGGGATGAAGTCGGCGTCGAAGATGGCGATGAATTCGCCCTGCGAAGTCTTGAGGCCGTTTTCGAGCGCGCCGGCTTTGTAGCCTTCGCGATTGGTGCGATGGATGTAGACGACGGGCATGCCTTGCGCGGCGTGGCCTTCGACGCAGGCGCTGGCCACCTGGCAGGTTTCGTCTGTGGAATCGTCCAGGACCTGAACGTCGAGGAGTTCGCGAGGATAGTCGAAGCGGGAAACGGCTTCGACGAGGCGCTCGATGACGTACCGTTCATTGAAAATAGGAAGCTGCACGGTGACGCGGGGCCAGGCTTTCACTTCGGGCGGCGGACCTGGGACGTTTTTCGAGTAGGCGTAATAGTCGTAAACGAGCCAATAGCGGTGAAGGCCGTAAGCGGCGAGGACGAATAGGACCAGAAAGTAGGGGATCATCATCGCCAGGTCGAAGGCGTTGGCGTGATAGACGCTACTGAAGGTGCGGTCCGTCAGCTTGTGCCAGAATTGGCTGAAGGAGGCTTGAGCGGCGAAAAGTGTCGCGATGGGGAGTGGCGTTTGCACAGTGCAGGTTTTGTCCGCGGACCGGTCTCGGGAGCGACAGCTCAAATGCGCGCCTATGATTATAAGGGGCTCGCGAGGACAGTCAATGCAGCATTGGAAGTAACCGACTGACCCAAAATGAAACAGCTCGTCCCCTATTTTCGACAGCACTCCGGCCTATCGACTATCCGCTTTCGCCGGAACAGCGACGCGATGCTATGGGTTCGGCGGCCTCGGACGCTCGCCTCAGGTAATTAAGACGATTTTTCCGGCAGCGCCCGGCTCGAGGATTTCCTTGTGGGCACGCGCCGCCTCAGCGAGCGGTATCTCTTTGCCGACGACCGGGCGCAGCGCGCCGTTTTCCATGCCAGCGATTAGACCGGCGTGAATGTCGGCTTCTTCGGCTGGAGTGATGCCCCAAAGTGTGAACCCGCGAGCGGAAGCACGCCGGCTCATGAGGTCGCGCGGGTTGATGGTGATTTCGCCGCGGTTGCCGATGATGATGACGCGCCCGTTCGCCGCAAGGAGCTTCAAGTCGTGGGCAAGATTCACGTTGGCGAGCATCTCAAGGATGATGTCCACGCCGCGGCCGCCGCTAGCCTTCATGATTTCATCGAGATAGCCAGGTTTGCTGTGATCGAAGACTTGATCAGCGCCTTCCTTCGTGGCCAGGTCGAGGCCTTTTTGGCTGCTCGCGGTGCCGAACACGGTGAGTCCCAGGGCGCGGGCGATTTGCGTGCCGGCAATACCTACGCCTCCGCTGGCGCCGTGAATCAGTATCGTTTCTGAAGAGTGAGCCTGTGCAGAGTGGAAAATGGCGTGGTAGGCGGTTCCGTAAGGCACCCAAACGCCCGCGCCTTGCGTGAAGCTGACTCTCTCCGGAAGGCGGTGCACTTGTGTTTCGAGGGCGATGGCGTATTCAGCGTAGGCGCCGCTAACGGTTTTTGCCATGTAGACTCGTTCGCCCGGTTTTACTTTGGTGACGCCGGGACCAACGGCTTCGATGACGCCCGCGCCATCGGAGCCGGGCGTGTAGGGCAGCGGCGGTTTGATGGCGTAAGTGCCGGCCCGCATGTACGTGTCGTACGGATTCACGCCGGCGCCGTGCACGCGCACCAGGACTTGTCCTTCGGCGGGCTTAGGCGTGGGCACTTCTTCGAACTTCAGAGCTTCGGGACCGCCGAATTCGTGGACTACGATCGCCTTCATTTTTGGCCTCCGGCAGCAGGGACAATTTAGTGAAAGTTTAGTGGGCTTACGGTTTCGCGCCCGTCTGGGCGTTCTCGCCGAGCTGGGGGGCAGCCCTTCGAAGCTCAGGATAAACGTGCTGCGCCCCTGCGACGCCAGTTTGGAGGCGTCGATAAGGTCTCCTAGAAATGTTCATCCACATGCGCATGAGCAGGCTCTTTTTCCGTTTCGAGTAGACCCGCGGATTGGCCCCAGGCTGTGGTCTGCCAGTTGTCTTTGCCTTTTTTCTGGGGGATCCATGGCGGTAGCGTTTGATTCAAATGAGTGGCCAGCGCCTGAATGTACGGTTCATACATGCGGCGGAGTTCGATGAGGCGGCTGTCGGCTGCTTCGCCGTCGCGGAGCTTCAAGCCGTGCTGCTCCAGGACGTCTCGAATGTGGCGCAATTCCTTGGGGCCAAGCCGATCGTAAGGCAGCGCCGTTGGCGCGGTGCCGAAGACCTGCGAAAGATCGGCTACGGCGTGGCGCGCGATGGCGAACGTGAGCTCGGCCTGTTTTTCGCAAGCGCCTTCAATGCCCACCATGACGAGCGCGGAAGTATCCAGTATCGCGGTGAGCGACGCAACCCAGGACTGGTTGTCGTGCTGCGAACGAAAGTACGCCAGCACGGGATAGGAGAGGTGGCTCTCCATCAACTCGGCGGACCAGTGCTCCCAATCTTTGAGGAGTTCGCGCAAGGCGTCCTGTCCGTGAGGATAACTGTGACGGCGGAGAAGTTCTCCGGCGGTGGGCGGCGTGCCCGCGCGCGAATCAAGAAGAGAAATGTCCACTTCGCGTTTTGAGAAGGAACCGTAAATAAACGGCAAATAGCCAATCACCGCGGCGAGAAAGCCAAAGCCGAAGCCGGCTTCCGTAACGACTAACACTCGCGCGAGCCCTGAACGTGGAATCACGTCGCCAAGACCCAGCGTAAAAAACGTTGTTCCGCTGAGGTACACGTCGGTTTGAAAGCCGGGCTGTCCGCCGGTTACGACGACGGCCGAACCGGCTCCGTATTGCATGAGGCCGAAGCCTAGCACCAAGCCCACCGCCCAAACGCCCACCAGAACCAGAAGGGAGAGGGGGCCGTAGAAACCCAGAAGCGCTTCACGCGTTTTGCGAGACGAGATCAGGCCCGTTACGAATTTAAAGACACTCCAAGTAGACCTGAAGAACAGCCGCGTAAAGCGGAATTTCCGCGTGACGCGGCGAGGCAGAATGATGGCCTCGAACGCGTCCCACAGAACGATCAGAAAAATGGCAACACCCGCGACGAACGCGCCCGGAACTGGAATCATGTGTGGCATTGTACTCGCTTGGCTTGCACGGCGATAAGCTGCAAGGCTGCGCTATCAGGAGTTGAGCTTTGCGCTGACGGTGATTTCCGCTTTGAAGAGCTTGGAAACCGGGCAACCGGTTTCCGCGGCTTTCACCGCCGCTTCAAACTTTGCCTTATCAGCGCCGGGAATGGTGGCGACGAGGTCGAGATGGCTCTTCGTGATGGAAAAGCCGTCGCCGACTTTTTCCAGCGAGATCGTGGCAGTCGTTTCGAGGTTTTGTGCGGTCATTCCGGCGCCGCCGAGTTGCGCGGAGAGCGCCATTGTGAAACATCCCGCGTGGGCGGCGGCTAGCAGCTCTTCCGGATTGGTGCCAACTCCGTTTTCAAAGCGCGTACTGAACGAATATTGCGTTTGCTTGAGCGTGCCGCTCTCCGTGGAAATCGTGCCTTTGCCGTCTTTCAGGCCACCTTGCCATACCGCCGATGCTTTGCGTTGCATGATGCCGCTCCTTATGCGCTGTCTGCAGAATTTGACCGATTGAATCCCGAGAATTCGATTCACCAGCGAGAGAGAAGGGTATATTGGCAGAATGATTGTGTCGAGCGGCGGTCCCGATTCTGACGGCTCAGATTCCCAATGAGAGTAGACCTTGCGCAGGGTGCGCATCGGCCGTGGCCGCTGCCTGCGGGCCCGTGGATCATGGCGCAAAGCTGGCACGATCTGCTTTTTGCGCATTGGCCGGTGCCCGAGGCGACGCTAAGGCCGCATATTCCCGCCAGGCTTGCGATCGATACGTTTCAAGGGCAAGGCTGGCTCGGTGTCGTGCCGTTTCGGATGAGCGGTGTGCGCCTGCGCGGAACTCCCGCAGTTCCTGGGCTTTCGGCGTTTCCGGAGCTAAATGTTCGAACGTACGTTGTGGCCAACGGAAAACCCGGCGTTTGGTTTTTCAGTCTGGATGCAGCCAACGCGATCGCGGTGGCGCTTGCTCGAAGTTGGTTTCATTTACCGTATTTCCGCGCCCGCATGTCGTGCGAAGCGCGAAAGGACTGGATCGAGTACAGCAGCGAGCGAACGCACCGTGGAGCACCGAGAGCCGTACTGCGAGGACGTTATCGTGCCGTCGGCGACGTATTTTGTGCGCAACCCGGATCGCTCGATCATTTCCTAACGGAGCGCTATTGCCTGTACACGGCAGATGAAGCCGGGCGCATCATTGTGGGCGAAGTACATCACGCGCCGTGGCCGTTGCAACCCGCTGAGGCAGAGCTGATGCAAAACACCATGGCGCAAGCTGCGGGATTTTCGTTGCCGGCTACTCGGCCGCTGCTTCATTTCTCGAGGCGGCAGGACGTGGTCGTGTGGCGACCGCATCGCTTGGCGCTGTGAGCGGCCTCGGCTTCCTACCACTTTTGGAAAACAAAAAACACAGCCAGCGCGATGCAGCCGAAACCGGCCGCGTAGTTCCACCTTATTTTCTCGCCGAGATAGAAGACCGAGAAAACGGAGAAAACCGACAGCGTAATCACCTCCTGAATCGTTTTGAGTTGCGCAGCGCTAAATTCATAAGAGCCGATACGATTTGCCGGCACCTGGAAGCAGTACTCGAAAAACGCGATTCCCCAACTCACCAAAATGACTTTCCAAAGCGCCGATCCGCGGTATTTCAAGTGCCCATACCAGGCAAATGTCATGAAAATGTTGGAGATGGTCAGCAGAGCGATGGTTCGCATATTTTTCCTATTCTCGTTTGTTGAGTTCTCTCGGTAAGACGCGGAATCAAGGCCAGAAGATACCAATGGGCCTGTCGAGTTGCCCCGAGGCCACTAGACGCCCGCTGGTTCTTCTGCCCAAGCGCTCCGCTGCGCAGCTGCATGCGCCCGTTTGCATCTTGAAACTATTTCCTAATATCTAATGCCAATTTCCGCACAACAAAACCGCGGACGCTCACCACATAGGGCGACTTTCGCTAGAGTCATTCTAGAGCTTTCGGCTTCCCTCATCCGGTTTGCAGCTTGGGCCCATTTACTATGTGGAGGATCTCGACGTGGGGAGAATGATTAGAGCCGTTTCTATTTGCGCGCTGATTTTGACGCTGGCAGTTTTGCTGCCGGCCGCATCGGACGGGCAGGGGGCCACCGTGCTCGTGGTCACGGGTTCGAGCATGCCGGAGCCGCTGTATTTGGTCTGGAACGACGAATATCACAAGCAGCAGCCCGCCGTGCAAGTGCGCTATCTGCCGGAAGGCAGCGGCACGGGCGCGAGCCGCGTCTTGACGGGAACCGGAGATTTCGCCGGCGGCGACGCCCCCATTCCTGAGAAAGACTTGAAAACAGCATTAGTGAAGGTGGTTGAACTTCCGACCGTGCTGATTGGAATCGTCGTGGTCTACAACCTTCCCGGCACAACCGGCGAACTGCATCTTACGGGGCCCATTCTGGCGAACATCTATCTAGGGAAAATCACGGAGTGGAATGATCCGGCGATGGTCAAGCTGAACCCCGACGTAAATCTTCCTGCCCGCGCGATCCAGGTGTTCCACCGGTCGGCCGGGAAAGGTTCGAGCTACATCTTTTCCGACTATTTGTCGAAAGTGAGCCCCGAATTCCAATCGCGTGTGGGCCGCAGCGAATCACCGAACTGGGCCGTTGGCACGACCGCCGGCAGATCGCAAGATATGGCCGAAAAGGTCGCGGCGACCTCCGGTGCCATCGGCTATACGGAACTGAATATGGCGGAGAAGGCAGCGCTGCGCATGGCCAGCATCCGAAACGCGGAAGGCGAATTCGTCAAGCCGTCCGCGCGTTCCATCGCAGCCGCGGCCAAAGTGTCGACCAGCAAAATCGCGGACGATTTTCGTATCTCGTTGACGAACGGACCCGGAAAAGACAGCTATCCCATCAGTAGCTTTACCTGGTTCTATGTGCCGGCGGTCGCCAAGGATTCGCAGCGCGGCCGCGCCGTCGCGGAATATTTAAAATGGGTGTACACCAGCGGCGAGAAAATCGCGCAGGAACAGGGTTACCCGCCGCTGCCCGAGGAACTGCTCGCCAAGGTCATGGCGAAAGCAGAGACGATTCGGTGAAGGAAAAAATGAGAACTTTATTCGGCTAGAGCAACGCGAGAAACTCGTCCGGTGACAAACCACCTTGCCGAAGGATTCTGCGCAACGTTCCGCTGTCCAACTCCTTGTGATCGGGCACAACTATTTGAGCAAAAGGTTCGTCCCGGCGAAGGATGATGTGGCTGCCATGTTGGCGCTTAATCTGAAAGCCCGCTTTGGTGAGCGCCGTAACGCACTCGCGCCCCGATATCCGAGGCAACTTCGTCATACTGCAAGCAGAACCGCGTCGAACCGCTCCGGTGGGACAGGCAAACCATCTTGTTGGAGGGCGAGGACATAGCCTTCGATGGCTTCACGGATGTTTTCCACTGCTTCTTCTTTGGTTTTTCCCTGGCTAACACAACCGGGCAAACTGGGACACTCTACAACCCAATAGCCGTCTTCGCCGGGATAGAGGATGACTTGTCGCACAAAAAATACCTCACATCAATTCTAACACTCGACTCACACATTTAATGTGAGGGAGACAAGATCGGGCCGCGGCGTTGGCGCAATTGGCGGCATCTTGGAACGATCCACCGGCCGATACAGCGTGTCGCGTTCGACCGGGATGCGGCCTGCGGCGCGAATGAGGCGTTCGAGTTCAGCGTGCGGCGTGAATTCCGAAGTTTTTGCGCCCGCATCGTGGTAAATCTTTTCTTCAGCGACCGTGCCATCCAGGTCGTTCGCGCCAAAACGCTGAGCAATTTGCGCCATGCTCGGCGAAAGCATGATCCAGTAAGCCTTGATGTGGTCGAAGTTATCGAGCATCAGGCGCGCGACGGCGATGTTGCGAAGGTCGTCGTAGCCCGTGGGCTTCGGAATGTGCGAAAGCGCAGTGTTATCCGGGTGAAAAGCGAGAGGAATGAAAGCCACAAAGCCATGCGTCTCGTCCTGCAGTTCGCGAAGCTTGATGAGGTGGTCGACGCGTTCCTCTTCGGTCTCGACGTGTCCATAAAGCATCGTGGCGTTCGAACGGAGGCCTGCTTCGTGCGTCTTCTTCGCGGTGCTCAGCCACATCTGGCCACTGGTTTTGTGATCGCAGATGATTTTGCGCACGCGCGGATGAAATATCTCCGCGCCTCCGCCGGGGCAGGAATCGACTCCCGCTGCCTTCATTTTCTGCAGGACTTCTTCGATCGATAGCTTGGCGATGCGCGCGAAGTAATGCACTTCGACCATCGTGAAGGCTTTGATGTGGACCGCAGGGCAACGCTGCTTGAGCCCTCGGACCAGTTCCAAATAATGATCGAACGTCAGATCGGGATGCAGGCCCCCAACGATGTGAAATTCGGTGGCTCCTTCCCGAACACCCTGTTCCGCGCGCTGGTAAATTTCTTCGAGCGCGAACGTGTATGCGCCGGGCGCGTTGGCATCGCGGCCGAAGGCACAAAGCTTGCAATGCGCCACGCAGACGTTCGTCGGATTGATGTGGCGATTGATGTTGTAGTAGGTGATGTTGCCGTGGCGCTTCTCACGGACATGGTTCGCGAGCCAGCCGACCGCGAGAAGGTCAGGCGAACGATACAACGCGATGCCGTCTTCCGTGTTCAGCCGTTCGCCGGCGAGAACTTTGTTCGCGATGGGTTTCAACCGCTGGTCCGTAATTGTCAGTTCGCTCATTTTGAATCCGTCAAAAATTTCAAACGCGCCAAACCGCAACCGCCGCGCCCCAGAACAATAAGAACAACAAACTAATATAACCGTTCACGGCGAAAAACGCAGCGTCCAGCTTGCTGAGATCGCCCGGCTTGACAAGAGAATGCTCGTAAGCCAGTAGCGCCGCGACAACCACGACGCCTGCCCACGCAGGCCACGGCAGCGCAAAGCTATACGCGAGCCACGAGAGCAGCGCAACCACGCCGATATGCATCACGCGCGCGATGAGCAGCGCGTTGGCGATCCCGAACCGCTTCGGAATGGAATAAAGCCCGGCGCGCTGGTCGTAATCAACGTCCTGGCAAGCGTAGAGCACGTCGAAGCCGCCGACCCACATGGTTACGGCGGCGCACAGAATGAGCATGTGCCAGTCGAGACCGCCGGTGATGGCGATCCACGCCGCCGCTGGTGATATGCCCAGCGCGAAGCCCAGGAAGAGATGCGACCAGTTTGTGAAGCGCTTGGTAAAGGAATAGAAAAATAAAATCGCGATCGCCAGCGGCGCGAGCTTCAAAGCCAGAACATTGAGTTGCCAAGACGCGACAAAAAATAACGTAACGGCAACAATCGTGAAGAGCCAAGCAAAAGAAAGGGAGAGAGCGCCCGTTGCGAGTGCCCGCTGCTTCGTGCGCGGATTCTCGCGGTCATAACGCAGGTCAACGATGCGGTTCACCGTCATTGCGGCGGAGCGCGCCGCAACCATGGCAACGACAATCCAGACGAATTGGCGCAGAGTTGGCCAGCCGCGCGGCGGTTGGTGCGTAGCCCGCGCAGCGAGCAATGCTCCCGTCAGAGCAAACGGCAGCGCAAACACGGAGTGCTCGAACTTGATCATCTCCAGCACGGTGCGGATGCGCCCAGCCATAGCGAAATTACGCCTCTGCCTTTTTTACGCGCGCCTGACCCGTCCAGCGATACATATTTTGCTGCGGAAGCTGGATTTGCGCGAGTACGCGGCAAACATACTGCGTCACCAGATCGTCGATCGTTTGCGGATGATGATAAAACGCTGGAATCGTCGGCATGATGACCGCTCCGGCCTGCTGCGCCCGCAGCATATTTTCCAGGTGAATGCGGTTGAACGGCGTGTCACGAACGCAAAGGACAAGTTTGCGCCCTTCTTTCAAAATTACGTCGGCGGCCCGCGAGACAAGGTCGTCGCTCACGCCGCTGGCGATGGCGGCGAGCGTGCCCATCGAACAGGGCACGACGATCATGGAGTCCACTGCGTAGCTGCCGGAGGCAATGGAAGCGCCGATATCTTTGTTGGGGAGGACTTCGATCTTCGTCGCGGACCGGCCGAGAAGCCTGCCAGGAAGCTGCTTTAGATCGCCGGAAGCGATTCCTAGCTCCTCCGCGAAAAGCCGCTGACCTGCTTCGGTAACGACGAGATGGATACGCGCCACCCGCGCGTCCGCTTCCAGCAAAGCCAACGTCTTCTGCGCGAGCACCGCGCCGCTTGCCCCGGTCACACCTACGGTTACAACTTGTTTTTGCGCGTCGATCATGCTTTGTCCGCGGATAGAATCAGTCTCGCAGCCGCTTCCGGCCAAGTCAAGACACCGCCCGATTCCGCCGCCGCTTGTGTTTATAATTGGATTCCGGCCAAAAGGAGAGGTCCGATGGGCAACACGGAAGCTCTTGATGTCGTTATGGAATTCATCAAACGGATCAATGCGGGCGACGCCAGTGCGCTCGGTGAAGTGATGACCGAAGATCACGTATTCCAGGACGCGTTGGGAGGGCGGTTTGTGGGCCGCGATAAAATGATCGAAGGGTGGAGGCAATATTTCAAGTTCGTCGCCGACTACCGCATTCGAGCCGACGAGTTTTTTCAAACCGATCAAACGTTCGAGGTCTTTGGAAGCGCCAGCGGCACCTACGCCGGCAATGGAAACGCCGGCAAGGAAAATTTCTGGGAAGTTCCCGCTGCTTGGCGCGCTGGCGTGCGTGGCAAACTGATTGCCGAGTGGCGCGTTTACGCGGACAACAAGCCGGTGTACGACATCCTGAAGTAGCGCACGCACTCGCGTCAACGGGCGCAACGGCTGCTGTGCCACAATTTGTTAGAGGGAACTTTTGTCAGACGCGCGCAGTACGCCACGAGCCGTGAGCCCCGGCTCCGTGGGATCCATTCGCTTAATGGGTGTTCCGATTCGGCTGCACTTCACGTTTGTTCTGCTGGTTGTGTTCCTGGTCGTGACCGACCTGGGAAGCCGCCAGACCAGCGTGCCGCAGGGGACTTTGATGATCAGATCCTTGCCCGCGTGGCCGTCCATGCCCTTGCCCATGCCGCCTTCGCCGGGCGGCGCGATGAGGCGCGGCACGTAATACTGCCCGATGAGATTGTTCAGGTCGTGGTCGGCCT
>Ga0209139_10000612_pt1 | contig 12514 bp, 13 predicted proteins | sample BogFormECP14_OM3_FD_188246 | JGI IMG/M metagenome (GOLD analysis project Ga0209139, IMG submission 188246) | Bog forest soil microbial communities from Calvert Island, British Columbia, Canada - ECP14_OM3 (SPAdes) (version 2) | ecosystem: Environmental > Aquatic > Freshwater > Wetlands > Bog ...
AACACCACCTTTGAACAGAAGTTTCATATTAGATGGTGTTGCATCGACCCATTGAGATCACCGCCGTTATCGGACAAATGAACTTCTAGTATGCCGCTCGTGCGGTAACGCAACTTATCGGGAGTTGGAGAATTCCTGGGGAATTTATGGCATTGTTGAGCACTTGCTACCGCCTCGAGCGGTACTCCACAGGTTGCGGATGAATCGAATTCGTCCTTACATAAAAACACTCTGCGTCGCCGCGAGCATTTTTGTTTTGGACGCGGTCATCCTAAATCAGGGATTCGTCGCGGTGATACTGATTCTTCTAGCCTTGTTTGTATTTTTCCCCGTTGCAGTCTTGCAACGGCGACGAGACAGGCCCAAGTACGAACAACGTTTGGTGAAGATCGCGATTTATGTGCTTACCGGGATCGCTGTGCTTGGCTCCAACACGTTGCAGAATCGGATAGCCGACCGCCGCGCGATCGCGATTGGGAATGCCTGTCTAGCATATCGCGCGAAATACCATCAGTATCCGGCGGAGCTTGAAGAATTGGTGCCCGAATTCCTGTCGTCCGTTCCCCCTGCAAAATGGGGAGAAAGTTTCAATTACTCCCGGGCGCTGAACGCGGATCATGAGCCGATGCTGTGGTATGCAGCGGTGCCGCCGTTTGGACGCCGGTTCTATCACATGGAGTCTGGAACGTGGGGATATCTTGATTGACATCGTCTCTCAGACAACCGCGCTAACGCACATGTCCGGTCGCGCGACTAACCAGGAGTTGGCCATGAGGAGGAGTGCCGATTGTGAGAAAAAGGATCTTAGGGGTCGTAGATTACGCCTGCAAACAGGATCGTGCCGGTCGTGTCTCTCAACAGAACGGCAAACGGACGGTTGAATAGCAAGGTCTTTTGTTCGATACGCACTGGATCGTACGCGCCGAGCGTATCCATCACTTCGGTGGCTGCCGCTGCGACTGTTCCCTCTTCATCCACTTCCAGGTAAGTCTTGTGGATCACCTCGCCAAGAAAGAATCCTTCAGAATTTAATGCTGAGAAGTCTGCGTCTGGATATTGGAACGCAATGCCCATGCCGAGACGCGTAAGAGGCTCTTTGAGTTCGCAGTCGAAATGAATGGCAAATCGAGGGACGCAAAGTTCAAGGTCGACTTCTTTGTTTGCGATTAGCATCTCTTGCAAGGCGGCGTCGGTGAGAATCTGCTCCGGATTTGTGCCCTTTTTCGGGAGAACCAGGTAAAGCGAAATTTCCGATCCTTTATACGACAGAACGGCGGCCTCAAATCCTTTTCCCTTTCGATACGCCTTCGATGTCTCTTCCTTTCGCATCATCGGCACCAGTTTTTCGCGCCCGTCCGCGAGGTAGAACGGCGCAGGCCTGGTGGCATCGTGCGGGAAAGGCGTCCGGAATTTGCCCTTGAAATAGAGTGCGTTGGTTAGCACGGCAGGCAAGCCCGCGATAGCGGCTGGTGTTACGATGCTCGGGATTTTTCCTTTCGTCTTGTCGGACACCCAATTGTTGATTGCATCAGCGGAGGCCGGGTTGGAGAAATCGAGCGTGGTTGCAGCGGCTTCGTAGACTTCCTGGCACAGCCGCACAAAATCGCTCGCGATGGTTGCTCGAGCGTCTACCCATAAGGCGTTGGCAATCTCAAGTTCCGCTTCACCTTGCTGATGCAGGGAGTGAAGAAGCTCTTCGATAGTCTGGTTGAACTCTGCGTCGTTTACATCCGCAGGCAGGGCCAGCACTTTGCGCATCGCCGCCTTGGTCTCTCCGACGGCTCCGTTTTCGGCCATGGCCAGCGCAACAAACACGCTAACAGGAGACAGGAGGACGTTCTGTTTGCGCTTGCTAGAAAGTTCATGCTGCAGTAGCGCCAGCCCAAACGACTGCAAAGAAACCCTGGCTTGACCCGCCAGGGGAATCGGGGATTGAATTTTCACGCCTTTAGCTGAAGCAACTCGTGCTTGTGTGAATTTCTTCCAGAACGGCATGTTTCACCTCGACATAACTCGGGACGGCTCGTGGTCACGGCAATCCCGGCGATTTGCCGGCGCAGTAGCGATGCATGAAACGATCCGTCACGCTTCTGAGATCCTCGTCCAGAATCGACATAGCTCGCTCCGCTATGCCCGCTGGAACGCCATAGTGCGCCTGAGCAATCCCACCTGTAATGCAGGCCAGGGTGTCGCTGTCTCCTCCGAGCGATATCGCATTTCGTATCGCATCTTCGAAGTCCGTGGATTCCAGGAAGCAGACGAACGCCTGCGGAACCGTCCCCTGGCATGATTCATCAAACCTGTACGCAGGCCGAATCTCATCAACGCTGAGGGATAAGTCGTAACTGAAATTTTCCACTGTGTATCGCTTGATTTCGTCTTTCGTACTGCCTGTCCGGGCGAGAAATATGGCAGCCGCAACGGCCCGCGCCCCCTTGATGCCTTCTGGATGATTGTGCGTCACAGCGGTGTATTGGGTGGCCCGTACTAACACTTCGTCTAGCGTATTGAAGGCGTACCCAACTGAACTGATTCGCATGGCGGCGCCATTGCCCCAGCTATTGTAGGGCTGCGCTTCCTGAGCGTGCGCCCATCGGTGAAAAAGACCTCCGTATCCCGCGCGTGGATAGCGCCGATAGTACGCCTTCATCAGGGAGGTATAGTCCGTGCCGGTCAAGATCGATTCGGCTAAGGCAACAGTAAGGACTGAATCGTCGGTGAAGCAGCAATTTGGACTGAACAGATCAAACTGCTTGGTCTTGATGTTCTCCCACTCGTAGACTGATCCAATAATGTCACCCGCTATCGCACCTATCATTTCGATCCTCGAATGCTGCTCTCGTTACGTAAGATCGTGCTGTCTATAAAGGGTTCTCTGCGACCGCCTGTAGCCGCACTTCACTGGTTTGGCGCAGCGATGAGTGTTCGGGCCTATCTCTTGTTCATCCCCAACGTTGCCGCTCTCGGGCCGTTACGACAACGATCGGCAAGTCAACTGGAACATTTTCGTAGCAGCGTATCATGCTGGTGTCCTCCGGCTGCGCGACGGGGCCGCGGTCGAACAAATCTTCGATGCTTGGCTTGCCGAGCTGCCGCGTCATCGCGCATCAGCAAAGACCCTGCTTGCGGAGCACGCGATCGATTCCTGGTCAGATCGCAAGAAGGTTCCGCAGTGGCAAGTGCATACGACAAACATGATGGCCGGTCGCCCGGTTGGGCCACTCAAGCAGGGAACCACGGTCAACTTTGAGCCGATCGCGTCTGTCGATAGTCAGGGATTTTTCCTGGAAGACATGTACCTCATTACTAGCGATGGCGCCGAGCTACTCACACCGGGAGTTCCCTATTCGTCTAAGGACATCGAAGCCGCGACGAGGTAGGTATTGTTGAAACACCTCAGACGGTTGCGGATGAGTGGTCGGCAAACCGGAAACAATCCTAAAAGTCACAAATTAAGTGGTCAAGTCCCGGTAAACGCTCTAACCGGAGAAGTGAATTCGCGGCAAAACCTGTTGTACGGTCACGCGACTATAGGTCCCCTAACCTAGGAATTCGGAACCTGGACTGCTTTCGGATCCCGAGCTACAGCCCTACTGCTCGCCGAACTGAACAAAAGGGCTTGGGGTAGTACCGCCGATCTTTCTCCAAAGAGCTTGCGTGGCGCTGGACAGATGGCCTTGATGGCTCGTCTGCTGAAACATCTCAAAAGGGCGAGGCAACGCGTCGTCTTTTACTCGCGTGCCAGCGATGAGAACACCTCTGGCCGGGTTACCACCCAAGGCAGTAATAATGAAACCTTGGCCCGCTAATTGAGTGATAGCGGCTGCGATGTCATCGGAGTCGGCCGTTGCCACAGAAGTCGAGCTTGACGGGATAATTACTGCCCGGACCTCATATAGCGTAGTCGGATCGGCCGTCCAACCGTAAGAAACGACGAACACATTGCCGTCGGCATCGTACGACATGGCGGTGATCACACGACTTTGTTCACCCAATTTCGTCGCCATGGTCTGCAATTGATCCGGTGGAACCGTCTGACTTGAGAATTCAAACCCGCTCGCTTGAGGTGTCTGCAAGGCTCCCAAGGCATAAATCTGATTTTCAGGCTCCAGATCAAGGGAGGTGACGACCGTGCTGGAGCCTAGGTCGCCGAGACGAGTATCCAGCTTATCCAGGGAATCAGAGTTATAGACCGAAGTAGGAAATACGCCGCCTTCGGCCGGATTGTACCCAGAGAATCTCCAAACGCAATCCGCGGGATTGGAAGATTTGCAGGTGTCAGCGAATTGCAATCCCAATTCAAGCGGCGTTGCGAGAAATCCAGGGCGATTTTCGCTGTGGAAACTCGAGAACTCGACACTGTTATCAACGGTTCCGGCGGGGAGGTCCATGCCCTGGAAACGTAAGTCGCCGGGCTGCGGCGAGCGTGGGAGCACTGTCAGCACAGCTGCAATGCTGGTTGCCGAGCCTGCCTTGTTCGAGACTGCTACGGTGAAGCTGGCGCCGTCGTCCGCGGCCACCAGCGATGGTGTGGTGTAGTACGAACCGATTGCCCCGTTGATCGCAGTTCCGTTCTTGCTCCATTGAAAGCGGAGCGGGGTCGTGCTGGAAGCCGTCACCGCGAATGTCGCGATTTGTCCTACCGGCGCGCTGACCGCGGCAGGTTGGGTTGAGATGCTGGGCGTCGCTGCTGAGATCACGATATTGATTGCGTACGTGGCGTTGTCATATTGCACGTCCAAGACGAACGCCGAGAACTTGAAGGTTCCCGCTTGGGTGGGAGTGCCGGAGACCGACAAGACCCCGTTTTTTTGAAAATACGTGACACCAGGAGGCAGTCCCATGACTGTCCATCTGAAGTCACTGGCGTCGCCGGATGGAATCAGCGTCCCAGAGTAGGGAGAGCCGACCGTGCCGGTGGTAGGCAACGATCCTATAATCGTAGTGTTCATGTAGCCGCAACTTGAAAGTTGAATGCACACGAAGCAGAGTGCGATTACAGCCGCAAACGATTTCCAGAGCCGCATGAAGCCTCCTGAAGTGTGGAACTCTTGCCTGCTGCTGCCGGGTACTGCAGCGCCTTGGTAGCGGGCGCCTGCAGACTTCCCGGCCTGCAAATTGCATGACGTCAATTCGGAGCACCGGTCAAAGTGCTGGCCGGGGTGCTGGTCGAGCCGCTGGACGGGGCGCTGGTCTGGCGTTTCAAATCATCCAGTTGGACAGAAAACGCCTGGTCATCATCCGCATGGTCCAGCACCAGCTGCTGCAGCTCCTGCGTGGGCGCCGCCAGGACGAACCCCTTGTGGGCTACCTCTTCCGAATCGATGGAGATGTCGCCAGCCTTGATGTGGCTGGCCACCCAGTCATCGTCGAGAAAGCTCATTTTCAGAACGTCTCCATCAATCGAGACTCTTCCAAAGAAATGTCCCGGGATTCCCAGCGGTCCGTCCGAATCCTGGTCACCCACTTGAACGCCCGTGGGAACCACGTCAATGAAAAGCCTGTCGCGCAGCTTGACGAGTTGAGCCGTGAAGGTGAGCGTTATTTTCTGGGCGGATGGATATTCCTGATAGGTCCCAATAACCTCGTAGCCGTCGGGTTTGCCGCTGCTGAATTCGAATACCATTACCGCCTGAGAATCTGCCGAGCCCGGCACGGTCCAGGTTCCGAGCAAACTCGGGTCGAACACGACGTCGTCGCGTCCGTAGAGCTTGTGCACCGAGAGCTCCGGTTCGCAGGAGCAAAGGATGATGGCGCACGCGAAAGCCGCCAGCAGCAACAAACTGCGCCATCGCTTTCGCGATCCTGCATGTGCGGCGCTCATCTCAGCGAAGTTTCTTAATGTCGTGCACAAGTTCGTTCACCATGTACTCAGCCGTCTGGGTTGCTGCTTCAACTTTGTTGTCGTTCATTCCGTGTCCGAGATAAATGCACTTCTCGTCGAGTTGCAGGATCTGTTTTCCGCTGGCCACATCGTGAAAGACGAACGTCATTTTCAATGTGGCATGGCCCGCGCCATAACCGATCAGCGCTCGCTTCGCGGCGCTTCCGGGCTTAAATTCCGTGACCGTGCCGGAGACGATCAGTGTCGGTTTATCACTTGGGTTCACGGCCGCAGCTGTCGAATCAGCCGACGCTGTCCCGTCCATCACTTGTTCGAAGAGATCTTTCTTTTTCCTCAGCTTCTCGACGAACTCCTGCTGCATCACGGTCTCCTGCCCCTTGATATAGCCGTTCTGATAGGCAGCGGGATCAACGTCAAATTTCTCCACCACCACGACCGAATAAGTCGAAAGCACCTTGCCCTCCAGCTTCGCAGCCCCTGGTTCAGCCGCCAGGGCCCATCCGCAGGTCAATCCGCCCATCAAGACGATTCCAATGATCGCTTTTCTCATTTAGTCTCCTTTACGCTTCTCTTTCGCTTTCTTGCAGTAAGTCGTATCGCCGCCGGTTCCACGCGCCTGAGGTCTGAATTGCAGCTGAGCTTTGGCTCGAAGTGATCCCGACGATGTTGGTGATAACCGGGCATATTTCGTCTTTCGCCAGTCGCTCGATCCGCATAGCCGCTCAGCTTCTCGCCGCGGCAGTGGAGTGGCTCGATGCGCAATCCGCACTCCGTTCCTCGCTCATCGCCGCATGAAAGATCACTTCCGCAGCGACTCCGCCGTATACAAGCCAGAGCCCCGCCCGATAAAGCGCTCGTGACACCGACGCCAGAGCACTCCCGATTCTGATCTGCCAACGAGCGTTTTTCGCTGCTTGATTGCTGTCGAGGATGGCCATTTCTTTGCTCCCTTCGTTTGCGGGCCCCAGAAATTTCTGCTCGCAACGCCAAATTAGAGGCTCTGCCACACGCCACGCAAGCGACAAGGGACGAAAGAGGCCAAAACTGCTGAATGTCGCACTATGTCGTGCCAGGCACGTATAGAATTGAATGACTTACGAAATGAAGGTAGAATCCCGCCACCCGAGCTGCAGGCCAGTTCATGAGCCAATCTTCGACCCCTATTCCTTTGCCGCCGAGATCTGACGCGGACGACCGGCTAGAGTCCTGGAAAGAAATCGCTTCCTACCTGAAGCGTGAAGTTCGAACCGTCCAACGCTGGGAGAAAACTGAGGGTCTACCCGTCCGCCGCGAGCAGCGCGACAAGCTGGCTACGGTTTTTGCGTACAGGTCTGAGATCGACGCGTGGCGCCTCTCCCGGCAAAACTATGAAAGTGAAATTGATGCGCCTGACGATCGCGAAAGTGTCAACGGGGGTAACAATTCCGACGACATTGACCCATCCCCACCGGATCCAGAGCCTGCTCCGCGCCGTTCACCTAAATATCTTCTGGTCGCTGCAGGTCTGATTGCACTGATCGGGGGCGGATATAAATTCTTCATGCAATCGGGCGTGCCCGCAAAAACTCGGCTCGTCGTACTGCCAATTCGCTGTATCGGCGCTGACGTCGGCCAAGCCGCGTTCTGCGAGGGACTTACCCAGACGATGACCACCCAGCTCGGGCGCCTAGACCCTGATCACCTGGGCGTGATCGCTCCCAACACCGCGTTCGCTGTCAAAGACTACTCGATCGAAAAAATAGGCCGGGAACTCCAAGTGCAGTACGTTTTAGAAGGCACCGTCACCCGTTCCGGTGAGCAGGTTCGGATTGATGCCCAGCTGATTCAGGTGAGTGACCAGACGCTGAAACACGCCATTGTGTTCAGCCATGACCTCGGCGACATCCTGGCGCTCCAGAACAATGTTGCCCAATCAATTGCCGGCGAGATCAGGCTCACTCTTTCGCCGTCCGAACAGCAACGCCTGGAATCGGCGGGCAAGGTTGACCCGGATGCATACGAAGCGTATCTGCGCGGGCTGGTTGCGTGGAATTCGCGCACTCCGCAAGGGCTCTTGAAGAGCATCGACTATTTCAACGAAGCCATCCAAAAGAGCCCCAATTTCGCCCTCGCTTATTCCGGACTCGCCGATGCGTACTCGATCGCTAGCGCCGTTCCCACCAGCGCGATGGCACCTCGTGACGTGATGCCGAAAGCGAACTCCGCGGCGCAACATGCGCTAATCCTCGATCCGAAATCTGCCGAAGCCCACGCCGCTCTTGCGCTTGTGAATCAAAGTTTTGATTGGAATTTCCCGGGCGCAGAACAGGAATATCAGCGGGCCCTGGAAATCAATCCTTCTAATGGCAGCGCGCGGCAGTGGCATGCCCTGCTTCTGATGGCGCTAGGGCGTCATGATGAAGCCCTTGCCGAAATTGAGCAGGCTCGCGCTCTGGACCCGCTTTCGCCGGTTATCGATTCCAGCCGTATTCAAGCGTATTACTTCGCCCGACAATACGATCGCGCGATCGACGAAGCCCGAAGAGCTCTCGAAGTTGAGCCAGGAATGCTTTTCATTTACTACCATCTCGGCCAGTCGCTTGTGCAAAAGAGAGATTACGCGGAAGCCATCTCGGTGCTCAGCAAAGCTGCTGGCATGTCGGGGAATTCAGACGTCTTCGTCATGGCGTTAGGACACGCCAATGCCGTAGCAGGTAACCGCGGGGAAGCTCAAAAGGCTATCGCTGAACTTGCCGGGCGCTCGCAAAAAGGCTATGTGCCAGCCATCTACACCGCGGCAATTTATACGGGCCTCGGCGACCGCGACAACGCTATGAAATGGCTCGAAAAAGCTTTTGAGGAGCGCACCGAGTATTTAATCTTTTTCAACGTCGAACCAATGGCCGACCCGCTCCGTTCGGACCCGCGATTTCAAGACCTGCTTCACCGCATCGGCCTCAAGTAGCACAGCCACTCACGTTTATGCAGACCGGAGCCCTCTGTGGGATGGTGTAATAGCGCCTCTTTCCGCTCACCGGGTTTGTCTTTCGCTTCCGAGCGTTGGAGCCGGGCCCAATATCACTCGCCGCACTTTGGCGCGTGAATCCGTACATCCGGCGCAGGATGACATTCCGCACCATGACCGCTCTCAGTCTGCGTCACCGGCTCAGACATTGGCGCTAAGTACCACGGCGCATTGGCTTGTCCAGTGTAATTGGTATCGGAAGCTGAGCTTCTCGGTGCTTTCCCGCTAAACAGACAGCTCAAGCCGTTACGTGTTAGCTTGTTCCCAGGACCGCGAACACAAGACAATTTCGGGTCGCGTGCCGAATCTGCTTAGGAGAACAGTAATGTCTTCACTGGCTTCAGGGAAACACGCTGGACCGAGCGGTGCGAGTAACCAACCGGACGTGGCTGAACCTACGTTTGCCGAACGAGCGCGCACTTTGGTGTATCTGGGCCGAGTTGGGAGTCTCTCGACACTTTCACGCAAGCAGCAGGGGTTTCCCTTCGGATCTGTGATGCCTTATGGATTGGACGACCACGCGAATCCTGTCTTCCTCATCAGCACGATGGCTATGCACACCCAAAATGTGCAGGCAGACCCACGTTCCAGCCTGTTGGTGACCCAGCCCGATGCCATCGGCGATCCCTTGGGAGCGTCACGGGTCACGTTGCTAGGAAATATTCTGCCGATACCTGCGCCGGACGTGGCTGAAGCACGGAAACTCTACCTGGCCCGTTATGCCAACAGCAAGTACTGGGTGGACTTTGACGACTTTTCGTTTTACCGGATGGACGTGGTGGACGTTTACTACGTGGGCGGCTTCGGGGTGATGGGCTGGGTCTCTGCCTCGGAGTATTACGGTGCGCAAACCGATCCTCTGGCTGACACTGCAGCCGGCATCATCCAGCACATGAACACCGATCACGGGGATGGGCTCGTCTTGCTTGCCAAGGCATTTAGTGGAATCGAGTCCCAGGAAGCGACGATGAGCTCGGTCGACCGTCTCGGCTTTCACGTTCGCTTAAAAACGCAAGATGGCATGCGCGGTGCCCGCATCGCATTCCTGCGGGAGGTAAGCAGCCCGGCGGAAGCCCGACAAGTTCTGGTAGAAATGGTGGCGCAAGCACGGCGAATGTGAGCGGCCGTGCGACGCTCTGATGTCCGTAAATATTAATCCAACAAATACCGGACGCGTACCAAGACGGGCTGTGAGGCGCTGACAACGAGATTGCCAGCATGGACCCTCTACAGGTGGCGTGAGCCTGTCTTGAACCAATCGCCAGACTCAGACGAAACGAATCAGTATCGGCTCGCTCGCAGCAGACGCGTCTCGACTGTCCACTCCTAAAAGGGACCTCAGTCGGCGCTGGAAACAGCATCCATCAGTCGAATCACAGCGGGAGGTCGAGGAGTCCGCGAAATTTCTTTTGTGCGAAAGGCGTGTTCTTCACGCGCTATGGCGGGGAGGAAGGGAAATGTCTTTAATGGAAAGACGCTTTATATCCCGCAGATGCGAATTGTACTGAAGTGCACGCCGCTCTGGTTGCTCCCCACGTTTCAAAGGTTCCACTTGAGTTTACGGCGTTTCCCACCGGCCGGAATCCGCTGAGCGGAATATCGCCTCAATCACAGCCACATTGTTGACTCCATCAGAAACCGAAACTGGCACGTCGCCGTCCCCGCGTATGGCTCGCGAAAATGCGTCGCCCTGAATTGTGTATTGGTCAATAGTGTCAAAAGTCTCGGTTACCACCTTATCGCCGAGGGTGCCGCCGTCGTCAATAAAAATCCGACACGGCCGGTCGTTGGGAGCATTGAACGGTATCTCGATTTCAATGCGGCCCACCGTTCCCACGAAGTGCAGCCGCTGGTAGGGAACAAGCTGTGTGCTGCACGTAAAAGTAGCTTGCCCGGACGGAAAGTCGAGGATCGCGGACGCGAGCCGGTCTGTCTTCATATCCGGATCTCGTGCAATCAGCCCGACGACGCGTGAGGGCTCTTCTGCAAACGCGAAGCGGGACGCCGTGATTGGATAGCATCCGATGTCCATCAGGGCCCCGCCGCCGTATTCATGTATGTTGCGAATGTTAACTGGGTCGCGGTTGAAGTAGCTGAAGAAGCCCACGACTGAGCGCAACTGCCCGATCCGCCCCGACCTGATCAGCTCGCGCGCCCGTAACCACTGGGGATGTGTGCGCACCATGAAGGCTTCGCCAATCTTCACGCCCGTCTGTTTCTGCCGGGCCAAAAGGGTGAGGGCTTCCGCCTTCGTCATGGCCAGCGGCTTCTCGCACAAGACGTGCTTCCCTGCTTCCGCGGCCTTGATTGACCAGGGAACGTGCAAATGGTTCGGCAGCGGATTGTAAATTGCTTCCACGTTCGGGTCGGCCAGCAACTCCTCGTAGCTTCCGTAGGCTTTTGCAATGCCCAGCGAGTGGGCGATTTTCTCGGCTCGGCGCCGGTCTCGGGAAGCAATGGCGATCACCTCACTGCACTCGCCTTTTTGCATCGCCGGGATAACTTTCTTGACTGCAATATTAGCCGTGCTCAGGATTCCCCAGCGCACTTTCTTCGGCATAGTCGCGTCTGGGCTCATGACAAACTCATGCCTCCCGCTGCAGTAACGTCTTCGCCTGCGCCTCGAAATGGGCTGAGGAGCGTAAAATCCTCGTGCGGAACCGAACGCACGGCCGAATTGCACAAAACATGTCCAGCAGTAACTAGTAATAACGCGGACGTTCTCCGCCTGTCAATCCGCACGGTACCAGGAGGTCGGAGGTTCAAATCCTTTCGCCCCGACCACTTTTTTCGAACCAATCATTTACAGACTCACAAATCGTCGTCGAGCGCCCGATTTCGGGTCGGCAGGTTCGCGTTTCAAATCCAATCATCCCGCCCACGCTATTCCCCGTTTTCTTATGGGCTTACATCGCGATTGCGTGCTGTTCTGCGACACGGCGAACCTACCTGTCCAACTTGTCTACCAGCTTGTGCAACGACTGACGGGCGGACGAGGAATCGGTGCTCTCCGCCCTCGATTGGCTCGAGGCGACAGCGTAATCGAAACAGCGATCCCCGAGTAAGGTTATAAACAATCAGGTTTAGAGAGGAACTTGCGGCATTTGCGCGATGCGCCCGAATATAACGCACGCTGACTGCTGCGGTTCCGATGCATCGGGAAAGATGTTGATTTGTAGCCAGGGCAAGGTTAGCGCAGCGCCGGGCCGTTGCTCAGACGCCAGGATGACGCGAACCAGGAAGCAAGGGCCAAATCCTGGATCGTTTATTTTCCGACTGCTGCAGCGGCACGGGAACGCGGGTGCAGCCTTTCGAGAAATTCCAAGAATTCGGACATTCCTGCGCCGGTTTTGGCGGAGAGTTTGAGCACCTGGATTCCCGGCCGCACTGCCTGAATGTTTCGTCTGGTCAGCGCCTCGTCAAATTCCACGGCGGCAGCGAGATCTGATTTGGTGATGATGGCAACGTCCGCGCTGTTGAAAATGGTTGGATACTTCAAGGGCTTGTCCTCACCTTCGGTTACCGACAGCAGCACGAGGCGCAGGTCTTCGCCTAGATCGTAGGACGAGGGGCAGACCAGGTTGCCGACGTTTTCGATGAACAAGAAATCGAGATCGCGGAGATCCCAGCCTTCGAGGGCGTTTTGGACCATCGCTGCTTCCAGA
>Ga0209139_10000614_pt1 | contig 12479 bp, 5 predicted proteins | sample BogFormECP14_OM3_FD_188246 | JGI IMG/M metagenome (GOLD analysis project Ga0209139, IMG submission 188246) | Bog forest soil microbial communities from Calvert Island, British Columbia, Canada - ECP14_OM3 (SPAdes) (version 2) | ecosystem: Environmental > Aquatic > Freshwater > Wetlands > Bog ...
TCATGCGGACCGATCGCAGGTTCGACTTCCTGCGAATTTTGCCAATCGCGTTCTGCGCGATTTTTTTGGCTGGATTTTTCGCCGGCTGCGGCGGGGGCAACAGTATGATTACCATCCAAGTCTCGCCCCCCGGTCCGATTTCGATGGACGAAGGCCAGACCCAAATCTTCGTGGCGACCTTGGGCCTCGACACCGGAAACAAGGGTGTTACTTGGACGCTGACCGGCACCGGTTGCGCCGGGACCGGTTGCGGCATGATTACCAGCACCACCGCTCCCCAAATCAGCTATACCTCTCCGACCGGGCTGACCGGGGTAGTCGTGTTTACCGTATTTGTGATGCTACCGAAGCCACTCACTAAGATGGTTGAGTTCGGCAACCCATACTGAGGATGGTTGAAAATGTTGAACACCTCAGTACGGAATTGAAGGCTTACCCTCTCGGTTAGCGGAATCTGCTTTCCCATCCCCATGTCGATCTGCCATACACCCGGCCCGCGAACCCCGTCCCTCGGCGAGTCGCCCCATGTACCGTTCGTTGGCGTGGCGAAGGCCGCGGGGTTGATCCATTGGGCGATGCTTTTGCCGCCCGGCGGAGTGAGCGAAACCGCCGGTACGAGATTGGGGCGCTGATCGTTGGTGTTGCCGTCGGGCGTTTGGGAAGCCGAACGATTGACCAGAACGTTGACTGGGAATCCTGTGTGGGCCACAGCCGTTGAAGTGAATTGCCAGTTACCGACGATGGCATTCACGATTCCGGGCTGGTTCAGGAAGGTCTTGCCGAGCCCGAAAGGAAGCTGGTACACCGTGTTGAGGTTGAAGACATTGCGAGCATCCCAGATGCCACTGGCGCGTTCACACTTGGGGCAAGCGACATTTTGAGGTACCAGAGAGTCGCCGTCGCCACTGCCGTCGGAGCCGTCGTCAATTTCGTGCGACCACATGTAATTGGCCGAGAACAGGAGGCCACGCGAGAAGGAGCGCTTCAAGGAGGCTGAAAGGCCCTGATAGCTGCTACTGTCCTTGTTACCGCGCCAACTTACCTGTCCAAAATTCGGGTAGGGACGCAGCCCGGTGAGCGGGTCGACGACGTTCACTTCGGAGAGAGTAAGCAGGTATGTGCCCTCGGTCCCCACGTAAGAAATAGTTGCTACAAAATCGGCGGGCAGGGTTTGGTTCACCGACGCTCCCCACTGTGTGACGTAGGTATCCTTGCGCTTGCGGTCATCGTCACGCGGCGAAATGATCCCCGTCGTATCGGAGAGAAACGGAGTTATCGGATAACTGAGGTTGGGAATGGTCTTGTTCGACAAAGAGTAGGCGTAGACCTCGTTGCTGATGGGAAGGTTCTGATCGTCGAGCTGGCCGTCCTCGTGGTACATCCCAAAACCGGCGCGAATTACGGTCTGGCCGCCTCCGCCCGGCGACCACGCGAATGCTATGCGCGGATCGATGTCGCCGTAATTCGGCTGGCCGAAGCTGGCGCCCGCTCCGCAGAAACCCTGCGGTCCACAGGTGGCGAAATCAAAGGGATTAGCACGGCCTTGTACTTCGTGAAAGAGATTGAAAAAGGTGTAGCGCGCGCCCAGGTTCAAGGTAAGATTCGGCCTCCACTTAAACTCATCCTGGATGTAGCCGTAATACTGGGTCTTGCGCAGACCGTTGATGGGCAGGGTACCGTTCAGGGTAGCCGTGCTTACCTGGTTCTTATCGAAGGCTGGAAGGGAGGCATAGGTGACCGTTCCAGCTTCGGTGTTCCCCTGGTTCAATTGAATACGCCTAATCTCGACTCCGCCTTTGAACGTGTGACGCCCCTTCACCCACGTCAGGTTATCGATGTAGGAGAAAGAGTTGCCCACGCCGATGCTTACCCTGTTGTTATTCAGACTGGTAAAACCGGAAACCGCGACCACGTAGGGTATCCCTGTTTGATTGATGTCATACGTGTCGGCGGTGCTGCGGTTAAACCCGAACTTGAACTCGTTCACGAGGGACGGTGAGAAAACATGCAGGAGTTCGATTGCGCCATTCACGGGAGCTGAGGTTAGCTGCTGCAGGTCCAGAAGATAATTTCCGGAGCTGGCCAGTGGTTGGGTATTTACCGCCCTATCGAAGTTGAACCGAACGAATGCAGTCGTAGCGGAGGAGAAATGCTGGTCGAGGCGGACCATGGCGGAATTCTCAAAGACGTCCTGTCTGCCTTCGCTCGTAAATTGATTGATATCCGGATTGCTGGTCGGAGTCTGGCCTTGCGGATACGCGTTGAGAATCGGGATGAGGTCGGGGGAAGCCGTGGCCACCTGAGATTTGAACGCGGCACTGGGAACGTAGCCGAGCAGTGGAAAACCCCAGTGCTGACGGTAGCCTTCATAGGCAAGAAAGAAAAACGTCTTGTCGTGCACAATCGGTCCGCCAATGGATCCTCCGAATTGATTTAAGTGAAAAGGCGGCTGTGCGGTCGTGGTAACGGGAACAGGCTGCAAAGCGTCAAAGACGTTGTTGCGAAAGTATTCAAAAGCGTTGCCGTGGAACTCGTTTGCGCCCGAGGCTGAGGTCACGGCTAACTGCGGCCCTCCCGTTGCGCCGACCTCGGCGGTAGAGAGCACGGAGTCGACGCGAAACTCGTCAATGGTGTCGAGGGGAATCGCAAGGCGCACATAGGGCTGCTGTGGCTGGTTGATGATGTTGGTTGCGTCGATGCCATCGTAGGTGAAGTTGTCATCGTCGCGTCCCCGGCCGGCGAATCGAATCGACCGCTGGTTACTGCCTCCGGTGTCGACTGCGCTGGGCTGAAACGCGGTGAGATTAGCCCAGTTGCGGCCATTGAGCGGTAGTTCTTTGGCCTGCACCTTGCTAATGCTTACACCGAGCGCATCGGTAGTTTTGTCCATCTCGGAACTGGCTGACACTTCCAGCCGCTCCTGACCGCCGGATACCCTGAGGGTTGCGTCAAGAGTACGTGTTCTGCCGATCTCCTGTTCAACATCTACAAAGGTGAGCGGCTTGAACCCCTGATGGTCAAACGTGATCGTGTAGATTCCTACCGGCAGCTCGGGGATGTCATAGGTCCCACGGGAGGAGGACGTGGTTTCCCGCCGCAGTCCCGTAGCCTCGTGCACTGCGGTGACATGCGTCTGCGGCAAAACGCGCCCGGAAGAGTCAGTGACCGTGCCGCTCAGGCCGGCGCGATCAACCTGCGCGAAGCCCTGAGATGCGGAACACACCAGTAGCACGGCGGAAAAAGTAAACGCGGATGGAGAGAAGAAAGAAAGAAATATGCGCATTTTAGCCTCAATAGCCAATGTGCACTGCCGATAGGTAACGAGGAGGCAATCCTGCCCGAACTCTAAGAGATGTTGGGGGCCCCTGGTTCCTGGATGCCTAGGTTTGAGAAAACTGAAGCGAAGCCTTTATAGGCCCGGAATTGTTACAGATGCTCGATAGGATTGTTAATAATCTGCTGAAACTCGATCTGACTGTGAATTGTGGGAACGGGCGGACAGACGGGGAGCGTGCAGCAATTCTATCGAGTTCGGGAATGGTTTGCGGATCAGTAAAAAACCATTGCCCTGAAGTGGTCGGATATCAACTTCGACAATGGGGCTGCTTTGGTTTGCGGAAGTCCAGACGAAGATTATTAAAACTGGTCAGAACCGCGCCGATACCTCAGCGTTCAGACGTTCCGGAAACAGCCCATTTCGCTTACTGTGCAGTAATATGCACGAAGCTGAACAGCTACTTTGCCGTAAGTGATTGAAAAGATGGTAGGCACGAGGAGACTCGAACTCCTGACCTCTACCGTGTCAAATCTCAGCCCCGAGTCGGACGGCGCGACACCTAAAGAGCGCAAGTGATACGGCGAGCCAATATCCATGCTCCTTTAGAGCACCTCGACCCTTCCTACGTGACATCGGGTGATACTGAGTGATCCCCTGATATTTTGATAGGGATGGCAGGGTTACGACACAACCAACGACACAAACCGCGCTCGCGCTCCCTTTCTCACCAAGTATCACTTAGGCGTGCTCGCAGATGGGCTGTCTTCCAAGGACGCGGTCCGACTCACCTGTCCTCCATAGATCCGCATGGCACGCGTTCGAAGGCTAGCCGCCGCGCCTGAAATCTTACCCCCGCACCGCAAGCGTATACGCACGAACGCCCCCCACGTTTTCGCCATGAGCGCCGCCCGCTCCGAGTTTCCTATCGTGCACTCGCAATGGCATGGTCTGGACACGCTTCCAAGCTATGAGTCGCCAAAGAAACATTTATAGCCTGGAATTTTTAAAGGAGCGTATAGTTTGCAGCTATCGCACTTACACGGAATGTCTGTTTTTTCTTAAATAGGACTGCAATGGGGAAAGATCGAATGAGAAAGCTTGCAACATCGAGATGGGTCACGCTTGGCACGGTACTGCTTATTGCGCTTGCGGCCCTGAATATCGCCTGCAACAAGAAATCCGCGACCAGTGCGACCGGGACGACCCAGATGAGCGAGAAGACCGGCCGGGCGGAGGCGGGAGTGCTTCCGGCGAGTTCCTGGGTCGTGCCCGAGGATGTGAAGCCCTCGAACGGAGTTAGCCCCTCCCAAAGTGACTGGGAGAATTTTGGGTGGCAAACGTTTGTGGCGATCAATTGGCCTTCGGCTACACCTAGCGCAGCGGGGATTTCCGGGTTGCCGAACACCCAACTGACAATCGGTGCGAGCAGCTCGAATGGCGCCATGATCCCCGCGGTGTGGGGGACCTTCCGCAGCGAAAACAACACCATGCTGGCGGCAGCGCAAGATCCGGGCCCGTGGTCGAACAACCCGGTACCGATTCCGTCGGGGTGTGCGGCGTTGACTTCGTCCAACCCGGTCTCGCCCGGGTTTCAGCCGGTGGTTTTCGCCATGATTTCGAAATTTGGCAATGTAAACCAAGCCAGCGGGCCTCCGCTCATCGAGCAGTCAGGGTGGTATGTCACCTACGATATTCGGCTCGATCAATCCGAGTACACGTATCTTCAGCAGAATGGATACTACAACGGGGCTACCCAACAGAGCGTGGAGAGCAAAAGCGGACAGTTGTTGCCCATACCGAGAACCGGGCAGGAGGCCATGTTCAATCCACCCCTGCCGGTGCTGGCCCAGTACGGCGCTCTGGAGGTGAAAACCGCCTGGCGGGTATTGGATCCGCAAAAGGACCAGGCAATCATCCCGCGCTATTTCACCCAATGGGGCTATTTTCTGCAGCAGGATGGGACCACCTGCCAGGGGCCAACGCTATTCGGATTAATTGGTCTGCATATCCTGCGGCTGACTCCGACGACACCTGCGACTTGGTTCTGGGCCACCTTCGAGCAGGTGGACAATGTGACCGCACCGCCGGGAGGCGCGTCGGCAACGCTGGCTGCGGCCAATACGCCCAACGGTAATTGCACCGCTCAAGACAATGTACCGCCGCCCATCCCAAGTCAAAACATCCCGTGGAACGGTACCGCTAAGCCGGTGACTAACGTCTGCCAGGTGACCAATATCAGTTCAAGCGTGCTGCAGATCAATCAAAACTGGCAAGGCAACCTGGCGGGTACGGTGTGGCAGTACTATCAATTAATCGATACCATCAACCCATCCGTAACCGGTGGACCGCAGTACCCTATTCCCGTAACCAACTCCAACGTGAACACCAACATACTGGCGAACACGACTATGGAGACTTATGTTCAGGGAGCAGGGCCCGGAAACGGCCAGAGTTGCATGGACTGTCATGGTTATGCGACGCCTCAGGGCGCCCAGCAAAATGCGAATAATCAAGTCTTTAGCTTTCTCTTCAGCAATGCGAATGCGCCGGCAGGGGTGAATGCCGCCTACCGGAAGCGGCCCCTGCCGCGGAATGTGCAACGCATACTGCAGAACATGCAAAGTCGAAGTAAGAAGTAAATAGCGCGTGGAAGGTTAGGCTCAGCAGAGGGCTTGAAGTCATCTTAATCACAGAGTTAGTCGAAGTCGTTGCTTCTCCTGAGCACTTCTAACCCCCACTCCAAGGAAGGAGTTTTGCCCTACATTGCTGAGTGTCTCGGCTGTTTGCGTCGGACATGCAGCGAAAGCACACCCATGTTTCGCGCTGCCGAAGAGAACCCGTCGTTCAGGAGTTGAAGCGCTCGGGGACGGGCCTCAATCGTGACCAGATTGTTTCAGCCATTGAGCGCAGGATGTACCTTTCAACCTAAAATTCGGATCAGATGAAAGTCCGTACACCCCGCAGCCCACGATCGGCTTACAGGCAGGGATCGGGACTCCTCACCGCGCCAAGGACGGCGACAATCTCCGGCGCTGGTGGCAAGTTCCGCCGTGACGCAGAACTTGGCCCCATCCTTGCGACTGATGACCACACCCTCATCGAACGTAAGCTGACGCAGAGCCTTGCGCAGATCGGCGTCTTCGCTGATCCATTCGGCTCGATCCTCCCCACGCGACGGGCATCACGGCTGCACCGCTACGCTCCGGGACTGCGGACCAATCAGAATCCGGAACAGAATTGCCGCTGCCAGGGCCAGCAATGCGATCCCTAGAAGCGTCAACGGATATCCAAAGCGCGCATACAGAATTCCTGCCCCAGCGGTGGCCGCCGATCCCGCCAGCGCATTACAGAGCAGCGTCATCGCAGCGGCCGTGCTGCGCTCCTTGTCCGGCGTCTTGGTCATCAGCAGGTTGTATAGCCCAGGAGAGCTCATCCACTGCGCCGCGTAAAAGGTCAAATAAAAGGGCACCGCCAGCCGTTCGTCTCTGGCTCCAGCCATCAAAGCAAGGGAGACAGCCGCGGCGATCTGGGTTGCGACGATGCCGTTGATTAGTCCGAGCAGGCGAAAGACTACCGGCGTCAGCAGCCCAAAGCATAACTGGACCAACTGAGCGGAAGAGAAGATCAGGCCTATCCGCGCGAATGGAATATGAAGGTCGCGCGCCAGGTAGACATTGGCAAACGGAGTGAAGGCCGCCAATATCGCCGACCAAAGCGCCATCAACGGCAAAAATCGTAGCAAGAATGGATGGAGTTTCCATCCACCGAACCAGCTTCGGCCCAACGGCTGGATCTCCGCCAGCGCCTCCGCCGTTTGGGGCGGCATTCGCAGACGCAGCACCGCAAGCAACCCAACGAACGCGATGCCGCACGAGACCTGCAGAATCATGCGCTTTACTTCCGCGCCTTGCATTGCAAAGCCGGCCATCCTCAGCCATTGCGGGAGATAGCCGCACACCGCGCCGCCCAGAGCGCTGGTGCCGATACTCACCGAGAAGATCAGACTGAATGCCGATGCGCGGTTTCCCTCGGTAGTCAGGCGGGCCACTGCCGGAAGAAAGCAGACCCCCCAGGTGCACATTGCCAATCCTGCCAAGAACGCAAATCCGACCTGCGCGGCCTCACCCATCCAGACGGTTCGCACAGTGTTCACGAGCGGAGCGGCCACAAAGCAGCAGATCAACAATCTCTTCACCCCGATTTTCCGCGCCAACAGGCCGGCGGGGAGCGTTCCTAATACAGTGCCGAACATAAATGCGCCGCCTACCAGTCCTATGGCACGCTCCTTGAAGCCACAGTCAAGCAGATAGAGGTTGAACAAAAAGAAGTAGACCGCAAATCCGGCATCGAAGAAGAACGCAGCGGTGAAAAATACCCAGAAGGCGCGGCCCAGTTTTTTCTGCCGCAACCATACAAAGGGGTTGTTCCAGAAAGAGTCTGTCCCCCTTGTATCCGGGGCGGGATGTTGCAGCAGCACATCCATCATCGCCCCTCCCGTACCGGGGTCCGCAGCCGGTCGATGGCCAAGTCCAGGTCGGTGTATCGGAGTTCAAAAATCTCGTCAGTCGGCAGGTTCTCGATGGCCGCATACTGGACAGCGCGCGACCTTGGCGGTCCAAACTGAACCTGCCGGATGAAATGCCGCGCCACCTTTTTGCGGTAAGGCATCAACCCGCCGGCCCTCCCGTGCGCCCATTCAAAACACCATAAAGTCCACTCGCGTTGTTGGCGCGCATATGATCTTTGGCATGGACACCTGTCGACAGTTCGATCGATGGCTTACCTCCCTGCGCACCTTCAGAACAGGTACTTCACCGCGAACTGGATGATGCGTGGATTGGTCACCGTGCTTGTGATCTTGCCGAAGGTCGGGCTCGCTGTAGGGTTCAAAAGCGTAGGGTCCGTGTAACCCAGATAGGGGTTCGGGTTTCCGAACTGCGGCGTATTCGTGAGGTTGAAGAACTCCGTCCGGAAGACGAAGCTACTCGACTCCTTCACCGGGAATATGCGTTCCACGGTTAAGTCAAGATTGTGCTGACCCGGCCCGCGCACAATGCCGACGCCGCTATTGCCGAAGTCCTGGTCCGCCAGACTCGTACCATACGGCGCTTCGGGCGCACGCGTAAAGGCGCTTGGGTCGAGATAGCCATTCAGCACCCGCGAGTACAGCGAGCCTTTCGTCGAAGGATTACTCCCTGTCCGTTGCGCTCTTACCTCTCCGCCGAGCAGCCCGTACACGGAGCCCGCATTGTAGTCAAAGATACTGAGCGGGATTCCCGACTGAACCACGCCGATCCCTGAGAACTGCCAGTCGGTCAAAATCCGCCGTGACAGGGTCGGCAACGAAGTGAACTTTGGCGCACTCCAGATAAAACTTACAACGGCCCGCTGGTCACGGTCGTCGCCCGCTGGGCCGTATGACGACTGCCGCAGATTGTTCTGGTTGTTGGTTGGCAGCTGCAGCTCGTAGACATCGGTCCCAACCTCGCCGTTAACCTCGTCCAGGTTCTTTGCCCAGGTATAGCTACCCAGAATTTGGAAGCCATTTCGCATCCGCTTGGTGAAACTAACCTGCAGGGCGTTGTAGTTGGCGAGGAAGTGGGATGACGTCAACAGCGACCCCTGGCTTACGCCCTGTATTGGTAGTCTGGCGGTGACGTTGTTGACCGAGTTCGTCGTCTCTCCATTTACTGGGTTCTCGGGGCTCGCCAGCAAAGCCTGATCGAACTCGTACTGTCCCGACCGATGCGCGGACACCGTTCCTACATATCCCACTTCGAGCACATAGTCGCGGCCCAGCGCGTACTGCACGTTCAGGTTGTATTCGTAGGTCGTGCCGTCTTGTATGTTCGGATCAGTGCTCTCGATGAACGGGACTGACGTAGGAGTGCGCGGCATGAAGATCGGGTAACTTGAGGTTGGCAAGACGAGAGGAACAAAGGGGCTCTGTAAGGTCGCCGGTCCGTTGGGGTCGCCCGCAACGAACTGTAAGGTTGCGAACGGTGCCTGGTCCTGGGTCTGCTCGGCGAGGTTGCCTGAATGCCGGTCGAAGTAGACTCCGAATCCTCCTCGGAGTAACACAACTGGCTTGTCCGTCAGCTGCAACGCAAATCCCAGCCGCGGCCCAACGTCTCCATAGGGCGTCTTCCATAAGCTGGGGAAAGGTGTCCGCGTATAGCCGGGCGGCAGTGCGCCGGGGAAATTGGAAGGAAGAGAAAATCCGTTGTACGTTCCCGTGACCGGAACTGGACCCTGCATTGCGGTGAGTGGATTGAAATTCGCAAGCCGTCCGTCGATCTCAATCGGCGCACCAAAGATCTCGTACCGCAGACCTGCGTTGACTGTAAGCCGCGGCGTCACCTTGATATCGTCCTGGCCGAAGAAAGCGAAGTCGTTGTAGCGCGAGTCTCTGCGGAAGATCCCTCCACCTGCCTGGCTGTTGCTCACGTTACTCAGTCCTTGCGGGCTGCCATTCTGGGCTGCACTTTGCCCCAGAAGAAAGTCATTGAAGGTGCCGATCTGCAGTAGCCCATCCGTCTCGATAGGATCGTTCTGATCTACCTCGTGCCGTTTGACCTCGGCTCCAAAGCGCATATTCTGCCGGCCCCGTGTCAGCGAAACCGTATCCTGCCAGATGAAGGAGTTTGTCACCTGCCACTGCGATGGCGTTCCGGCATCGCCGATCGTGAACCCGCCGACGGTCAGTCCGGGAGCGTTCGCTGTTGAACTTGTCGAACCGGTGGGTGTGCCCATTCCGATCGCCTGCGCGGTAAGCGGATTTTGGACAGTTGAGAGCCCATCGTAGCGCATGTATCCAAACCGCGCGATGTTCACGAGGTTCGACGTGAAGACGTGAGTATCCGACAAGACGAACATCGTGTTCCGGTTCAGCTCATCGGTTCCCCAGCCGGGAACGTTCGCGGCGTTCGGCGAGAAGGGTTGCGTCGTTGGCGCACGCGAGTAGAAGAACCGTCCCGACAGCGTATTCCGATCGCTCAGCGTGTCATCCAGATCGATCGTGAACTGGTCCTCGCGGTAATGGGCCGGTGGCGCAAACGTCGATTGTCCAACCGGAAATTGGTCTGAGGGGTCTGGTCCGGTAATTGGCAGCGGGACCTGCGGACTCGGCACGGCAAATTGCCCATTCGGCAATTTTGCATTGAGGATCGCGACCGCTACCGGGTTGATGTTCGATCCATCGCAGGCAACCTGGGCTCCGCCGGCCTCGGTGAGATATCCTGTCGCCGGTTGTCCCATGTTGTTCAGGTGTCCCGCCGGGCAGAACTGCGCTCCCAGCGTCGCCGCCGAACGGTCAGAAGTTAGCAGCGGCAAAATAGGATTCTGTTCGCCACCCAAGCCGTTCACATTGGTCGTTCCTTGATAGGCCCCAAAGAAGAACATCTTGTCACGCCTGATCGGGCCGCCGATCGAGCCGCCAAACTGGTTCTGTTTCAGATCGGGCCGCGGCTGACCATCGAGCTTCGAAAAGAAATCGTTCGCGTTGAAGATGTTGTTGCGAACAAATTCCCATGCGCTCCCGTGGTATTGGTTCGTACCGCTCTTGGTAACCAGATCGACATTTGCGCCCGTGCCGCGTCCGTAAGCTGCATCGAAGTTTGCCGTCTGCACCCGAAACTCCTGGATCGAGTCGGGCGCTGGAATGGCCGTGCCGACGTCGGATGTTCCGGCAGTGGCGGCCGAGTTTTCGGCCAGATTGTTGGCGTCAATTCCGTTGAATTGAATGTTGTTCGCAGTAGGAGTCGCGCCATTGGAGGCCACATTCTGCGTCCCGTTTCCAAGCTCGCCTGCATTTGGCAGATCGACCACCACTCCCGGCGAAAGCCCAAGGATCTGGGTGTAGTTGCGGTTCGACAGCGGCAAAGCCTGCACCGCAGTTTCGTTTACCACTCCGCCCAGCGTTGAGCTGTCGATGTCGACGATTTCAGAGTCTCCGAGTACATGCACAGCTTCTCCAACCGCCCCAACCGCCAGGGTCACGTTCAATGAGGTCGTTTGGCTCACCGTGACCTGGATCGAGTTCAGAACGTTTGGCGCAAATCCCGGCGCAGTCACGGTGACTGTGTAACCACCTGGCGGCAGCAGCGGCATTCGAAATACGCCGTCTGTCGATGTCACCGATCGCGAGATATGTGTCGCATTGTTGGCTGCCGCCACCGTGGCATTCGTCACCAAGCGATTGGCCGGGTCGTAGACTACGCCGGAGATCGCGCCAGTCCCCGGTGTCTGGGCAAAAGCCGCGCTCGTCAGTAGAGATACTATGATTGCCGATGCAGCAAAATGACGTAGGGGCAGAATGGCGTTCATAGAGTTGTCTCAAGCCAGGAGAAATCAACAAATGAGCTGTAGCTCCGATGATCTGTAAATACAGCCTCTGAACATTTAGAACTGCTATGCTTCGTTTCTGTGTTTAGTTTCGGTTGTGTAAGGATGTTAGTCCGAGAAATGGTCGAAGCATTCCACGAAGACACAAAAATGTCAAGCAAACTGTACCACTACTGAGCCGTTCCTTTTGCTTTGACCCTCTGGCAGCGCCGCTTGCCGCCGCACCCAGGGAACATTTCACGGCTTCCTGATACTAAAGACGTTGGAGGGCCGCACCTTCGCCATCGGCGGGCAGCCTGTGTCAAGCATGTTATTGCCCAAGATACGGCAGTAACTCGGCCGGGAACCCTCAACACGGCTTCAAAACGGTATGGCTGAATTTACGTACCTACTCGTGACACGCAGGTAATCAGTGAAAATCCGCCCTGACCTTAGATATCCGCTAAGCGTGCACGGCGCCTTGTGCATCGGTGGCGATGATCGGTAAATGAGCCTTTTCCCGGCTTCACTTTTAACATTGAAACACTTGCAATGTTAAAATCCCCTCACCTTGCAGGACGTCCCCCAAGATCTAAGGAATCTGCGCAAAAGGATCCAGCACAACCGAGACGACGCCGGGGCTTTGCACGCTCTAGGCACCGTACTTGCGAACTGTGGCGAATATAGGCGCAGTTTCATTTTTTATCGTGCAGCGGCGCTTTGCCAGCCTCAGAACGTAAAGTACCTTTGCAGCTGCGCTGGCGCCGCACTCTCGCTGCGGCTTGCTGACGAAGCTGAGTGGTATGTCGATAAGGCACTGGCCATCCACCCAAACCATGGGGAGGCGTGGCAAATACGCGGCGGGTTGTACCTCGACACC
>Ga0209139_10000615_pt1 | contig 12468 bp, 9 predicted proteins | sample BogFormECP14_OM3_FD_188246 | JGI IMG/M metagenome (GOLD analysis project Ga0209139, IMG submission 188246) | Bog forest soil microbial communities from Calvert Island, British Columbia, Canada - ECP14_OM3 (SPAdes) (version 2) | ecosystem: Environmental > Aquatic > Freshwater > Wetlands > Bog ...
CGGTACGGGTCGAGCTCGGGCCAAAGGACGTGGCGAAACAGGCTGCGGTGCTGGCACGGCGGGATAAGCCGGGAAGAGAAGGGAAGGTCAGCGCGGCGCTGGCGGATTTGCCGGTGACGATTGAGAAGTTGCTCGCAGACATTCAGCAGGCGCTGCATGACAAGGCTTTGAGCTTCCGCAAGAGCAATACGCACGATACGAAGAATATCGAGGAGCTGAAACGGGCGGTGGAGAACGGCTTTGCCATGGCGTCTTGGTGCGGCAGCGGCGACTGCGAAGCGAAAATTAAGGAAGAAACCCGCGCGACGATGCGGTGCATTCCGCTGGAGCAGGAAGGCGCCGCCGGCGATTGCGTGGCTTGCGGGAAAGCTGCCGCGGAGCGGGCGGTTTTTGCGCGGGCGTATTAGTTCCGCGAATTACCGGGTTTTGACCGTTATTTGTGCGGTTTTTGCCTGTCGTTCCGCCCCTTGGACAGTTGCATTAACGCCACATTCCTCCCGCATGCTTGTCGACACTGTTCCGCGCGGATGCTAACGTAAATCGAGTGAGAAACTTGCGGATTGGACGCTACTTTGGAGACGCCCTTGCCTGCTGACGGGTTATCGAGACGAAGATGTGCGCGGCTTGCGGAGCGCTCTTTGCGCGCGGCAGCGCGGGGCCGGCCGGACCTCGGAGCGAGGCGGCACGTGCAGGTGGCGCGAGCGGAGCGCGGCGAAGGCAAGTTCAAGGCAATTTTGTTTCTGGTGGTGTTTGTCTCCTTAATTTTTGTGGGATTTAAGACGGTTCCGGCGTACGTGGCGGAATATCAGCTAGCGGACAAGATGCAGGAAGTGGCGCGATTCTCGGTAGTCAGCCACCAGAACGAGGAGCAGGTTCGCGACGCGATCTTCAAAGTGATTCAGGATCTGGATATTCCGGCGACGAAAGACGATATTAAGGTGACCAGCACCAACAACCTGGTGACGATTAGCGTGGATTATCGCGTACCGGTGGATTTGCTGGTATATCAGACGGAAATGCACTTTTCGCCAAGCAGCGAGAATAAATCTCTATATTAGGGATATCGTGCGCGGTCCCCGCGTGGGCGCCCGTTCCGCGTTCTTTTTGCATCCTACTTAATTAGGCTTAATTGCGCCTTTGCTGGCGCCAACTATTGCGAGAAACTAAGGGCTAACTGAGGGGAGCGGTGGTTTGCGCATTCGTCTGCAAAAAGGATTTTTTACCTCCATCGCAGGGCTGACGCTTTTAGCGGTGGTGCTGGCCATGGTGCTCACCGCGGCCGGGCTGTTCACGTATTACTACGTGAAGTATTCGCGAGCGATCACCGCGCGGCTTTCCGGGCACGTGCTGCAGAACACCACGCAGATTTTTTCGGCGCCAGAAGAGATTGCCGAAGGGCAGAGCGAGACGCTGGAGGCGCTGACCACCTACCTGACGCGCGTGGGCTACCGCCCCACGGAGGACGAAAACGCGCTGGGGCAGTTCACGGTGCAGGGCAACACGGTGGATATTCGCCCCTCGAAGCTTTCGTATTTTGGCGAGAGCAACGCGCTCGCCGTAACGTTCGGTGGGAAATCCGTGCGCAGCATTCGTCCGCTGGGCGGCGGGGCGGAGATGGGCTCGGCGCAGATCGAGCCGGAGCTGATCACCAATCTTTTTGACAGCGCGCGGGAAAAGCGCCGGCCGGTGCGCTATGAAGATCTGCCTCCCACGCTGGTACACGCGATTCTCTCGGCGGAAGACAAGCGATTTTTCGAACACGGCAGCTTTGACGTGATCCGCATCTTTGGGGCGGCGTGGGCGGACATTCGCCACACCAGCCAGCACTATCAGGGCGCCAGCACCATCACCATGCAAGTGGCGCGGACCTTCTTCTTCACCAATGAACGCACCTGGCGGCGCAAGCTGGCCGAAGCCATGGTGGCATTTGAGCTGGAGCAGCGTTTCAACAAACAACAGATTTTCGAGTTGTATGCCAACGAGGTGTATCTCGGCAATCGCGGGAGCTTTGGCATTCGCGGATTTTCCGAGGCCAGCGTGGCGTATTTTGGCAAGGATATGCGGCAGCTCTCGCTGGGCGAGTGCGCGTATCTGGCGGGCATCATTCGCGCGCCGAATTATTACTCGTCGGCGGACCGGCATCCGGAGCGCGGGGCGCAGGCGCGCGACCGCGTAATCACGCAGATGCTGGACAACAAGTACATCGAAGACGCGGATGCGCAGGACGCGAAACGCGTTCCACTGCACCTCGTGCGGACTTCCGTTTCGGGCAGCGAAGCACCCTATTTTGTGGACATGGTGAAGGATCATCTGCTGGATAAATATTCAGAGAGTGAACTGACCACGGAAAATTTTCGCGTATACACCACGCTCGATCCGGAGCTACAGCGCGCCGCGGGTGCGGCGGTGGAAGCCGGGATGGTGAACGTCGACAAGCTGCTGGCGAAGAAATACGACAAGTGGAAGCGCGAGCAGGCCAAGAAGGGCACCAACGAACCGATTCCTCAGGCACAAGTGGCGCTGGTGGCGCTCGATCCGCGCACGGGAGAGATCAAGGCGGTGATTGGCGGCCGGGACTACGGGCAGAGCCAATTGAATCACGCGCTGGCGCACCGGCAGCCGGGTTCGGTGTTCAAGCCGTTTGTGTACGCGGCGGCGTTCGCCAATGCGGTGAACAACGTGCAGCCGGTGATTACTCCGGCGACCACCATTGACGACGAGCCCACCACGTTTGAATTCGACGGCAAGGAATACACGCCGAACAATTACGGCGAAAAATTCATGGGCCACGTGACGGTGCGCGACGCGCTGACGAATTCGCTGAACGTGGCGACGGTGAAAGTGGCGGAGCTGATCGGCTACGGGCGCGTGGTGCAAATTGCGCGGCAGATGGGGCTGGGGACGAATATTCAGCCGACACCGGCGGTGGCGCTGGGGGCGTATGAAATGACGCCGGTGGATGTGGCCGCGGGGTACACGGCGTTTGCGACGATGGGGACGCGCGCCGAACCGGAATTTCTGCACCGCGTGATGCGCGCGGACGGAAGCACGCTGGAGCAGTACGCGCCGCAAACGCGCGGCGTGCTGGATGCCCGCGTGGCGTTTCTGGTGGACAGTGTGATGCAGGACGTGCTGAATAAAGGCACGGGCGCCGCGGTGCGCGCGCGGGGCTTTACCTTGCCGGCGGCGGGGAAGACCGGGACGTCGCGAGACGGGTGGTTCGCGGGATTCACGTCCAATTTGGTGTGCGTGATTTGGATAGGATTTGACGACAACCGCGATCTGGGACTGACCGGAGGCGCGGCCGACGCGCCTATCTGGGCGGACTTCATGATGCGAGCCACGGCGCTGCCCGCGTACAAAGATGTGAAGGATTTCAGCATGCCGGAAGGCGTGCAGTCCGTGCTGATCGATCCGGAGTCGCTGCAACTTGCCACGCCCAGCTGCCCGACGACGCGACAAGAAGTGTACGTAGCCGGCTCCGCGCCCACGGAATTTTGCGAGATTCATGGCGGACACAATACGGCCAGCACCTCGGGAAACTGGCTGTCGCACATTTTCGGAGGAGGGGGCCAGCCGAAGCCTCCGCAGACTGGGGCGGACGGGCAGCCGGCGGCTTCGAGCGACGCCGGAGGGCCGGCCGAGACCCAGGCCGGGGGTGATCCATCGGTTAAGAGCCCGGAAAAGAAAAAGAACCCCTTACAGAAGATTTTTGGTATCTTTGGGGGCAAGAAGAAGGATCCGGACAAGGACAAACCGACTCCGGACTAAAGGAGTTCGCCATGAAGCGAAATTCGGTGGCGTTTCTCGCGGGTTTGCTCCTCCTCAGTTTTACGATTTCATCTTCCGCACAATCATTTACGGAAAGCAGTAGCGGGGTAGCGTCCGTGCCCGCGCCGCGCATCAGTCTGCCGCCAGCGCAGTCGCAAGTGCCCACGGCGACCGATCCCTCGGTCATCACCGTGCGCCCGGAGCTGACCGACGAGCAAATCGGCGATCTGCATATGGTGCGCAAGGAGTATCGCGAAGCCACGCAGGTTTTCAAGAAGCTTTCGGACGCGGAGCCGCGCAACCCGGTATACCTGAACAAGCTGGGCATCGCCCTGCACCAGCAGGCGGCGCTCACGCTGGCGATCAAGTGTTACGAGCGCGCGGTGAAGGTCGATCCGACGTACGCCGATGCGGAGAACAATATTGGGACGATCTGGTATCAGCGCAAGCGCTATGGGAAGGCGATTCGCGCGTATCAGAAGGCCATCAATCTGCGCAAGGATATGCCGGTGTTGTACAGCAATTTGGCTTATGCGTACTTTGGGGACAAGAAGTACGAGCAGTCGTTGGCATCGTTCCGGCAGGCGCTCACGCTGGATCCGACGTTCTTCGAGCAGAGCGGCTCGCGGACCGGTTCCGTGCTGCAGGATCGCTCCGTGGATGATCGCGGGCGGTTCTATTTCCTGCTGGCCAAGTCTTTTGCCGAGGCCGGGAATTTGGAGCGCTGCATTATTTATCTGCGCAAAGCCAAGGATGAAGGCTTTACCGCGATGGCTGCAGCCAAGGCCGATCCAGTGTTCGCGGCGTATCTGAAAGTTCCTGAAGTGCAGGAAGCGCTGGCGCCGAAGCCTACGGATCGCGTACCGCAACAACACTAGTCACCTAGAAATGCGTCGGCTGGAGCCCTGTTAGCCCGGCCAGAACGGGAAGCCCGCGCCTGGCGAACTCGGTGGGGCGGGTGTTTCTTTTCCTTCATCTTGGAAGCCGGCTATTTGCATGCCGCGGCGGGCTTCATCGTTCTTCATAAATTGTTCCCAGACAAAACCGGTGCGCACGTTTTCCGCCATCAGCAGCGTGATGCCGGCGTCGATGCCCAGCACGTCGGCGTTGTACCAGTTACTGAGAGATTGAAGGCGTCGACGAAACCGAATTTGCGCCAGGCTTTTTCTCCGAATTTTTCCCGCACCGTGCGCTGGACGCGAATGGTCTCCTGCGGCGGGAAGCCCGCACGTAGTTACGCTAAGCGGGACGGCCGTCGCACCATAACGGGTTAGAGGCATCCACGCAACGATTCCTTCCCGGCGCTGTACCAATTTAGGGTTTTGGCAACGTCCAACGATTCGAGCGCTAAACTGCTCTTGGGCGGAGCCTATCAACTGGGCTTTGGTGTCCACAGATTCACTAGAAGACGCCGAGAGAGGTTGCAAATGAAGGATCGAGTTTCGCCGAGCACTCGTGGAATGGTCGGGCCAAAGTTTTCGGTGCGTATCGCAGTGTTGCTGGCACTCGCGTTGGGCCAGGCCGCGTCTGCGGGTCGCGCCCTGGCATCCCAAGCGGCTGCGCCCGCGTCGTCTACTCAGGATGCGGCGGTGGTTCGCACGGTGGGCACCGTGAAGGTCATCGCCGACAAGTCCGTGACGCTGACGACGGACGCGCACAGCGAAATGACCGTGCTGATTCAAGAGGGAACCAAGATCGTGCGCGTGGCGCCCGGGCAAACGGATATTAAGCAAGCCACGCCGATTGCGCTGAGCGACCTGCAAGTGGGCGACCGCATTCTAGTACGCGGAAAAACCGACGCGGATGGCAAATCAGTGGACGCCGCTTCTGTGATCGCCATGGCCAAGACCGATGTCGCCGCCAAGCAGGCGCAGGACCGCGAGGCCTGGCAGAAACACGGCTTGGGAGGGATTGTCAGCGCCGTCGATGCCGCGAATTCCACGATTACGATTTCTACGACGCTGATGGGCGAAAAGAAAAGTGTCGTGGTGCAGGTTGGTAAAACTACGGTGCTGCGACGCTACGCGCCAGATTCGGTGAAGTTTGACGATGCCAAGGTGTCGACCTTCGACAAGGTACAGGTGGGCGATCAATTGCGCGCGCGAGGGACGCGCAGCGCGGACGGCAGCGCATTGGCGACAGATGAGGTGGTTTCCGGGACGTTCAGAAACATAGCCGGCACCGTATCCGCGCTGGACGCCGCGGCAGGCACGATGGTGGTGCAGGATTTGGCGACCAAGAAAGCGGTCACCGTGAAAGTGACGGCGGATACGCAATTGCGCAAGCTGCCTCCGCCCGTGGCGCAACGTATTGCCGCGCGGCTCAAAGGCGAGAGTGCGGACGCATCTTCTGGCGGCGGGCCGGCGGGTGGGGCCGCTGCGCCGTCTGCGAACAAAACGAACGGGGCCGCGAGCGGGCCAACCAGCGCGAATGCGTCGGCGCCTGGTCCGGGCGCAGGCTCTTCCGGGGCTGGGCGTGGCCAGGGCGGAGATTTGCAGCAGATCATCGGAAGAATGCCAGCCGCTAGTCTTAGCGATTTGCAAAAAGGTGACGCCGTCATGATTGTGAGCACCGAGGGCGCGGAGGGCGGCGCGGTTACGGCAATCACTCTGCTCGCGGGAGTCGAACCAATTTTACAAAGTTCCGGTGGGCAGTCGATCCTCTCGCCATGGAGCCTGGGAGGCGCACCCGGTGGCGACACGGGCACGCCGTAGTCGTCGCCGTCCCACGCGGCAAATGCTTCCCCAACAAATCTTTTTAGGAGAATGAATGAAAGCCCGGCCAGTCCAAGTATTGCTGATGATGATCGTGTCGATGCTTGCCGGCACGCTGCTGGCGCGGAATGCCGGCGCACAAGCGGCCAGCGGGGGATTGCGCGGGCAGGTGACCGATCCTTCCGGCGCCACGGTCGGCGGCGCGACGGTACTGCTCTCCACCGACGCTGGTGCCACAGATACCACGACGAACAAAGACGGTTTCTATGAATTCAAGAATGTGGCGCCCGGAAAATATTCCGTGAAAGTGGTCGCCAATGGCTTCGCACAATTTTCGCAAGATGGCGTGACGATTTCCGCGGGCCAAGCGCAGAAGCTGAATATCGCGCTGACCATTGAAGCGCAGGAGCAGAAAGTTACCGTCAATGATTCCACCACGACGGTAGACGTCAACCCGGCCAACAACGCCAGCACTATCGTTCTAAAAGATAAAGATCTCGAAGCGTTGTCGGATGACCCGGACGAATTTCAGTCCGAATTGCAAGCGCTAGCCGGGCCTTCGGCAGGTCCGAACGGCGGACAAATCTACATTGATGGATTCACGGCTGGGCAGCTTCCGCCGAAATCTTCCATTCGCGAGATTCGCATCAACCAAAATCCATTTTCCGCGGAGTACGACAAGCTAGGTTATGGGCGCATTGAAATTCTCACCAAGCCCGGAACGGACAACTGGCACGGCCAGGTGCAGGTGCAAGGCACCTCCAGCGCGTTCAACTCGCGCGACCCTTTCCTCGGAGACGCTGCGCAACCCGGCTACGATTCTGAATTTTACAACGCAAGCGTCGGCGGGCCGCTGAGCAAGAAAGCTTCATTTTTCTTCAGTATCGACCGCCGCCAACAGAATAATCTGAATATCGTCAGCGCCACGGTTGTCGATCCCACGGATCCCACTCTGACGACGCCCTTTTCCCAAGCCGTACCGTTTCCGCAGACGCGCACCAATCTCGGTCCGCGCTTCGATTTTCAACTCGGTCCCAACAACACACTCTCTGTGCGTTATCAATACTTCCGAGACAATCAACAGAACGAAGGCGTCGGCGGTTTCAATCTCGCGACGCAGGCCTTCAACCAACTGGAGACCGAGCACACCTTGCAAATTGTGGATACGCAAATTCTCGGCCCGCGCGTGGTCAACGAAACGCGCTTTCAATATCGCCACGACGATACCGGACAGAATATCGTCGCGGCAGGGCTGCCTTTTTCCATCGACAATCCCACGGTCAACGTGCAGGGCGCGTTTATCAGCGGCCCCAACAATCTTGGCAATCAGTCGGACTTGCAAAATTCCTACGAAGTGCAGAATTTCACCGCGGTGACCACGGGAAACCATCTCATCAAGTTTGGCGGCCGTCTGCGCGCTACGCGCGATGACAACAGCGTGACGAATAACTTCAACGGGCAGTTCACGTTTGCTTCGCTGACGATCTACCAGCAAACCATCGCGGCACTGCAGGCCGGCGAAACGCCCGCGACGATCCTCGCCGACGGACTCGGCGCAAAACAATATTCCGTGATCACCGGCACTCCGGCGCTGCTCGACAATTATGTCGACATCGAGCCCTATGTTCAGGACGACTGGAAGTTTCGACCCAACATTACGTTAAGCTTTGGTTTGCGGTACGAAACGCAGAATAGTCTTGGCGATCACCACGACTTCGCGCCGAGGCTGGGCGCGGCCTGGGGCGTGGGCGCGAAAGGGAAGAAGGCGCCCGTCGTCGTTCTGCGCGCGGGCTTCGGAATTTTCTACGATCGTTTTACGCAAACGCTTATCGAACAGCAAGAACGGATCAATGGAGTTCTGCAAACGCAGACTACCATCGCCAATCCCGAATGCTTTCCGAATTTGCCGAACGACGCTCCCTCGCCGTTCGGTCCGTCGACCTGCCTCACCGCGGGCGGCGCCACCAGCTCTCTCGGAACCACGTACCAAAACAATCCGGATCTGCGCACGCCGTACATCATGCAGACCGGCGTCAGCCTCGAGCGGCAGCTGACGAAATACGCGAATCTCGCCGTCACTTATCTAAGCTCGCGCGGCGTCCATCAGTACGTCACCACCAACATCAACGCTCCGCTGCCATGCACCGTCGCTGGATGCGATCCCGCCGCGCAACCCCGCCCCAATCCCGCCGAGGGCGACATCTATCAATATCAATCCGAGGGCATCTTTAAGCAGAATCAGCTGATCATCAACAGCAGCGTGCGCGTGGGCAGCAAGCTTTCGCTTTTCGGCTACTACACGCTCAACTACGCCAACGCTGACACAGCCGGCCCGAATACCTTTGCCTCTGACTCAAACGATATTTCGGACGACTATGGCCGGACTCCGTACGATATTCGCAATCGTCTCTTTGTCGGAGGCACCGTCGGCCTCCCCTATGCGTTCCGCCTCAGCCCGTTCGTCATCGCACAGTCCGGTGCTCCGTACAACGTCACCACGGGCGAGGATAACAACAACGATTCGATTTTTAATGATCGCCCAGCGTTTGCAACCGGGTGCGGCGCCGGTGCGCCCTCCAACCTGGTTTCCACGAGGCTCGGTTGTTTGAATACCGCCCCGGTCGCAGGAGACATTATTGTCCCCTACGACTTTGGCACCAGCCCTGGCCGCTTTAGCTTCAACTTGCGGCTCAGCAAATCCTTCGGCTTCGGCGCAAAGAAAGAAGGCACGGCCAACGCCCGATTGGGCGGCCCCAGCGGCGGCACGTTTGGACGCGGCCCGGGCGGTGGTGGCGGGCGCGGCGGTGGCGGAGGCTTCGGCCCCGGCAATCCAACGAATCGCCGATATGGGCTTACGTTCAGCGTCTCCGCGCAAAATCTGTTCAACAACGTTAACGTGGCTACGCCCGTAGGCATTGTTACGTCGCCGATCTTCGGTTTTGCGAACGGTCTTGCCGGTCGTCCCTTCTCAACCACCACAGCCAATCGCCGGTTTGACCTTCAAGTCCTTTTCAGTTTTTAGTTGGCACGGCCAGGCCACGGTGTGCGTTAAGCTGATGCCTTTCTTACTTCGGTAGCGCAGGTCACCACGGTGAGGCCACGCCTTGAGCGAAAATAAAAGAGATTCAGAATTGGGCATGGGTCGCGCGATCACGCGGCGAGATTTTGTGAATGGATTTAGCGTAGCGATTGGCGGAGCGCTAGCGTTGCCGGGCGCGGCGTGGGCCGCCGAAGCGTTTGGCATGCCGGGGACGGAGCCGGGAGGCTTTGGCGACGATCAGAGCAGCGCGGCGTACTATCCTCCCGCGAAAACCGGAATGCGCGGCAGCCACGATGGCTCGTGGGAAGTGGCGCACGCCATGCGCGACGGCAAAACCTGGCCCGGCGCGACCCCCGACCCCGAACACTACGATTTGATTGTCGTGGGCGGAGGAATCAGTGGCCTGGCGGCGGCTTATTTCTTTCGTCAGCATGCCGGCGCAAAAGCCCGCATCCTGATCCTCGAGAATCACGATGATTTTGGCGGCCACGCCAAACGCAATGAATTTCAACAGGGCGGCCGGCTGCTGCTGGGTTATGGCGGGACGCAGAGCATCGCGGGCCCGAAATTGTACAGCGCGGAAGCAAAAGGTTTGCTTGCCGCATTGGGCATCGAGCCGGAACGATTCAGCAAATATTACGACAGCCAGTTTTTTTCTTCCCGCGGATTGAGCCGCGGCGCTTTTTTCGCCAAAGAAACCTTTGGCGCCGATGCGCTCGTTGCCGGCGTCGGTCATCCGACGTGGCCGGAATTTCTCGCCAAGACGCCGCTTTCGCAGGCCGCGCAAACCGACGTTGCCAGGCTGTATTCGGAAAAGGTGGATCACCTGCCGCAGATGGATCGCGAGCAAAAGAAAATTTATCTCGCGAAGACCAGCTACAAAGACTTTCTGCTGCGCGATGCGAAGGTGAACGCGGACGTCATTCCGTTTTTTCAGAAAAGCACTTACGGTTTGTACGGTGTAGGCATCGATGCCGTGCCCGCCGGAGATCTCGCCAAGCTGCGCTCTCATCCCGGTTTTGCGGGCATGGATCTATCCGGCGATTACGGGCCGGGCATGGGCCTGGAAATTACGCGGCAGGACGATGAGCCGTACATCTATCATTTCCCCGACGGCAACGCATCGATCGCGCGTTTGCTTGTGTGCGCGCTGATTCCGGGCAGTGCGCCCGGCGGCACGATGGAAGATATTGTGCTCGCCAAGATGGACTACGCGAAACTGGATCGGCAAGATGCACCGGTTCGCGTACGGCTAAATTCGACCGTGGTGCACGCGCGAAATGTTGCTGGTGGCGACGGTCATGGCGCCGGGGCCAAGGAAGTAGAAATTACTTACGTACGCGATGGGCAAGCGCGATCCGTACGCGGCGCGCAGTGCGTACTAGCCTGCTGGAACGTGGTGATTCCTTATATGTGCCCGGAGATGCCGCAGCAGCAGCGCGACGGCCTGGCCTATGGAGTGAAAGTTCCGCTGGTGTACACAAACGTAGTACTGCGCGATCGCCAGCCGTTCGAGAAACTGAAGATCAGCGGCGCCGAATGTCCCGGCAGTTTTTTCGACGGTGTGACGCTGGATTTCCCGGTGAGCATTGGCGGCTACGCATATCCGAAAAGCGCGGACGAGCCGTGTGTTGTTCACATGCAGCATGTGCCGTGCGCGCCCGGGCTGCCCGCCCGCGATCAGCAGCGCGCCGGGCGTGGGAAGCTTTATGCCACCACGTTTGAAACGTTTGAGCGCAACATTCGCGATCAGCTCAACCGCATGCTCGGCGCCGGCGGCTTCGACGCCGCGCGAGACATTCAGGCCATCACCGTAAACCGCTGGCCGCACGGCTACGCTTACGAATACAATTCACTTTACGATCCCGTCTGGCCTGCGGGAAAATCGCCCTGCGAAATCGGGCGCGCCGCGTTCGGCAATATTCACATCGCAAACTCGGACGCGGGAGCGTTTGCCTACACCAACGAAGCCATCGATCAAGCGTGGCGGGCGGTAAAAGAAATCGTTGCCCAGGGATGAATGATGAAGAAGCGAAAAAAGAAGGGCATCGATCCCGCGAAAGAAGCGCGGCGCCGAGCGCGAAAGTCCGGCGTGGCTCCGGCAGCGACGCGCGTCATCGCCGATAAGCGCACTCGCGCGCCGAAGCACAAGAAAAGAGATTCGGAGCCGGAAGCCTACTGAAGTTGCTGGCGCACAATTTATTTCGGTGCTGTGCTGCCGTCCAAATTGCCGGCGCGGCGAATCCAGCAAACAAACTTTTGCATTGCTATCTGAGATCCCGACCGGGATCTAGTTTTTCGATCCTCAACCAGGTTTGTGTACCGGCACCTGTTCGCTGGCGAGAAAGAGCGCGGCAGGCGCCAGCTTGCGCCGCTCCGCTAATTCGTTGGCGATGGCCTCGAGGCCGGCCTTGTCGAAGCCCATGCACACCGTCCGCACGCTCGCGTCGGTATCGATCAGAAACGTCGTGGGCACGCTGGTCAAGTGGTAGCCGTTGGAAACCGGGTAGCCTTCTTCATCGATGAGCACGGGGAAGGTGACGCCATAATCGTCGGCAAATCTTCTGCTGGCGCGCACATCATCTTGCGAAACGCCCAGAAACGTGACGCCCTCGCCGCCGTAGCGTTTATAGAGTCGCTCGATAAATGGAAACGTAAATTGGCACACAGGACAGGAAATCTTAAAGAACGAGACCAGCACTGGCCCGAGCTTCATCGCTTTCCCGAGCGAATACTCTTTGCCCTCCAGCGATTTCAGAGAAAATCCGGGGGCGATGCTTCCGGTGGCAAGATCGGTCATAGTGTCAGCGGCTCCGAGAAATCGTGCGAGTCGGCGTAAAAGTGCCATGGCGCAGTTTACCGCAGCAGATGCGCAAAGGAAAAGCCGCTTGCCGGACAGATATTAGTGAATGTTCTTGGTCTTGCGCTGCATGTAGTCCATCA
>Ga0209139_10000616_pt1 | contig 12466 bp, 11 predicted proteins | sample BogFormECP14_OM3_FD_188246 | JGI IMG/M metagenome (GOLD analysis project Ga0209139, IMG submission 188246) | Bog forest soil microbial communities from Calvert Island, British Columbia, Canada - ECP14_OM3 (SPAdes) (version 2) | ecosystem: Environmental > Aquatic > Freshwater > Wetlands > Bog ...
CCAGTGTTTTCGTGGTGTGGGCCACGACCACGTCTCCTGGCACCAGACCGGGATCCAAGGAGCCGGCTAGTCCGGAGGAGATGCAGATGTCGTGAAGTTCGAGCGGGATAGAGGCGATTGCCTGCGTGGCGCTTTCGCCGCCTATGCCGGTCAACAGGACCGTTACTTCGTCGGGGCCAATGTTCGCTTTGAAAAGATCAAAGTCCCGGCGCTTTTCCCAGTTTTCGAATTCGTAGGGGACAAATGGGTGGCGGGAGCTCCATTGGGAGAACTCGGCTTTGATGGCGAAGGTGATCAGGATACGCATTAGTTCAAGAATCTAAGATGCCGGGCCGAAGCCCGGCGCTACAAATTGATTGCTACGCGGCGGCGCGGTACATTTTTTTCGCGCGGCGCGGCTTTATGTAGCCGTTGGCCTCGTACCAGCGTACGGCGCGTTCCAACGCGGCGGCCACTGAACCCGGCTTGTAACCTAATTCGCGCTGGGATTTGCTGCAATCGACGAACATCATGTGCCGCGCGATTTTCACGCCCTCGATGGGAATCCGCGGCTCTCGTCCGATGAGGCGCGAGAACGCCGTATTCATGTAGGCTACACCCAAAGCTAAGCCGTGAGGAATCTTGAGCGTTGGAGCGGGCAGGCCAGTAATTTTGGCGAGCATATCCAGCATCGCTTTGAGCGTGAGATTTTCGGCACCGAGGAGATAGCGTTCGCCTACTTTGCCTTTCTCTGCGACGAGCAGGTGGCCTTCGGCGCATTCTTCGGCGCCGATAAAATTAAGGCCCGTTTCGACGTAGCCGGGCATTTTTCCGTTTAGAAAATCGAGGATTATTTTTCCGGTCGGTGTGGGCTTCCAATCGCCGGGTCCGACAGGAGTCGTGGGCATGGCCACGACGACCGGGAGACCATCTTTTGCAGCGTCGAGCGCTTCGCGCTCGGCCATCCATTTCGAGCGTTTGTAGTGGCCGACCATTTCTTCGAGGCGGGAGTTGGTGGCCTCGGTGGGAAGCTCGGGACGATCGACCGCGATCGTTGCCACTGTGCTTGTGTAGATAAATTTTTCGATTTTGGCGCGCTTCGCGGCGGCGAGGAGATTCTTTGTGCCTTCAAAGTTGGAGTTGTAAATGTCGCGGGATTTTTTAGCCCAAAGACGGTAGTCGGCTGCGACGTGGAAGACATATCTGACGCCTGTGAGAGCTCGATCGAGCGAAGCGGGATCCCGCAGATCACCGGTCACGTATTCGAGGGAAAGGTCAGCGACGGCGCGGTTGGTGCTGGAGGCGCGCATCAGGACGCGGACGGGTTCGTCGCGAGCGACGAGTTGGCGGGCGATATGGCTGCCGAGAAAGCCCGACGCTCCTGTGACCAGCGTGGTCATCCGGCTTCAGCACCTTCTTCAAAACTTTCCTGCTGCGATTCCGCAACCGGTTGACGATCGAGCCGGCGAGAATCTCGCGCGCCCGCCGGTAGCGTTACGGATTCGACCAGGCGAGACAGCACCGACCATCGCCAGCCGAGCAACCGGCGACGGAGTTGGCTGACCGTCTGCGCAAGCTCGGGAGAATCCGCAGAGCGGGTAATTAAGAAGCCGTCTACGTCGAGTTTGGTAAGTTCAGCATGCAGGTCTTCCAATGGATGGGCCGCGGCGCCGGGCCGGACAACAAGGTGGGCGCACGTGAAGAAACCTGCAAGCCTGGCCACGCGAAGAGCTTCGATTCCGGTGCGGAATGGGCTGGCACAGGCATCGCCTGGCTGGAGCGCCGGATCAAACGCGTCGAAGCGGACCGTCAAGTGAAAACGGGGAGAAGGTTTAAATTCGTGGATGCGGCGGTTCCATGCGGCGCCGGAAGTTTCCAGGAAAACACTTAGCCCGGAGGCGGCCAACGCGTTGGTGAAGCGCGCTACTTCGGGATAATCCAGCGGCTCGGGACCAGAGATCCAGAGGATAGGAGAGCGGTTTCGGGAAACGAGACTTTCAGAATTGGGAGATTCGATTCGTTGCTGACGATTCGCGACGGAAGATGAGCCGGCAACGGTTTGGAAATCTGTGTCTGGCGAAAGTACAAGTATTGGCGCGGCTCGCTGGGAACCCATGCGGGCAGTCAAAGCAAGAACGAGATCCGCGGTGAGCCGCAGAGAAAACGTCATCGCGGGCTCTAGAACCCGCTACGCAGCCGGAATTCGGCTGGCTGGAATTTCACGGCGCAATACTCGTGCGGGCCTTGCACCTGCGTGCGAAAACGCGCGAGTGCGTAGAGCGGGAACGAATTGCGGTAGAGGTGATACTTCAGATAGAAGACGCCTGGGAATCCGGTGCCGGTGAATTCGGCTTCGCTCCAGGAGCCATCGGAATTTTGCTGGTCGACGAGGTACGCGAGTGATTTCTGGATCGCGGGATCGTTGGGCGACGCACCTGCGAGCAAGCCGATTAGGCCCCAGGCGGTTTGCGACGCGGTGCTATTGCCCTGACCCTTCGTCGTGGGGTCGGTGTAGCTCCACAGGGATTCGCCGAAGCTTCCGTCTGGTTTTTGTACGGCGCGCAGCCACGTCACGGCGCGCTGGCAGAATTCTTGCGCGGTGAGAGAAACGGTTTCGAGGGCACGCAGGGCGCCGCTGGTGCCGTAGACGTAATTCACACCCCATCGGCCGAACCACGAGCCGTCTTCGCACTGGTCTTTGAGCAGGAACTGCACGCCTCGCTGGATGGCGGGATGTTCCGCGGGCCAGCCGAAGCGGCCGAGGCATTCGATCACGCGAGCGGTGACGTCCGCTGTGGAAGGATCGATCATTGCGTTGTGGTCGGCGAACGGGATGTTCACCAGGAGCTGGCGATCGTTATCGCGATCGAAGGCGCCCCAGCCGCCGTCTTTATTCTGCATGCTGAGGAGCCACTGGAGGCCGAGACGAATGGAAGTCTCCATGCGCTCGGGCTCGGGATGCTTCACGCGTTGCAACGCCATCAGGACGAAGGCGGTGTCGTCGACATCGGGGAAAAAGTCGTTGCGGAACTCGAAGGCCCAGCCTCCGGGCTCGGCGTCTTTGTTTTTGAATTGCCAGTCGCCGGGACCGAGCACTTGCTTGGAGAGCATCCAGTCCGCTGCTTTTACGAGCGCGGGGTGATCGCACGGCAGGCCGGCTTCTTCGAGAGAGACCATGGCGATGCAGGTATCCCACACCGGCGAGACGCACGGCTGCATGCGGATGGTGTCGCCTTCTTCAATTTCGAAGCGCGAAAATTCGCGGATTTCGCGAGAAGTGATTGGATCATCGGGACCGTGGCCGAGCGCCATCAGCGCAAAGATAGAATTCATCATCGCGGGATAAATGGCGGCAAGACCTTCGCTGCGCTCGATGTGAGCGAGCATCCAGGCTTTGCATTCGCGGAGTGCGCGATTGCGAAGAGGCTTCCACGGAAGCTTCTCGTAAAGTTTCAGGGCGCGGTCGATGGCAAGGAAAATGTTGCGCCAGGAGATGAGCTGCTTGCTCCAATCGAAGGCGGCGGCTTTGTGCGAGATGTCTTTGAAGAGTTCGTCCACGCGAGCGCGCTCGGGCAAACGCCAATCCGGGCGCAACGCGGAGAGAATGGCCATGGGGATGACGATGCCCCGCGTCCAGGACGACATTTCGTAAATATTCAGGTAGAACCAGGTCGGCAGGAGCAGCAGCTCCGGAGGAATCGAAGGAACAAGGTCCCAGCCAACCGCGCCAATCAGCGCGAGATAAAAACGGACGTAAGAATTCGTGAATTCGAGGCCACCGAGGCGGTGGACCGTTTCGCGCGCCTGCGTCATGTGCGGCGCTTTGATGTCGTCGCCAACGAGTTTCAACGCGAAATAAGCTTTGCATGTTGCGTTGAGATCGGATGGGCCGCCGGGGAAAATATTCCAGCCGCCATCGGGCAATTGGCGACGGCGCACGTAATTGGCGAGCTTCGCGATGCGCACGGGATCAGCTTTGCCGAGTACGTAGAGGTAATAAATGTAGTCGGATTCGAGCGTGGTGTCGGCTTCTAGCTCGCCGAGCCAGTAGCCTTCTTCGGCTTGCAGGGACAGGAGGTGATTTGCGCCGTTCTCGATGGCTTGCTCGAGAGAACCCGACAAATCCTTCTCTTGCCAGATCGGTGGTATCAGCGGTGCGGGCCTATCCAGGCCTATTCGTGTACCTGTCGCCAAATTTTGTCCCCCCGAACAACAGTCTTCCGAAGTTAGGGGCCCGACTACCCTAATCCGGCTGAACCTAGCTAACTGCCTTATTCCCCGTCACTTCCCGCGATTCACGGCCCGAACGCCGGATTCTTGCGGGAGCGAGTAACACTAGTACCACTGAATTATCGCCGTCTTCCGGCAATGGGTCAACTTCTAAGATGATCGGAGTTACAGAATCGTTGTCAGAAATTGATACTTGGCGGGGACTGCAAGACACGTTCGATGAGGACGTGGAGGGGTTCGGGCAACGGTTCGCCTTCGCGTTGGGAGACGGATGGCTTGGTGCGGAGGAGATTGGCTGGGAGTTTCAGCCAGGATGGGGGGGAGGCGGGGTCCTCCATCGAACCGCGGAGGACGAGAGCGTCGGCGCGATCAAGAGCTACGCGGGCGGAGTCTTTGAAGTCTTCGCGGGCGGGATCGATTACGGCGAAATAGAGGCTGGGTTTCAGGAATTGCAGGAGTGAATTACTTTCGAGGATCACGGCGGATGGGTTCTCATCCTTTTCGTCGCCGAGGCGAACTTCGTGAAGAGCTTCGCGCATCAACGGAAGACCTTCAGCGAGGAAGCCTTGCTTCGTGCGCAGCCAGAAGGAGCGTTTTGCACCTGCGGCGAGAAATCGTGCGCTGTCGGTACCGGACTGGGATTCGACTTCCCATTCGATAGCGCAGACGTGTTCTTCGGGAGCGCAGTCGCAATTGTTGCCGTTTTGCGCGCACACGCCGTGACCGTATTGCGTGATTTTGCCGGCGATCCAGTTTGCTTGCGGGAAGGCGCTGATGATGTCGCAGACGAGTTGCGTTTTGCCGATGCTACGGGTGTGGCCGCCGACGACGATCACGCGCCAGCGAGCAGCGGTGCCAACGTGGCCTCGTGCGTCGCTGCTCGCATCACTCTTTACGTTTACGTCGCTTGGCACCGTCACTTCCCTTCAAGTTTCGCTTCTAATTCTTTGATGCGCGCGGCCAGTTCGGGTAGACGCGCTTGCCAGGCGAATTGTTCTTTGAATTTTTCCAGAGAACGCGCGGGCGTGCCCCAAACGGTTTGTCCGCTGCGAATGACTTTGCCACCGAGAACGCCGGCCTGGCCGCCGATGACGGCGCCGTCTTCGAGACGACATTGCTCTCCAAAACCTGCCTGGCCGCCGACTACTACGTGTTTGCCAAAGTCGCAGGAACCGGAAAGGCCGACTTGCGCGGCCATGACCGTGTGCGCGCCGATCTGGCAATTGTGGGCGATGTGCACGAGGTTATCCAGTTTAACGCCTTCTGCGATGCGCGTGTCGTCGAGCGAGCCGCGGTCGATGGTTGTGTTCGCGCCGATTTCGACGTCGTCGGCGATTTCGACGATGCCGGCCTGCGGGAATTTCCAGTAGCGGCCTTCGCCTTGCGCGTAGCCGAAGCCGTCGGCGCCAATGACGGCGCCGGAGTGAATTTCCACGCGATGGCCGATGCGAACTCCTGCGTAGAGTGTGACGCGCGGGTGAATGCGGCAGTGATCACCGATCCAGCAGCCTGCGCCGATCACGCTGTGCGCGCCGATTTGGGTGCCTTCGCCGACGTGGGCGTCTTCGCCGATCACGGCGAATGGACCGATTCCCGCGTTTTGGCTGATTTTCGCCAGAGGAGCGACGATTGCGGTCGGATGAATGCCGGTGGCGATGGGTGGTCTTTCGAGGATGAGCGCAGCCGCCTTTGCGAAGGCGACTTTCGAGTGCGCGCTACGCAGGACTATTTTTCCGGGTAACCCAATATTTTCTGCGGCAATTACGCACAGCGCGGCGGAAGCTTTGGCCCGTTCCGCGTGCCGAGCTTTCTCAACATAGATGAGATCGTGCGGACCGGCGCGCTCTGGTGCTGCGACCCCGCGCAGCTCGACCGTTCCATCGCCTTCAAGCTTTGCGCCAACCGCTGCCGCAATCGCGTTTGCCGTTTGCATCATAGGAAAAAACCTCTCTCAAAAATCATACAGCGCGGGCTCGCCTTTGGGCCGAGTCTTCCAGCGCTTGTGAACCCAAACCCATTGGTCGGGATGCTTGCGAATAATTGCTTCGATGACTTTGGCGAAGCGCTGCGTGTTTTCCGCGACGTCGCCCTCGGTGTCGCCGGTGCGAATCAGTTCAACGGGGGGCTCGAAGCGGAGGCGGTATTTTTGAATGGTGTCGTCCCAATAAGCGTATCCAGGGACTACGGCGGCGTTGGTGTGCAGCGCGACGCGCGCGAGGCCCGTTGTGGTGCAAGCGGATTTACCGAAAAAATCCACGAAAGCGCCCTCTTCGGGCATGGTGTTTTGATCGGCGAGGATGCCGACCGTCCCAGAGTCCTTCAGGATTTTTAGCATGACGCGGGCAGATTCATTCTTGAAGATGGGCCTGTTGCCACTCGCGCAACGGTATTGATTGACGAGCGCGTCGAGGCGCTTGTTGTCGAGGGGCCGCGCCATGTAATGCAGCGGGTACCCGTAGAGAGCGTGAGCGAAGGATGATAGCTCCCAGGCGCCGATGTGGCCGGTCAGATAAAGAACGCCTTTCCCGCGGCGCTGCCCTTCCAGGAAATTTTCGTGGCCTTCGAGGATTACGACGTCTTCGATATTTTCCTTTGTGAGCTTCGGGGAGCGCGCGAATTCGGCGGCCATCCAGCCTAAATTGCGGACCATTTTGCGGGTCGTGTCGCGGCGCTGTGCGTCGGTCCAGTCCGGAAAAGCGAGGCGCAGGTTGAAGTCGGCCGTCTTCTGCAATTTGGGCTGCAAGAAAAAGAGCAGGCGCGTGACGGATGCCGCGAATGCGCGTGCGACGCTTCGCGGGAGCGCTCCCACGGTCTTCAGGATCAGCCAAACGGCGGCGTATTCGAGCCATTCCTTCATTTTGTTACGGACCGACCCCGTAACGGCCGGCGCGCGACAGTATGCAAGAGGTGCGGGGCTCGAAGATAGAGGTTCAATGCTAGACTTTCCTTTCCGTGACTGAATCTCTCGCCAAGCCTCCAGAAAAAACGCGCACAAATTCTTTGGCGCGCATCGGCTGGATCGTTCTAATCCTCGCGACACTTTACGTTTGTTATTTTAGCCACCTCGGGGCGATTGGGTTTGTGGGGCCGGACGAGCCGCGTTATGCGTGGATTGCGCGCGACATGGCCGAGACGGGCGATTGGGTTACACCTCGATTGTACGGAAAGCCGTGGTTTGAGAAGCCGCCGCTTTTTTATTGGGGCGCGGCCATTTGCTTCAAGCTTTTTGGTGTGAGCGAAGCGGCGGCACGATTGCCGAGCGCCATTTCTGCGCTGCTGGCGACGCTCGCGTTGGCATGGCTGGCGTTGCGATTGTACGGTGCCGAGACGGCGCGTTGGCTGTTGCTGCTCCTTCCGACGACGGTCGGCATGATTGGATTTTCGCATGCCGCCGCTACGGACATGCCTTTCAGCGGGATGCTTACGATTGCGATGGTGTGGGCGGCGGTTGTGTTGCGCCTCGGCCTAGCAGAAGAGGGCGGGGCGAGCCCCGCCCCTACAAACATCGCCACCCGGTGGGCCGCACTCATCCCGTTTGGGCTTTTTCTGGGGCTAGCCGTTCTTGCGAAGGGGCCTGCCGCCATCATTCTTTGCGGCGGAGCGGTTTTCTTCTGGGCGCTCTTTACGAAACGGTGGCGCGATGCATTTCGTTTGTTTCACCCCGCGGCGATTACCGCTTTCTGCGTCACTGCGCTCCCGTGGTACATTCTTTGTGCACGCCGCAATCCTGATTTCTTTCGCGTCTTCATTATTGAACATAATTTCAAACGCTACCTCACGCCCGAGTTCCAACACATCCAGCCGTTCTGGTTTTACGCTCCTGTGCTATTGATTGCTCTATTCCCGTGGACCATAAGCTGCATTCCGTTGCTCGTGCGCGCCAGACGTGCGACGAACCGTGCCGAATGGCTCAATTCGCCGGGGCTTTTCTTGGGTTTGTGGGCCGTCTTCCCGATTGTATTCTTCAGCTTTTCGAAGTCGAAGTTGCCAGGCTACATTTTGCCGGCGGTTCTTCCCTTAGGACTGCTGCTCGCTCAAGGCGTTTCCCTCTGCGTACTGAAAATCCTGCCCGGCGATCGGTGGATTAAAATCGGCATCGGATTGTCCCTAATCACTCTCTGGATATTCGGCGTTTTGCAGGTTGAGCGGACACCATTGGTTTGGTCAGCTCAGATTGTCGGACTTGGAGGATTTGCGATCCTAGTTGTGAAAAAACTGCGGTACGGACTTGCCATAAGCGCGGTTGCTATTCTTCTGGCCGTTGCGTCGTCCTTAACGGGAAATGCGCGAGAGGTGCTAGACGGACGCTATTCAGCGCGCCCTGCTGTCCGCTCGGCAATGATCGTCTGGAAAGACTATTCTCCAACAGAATCGTCCGCATACAAACTTACGCGATCATTTCAATACGGCTTGAATTTCTATTTCAACCGTGAGCTTCCGGAGTGGTCACCGGATCGCGGCGGCCCAGGTTGGGTCTTTGCACTAAGCAGCGCCGAAACGGAGCTACGAAATCGCGGGCTGAATTGCCCATTCAATGCGCTGAGGCAGGCGATGATCGTGTGTAAAGATCCACGCCTAGCGCCGGGGGCTGCCGGTGGCGGGAAGCCTGAGTAGGAAAAAGCTGACGACGCGGTTCTCGTAGTCGCGCTTGTCGTTGTCGTCCATCGACACGAAGTTCCCATGCGGAATGATCATCTGATCACGCGGCTCAGGAGCCTTAATAAACATTTGGCGCGTTATATCGCCAAGTTCTGGTTCATCCGAGGCCTCGATGAAAAGCTTCGGGATGCCGGCTAAAGCATTCAGCTTTTTTGAAATGGGTGGGTCTTCGCGGTACTTGTAATTCAGCCACGTAAAACTGAATTGCGCCGAACGCACCATCAGCGGAAATCCGCCGAGTCCGCTGCGCTCCACGCCGATTTTCACCATCTGCTTCGGCTCGTCGTAGACGGAATCCAGCACGAGGGCCTTGATGCGATGATCGTTTTCCGCCTCGCGCAGGGCCGCGTAAGCGCCTAAATTGTAGCCCCACAGACCAATTTGAGACGGGTCGACGTCGTTTCGAGTGACTATCGTGTCCACGGCGGCGCGCACTTCGTCGGTTTCGCGATACCCAAAGGTGGTAATACCGGCATTGCCGCCATGCGCCGCAAAGTCAAAAACGAAGACATTGTACTGATGATCCTGCAACGCGGAAACCAGCGTCAGTAGTTCGCCGCGGCTCGATCCATAACCGTGGCACAGAACAATCGTGGGCGCGCCGCGCAACCCCGGAAAAAACCAGCCGTGGCGGGTGCCCAATCCTGAGACTTCAAAATCCACGAGGTCGGGCTTGCCCGGAAAGCTCTCCATATCGATTTCGCTGCTGGTGCGCTGCGGCTTCACGATGCGGTAAACGAGGAATCCCGCAATGGCGGCCGTCGCGAGCACGGCGAAAAAGACCAGCGCCAGCACGGCTGTCACAAGTTTCATGTACCACTTGGTTGGATAGCGGAGTTCGTAGAAGATGGACATTCTTGGTTTGTACAACGCGGCCAACGCCGCTGGTTTTATCCCTCTCGAAAAAAGCTGGACACGCGCGATGTTAGCACACCTTCTCGGCGCGATTTCCGGGCGCGTGCTTCCCTTGTGTCGAATTGTACCGCTGTGCCGGCGTGTATCGTCAGGACGCCGGTCTTGGTCGTGCGGCGGCAGATTCGGCTATCATAGACATGCGCGGCAGGGGTCGCGCAGCAGCCCTCTTCCACATGAACATTGTCGACCTGCGACAGACAACAGTACGCCAGCTTGAGCCCCTCCTTGAAGAGGAAGCACGCCACTGGCGCGACGAACTCCATTGGGACTACCGGGGCGCTCTGGAGTTAATCAAACGGTTTCTGGACGCGCATGCGCTTGCCGGGTGCGTCGCGTTTGAAAATGGCAATGCCGCGGGCTATTCGTTTTACGTGATGGAAGAACAAAAAGGCCTTATCGGCGGCCTTTACGTATCCGCAAAATTTTCGCAAGCGACCATCGGCCAGAGGCTGCTCGACGAAATGCTGTTTTCCATGCGCGCCATTCCACAGCTTTCGCGCATCGAGGCGCAGCTCATGCCGTTCAGCGGGCCGGTCGAAGTGCCGCTGCGGGAACAGGGGTTCCGCCTCTACTCGCGCCAATTCATGCTTCAGGATTTGCAGAAGTTGCCTGAAGCCAAGCCGGGCGTTTCCGCTGGAATGCGCCTCGACCGCTGGAACGATCGCTATTTCGAGCCCTGCGCCAAGCTGATTTATCTGGCGTATGCGAGCCATATCGATGGCGAAATCAATGACCAGTATCGCAGCCGCTCCGGCGCGCTGAAGTTTCTGAAAAACATTATTCTGCTGCCAGGTTGCGGTCACTTCGTACCGGGAGCTTCGTTTGTTCTTCGACAGCCGGGTGGCGACGAATTAGTGGCGGCGGTCCTGACCAGCGAAGTTTCCCCCGGCGTTGGGCACACGACGCAGATTTGCGTGCTCCCCGGTTACAAGGGGCACGGGATTGGCCGCATGTTGATGCAGACTTCGGGCGAAACGCTTCGAGGTATGAAGTTCAAGGAATTGACGCTCACAGTGACTTCGGAAAACTACGGCGCCGTAAAGCTTTACGAAAAGCTGGGGTTCACTACGATCCGGACGTTTACCGCGGGCGTCTGGCCGCGTTGAAAAAGCTGCTCATTTCTTGCCGCGGTCTTTCAACAAGTTCTTCAGTTCGGACATAAATTCTTGCACGTCCTTGAAGTCCATGTAAACGGACGCAAAGCGCACGTACGCGACCTTATCGAGTTTCTTCAAGCGGTGCATGATCATTTCGCCGATTTCCGTCGTGGTGAGCTCGCGCTCTGTCGCTTCGTGAACCACGCCTTCAATTTCATCCACGATAGCTTCGAGTTTCGGCGTAGGGACTGGCCGCTTTTCGCAAGCCTTCAACAATCCCTGCAATATTTTCTGGCGTTCGAAGCGTTCGCGGCGTCCATCCTTCTTGATCACCATGTACGGAATTTCGTCGATCCGTTCGTAGGTAGTGAACCGCCGGCTGCACTTGAGACACTCCCGCCTTCGCCGAATCGTGTCGCCGGCGCGGCCCTCGCGCGAGTCGATCACCTTATCGTCCAGATGGGCGCAGAATGGACACTTCACTCAGGCATCTCCTGAAGGCGAGCGCTCCAGCGACTTTTGCTCCGCCATTTCTTTCAACTTCGCCAAAGACAACCCCTGGTGCAACAAAATCGGCAATCCGACCACCGCGACCGCTGCAAAGCTCACAAGCCAAATCACGATGGCGACGGCCGTGGCAAGCTCAGGTTCTATCCCAAACACCTTCGTGAATACAAGAATGGACGCCAACTGAGACCCGCCGCCGATTCCGGGTAATTGAACGATCGAACCCACGAGCGAAAAGGCCATCACCAGCATCGCGTCACCTAGCCTGAAATCCGCAAGGCTTCCGCCAAAGGCGCGTATCACCCACTCGTATACAAAAAGCACGAGTATCCAATGCAGCGCGGAGTATATCGTGGCCAGGGCCAAGTCGCCCCACGTGCGAATGGTTTGCACGCCGCGAGCGAGGCCCATCAACACGCCCGCGACGCGAGTTTTCCAATTGTGCGCGTCAAGCCATGGTCTTAGCCGGCGCTCGAGGAGCGCAGTTCCACGAACGCGAAGAAAAACAAGAAACGCGATCGCGCCCAAAACGCCCGCTGCAAGAAGCGCCCCCGCCGTTTGGAACGCTGGTACAAACTTCCCGGCCGTTTCTTTGGACTCGACGCCGGATTTGATGAGCAGCAATGCCAGGGCCGCAATAACCAAAGTGCTGGCGGTGTCCAGAATTCGCTCGACGAGGTAAATGCCGAAAAGATCGGCGGCCGGCAATTTTTCCTTGCGCGCAAGCAACAGAACGCGAATCGGTTCTCCCGGCCGTCCCAGCGCGAGAACCGCTGCAAATCCTGCGAGAGTCATGGCATAAATCTGCCAAAAGCGAGAAGGTCCTAAATTGCGCTGCAGCACCTGCCATCGCAGCGCGCGGATCGCGTAGCACGCATAGATCGCGACGGTTGAAAGAGCCAGCAACGCAGGGTCGGCGCGCCGGACTGCTTTAAGCAAGTTCGCGAAGAAATCTCCGGAATGAAGGAGACCGCTCGACCGATAAAGAAGGAACCCGACGACTGCTAACGCGAGCAGGATGAAAAGGAGTTTATTCCTCGACGATGAACGCATGCACTTTGCAGACTAACGGTCGCAAA
>Ga0209139_10000617_pt1 | contig 12466 bp, 12 predicted proteins | sample BogFormECP14_OM3_FD_188246 | JGI IMG/M metagenome (GOLD analysis project Ga0209139, IMG submission 188246) | Bog forest soil microbial communities from Calvert Island, British Columbia, Canada - ECP14_OM3 (SPAdes) (version 2) | ecosystem: Environmental > Aquatic > Freshwater > Wetlands > Bog ...
CATCGTCACGCTGGGAACGTATTCAATGTTCGAGGGGTTGTCGCTCGTCGCCAACCAAGGCCGCGCGGTCTTTCCGACCGACCAGTCGAGCAGCTTCTTCGCGTTCGCCTCGATGAAAATATTTCGCGTCGTTCCGGTCGTTGGAATCCTTTTCGTGGCGTTGGCCATTGTCCTGCACATTGTGCTCCACCGTACGCGGTTCGGCTACCGAGTGCAGGCAGTCGGGAGCAACCCCGAGGCGGCCCGCTTTGCCGGGATTCCGATCGCGCTTGTGCGCGTGCAAACACTCGTCCTCATGGGCGCCATCTGCGGGCTTTCAGGCGCGACATATGTCGGTTTCCGTGGCGCAATCGACCCGCAGGAAGGGGCAGACTTCGCGCTCATTGTCATCGCGGCCGTCATCATTGGCGGAACCCCCCTCTCCGGCGGTTGGGGCACAGTCATCGGCGCGGTCGTTGGCATGCTGATCATTCAGGTGATCAGCAGCGGCATTATCTTCTTCGGCATCGACGCGACCTGGAGCACATTCGTCACCGGCGCAGTCATCGTGCTCGCCGTCGCGCTCGATCAGATCGTGAAGCGTCAGAGGGAGAGAGGCGTGTCTTCCTAGCCCGGCTTGATCGCAGGCGACCCATCGTCGATCTGGCGTTGACCGGGCAACGAGTTCAGGCGCTTCGAGTCGATGAAGCGCGCCGCCATTTCGCCAACCACGAGGGCGGTGAGATTCGTATTGTGCATGACGTTGTCAGGATAAATGCTGGTGTCGGCGACCCGCAAATTGTCGAAGCCGTGGACGCGTAGGTCAGGACCGACGACCGTTGTGCGATCGCCGGGCTGCCCCATCCTGACCGATCCCGCTTGATGGTGAGCTGGTCCCATCGCTTCGCTAAGCGCCTCCTCAATCGGCTTGTCGAGATCGTCGAGCGAGACGGCGTTGTGCGATTGAAAGGTTCGCGTGCCCAGCATGGCCTTGACGAACGAGCGAGCGTCGGCGAATCGATGCCGATCCCGCTGGCTCGTATTGTAACGATGGTCGATAAGCGGCGGCTGCTTAGGATCAGCGCTCTGGATGCGGACCTCGCCGGTCGTTTCCTGGCGGGTAAGATAGGTCCAGAAGCCCGCTCGATGCTCTTCCTCGTCGACCGGAAATGGATGAGTCTGCCACTCAGGCTCGCCCAATGCGTTGGCTGGACCACGCACGTTGGCCGCGAAGAAGCGTCCGGTCGTGACGCCGAGGCCGTCAGCCCTGAACATCATCGGAAAGCCCGGATGATCGGTGAGGTTCCTCCCCACCGGAAGGTCGGCGATGACGTCGATCCCAAGCGGGCGCAGCCATTCGGTCGGGCCTATTCCAGAACGCTGCAAGATCGCGGGACTATTGTAGACGCCGGCGCTGATCACGATCTCGTCCGCCGATGCGGTCTTCCGCTCTCCCGTGGGGTCGAGATAGGATACGCCTTTGGCGCGGTCGCCTTCGAAGAGAATACGATCGACATGGCTTCCGGCGCGGATTGTCAGATTGGGCCGGGAGCGGGCGGCGCGCAAGTAAGTCACGAGCGTGCCAAGGCGGACTTCCTTGTAACGATTGTGCGGCATCGGGCCAATGACGCCGGCCTGTCCATCGGGCGCGTTTAGGTCCGGCGCCTCGCGCACGCCGAGCTCGACACAAGCGTCATACATGGCGCGGTTGACCGGCGCCCAGCTCTCCGGCTTGTAGCGCTGGATGACGATCGGCCCATTGCGGCCGTGAATCGGCTGATCGCCGAAATTGACGTCGTTTTCGATCGCGATAAACAGGGGCAGCACATCCGCCCACGCCCAACCCTTGTTCCCCATCGCAGCCCACCGATCGAAGTCGAATGGCGCGCCGCGCGCGGCGATCGTCGCGTTGATCATCGATGTGCCGCCGACCAGACGTCCGCGAGGCACTCGCAAGCTGCGTCCGCCCAGGGCGCCGGCGCCGTCAGTAACGGTGAAGTCCCAGTCAAACTCCGGTATCCCGGCGGCGCCGCGCCAATGATGCTCGCCGCTGAAAGTGAACAGCGGCGGCACGGTTTCCTCTTGCGGGAAATCGGGGCCGGCCTCGAGCAGCAGGACTTTACGCGAGGGATCTTCGGACAGACGCGCCGCGACAACGCCCCCGCTTGAGCCTGCGCCGACAACGATGACATCATAGTGGTCCACGGGACCTCTCCCACGCGCGCTCCTCGGCGCGGTTTCAGATTCTGCGTTTTTAAAGAGACATCGCAGAAGTCGTCACGATCCAGACGGGGGTGATCCGCGACGATCTGACACTCATCTCAGCCGGGCGAGCTAGCCCGCCCGGCTTCCGTGCAAATGCGACTACTTCGCGGCCGCTTCGACGTTGTCCTTGTTGTAGATCGTAAACGGCCCCATCAGGATACGCAGTCCCTTGGCGCGGGTCGGATCTTTGGTGATCGTGTATTCGCCCATGCGGCCGGCCTTGAACTTCGCGCCTTCTTCCGCCTTGAGAGCGTCGGTAGCGAGCAGATAGGACGTATAATAGGTGAGATATCCGAGATCGATGAAGCTCCACAAAGCGAATTCCGGCGCGCAGCCGTTCTTCGTGTAGGCGAGCATTTCGCTTGGCAGGCCGAGACCGCTAATCTTCACCTTGTCGCACAGCTTCTCGTCCTGCAAGGCTTTGGCGGCGGCGACGATCCCAACCGACGTAGGCGACATGATCACCTTCAGGTCAGGATATTTGTCGACAAGGGCCTGCGCCTGCGTATAGCTCTTTTCCGACTCGTCGTTTCCGTAAACGGTATCGACTAAATCGAGCTTTGCGTATTTGGGGTCCTTCAGCGCCGTCTTCATTGCGGCGATCCAAGCATTCTGGTTGGCAGCGTCTGGCGAAGCCGACAGAATGGCAAACTTGCCGCCGCCGGGCCCGGTGAGATTGAGCGTCATGTCGGCCATGACCTTGCCAATGTCAGAAAAATCGACCTGAGCGACGAACACGTCTTCGCCCTCGGACGAGGGGATTGGCGAGTCCCAGGTCACGACCTTGATGCCCTTGGCTTGGGCCGCTTTCGCCGCCGGCACGATTTGGTCGCCGGAGTTGTTCGAAATCATGATCGCCTTCGCGCCCTGGGTTGTGGCGTTGGTGACGATCTCGATCTGTCCGGCGACGCTGTTTTGCGGCGTCGGACCCAGGAACTGCAGCGGGGTCGGGTTCTGCAGCTCCTTTGCCGCTTCCTCAGCCCCCTTGTGCGCCTGGTCGAACGGGAGAATTCCAAGGAATTTCGGCAGCAGGACCATGCTGACCGCCTTACCCGGCGTCGCCATGGCGTCCTGCGCCAGCGCGCACTGAGGCAGCGCCGCCAGCCCCACCAGCGCCGCGGCGCCCATCAGAAATTTTGTCATGTTTCTCTCCCTCTCCATTTGTTGGTTAACTCTTGCCACATATTCGGGATCAACACCGAGAGGATGAGAAGCCCCCCGATCACGTAGTTCTGGGTGTTGCCGGTTATGTCGGCAAGGCCCATTCCGTTGCGAAGGTTCAAGATCACAAGAAGAGCAAGGCCAACCCCAACCAGATTGCCCTTGCCGCCGAAGATACTGACCCCTCCCAAAAGGACGGCGGTGATGACGTCGAGCTCGAAGCCCTCCGCCATGTCTCCGCGTACCGACCCCAGGCGCGCAGCATACAGAATTCCGGCAAGCGCCGCCACAAAGGCCGAGCCAACGAACAAGGCCGCTTTAACCAGGCCTACCCGCACGCCGGAATAGCGGGCGGCCTGAGCGTTGCTTCCGACGACATAGACAAGGCGGCCGAAAGCGGAGCCGTGGAGGACAATGGCGAAGAAGATGAAGAGTACGAAGAAAATCGCAATCGCTGCTGTGAGGGGACCGATCAACGCTTGTTGCCCGATTGTGTTGAACCAGTCGGGAAAGCCACCGATCGCGCGGTCTTCCAACAAGATGCGCGCGACGCCCCGATAGCCGATAAGGCCTGCAAGCGTGACCGCAAGCGATGGCAGGCCGACCCTTGCGATCCAAAAGGCGTTGTTGAGACCCGCGAGAATTCCTGCGCCGAGGGCGGCAAGGATAGCGGCCGGCATCGGGACGCCGGCGTGGAACGTCCAGGCCATGACGCAAGCCGCGAGGCCCATCACGGAAGCGACCGAAAGATCGATCTCTCCGCCGATGATGACCAGCGCCATTGTCAGCGCGACGATACTTTTCTCGATCGACAGCTGAAACAGATTGACGAAATTTCCAACGCTGAGAAAGTAAGGTGAACCGACGCTGTTGAATGCGATGATCGCGACCAGCAGCGCGAGCATCATCGCTTCCCAACTTTTGAGCGTCCCAACTGCGCTCATGGTGGCGATGCGCTCTGTTCGCTGGAAACAGAATCCGTTTCCTTCGCCATCAACTTCAACTCGGCGCCGCCCCAAAGTTGCCGCAGGCGCTGCAAGATCACCGCGTCGCTCGCCACTGCTAACAAGATAAGGAGGCCAAGCACCGCGTCGAGCCAGAACTCACTGATGCCCAGGCGGAAGAGGCTCTGCTCGAGCGTGCCGATCATCACGGCGCCGAGCATTGCGCCCGTGACCGTTCCAGAACCGCCAAAGACATTGACGCCGCCGACCACGACCGCGGCGACCACACTGAGCTCCAGGCCCCGTCCCGCTTCGACCGTAATGTTGCCGAAGCGCGCGAGAAGCATGAAGCCGGCGAGCCCGGAGAGAGCGCCGCAGATAACGAAGGCGAGGAAGACAACGCTCTTTATCGGCAGCCCAATGAGTTGCGCCGCCTCCGGGTTTGATCCGATCGCATAGAAGCGTCGGGCAAAACTCAGATAGGTCGTGCCTATCTGGAATACCACGACGATGACGAGCGCAAGCATGAACAGGGCCCGAATGTCGAGGCTGCCGATCGGCGCGACGTTGACCAATGGAAGATCGATAAGCCACTGGGGCAAGCTGTCGGTCGTCACCGTCTTGGCGCCGGACAGATCGACCAGCACGCCGCGGTAGATCGCCAGCGTTCCGAGCGTCACGACGACCGCGGGCACTTTACCCCAGGCCACGATCACGCCGTTGACGACGCCCAGCGCCGCACCCAGCGCGATCGCGATCGCAACCGCGAGGATGGGGTTTATGCCATTGTGGCTGGCGATCAGGGTTCCGACAAAATAGGCGGTGAAGCCGACGATCGAACCCACGGAGAGGTCGATATTGCGCGTCAGCACAACGAGGGTCTGGCCGACGGCGACGACCGTGATGATTGCGACGCTCGACGCAATCCGATTGAACGTCCGGAAGCTATAGTAGTTGTCGATGAACGACCCGAAGAACACAATGGCCGCCAAGATGAGGACCAGCAGGCTCAACTCGCGGATCTGCTCCGGGCGAACCCGGCGCTTGAGCCAGTTCATGACGGTCTTCCATCGATCGAGTCCGTCGATCTCTGGCCCATGGCCGCGGTCATGACGGTCTCCTCATTGGCTTCGGCACGATCGAGTATCGCCATCTGCCGCCCTTCTCGCATGATGAGAACACGGTCGCTAAGGACCAGCACTTCGGGCAGGTCGGAGGAGATTACGATGACGCCAATGCCCTCTGCCGCGAGCTGGCCGATGATCGCGTGCACTTCGGCTTTGGAGCCAACGTCAACGCCGCGCGTCGGCTCGTCGAGAATTAAGACCGACGGGTTAGTGTTGAGCCACTTGCTCAACATGACCTTCTGCTGATTGCCACCCGAGAGCTTGGCGACCTCGAGATCGACCGACGGCGTGCGGATCGCGAGCCGGTCGCGAAAGGTGTCAGCTGTTCGGCGCTCCAAACCCGTCCGGACGAGGCCGAGGCGACTGAGGTACCGACGCAGAACCGGCAACGTGATGTTGGCGAAGATCGACATCGGGAGAACGAGGCCGAGTTGGCGACGGTCCTCCGAAACATAGGCTATGCCCAAACTCATGCCGTCTCGCGCCGTGCGGACGGTGACCGGCTTTCCGCCGAGGAGGATCCTTCCAGAAGTGGCAGGTTCGATGCCGAAAAGGGCGAGCCCAACATCGGTCCGACCTGCGCCGATAAGGCCCGCGAAGCCAAGCACCTCGCCGCGGTGGAGATCGAAGTTAACGCCTTCGAATACGCCCTGGCGTCCCAGATCCGCCACTGAAAGAACGACATCCTTTTGGGCGCAGGTCGTCCGCGCCTTGGTCAGATCAATCTCCCGCCCGACCATGTCGGCGATTGCGCGCTGCGGCGTCGCTTCGAGCCGCGTGCGAGTCGATATCAGCCTCCCATCGCGGAAGACCGTGATCTTGTCGGCGATTTCGAACACCTCCTCCATGCGATGGCTGACAAACAGGATTGCAACGCCTTGCCTCTTCAGATCGCGGACTAGCTTGAAAAGCTCCTGGACCTCATGTGCGGACAGCGACGCGGTCGGCTCATCCATGATGAGAACACGAACGTTCAGGGAAATAGCCTTGGCGATTTCGACCGACTGTTGGGCGGCCAGCGTCAGGCCGCGGGCTGGCTTTCGCACGTCAAGCGTCATGCCCAGTTCGGCGAGGATCTTCTCGGCCTCGCGAAACATCTCTCGCCACCCGACCACGGCGCCGCGATCTTGGCGGCTGATGAAGATATTCTCGGCGACGTTGAGATCAGGAAACAACAGCGGTTCTTGATAAATGGCGGCGACGCCGAGCCGTTGCGCCTCGGCGGCGCTGCGAATCGTGACTGGCTGGCCGCCCAGAAGGATCCGGCCGCTATCGGGCTGATGTACGCCGGTTATGATCTTGATGAGCGTCGACTTGCCGGCGCCGTTCTCGCCAAGCAGGGCATGAATCTCACCCGCGTGCAGCGAAAGCGAGACGTCCTCGAGCGCCTGTGTCGCGTCGAAACGCTTGGCTACTCCACGAATCTCCAGGATCGGCGCGACGACTACCGCTCCGTCGGCAAGCCCCAGCCCCTCGCTCATCCTGCTAACGTCCGCCGGTCACGTCGATTATTGCGCCAGTGACATAGGATGAAGCGTCGCTCAAGAGCCACACAATCGCCTCGGCGATTTCGTTCGCCGTTCCCGGGCGGCCGAGCGGAGTTGAAGCGCCGATCTTATATGGCCGTTCGGGCTCGCCGTAAGTCGCGTGAATCTCGGTTTCGATGACTCCAGGACGGATCGCATTGACGCGCACGCCTTCACGGCCCAATTCCTTTGACAAGCCGAGCGCCATTGCATCGACCGCGGCTTTTGAGCCGGCGTAGTCGACGTAAGTGTCGGGCGCGCCGATCCGCGAGGCGACCGAAGAAATCAGGACCATCGAACCGCCGTTGCCGCCGCGGCTTTTGTTCATCCGTCGCGCGGCTTCGCGCGCGACCAGATATGCGCCGAGCACGTTCACGTCGAAAACCTGCCGCATCCGCTCGACGCTCATGTCGACGAGGCGCGACGAGGTTGCTGCGACACCGGCATTGACGACAACGCCATCGAGAGTCCCGAGCGCCTGTGTCGTCGCCTCGAACATGGCGATGACATCGCTCTCGCTCGACACGTCTCCGGCCACCGCGACGGCCTTAGCTCCCGAACGTTCCACCTCAGCAACAGCGGATTGCGCAGCCGCTTTGTCCTTCAGGTAGTTGACGCCGACCGACCAGCCGCGCTGAGCAGCGAGCAGGCAAGTCGCGCGTCCGATGCCGCGCGAGCCGCCGGTAACGAGAATAGTCTTGGACATGGCGCTCGACTCTCTACCCGGAGCGATTGAAGCCGCATCGAGCTCCATCCGGCAAGATTGGCGCAGTCGCAAAGCATTTGCAACGGCAATGCCCGGGGAGAAGGCCTTCGCTCGCCGGCGACCTTGACCAGACTTCTATCGGCAGGCGAAGCTGCGCCGCAAATTTGCCGGGGAGGATCATCACCGATGAAGATCGCAGTTCTTGGCGGCGGCGGCGCCATGGGCGGCCTGTTCGGGGGCTATCTGGCGCGCTCCGGAGAAGACGTCGTTCTCGTCGATGTGTCGCAGGCGTCGGTCGACGCCATCAATGGCGACGGCCTTGCGATCGAAGAGAAGGATGGGTCGACAGCCACGCTCCGCGTCAAGGCTTCATCGGAACCGAGCGATATCGGCCCAGTCGATCTCATCGTCAATTTCGTCAAATGCTACAACACCGAGGCGGCGATCACGGCGGCGGGGCCCATGCTCGGAGCCAGCACCGCGATCCTGACGCTCCAGAACGGCTGGGGCAACGCGGACCGGATCGCGGCGGTGGCAGGCAGATCGCGGGTAATGGTCGGACTCACTTATCATTCGGGCACGCTTCTTGGCCCGGGCCGCGTCAAACATTCCGGAAATGGAATGACTCACGTGGGCGAGCTCGACGGCTCTCAGTCGGGGCGGCTTGAGACCGCAGTCGCGGCCTTTCGCAAGGCCGGCATCGAGACGACGGCCTCTTCGCGCATCATTGACGAAATATGGAAGAAACTGGCTCTGAACGTCTGCACTCTGCCGACGGCGGCGCTCCTCCATTTTACGGCGGATGAACTTATCCGGCACGAAGGGTCGCTCGCGCTGATGGAAGGTCTGCTTGCCGAGGTCGTGGCGGTCGCGAAGGCGCAAGGGATCAACCTGGATCGGTCCGAGCGCTGGCAGGCGATCACCAGCCTGCTCAAGCAGGCGATCGGCGCGCGCGCCTCCATGCTCCAGGATGTGGAAGCGAACCGGCAGACGGAAATTGATGTCGTCAATGGCGCGATCGTTGAGGCCGGCAAGCGGAACTCGGTGCCTACGCCGTTCAATGACGCAATGGTCTGGATGGTGAAGAGCCTGCAAGCCAAGTATCTCGCGGCGGCCAAGCAGCGGTAACGATAGCGTTTGATGACACGCCGCCGCAGCGGCTCACTCTGCGGGCGGACTCTGCAACCACTCTGGAGCGTGCGGGATGCCCTGTATGGTCCAGCCGCCGTCGACGATGATGGTCTGGCCGGTCATGTAGGACGCTTCGTCGCCGGCGAGATAGCGCACGGCATTGGCAATTTCCTGCGTGGCGGCGAGGCGTTTCATCGGCACGCGCGCCACCATCCAATCCTCCTGCAACGATCCGTCCGCTAGTCCTTGATCGATCAACTTGGTTCGAGTGAAGCCCGGCGCGACCGCATTGACCCGAATACCGACGGAGGCGACTTCAAGCGCCAACGCTCGAGTGAGGCCGAGAATACCAGCCTTTGCCGCGCAATAGGCGCCGCGTCCCGGCAGCCCGACAAACGCCGCGGTCGATGCGATGCTGACGATCGCGCCGCCCTTGCCGCGCGCCGCCATGCGCGGGACCGCTTCGGACGCGCAGAGGAAGAACCCGTTGAGATGGGTCGAGACGACCGCCGAGAAGTCAGCGAACGAAATCTTGCCCACAAGGCCGACACGCTGGATGCCGGCGTTGTTGACGAGAATGTCGATCTGGCCTGCCCGTGCATCAATCGCCTTGAAGGCTTGAGCAACGCTGGCTGGGTCAGTCACGTCGGCTTCGAGATAGGCGACGTCCTTGCGCGGCTCCTCGGCGGCGACCTTGTCGAGGGAAAAAACGCGCGCGCCGTCGGCAATCAACCTCTCGGCGATCGCGTCGCCGATGCCGCGCGCGGCGCCGCTCACAACGGCTACGCGGCCCGCAAGCGAACTGGCCATTGGCTCCTCCTTCGCCCCTATCCCGTCCGTTCAATACATCAGCCAGCCGCCGCTGACATTGATGGTCGCGCCGGTCACGTAGCCGGCATGGTCCGAGGCGAGAAACAGCACTGCGCCGGCCAGTTCCGACGGCGCCGCCATCCGTCCGAGCGGAATTGCCGCGACGGTCGCCGCCAACGCCTCGTCGGTCATTCCGCTGCGCATCATCGCCGTATCCGCGGCGCCGGGCGAGACCGCATTGACCGTTATGTTGTCCTTCGCGAACGAACGGGCGAGCCCGCGGGTCATCGAGACGATGCCGCCCTTGGTCGCGGCGTATGCCACTGAACCGCCGAAGCCGCCGCTCCAAAACCCTTGCGAGGTGAAGTTGATGATGCGCCCTCCGCGTCCCTGTCGTCGAAAGGCCTGAGACGCCGCCTGATTGAGGAAGAATGTCGATTTGAGGTTGATGTCATGCTGAAAGTCCCAGTCGGCCTCGGAGACTTCGTCCACGCTCGCGCGGCGCACAAGGACCGCCGCCGCGCAGACGAGGACGTCGAGGCCGCCAAGCGCGCCGACGACGGTTTCGACGAGCTTCGGATGACCCGCCACTGGGCGCAGATCGGCGGCCAAGGGCAGATGCGGACCGCCCTCCATCTCGGCGGCCACCGCTCTGACTTTGTCTTCGGCCAGATCGACCACTGCGACCCGGGAGCCCGCCGCGCCGAAGGCCAACGCCACTTCTCGCCCGATGCCGCCGGCCCCGCCGGTAACGAGGACGCGCTTGCCTTCGAGCCCTGACGCCAGATTCCAAGTCATCGCTGGCTCACTCCGTCAGGCAGATAAGCCCAGGGCTCCTCGATGTAACAGGAATGAGCCTCGCCGATGAATTTCGCCCGATCCTCGATCAGTATTTCGCGAAACGGATCGGTGGCGAAGGCCCGGTCGGCATCGGCGATGCTGTCGAACCACGTCTCGCCAACGCCGTCCCACTGAGCTTCCGCCGGAACGCAGCGATCGACGCGGCTGAAACGCAATCCGCGCAATCCGGGAAGCTGGCGAATGATCTCCGCGTGGCGTCCGGTCCAATGCGAAAAGAATTCCTGCGGGCTAAGGTCCGACCTGCGGCGGATGAAGCTGACGCGCCTGATCATGATCAATCATTTCCTTACGCGCGCCGGCGGCTCGAACAGCTCGAGTGTGATGCCGTCGTGGATACGCAAATATGCAACGCGCGCGCCGACGTTCGGGCCGCCGTCGACCTCGACCGGGCCCTCACGGCTCACGGGCTTTGCGCCGCAATCGATAGCGTGCTTCCACGCAAGGAGCGCATCTTCGACAGCGAGGCAAAGATGGATATTGCCTGGATTTGCCGTTGCCTCCGAGTTACTGCTCTTGTCTGGAGCTTCATAGTCCAGCAGTTCAAGAATCACTCCACCTGGCAGCTCTACGAATGCTCCCTTGATCGAAACGCCAGGGATGCCGATGATCTTCGCCAGATACGGCCGGTTCAGCAGCTCGCGCCAAAGTGCGGGCGCCCCGAGGAAACGTTCCCAGAACGCCAGCGCATCATCGATGCTGGCGACGCTCATGCCGACATGATGAACCGCGGTCGCGGTCGCGATCCTTCCCGGTTTGGCTATTGTGTTGGCCAGGGCCGTCTCCTCGAGTTCAAATTCTGAAGAGTTTTTCGGCGTTGCGGGAGAACATCGCCAACTGCTCATCCCCGGTGAAGCCGGAGATGATCTTCGCATAAGCGTTGATCAAATCGGGATAGGAGCTGAACATCCGGTCGACCGGCCAATTGGTGCCGAAGACGACGCGGTCCACGCCAAAAGCCTCGATGCTGCCGAGAACCCAGGGACGCAGTGATTCGATGGTCCACACGCGATCCATCATGCCGAGGCCCGATATTTTCATGACGACGTTGTCCGCCTTCGCCAAAGCGCGCATCGCCGCCGACCAGCGCTTGAGGTAGTCCTCGTCACGCGCCTCGGGGATCGCGCAGTGATCGACGCAGATCATCGTGTCGGGAAAAGCAGCGGCGAGGTCAATGAGATCGTCGAAATGCTGGATACGCGTGTCGACGCATGAGACCAGACTGTGTCGCTTCAGGTGTTTGAAACCCGCGCGCCACGATCCGTCCACAAGGTAGCGTCCACTGCCGAAATCTCGGATGCCTCGCACGTTGGCATAGTGCATGTGACGATCAAGCATCTCTGCAGCGTCAGGATCGGCAAGACGACATTCGGCGACGATGCCATGCGGGTAACCGGTCTTGTCGGCGAAAGCCTGAATCCACTTCGTTTCGTTAACGGGGTCTGGAATGCCGAGCGCCGCTTGGACGTGGACCGCCTTCGGCACGTTCGCGAAGCGGATCTCGGCGATATAGTCTTCGATCCAATAGTGCTGCGCCTTGATCGCGTCGATGTCGCCGAGGAAGCCATGGATAGAGTCCGGCTCTAGCCAGGAATAGCGCAGTTCGGGACGCTTCATGTCGTGCAGGTGAAAGTGGGTGTCAACGAGCGGTATTTCGGCCACTGCGGCGTGCCCTCCCAGCACGGGCTGTCACCGTCGCAGCCCCTTGTCGATGCGCTTCCCGGAAGCGAAAGACTTGTCGGGGCGATCCATAACCGAGCGTCCTCGCTTGCGCAACACGCGAAGCCAGCCCAGAATATGCTTGCGCGTTTCGACGATGTCTCAATATAGTTCGGCCGCGAAAAAGCGACGCTTGCCGTGGGCAAGCGACAGTGAGGGCGGCGCGTCAAGGCGGACTATTCGGCAAGACTGCGGAAACGCGCGCGCCAGGGTCGTCGAAACGCAAGTGAACAAGGGGCG
>Ga0209139_10000618_pt1 | contig 12460 bp, 9 predicted proteins | sample BogFormECP14_OM3_FD_188246 | JGI IMG/M metagenome (GOLD analysis project Ga0209139, IMG submission 188246) | Bog forest soil microbial communities from Calvert Island, British Columbia, Canada - ECP14_OM3 (SPAdes) (version 2) | ecosystem: Environmental > Aquatic > Freshwater > Wetlands > Bog ...
AAGCGCGGATACCAGCTATCGCGGGCCTCGACGATCAGCACGCCATTGCCGGCGTCGGCGATGACGTTGCCGCGATAGTGGAAACGCAGACGAAAATGCTCACCGAGAGCGACCGCGCGCGGCAAGACGACGAACAGCGAATCGTCGCCGTGCTCGCTTGCGGCACGGGCGCTCATCCCTTCATTCTGAAAAAAAGCGACCGGTGCGCCGGAATCGGTGGCGGAGGCGAGTTCGCTGACGCGGTCGACGTTCAAGCCGCGGGCTAATTGGAAGGGCAGCAAACGTTCGCCGGCGGTGGTTGCTTGCAGCTCGATGGTCGTGGTGCCTTCCAACTCTTTGCTGGCATCGATGGTGGTGTCGATGGCGTAGTCCAGCGCGTCAAACGCGGGAGAAGCCCCGGCGTCGCCGGGCAGCACGTAGGAGACCCACACGTCGTAATAGGCGCCGTCAACACCTGAACCGCTGTTGCGCCGCCACTGGCCTAGCTGAAACGGTTCCTGCCGCTGCAGGTCGTAGAAGAGCTCGAAGGCGCCGGTGACCACGCCGTCCATTCCGGCATAAAAATAGGGCTTGGGATTTTGCGATAGCAAACTATCCATGAGGCGTAGGTTTTGCGAGCTGTTGAATTGCGCGACCATGGATTCCCAACGCGCGGCGAAGCCGGGATCGTTCTCTGGCGCTAATTTATTGTTGCGGAGTTCGCCGAGCAGTTCGTCCGGGGTGCCGTCGGTGAAGCGCAGGTAGGCGGAGGTGAAATCTTCGTCGAGCACCGAAGCGTTCAAGAAGACCGCCATTTGTTGCTTCTCGACGGGATCGCGCGGGGCGGCGACGGCATGCCCGCGCCCGGAGAAAACTGCGCCGGTGATGTGGCCGTCCAGAGCGGTTAAAAACCCGAGCTTGCCTTCGTCGAAACTCAAGGTGGCGTCGCCGCGGCGGAGGGAGATGCGGTCGTCGGATTCGAGGCGATAGACGGCGGCCGGGTCGACGCGCAAGGCGCTCAGGGCGTCATAGAGTTCGTGGGGATCGCGGCTGGCGACGGGAGGAGCGGTGTTGGCGGCTTGTGCGTTTACGCGCAAAGGAGCCGCGCATGGCAAAAGACAAAAACCCAGGAGCAAGCTTCGCCCTACCCGCCACATGATGGCGCGAGTGTAGTCACTTTCGGCAATACAGAACAAGCTCACGGACGGTGGTCAGCCAGAGCGCATTAGAATGGTGAAATGCGACGATGGATGCTGCTGATGGGGTTAGACGCAGCTCGCGCCAAGATGGTGGCTCTGGCCACGCTTTCGGTGCTGTTTTTCGCCGCCTTTTCAGCCTGCGCCGATACGATTGTCCTGAAGAATGGGCGACGGATTACGGCCTCCAACGTTGTCGAGATTGGGGACAAGATCAAGTACGAGACCTCGGCGGGCGAGCTGACCCTGCCAAAGTCCATCGTGGACCATATTGAAAAGGGTGGATCCGTGGCGATTGCTGGCGCGCCGGGGGGCGACGCTGCGAGTCTGGCTATTACGCCCCCCGCGATCGCGTCTTCGGCGAGCGGAAACGAGATTGCGCAGCTTGCGGTACACGATGGGGCAGTCGATCGCGCGTACATCGCCAAATTGGAAGGGCAGGCGCGCACGAGTGGATCTTCGGCGGAAGTTCCCGCTGCCGTGGCGCATCACGCGGCGGCGATGTTTGAGTTAGCGCACGGGGATATGGAGCGGGCGCTGGCCGATGAGCGCACCGCGCTGACTTATGCGCCGCAGGAACCGGTCCTGCTGATGAACGTAGCGTACCTGCATTTGAAGCGCAGCGAGTATACGCAATCGCTGGATTATCTCGAACGCGCGCGCCGCGTGGCGCCAGATAATCCGGACATTCCGAAGCTGGCGGGCTGGTCCTACTACGGCATGAACAAGATGGAGCAGGCGGTGAACGAATGGAAGCGTTCGCTGGCGCTGCGGCCGGATTCCGAAGTGCAGGCGGCGCTGGATAAGGCCATGCGCGACAAGCAGGAAGAAGAAAGCTACAAGGAGAACGAGAGCGCGCACTTTACCTTGAAATACAGCGGCACCGCCGAGCCGGCGCTGGCGCGCGATGTATTGCGTACTTTGGAGGTACATTTTGCGGCCATCGAATCGGAGCTGAATTTCACGCCGCCGGATTCCATTGGCGTGATTCTTTACACGCAGCAGGCTTTTGCGGACATTACGAAAGCGCCAGGATGGGTCGGTGCGCTGAACGATGGACGCATTCGCGTGCCGGTGCAGGGGTTGACCTCCATGACGCCGGAGCTTTCACGCGTGCTGAAGCATGAACTGACGCACAGCTTCGTGGGGCAGAAAACGCGCGGGCGTGCGCCGACGTGGATTCAGGAAGGGTTAGCGCAATGGATGGAAGGGCAGCGCAGCAGCGAGAATGCCGCGTCTTTGGCGCAGATTTATAGCGATGGGCATGCTGCATCGCTCGGGCGACTCGAAGGCGGATGGTTGAGTTTGAATGGCGATCAGGCGGCTTACGCTTATGCCTGGGCGCTGGCCAACATTGAATACATTGTGGAAACCGATGGCATGAGCGACATTGAGCGTATTCTCGAACGCATCGGTTCCGGCGAGGCTACGGAAGCTGCGTTGCAAGAAGTTTTGCATAGCGACTACGCTGACGTTTCGCAATCGACCGCCGAATATCTGCGCAAGAATTACGTGCACTAGATTGTTGCAGTTCTCGATCGCAGGCGCCGCCAGGCGGCCTTCCCCGGCCAGACAAGAATGACGCACCAGAAAGCAATTGGCAGACCGTATTCAAAGGCCATCTCGAAAACCATGGCCAGCGACGAGAGCGTTGCGCTGACTCCTTCGACCATCGAGTTTCGTACGCCGAGCGATGCTCCGCCGAAGCCCGCGTCTAGTGGCGCTCTGAAATCTTCCAGAAGCGTTAGTTGAATGTGCGCTTGCGCTACCGTCGAGAGCAAATTATCTCGTTGCCGGATGGCCTCGCGAACCGCCGAATCCGTCTGCGCGATTTCCTTTTCGACTTCCAGCGCGTCATGCAGTTGCCCTTTGCGGTCTCGCTGGAGTTTTTGCAAACGGTCTAGTGTGATCTTCGCTGCTTCCACGTTTCTCGAAGCGTTTTCGAGCTTCACCCCGGAGTCTTCTCCGCCTTCCGCCGCCGCTTCCACGCGGCCTAGTCTCTTCAGGTCCGTGAGTGCCGCATCAAATTCCGTCGAAGGGACGGATATCGTCGCCGAAAGCGCGCGCCCTTTTCCAGTACGGCTTTCGGTCGCAAGACTTTCGAGAAAGCCGTGATGCGCCGCGGCGATTTGATTCACACTCGTGCGGCTCCGCTCAAAGGAATCGGTCTGTAGGCGCAGGTCCGCCGTTCGCGAAATCCATTTCCCGCTTCCCAGTTGGTACCCGCGGGAAGAGTCGACACTACCCCACATCGTCCGAGTATCCCATACAGATGCCGAGAGTCCGGTCGCCTGTGAAGTTTCGATGCCGCGAAAGACTTGCGTCACGGCTATGTGGCAGGCGATGGCAAACAGCAGCGTAAATGCTATGAATCCGCAGATTGCCAGCACGATTTTCTTGGTCAAAGTACGGCGTTTGCCAGGCTCGTTCATAGTGCCCTCACATTCGTGCGTTCGTGGGTCCGCTCTTGCGATACAGAGAGATAGAGGCCGAGGGCGATGCGAAAGTTCCCGGGATATTTCGGATGGGAGCGAATTCCCGTTCCCACGGCCCGGGACTTCGGGCGGCGGTGGTGACGCCCTAAAGGGCGTCGCTACAAAGGCCTGAGGGGGCGCAGGGCCGTTTGCAGCATGGCTGCGAGTAACGCGGCGCGTTCCGCTAATCCACGTATGACGATGTATTCGTCCGGGGAGTGCGCGCCGTCGCCCACGGCGCCCATGCCATCTAACGTTGCGATGCCTAGCGCTCCGGTGAGATTGCCGTCGGAGCCGCCGCCTGCGCAGCATTCGTCTAAATCGATGCCGAGTTGTTGAGCGATTGTCTTGGCTTGCGCGAAGAGGGCGGCGCTCATTTTTCGTTCTAATGGCGGGCGGTCGAAGCCGCCATGGACTTCGAGCTTTGCGTTGCGGTTCAAGGAGTGCAAGGCGTGCAGACGCCCTTCGATCTTGCGCATGTCTGCGATGCTGAGCGCGCGCAAATCGAAAAGTGCGCGGGCGCGATCGGCGATTACGTTTGTGCGCGTGCCGCCTTCGACGATGTCCGCGTTCACGCTGATGCCGCGCTTTAGATCGTTCCATTTTTCGATGCGCGAAATTTGTCGCGCGAGCTCATGAATCGCGTTCACGCCGTCCTGGGGCGCGAGTCCTGCGTGCGAAGCGCGGCCGTGTACGATTAGTTCCGCTTCGCCTACGCCTTTGCGCGCTGTTTTCAGCAAGCCACGCGGCCCAAAGGCCGGTTCCAACACGAAGACGGCGTCGCTTCTGCGGGCCTCGGCCTCCAACAATTTGCGCGAGGTGCCGCTGCCGATTTCTTCGTCGGAAGTCCAGAGAAACACGATGCGCTTTTGCGGCTTTTGCCCGGAAGGGGGCGCGGAAGCGGGCTGCAATTCGCGCAGGGCGCGAAACGCGAACAGCGCTTGCACGATTCCCGCTTTCATGTCGAAGACGCCGGGGCCGTAGGCTTTGCCGCCCTTTATGCGGAACGGCATGCGCTTTAGCGTGCCTGAGGCGTAGACCGTGTCGTAGTGGCCGAGGACCAGCACTTGGCCGGTCGAGCGCGAGGAGCGCTCCTCGCGCGGCTGCCAGACGATGCGCAAGTGGTCTCCGCGATGCGCGTTTGGCACGCGCTCTACGTGCGCGCCCGCCGAACGCCATTCCTTGGCGATTAGCGTGCAGCAGCGATCCGCGGCGGTTTTTTCGAGGCTCGGTGATTCACACTCTACGAAACGGCGCAGACACGCGAGCATTTCTGGCGTTTGCGCGCGGAGCCGCTTCAGCAGAATTTTCGCCACACTCGTTTCCGTCATGAGCGTCGATGCTAGCACGCCCGCCGGCTTTGGTAGCACAGGCACTCTTGCCGGTGCGGGCGGTTGAGAGGGCAGCGGTGCGACATGGCGGTGACTGGGCACGGGCAGCGGGCACAGGCAAGAGTGCCTGTGCTACCAAACCGCATCACACAATCGGCGCCAAATCGCATATAATAAGAAGTTTGCCAAAGCATTCCGAAAGCGCGGCAGGGGCGCTAGCATCGCTTCAGGAGAGACGCATGCTGATGGACGTGGTGGCCATTCAAAAATTGCTTCCCCATCGTTATCCATTTCTGATGGTGGACGGCATCCTGGAAGTGGAACCGCTGAAGCGTATCGTGGGCATCAAGAACGTCAGCATCAACGAATACTATTTTCAGGGCCATTTCCCCGGCAAACCCGTGATGCCCGGCGTGCTGATCATTGAAGCCATGGCGCAAACCGGCGGCTTGTTGTGCCTGCTGGAAATTCCGGATCGCGACAAAAAATTGCTGTACTTCGTGGCCATGGACGACGCGCGTTTCCGCCGTCCGGTGGTTCCCGGCGATCAATTGCGGCTCGAGATGAACCTGGTTTTCTGGCGGCGTGATTTCTGCAAGCTCGAAGGACGGGCGACGGTCGACGGCCACCTGTGCGCGGAAGCTACGCTGATGTGCCGCATGGTGGATCGCGATGATCCCGACGCCGCTGCTGCATCCGGCAGCGCGGAAGCGGTCACGCCTGAATCCGCAAAAGTCTCGAAATGAGCGCGCAAGCCATCCACGAACAAGCCATCGTCGCGCGCGGCGCAAAAATCGCACCTGGCGTAAGCATTGGGGCCTACGCGGTCGTCGGCGAGGACGTGCAACTTGGCGAAGGCTGCGTTTTGCATCCCCACGCGGTACTAAACGGACCGATGATTGCCGGGCGCAAGAATATTTTTCATCCTTTTTGCTCCATCGGGGGCGATCCGCAGGATCTGAAATTTGCCGGCGAAAAAACGCAACTGGTCATCGGTGACGAAAATACCTTCCGTGAGTGCGTTACCATTAGCCGCGGAACGGTGGGCGGCGGCGGCACCACGACCATCGGCAACGGCGGCCTGTTCATGGCCTACGCGCACATCGCGCACGATTGCCACGTGGGCAATCAGACGATTTTCGCGAATGGCGCCACGCTGGCCGGACACGTAACCGTGGAAGATTTTGCCACCGTGGGCGCCTTCTCTCCGGTGCACCAGTTCTGCCGCATCGGGCGCTACGCGTACATTGGCGCCTCCACGGTGATCACGCAGGATGTGCCGCCGTTCTCTCGCGTGGTCACCGAGCGCGAGACCACCAGCTACGGCATCAACGCCGTGGGCCTGCAGCGACGAGGATTTTCCGCGGAGCGCCTGGCCGCGCTGAAACTTGCTTACCGCCTGCTGCTGCGCGCCAAGCTGAACACTTCGCAAGCGCTGGAAGAAATGAAAAAGACTCTCGGCGCCTCCGCCGACGTGAAAGAGTTGATCCAATTTATTGAAAGCGCCGAGCGCGGCATCGTCAAGTAGCGTGCCGCTTACCGTTCCAACCATGTCGAACGCGCCCGCTCATCTCGACGCCAACGCCAAGCCTGTGGCCACCGGATGGGGTCTGATCGCCGGCAACGGGCGATTTCCGTTTCTGGTGCTTGCGGGGGCGCGCCAGCAGGGCATCGATATGGCGGTGATTGCCATCAAGGAAGAAGCTTCGCCCGAACTGGCGGCGAGCGCCAAGCGCATTCACTGGGTTAGCCTCGGAGAACTCAGCAAGGCCATCGAACTGATGCATGCGGAAGGCGTGACGCAAGCGGTGATGGCCGGCCAGGTGAAACACAACAAAATTTTCAGTTCTATTCGGCCGGACTGGAAGCTGGCCAAGCTGCTATTTTCCCTCACCACAAAAAATACCGATGCGCTGATCGGCGGCGTCGCCAAAATCCTTGAAGAAGAAAACATTCATCTCGTTGATTCGACGCTTTTCCTGCAACCGCTGGTACCCGCCGCGGGCGTCCTGACGAAACGCGCGCCAAGCGAACAAGAAGCCGCGGACATCGCCTATGGCCTCGGCATCGCCAGGAAAATTTCCGCGATGGACGTCGGGCAAACAATCGTCGTATCAGGCCAGGCTTGCGTGGCCGTGGAAGCCATGGAAGGCACGGACGAAGCCATCGACCGCGCCGCGCGCTTGACCGCCGGCCGCGCTAGCGACAAGCCGCTGGTGGTCGTAAAAGTCAGCAAGCCCAGCCAAGACATGCGCTTCGACGTACCCGTCGTCGGCCTCTCCACCATCGAACACATGAAGAGCGCCGGCGCCACCGCGCTGGCCATCGATGCAGGGCGCACGCTGTTATTCGATCGCACAAAATTGCTGGAGTTCGCGGATATCTCGGGAATCGCCATTCAGGCTTTTCCGCCGGAGGTTCCCGCGGAACCTAGCGCTGCTTCCGCGGGAAGTACAAAATCAGCGGGAACCAAATCAGCGGGAATCAACAAAAAATGAGCGGTTTCACAAACTCATCCGGCCCGGCGAATGCCGCCTCTGTGGGCAGGTCCGCGAAGACGCGCGTCGCGCTGATCGGCGCGGGGGAATTCGGGCGAAATCACGCGCGCGTGTACCGCGAGATGGATGCGGTTGAATTTGTTGGCGTATTCGATTCCGACCCCGCTAAAGCCGCCGCCATGGCCGCCGAATTCGGCGTGCCAGCGCTGACATCTCTCGTGGAATTGCGGGGGCGCGCCGATGCCGCCAGTGTCGCCGTGCCCACCATGGCGCACACGCAAATCGGCTGCCAGCTTATGGATCTGGGTCTCGACGTTCTTATTGAGAAGCCCATGGCCGCCACGCTGGCGGAGGCCGACGAACTACTCGCCGCCGCGGTACGAAACCAGCGCATCCTGCAAGTCGGCCACGTTGAGCGCTTCAATCCCGCGGTCGTCGCGGTGATGCCGATCATCAACCGGCCGCTCTTTTTCGAAGTGCACCGCCTCGGAGTGTTCACGCCGCGCAGCCTGGATGTGGATGTAATTTTCGATCTGATGATTCACGATTTGGATATTTTGCTGGCCATCGTTCAGCAACCGGTGACCGAGGTAAAAGCTGTGGGGATTCCGGTGCTCACCGAAAAAGTCGATATCGCTCATGCGCGGCTCGAATTTGCCGGCGGCGCGGTCGCTAACGTTACCGCCAGTCGCGTCTCCACCGAGCGGGTGCGCAAGATGCGCTTCTTCCAGCAACACGAATATATTTCGCTGGACTACGCGCGCCGCGACGCGTTGCGCGTCGGTGTGAAGCGTCCTGGACCGCAACCGGAGTTCGCTTTCGAAAAATTGCTTTCGCCAGAAACCGAGCCGCTCCGCGCCGAACTCGAAGCCTTTGTTGCAGCGGTGCAAACGCGCCAACCGCCTGCAACCGACGGCGTCGCCGGGCGTGCCGCGCTCGATCTGGCTTCGCGCGTGATGGCAAGCATCCTTGCCCACGCCGCCAGCGTCAATATCTCTAGCAAACCGCCAGCGCCAACAGCCGGCGCACCCGTTCTAGTTGAAAAAAGAGCGCAATGATCCCCAGAACCCTCGTTCCTGTCGATGCCCGACCGCCCGCGCAAAATGGCGCGGAGCCGTCCACGCGCCGCCGCCCGACAGCGCTGGATGAACGCACGCTGGTTCCGGCGATGCTGCCCATTGTAGTGCTCGATGGCCGCAGCACGATCCCCGCGAATCTGCCGCTCGATTCAATTTCCGCGCGCGTGGTGGTGCCGCGCGATATCAATCGCGAAGCGTACGGAGTTGTCGAAGATCATTCCATCCCGCTGCAGCCCACGGAGCTTGACGAGCGCGTCACCGTGCCGCTCGGCTCCAAGGCTCCCGAAGTTATCGCGCCGGCCGAATTTACGCCGCCGGATATCGTGTCGCCAGACGTATTCACTTCCGGCGAAGTTCACCTCGTCGCGGAGCGCGTCAAAGAGCAAACTGCCAAGTGGGACGCCGTAAAGCTTGTGGCTTCCATCGCCTTTCACATCGTTCTGGTTTTTGCACTGATTCAGTTTTTTGCTCGCCGCCCGCCCACCAAGCAAGATGAAGAAATCGCGCGACTATTCACACCGCTGGTCGCTCCAGGTTCATTCGATCTCGAGCAGCCCAAGTCCGTTGCGCCGCCCGGGCCGCACATTAAAGTGGACCCGCGCGCGGTGGCCAAAGTCGCGCCGCCTGAACCCAAGGCGGAAACTCCCAAAGTTCCGGAAGTGCCCCGCGAACTTCCAGCCGCGCCGGTGCCCAAATCGAACGCACAACAACCGGCGTTGGATAACGGTCCTACGCCGAAGTCTGACACGCCCAAGCCTAAGCAGTTGCAACTGGAAGTCCCGGATGTTCCCACGCCGAATTCCCATCTTCAGCTTCCGTCGTCGGCCACTTCCGGTACCTCGCTCAATGATCTGCTCCACGGTGGCCAGAGGCCTTCCGGTCCGCGAGCCATCGGCGGCGGCGGCCCGATTCATCCGGGTGGCGGCGGCCGCGGCGGCGCCGCTTACGGCGGCCTCGAAATGCTCACGCCCGATGAAGGCGTGGACTTCAGCGGCTATCTGCAGCGCGTGTATCTCACGGTGCGGCGCAATTGGTTCGCGGTCCTGCCTTCGTCCGTGGAGCTCGGCGAACAGGGTATCGTCTCTTTGACCTTTCGCATCTATCGCGACGGCAGCGTGCACAGCGAAGATCCGCAAATTCTGCGCAACTCCGGCAAGGAGCCGCTGGATCGCGCCGCGTACTCTTCGGTGCGCGCGTCGAATCCATTCGACCAGCTGCCGCCGCAATTCAGCGGCCCGTTCATCGAGCTGCGTTTTACCTACTTTTACAACATCGATCCCAACAGCATTCGCTAAAGGCATCACGTAGACTTCTTGCTTCGTCGAGACACCAGCCAAGCCGGTGCTGATAGACTGTGGCCGTGAAACTGGTCCGCCAACAAATCATCGGCAGCTTGCTCCTGGCGCTCGTCGTGCTGATTATTTTTCTAATTCGCGCCCGCCACCTGCTCTTCCCATGACCGCGCCCGAATCCTCGCCGCCGGAAAGTCCTCCTTTGCTGGCCATCCTTGGCCCCACGGCTTCCGGCAAATCCGCGCTCGCCATCCATCTGGCGCAGCAATTCAACGGCGAAGTCATCGCCTGCGATTCCACGCAGCTCTATCGCGGCTTCGACATTGGCACCGGCAAACCCACGGTAGCCGAGCGCCGGGGAATCCCGCATCATCTTCTCGATGTATTGAACCCCGAAGAAGAAGCCACGGCCGGCGGCTACCGCGAAATGGCCATCGCCGTTTTGGAAGATATTCGCGCGCGCAAGAGACTTCCGATTCTCACGGTGGGCACTGGTCTCTATATGCGCGCGCTATTCGAAGGCCTGGCCGACCTTCCGCAACGTTCCGAAGAGCTGCGTACTCGCTTGCGCGCCAGCGTCGCGAAGCATGGTGAAGCGCATCTGCACCGATTGCTCAAGCGCCTCGATCCGCGATCCGCCAATCGCATCGCCCCGGCCGACACGCAAAAACTGCTGCGCGCGGTGGAAGTTTGCGTGTTAGCTCGCCGTCCGTTGACCGAGGTGCACAATCAAGGCCGCAATCCGCTGCAAGGCTGGCGCATCATAAAAATTGGCCTGCAACCCGAGCGCGAACAGTTGTATGAACGCATCCACGCCAGAATCGACCACATGCTGGCCCAAGGTTGGCAGGGGGAAGTCACTCACTTAATGGCGGAGACTTTCGCGGAGAATCACAAAGAGGGAACAGCGCGCGAGCTTGCGAAGCCCTTCGATTTTCTCGGCTATCGCGAACTCGCCGCCGTGAGTCGCAACGATTTGTCGCTCGCAGAAGCCCGCACCGCCATCCAACAATCCACTCGCCGTTACGCCAAGCGTCAGCAGACATGGTTCCGCCGCGAACAAAACGTAACCTGGTTCGCAGGCTTCGGCGACCAGCCGCAACTCCAAACCGAAATCGTACAGTGGCTTAAGCTTTGTAGCGGCGGGTCTTCAGACCCGTGCCTCTGAATTCGCAGCCGCTTCGCCAGCAGCGTATAATTGCCTCGACGGTCGCCTGTTGCTTGTCGCTCAGGAAACTGTCCAAGGTAATCGTTCGTGACCAAATCGCCACAACAAGTCTCAAACGCCGAGCGCGCCCTGCTCGTCGGTATCGGCTGGAAGCGCGCGCCGCGTTTTCCCGGCATGCCCGCCGGCGAGCAAGGGCGCGAATCGCTGCTCGAGCTAGTGGAATTAGCCACCAGCGCCGGCGCCGCTATCGTCTCCACCGTTTTTCAGGTGCGCGACTCCGCCGATCCCGCCACGCTGGTCGGCCGCGGCAAGCTGGACGAAATCCGCGCGGAAGCCAACGCGCATCAGGCGCAACTCATTGTTTTCGACAGCAATCTTTCTCCCGTGCAGCAGCGCAACATTGAAGAGCTCACCGAGCGCCGCGTGATCGACCGCACGCAACTGATTCTGGATATTTTCGCCCGCCACGCGCGCAGCCGCGAAGGCCAGCTGCAGGTGGAATTGGCGCAGCTCAATTACATGTTGCCGCGCCTCACTGGCAAAGGCACCGCGATGTCTCGCCTCGGCGGCAAAAGCGGAGGCGGCGGTTCAGGCGGCGCGGGAGGCGGAGCAGGCCGCATCGGCGTTCGTGGCCCTGGAGAAAAAAAGCTCGAGACCGACCGCCGCCGCATCCGCGACCGCGTCAGCAAAATCAAAGCGGCCATCGAAGAAGTGCGTAAACAGCGCGCGCTCCGGCGCGAGGCCCGCAACGCCGTCCCGCTGGGCACCATCGCGCTGGTCGGCTACACCAACGCCGGTAAATCCACGCTCTTCAACGCGCTCAGCCGCGCCGAAGTGCTGGTTTCCTCGCGCATGTTTGCTACGTTGGACCCTACGATTCGCGCCGTTCGCTTGCCGTCGCATCGCCGCGTGCTGGTTTCAGACACCGTGGGATTCATCCGCGATCTTCCCAAGGGCTTGCTCACGGCCTTTCGCGCCACGCTCGAAGAAGTGCAGGAAGCCGCGCTCATCCTGCACGTAAGCGACGTCTCCAATCCGCATCACGCGGAACTTGATGAAGAGGTCCGCAAAATTCTCGACGAGCTGGGCGTTTCCGAGACGCCGGTCCTGCGCGTACTGAATAAGGTCGATCGCCTCACGCCGGAAGAGCGCAAAGCTCTCTCGCGAGAAATGACCACAGACAACGCGGAGTATGGCGACGACGATTGCGTCCAGCGCGTTGGCTTGCAAGACGATGTTTCAGAAGGCGATGGCTCGCGAAGTGGCGTCCAGACCGCCGGCAAGGACTGCTTCCCCGTTCTGGTTTCCGGACTCACCGGTGAGGGCATCGACGAACTACTCCGTCGCGTCGACCAGGCCATGCCCACGGATCCCGCCGTAGCCGTCTCGCTGCGCATGCCGCTAGCTGAAGGTCGCAAGCTGGCGCTGATCCATGCCCTCGGC
>Ga0209139_10000619_pt1 | contig 12455 bp, 5 predicted proteins | sample BogFormECP14_OM3_FD_188246 | JGI IMG/M metagenome (GOLD analysis project Ga0209139, IMG submission 188246) | Bog forest soil microbial communities from Calvert Island, British Columbia, Canada - ECP14_OM3 (SPAdes) (version 2) | ecosystem: Environmental > Aquatic > Freshwater > Wetlands > Bog ...
TGGCGAAGCCACCGAGCCGCAATCCAAATGATCACGCCCAATCACAATCGGTGCCTTCAACTCTCCGCGCGCCACCAGATCATTCAGCGCCAACCCAAATTTGTCCCGCTCGCCATAACCCAGCCAGCAAATCCGCGAAGGCAATCCCTGAAATTTAACGCGCTTTTGCGCCAATTTAATCCAGCGCGCCAAATGCGCATTCTCCGGAAACAGTTCCAGCACCAGCCGATCCGTCCGCGCAATATCCGAAGCCTCGCCAGAAAGCGCCGCCCAGCGAAATGGCCCTTTCCCCTCGCAAAACAGCGGCCGAATATACGCCGGCACAAATCCCGGAAAGTCGTACGCATTCTTCACGCCATGCTCAAACGCAAACGTCCGAATATTATTTCCGTAATCAAACGTCACCGATCCCAGCTTCTGCAAATCCAGCATTCCTTGAACGTGCGCGGCCATCGCCGCCATGGAATGCTTTTTATATTCTTCGGGATTGGTCCGCCGCAATTCGATCGCCGCCTCCAGCGTCATCCCATTCGGCACATACCCGCCAATCGGATCGTGCGCGCTGGTCTGATCGGTCAACACATCCGGCACCACGCCGCGCTTAGCCAGCTCTGGAATTAGATCCGCGCAATTTCCCACCAACCCCACCGAAGCCGCTTCCTTCTTGCGCACCGCGTTCTTCAAGATTCGGAGCGCTTCATCCAAATCGTTGACCATCACGTCGCAATATCCGGTCTTCACGCGCCGCTTGATGCGCTCGGCATCCACATCAATTCCCAGAAACGCCGCGCCATTCATGGTCGCGGCCAGCGGCTGCGCTCCGCCCATCCCGCCCATGCCGCCGGTAACTACCAGCTTGCCGGCCAAATCCCCGGCAAAATGCTTCTTCGCGCACGCCGCAAACGTTTCAAACGTCCCCTGCAAGATTCCCTGCGTGCCGATGTAAATCCAGCTTCCGGCGGTCATCTGGCCGTACATCATCAAGCCCGCGCGATCCAGTTCGCGAAATTTGTCCCAATTGTTTGCATACCCAACGAGATTGGAATTGCACAGCAATACGCGCGGAGCATATTCGTGCGTGCGAAAAATTCCCACCGGCTTTCCGGATTGAATCAATAAAGTTTCGTCGTTGGCGAGTTCCCGCAACGACCGCACAATCGCGTGAAAGCTTTCCCAATTCCGCGCCGCTTTGCCCGTCCCGCCATAGACCACCAGCTCCTCGGGCTTTTCCGCCACCTCGGGATCCAGATTGTTCATCAGCATGCGCAGCGCCGCTTCCTGCTGCCAGCCTTTGCAAGAAATCTGCGTGCCACGCGCCGCGCGAAACGGCCCCTTTGAGAGGGATGATTGCGACGCCCCCGCCTGCATTTCCGAAAGAGTAGTGCTCATAAAGTTTCGCTCCGCCAGCCAACGCCGCATCCCAGCGATCTCCGCGGCGCCCGCAAACGCCATAGTAGCGTAGCCCTCCGCCCTTTGCACAACCGCCACGCTGACGGAGGCCGTTTTTGGAGTGCGGCGGCTTGACGCCGCTTTTGCCCGGCCAAACGCGCGCCCACCAGTATCCTCCGCGCGAGAACCTGCCCTTTCGTACAGTCCGTTTACCAACCCATGTCACACAGCTGTAAAATCTTGTATCTCCCTTACAACTTTCTGCCCCATCTTTAGACTCCAACTGTGGGGCGGTTCTAACTAATCTGGTAGTACGTCTCTGGTGGTACGTCGATTCCGTGGTCGAAACCCAGCATTCGACACGGGCAAAGGAAAGTTATGCCAAGGTCGCAAAAGAGTGGGCAATGGAACTGGCTGCTGATTGCCGGTGTGCTGGGCGCCACGGGCCTGATGAGCGCCGTGCTCTGGGCGCAAGGGCCGCAAGCGCGCATCACCGCGGAAATTGATAACTCGCAACGCGCTACCATCGCGGGAAGTCATCCGCCCAGGGCCAGCGCGGAATACGATACCGGCCGGGTACCCGCTGACACAAAGCTGGAAAGCGTCAGCATGGTTTTCAATCGCTCGGCCGCGCAGGAAGCCGATCTGCAAGCGCTCATCGCCGCGCAGCAGGATCCCCGTTCTCCGCAATATCACAAGTGGCTGACGCCGGATGACTTCGCCGCGCGTTTTGGCATGACCGACGCGGACATTTCCAAAGTGGCGTTCTGGCTGCAACAACAGGGCTTCACCATCGACGGCAGCTCGCGCAGCAGGACGCGCCTGAGTTTTTCCGGCACCGTGCAACAAGTGGAAGCGGCGTTCAGCACGGAAATGCACTACTACACGGTGGAGGGCGAGAAGCATTTTGCCCCTGCCACAGATGTTTCCGTTCCGGCCGCGCTCGCTCCGGTGGTGCGCACCATCGATAATCTCTCCAGCTTCCGTCCCAAACCTCACGTAAAATTCCGCTCTACTCAAGCGCCCTCGCCGAACTTTACCTCCAGCCAAACGGGGAGCCATTTTCTTACGCCGGGAGACATCGCCACCATTTACGACGTGAAACCCGCGTATCAGGCGGGACTCACCGGCTCCGGACAATCCATCGCCATTGTTGGGCAATCTTCCATCGCGCTTTCGGACATCGAGAATTTTGAAAGCGCCGCCGGTCTGGCTAAAAAAGATCCTACGGAAATTCTTGTGCCCGGCACCGGCACGGGTGTCGTTTCCCAGGGCGACGAAATGGAATCGGATATCGATCTCGAATATTCCGGCGGCACCGCTCCTGGCGCCACGATTATTTTCGTGTACGTCGGCAGCGACAGCAACGCCAACGTTTTTAACGCGCTGGTCTACGCCATCGATAATCGCACCGCGCCGATCATCAGCATCAGTTACGGCGCTTGCGAATCGGATGAAGGCCAGACCGCGTACAACAGCCTGAACGCGACGCTGGCGCAAGCGGCCACGCAAGGACAGACCATTTTGACCGCCGACGGCGACAACGGCTCGACCGATTGCTCCGGTAACAACAATCAATCCACCGCGGCGCAAGAAGCATTGGCCGTGGATTTTCCTTCGAGCAGCCAATACGTGACGGCGATGGGCGGCTCGGAATTTCTGGCTGCGGACGTGGCTATCGGAAACACGGCCTTCTGGCAGGCCGCGCCGAATTCCACCACCGACGCCATCAGCTCCGCGCTTTCCTACATTCCAGAGATGGCCTGGAATGATGATGCTGCGCCGGCGGGCGGCGTGGCGGGCAGCCTCTCGTCTGGCGGCGGGGGAGTGAGCATGTTCACGGCGCGGCCGAGTTGGCAAACCGGCGTTCCGGGCATTCCTTCCGGCAGCTTCCGCCTGTTGCCGGATATCTCGTTGACCGCGTCTCCGAACAATGCCGGATTCCTGTATTGCTCGAGCGATCCATCGACCATGATCACGGGAAGCTGCGCGCACGGCTTTCGCGATACCAACAATTCGCTGCTGACGGTCGCCGGCGGCACCAGCTTTGACGCGCCCACGTTTGCGGGCATGGTGGCGCTGCTGAATCAAAAGCTTGGTTCCAGCGGCCAAGGGGTGATCAATCCCACGTTGTATAAATTGGCCTCCAATTCCGCGACGTACGCTTCGGCGTTTCACGACATCACCAGCGGGAGCAACGAATGCCTCGCCGGAACTACATTGTGCTCGGCGGCGGGCGCGTCCGAATATCCCGCGGGCACCGGGTACGACGAAGCGACGGGTTTGGGCTCCGTCGACTTCAACAATTTGCTTGCGGCGTTCGGCAGCGGTTCCGGCAGCGGTTCCAACTCGTTCACGCTGACGGCCACCAGCGTCACGATTGCCGATGGCAATTCCGGCACTTCGACGATTACCGTCACGCCGCAAAACGGCTTCACTGGGACGCTCGGCTTTTCCGTGACGCCTGCGATTGCAAACGCGTGCTTTCTGACACCGACCATAACGGTTTCGGGAAGCAGCGCGGTGACGGGCACGCTGACGATCGATACCAGCAGCGCGGCTTGTGCAACCGCTGAGCTGATTCCTGCGCCCGGTAGAAAGTTTGAAGCGCGCGCGGCGGGCTTCTTTGGCACGCCGAACGGTTCCTTGGGCAATGGCCAGATTGTGGCGAGTTTCGCGTTTGGCAGCTTGCTCATCGTCGGACTCCTGTGCTTCCGATCGCGCAGGGTAGCGACCTGCAGCGCCGTGTTTCTCCTTGCAGCCGCTGGCTTGGTTCTGGCCGGTTGCGGAGGTGGGGGCGGATCGTCCACCGCAGGTTCTACGCCAAGCGGCGTGGCGGCCAAGGGGACGTACAGCTTGACCATCGTCGGCACGGACACGGCTTCGTCGTCGGTCACAGCGAAGACAACCGCGACCCTGATCATCGATTAGGGAACGTTCCATTACGGAACCATCGTTCAGCGAATGGGCGACCTGAGAGCCACTCTCTAGGGAAGCGTGCGCTCGCGCGATTCGCCCTTGCGAAAATTTCTGATGAAAAAAGTCGGCTACCCCACCCCCTACCCTTTCGTGAAACAGTGTCATTCTAAAGGGGTTGGAGGTGTGGACTATGAAACAGTGTGATTCTATTGGAGTTGCACGGAAAGTTGTGAGTAAGGTGTTGATTCTAAAGGGTCGTGTTTTTGGTTGGCGATGAGATCCGCGCCGGGATCGGTTTGCCGCGGCGGGAGCGTGGCGAACGATTTCGTAGCACAGGCACTCTTGCCCGTGTGCTTCTCGTTGCGAACACCGCACAGGCAAGAGTGCCTGTGCTACGCAGAGCGGCAGCGTAAACATTGCCCATGGTAGCGCGATATGGATACTTTGTCAATAGGTAACTTTTGGTGTAACGTTCGAACGATGTGGTGCCCGTGGAATTGGCCTTAGATGCCGGCGTACCAGGCGTAGCCGGCCTCCGGGGAGGCGGAGCCCAGACCTTTGCCGAAGCCTTTCAGGCTGTCGGTGACGGTGAGTTGGGTGATGAATTTTACGCTTTTGTAGCCGAGCTGGCGCGGCAGGCGCAGGCGCAGCGGGCCGCCGTTGCCGACGGGAAGTTCGCCGCCATTCATGCCGTAGGCGAGAAAGGTCTGCGGGTGGAGGGCATCGGCCATGTCAATGCTTTCCCACCAGTCCGGCTCGATGGAGTAATACACAACGTAGCGGGCCTGGGGATGGACTCCGACGACGCCCAGAACATGGGATAAGGGCACGCCGATCCACTCGGCGATGTAGGACCAGCCCTCTTCACAGGCCAGTTGCGTGATCTGGCTGCGCGACGGGTAGCTCTGAAGCTGGGCGAGGGAAAATGACGCGGGACGCTCGACCATGCCGTTGACGGAGAGGCGCCAGTCGGCGAATCCTCCGGCTTGCAGGCGCTTGAACGCGGCGTTCGGAGGCGCCATTTCGTTGGCGAGGGGAGGCTTGGAGATTTGGCTGCGAGAGAATTCGCGGGCCAGGGAGTGCCTGGTGAGCAGGCGCTGCGAAGCGTAGGTGAGGGTTTCGCCGAGGCCGTAGAGTCCGCGGTGATCGGGCGGGACGAGTCCATACTTTTGCGCGAGGCGGGCGGCCACGCCTAGACCCGCTACGCCGGCGGCGGCCGCGAGTCCGCTGGTAATCAGTCTGCGGCGTGAAAGTGGGTTCATGGGTGCTCCAGGTCTGCGGGTGCGGCGGCGCGGCCGGTGATCATGGCGCGCATGCGGCTGGCGAATCCGGCGAGAAAAATCATCACGATATGGACTAGCAGAAACAGGACTAACGCTATCGTGACGAAAAAGTGGATGGTGCGCGCGGATTGCTGGCCGCCCAACAAAGTAACGGTCGCCGGAACCGCGGAGACGAAAGCGGGAGACATGGCCAGGCCGGTCCAGATGATTAAGGGGAAGAGAACGAAAATTACGAAGAGGTAGGCGAGCCGCTGGAGCACGTTGTAGGACCACGCTTCGGCCGCGCTTGGCCGCTTGAAGCGCAAATGGTCTGCGATCGCCGCGGCGAAGACGCGCCAGGAAAGATGGGCTTTGCGCGGGAGCAAATTTTTTCGCAAGTGCCCGGAGAAAAAGGCGGAGAGGATGTATAGCAAGCCGGTCAACACCACGAGCCAGGCGGCTTGAAAGTGGAGATAGCGGCTCCAACCGTTTTGATCCGGCAGGACGTATCCGTAGCCCGTTGGCACCAGGTTTCGCGAGGCAGGGATCGGCAGCTTGAAGAGCGGCGTGGTCAAGACATTGCCGGTTTCGCCCCAATAGAAGCGCGGATGAGAGATCAAAATTTCAACTCCGCTGACGAGCAGGGCAAAAAAACACAGGGTGGAGATCCAGTGAGTTACGCGGACGAGGGCGGAGTGTCGCGAGGTGGCGGCGGTGGCTGGGAGGGACGCGGCAGAGCTGGGGGGGCTAACTCCCAAGGGCTCTGGCATTGATTCCAAGCTGGCCATTTTTAGTCCCCTGCTGAGGCTCGGACCTGCGTTGCTAAGATAGGGGCCATACTAGCACGCTACGTGGGACTGAAACGCAGAGGTCTTGGATTGCGTGTTTGATCGGAAGCTTCATCGGTCCAGAGATCCCGACGTTGGAAGCGGCGCTTCAAATCGAAGCAAAGAAAAATCGCTCTCGGAGTCGGTATAGGCGGTCTTAGCCGGCGCCAGCTGCCATGTTAGATTCTGGTTCTAGCGTTCGCGGGGTTGAGGGCCGCTTGTGTAGTAGCCTCTGCGCGTGGTTGCGGTCAGCCCGGACGTTGTGGTTATTCTCACGGCGTGGAAATCTGAGTCTTTCCGAGCACCTGTGGGAGCATAAACGATTGTGTAGGCATAACGGGCCTGTTCGGCGATGGTCGAGTACAGATTCTCCATGGTCCCGCTCGTCCTTGCGTAGACAATATCGCCACCCGTCGCCGTGGAGTAATCGGCCAACATGGAAAACCGGCGCTTTGGCCCATCCCCGCCGATCGCCAGGCTATAGACCGATATATTGTCCCTGAGCAGCGACTCCGCGACCGCATCGTGCGTGTGATGATTTAGCTTCGGTTCGTTCCGACCGTCGGACAGGATTAGAATGATTCTGCGACGGTCACTGCCTCGGCCCTGCAACAGTTCTGCTGCAGAAAATAACGCGTCATCCATGGCCTTGCTCGTGCGAGCGCCAGCGTACACGGGCGCGGAGTCGGGCGGGGGGCCGGTGGTCGACTTAGGTTCACTAATCACGGGCTGCGGAACGTATGGCGGAGGCGGAGCGACCACCGCTTGGGTGGCCCTTAATTCATCAAGGAGATTATCGGAGACGCTGGTGAATTTCTCTCCCGGATAAAAGAGCATGTCGTAGTGGCAGACCATCGCCTCATCGGCTACGCTTAAGGCACCCGCTATGGCTCCCAGGCTCTTTGCCATCGGAGTGCCGTCTTTCCACTTTGTGTCGCTGTCCACCAAAATGATTAACGAAATCGGAAGCCCCTCATCGGTAAAGGCGGCGATCGTTTGCTCCACTTCGTCGTCAAACACATGAAAGTCTGCTTGTTTTAGACCAGAGACCAAATTGCCGTTTCCGTCGCGAACGGTGACCGATAGCAGGACTAAGTCCGACCGGACGCGGATTTTCTCGCGGATTTCGGGCGACTGTTGTTGCGTGCCCTCGCTCTTGCTTTCCGTGTTCTGCAAGGACGCATCCGGTCGCGACGAGAAACAAAGGGAAACCAGCAGGACACGGAGGCAGATTCTGTTGGGGATCATCTGTTCTCCAACGTTAGTTTTGAATGAGAAGCGGCAGAGGATGGAAAGGTGGTCTGGCGAAACACCTCTCATACTGGGCGCAGGTTCTGATCGCATGGACGTGACAGATCGATACAGCACTTAACTGATCGCCGACTCGCAGGATCGTAGAGTTCTCAAAAGCGGTTCGGCGCAAGAATTCCAGCGCAGACCGGAAGTAGCGCCACGAGGCCGGGGCTGGCGGTGGTGTCTCCGGACGGCGCGGGGACTTAGCGGAAGCGGCGGATGACCAGGCGGTGGCGGTCGAAACGGTAGAGGCAGAAGGCGTACATGACAGCTTTGCCGCGCACGGAGTAGATGAGCTGGCGGATGCGGAGCAGAGGATCGCGGCGCGGGACGGCGAGCAGGCTGGCGGTGCGCGGGTCGGCGGCGGTGGCGTCAATTTCTTCGTCGGCGTAGCCGATTTCGACGCCGTAATCGCGCTCGAGAATTTTGAAGAGAGATTCGGTGGCCAGAGGAGCGGAGAGCAAATCCGGAAAATCGCTGGACGAGAGGAAGCACGTTTCGAGCGCGAACGGCTCTTCGGAAGCGTGGCGCAGGCGTTCGAGCTTGATGACGCCGCTGTGCGGGGGAAGAGCGAGGCGTGCGGTGACGTCCTGTTCGTCGTAGACGATTTTGGCGAAGAGGACTTTGGAGCGCGCGTCCAGGCTGCGGCTGGCCATCTGCTCGGTGTAGCTCATTAGCTTGTTGAATTGGATTTTGGGTGGCGCGACGAAGGTGCCAATGCCGCGGCGGCGCTCGACGACGCCCTGGCGTTCAAGCGAGGTGAGGGCGTGGCGGGCGGTCATCAGGCTGACCTGATGCGTCTTGGCGAGATCGCGCTCGGAGGCGACGAGGTCGCCGGCGCGCAGGTGGCCAGACTCGATACGCTTGCGGATGGCGCCCTGAATCCGCTGGTAAGCCGGAACGCCGTTGCGATTCTTGCGCGGCATGCACTCTCCCCGAAATAGCCAACAGCTTAGCCGAGACGCGGGCCAGCCGGATAGCGAAAAAGCCAATACTAAATCGAATTAAACGCTTTGCCGGAGCGGCACGGAAAATGCCGGAGCGGCGAGCCGACACGAACAGTAAAACCGGGGCGCGCGAGTCTACCAAGCGACCTATGCATCACCGCGGTACCGGGTACTCCTAGGTGCTATAGAGCGTGCGCTGAGTCACTCTATAGCACGCCAGCGAAATCCTTGAAAGCATAATAATAATTCAATACAACATAATTTTGCTATTGACAAGGGAACTTTCACTGCTATATAGCTACCAATCATTCGGACCTATAGCGGTAGCAGTTCCGTCGGGGAGATGTTGCGGGACAGCTTTTTTGCGGGACAGGGGTAGCGGGCCGAGCTCGCGCCATGGAAGGGGAGGTTTGGTCATGAAGAATCTGCGGTTGGTGGGGTTGGTGGTGGTGGTGGCGATGCTGGCGGCGCTGGCGTGGGGCGTCAACGTGGCCAGGGGCCAGGGGGTAACGGCGGAAATCAACGGAGCGGTGACGGATCCGAGCGGGGCGCCCGTGGCGGGGGCGACGGTCACGGCGAAAGAAGTGTCGACGGGGGGCACGTATCCGACGCAAAGCAATGCCGACGGCGCGTACTACCTATCGCAGTTGCCGATTGGAAAGTACGAATTGAAGGTCGAGGCCAAAGGGTTCGAGACGGCGGTGCGGCCGGTGTTTGAGCTGGTGCTGAACCAGGTCGCCAAAGTAAACGTGCAGATGACGGTGGGAGCGATGTCGCAGACGGTGGAAGTGCAGGGCGAGACACCGCTGCTGCAGACGGAAACTACGGACATCAGCGAACACCTAAACAGCGTGGTGACGCAAGACATTCCGTTGATCACCCGGAATTACGGGCAACTTACGCTGCTGACGCCGGGCGCGGTGAGCACGAATCCGGGGTCGTTTACCTCGGGGCAAAATACGTTTCAGGTGGGACGGCCGTACATCAATGGCAATCGCGAACAGACCAGCAACTATATATTGGATGGCATCGACAACAATCAGAACGACAACAACGAAGTGGCGTATTCACCGAGCCCGGACGCGATTCAGGAACTGAATGTGATCACCCAGAATCCCTCGGCGGAGTTTGGCAATTTCCTGGGCGGGATCATCAACACGACAATTAAGTCCGGCACGAATGATTACCACGGGAGCGCGTTTGAATTTCTGCGGAACGACGCGTTGAATGCCAACAACTGGTTCAACGATGCGGAGAACAGTCCGAAGGCGGCACTACGATTTAACCAGTTCGGCGCGACGGTTGGCGGACCGATTATCAAGAACAAGCTATTTTTCTTTGTCGACTATGAGGGACAGCGGACCACCAATACCTCGCAACAGAACACACAGGTATTGAGCGCGGCGGAGCGTGGGGGGAATTTCGGGGAACTGTGTCCAGCGGGATTTAACGCCGCGGGGTTCTGTACGGCCGCGACGGTGGCTCCGGGGTCAGCGGCGAACACGCAATTATACGCGCCAGGGGCAGGTGTCGATCCAACGGCTCGGGTGGCCATTCCATTCAACAATTTGACGGCGGCGGGGCTAACGTTGAGCGCCGCGGCGCTGAACATCGTGAACTCTTCGCTGTATCCGGCAGCCAACGAACCGGGCAACGTGCTGCGGTATACGCAGAGCACCTCGAATAACAGCGATCAGGGGGATGTGAAGATCGACTGGACACCGACGGACAAGGACCGCGTCTTCGGACGGTATTCGCAGCAAGCAGTGCAAAATCCGACCACGGAAACGTACGTCCTGGCGAATAACGGAATTACCAGCTTCACCTATCCGCTACGAAATGGAGTGGTGGATTGGACGCGAACGCTGAGCCCGTCGCTGCTCAACGATTTACGGCTGGGGCTAACGTATTTTCCGGTGAGCCAGGGGTTTTCGAATCCGACGGGAGAAAATCTTCCGGGCACTTTCGGAATTCCGGGATCGCCGAGCACATTTCTTCCGTCGATCCAAGGGACATTCGGAGCAGTTTCCACGATTGCCAACAATCTCGGGGCGGCTAACGTATTTGCCGACACGGTGATTCAGGCCGGCGACTCCGTGGTAAAGACCATCGGAAATCACGAGATTCACGCAGGCTTCCAGTTCAATCGCTACCGGGATAATTTCTTATATCCCGGCAACGAAGGATTAGCGGGATTTTTCAACTTCAGCGGGCAATATACGTCGAACCCGTCGGTACTGCTAACGAACCCTCCCACGGGTAACCGGACGCTAGCGAACACGGGTTCGGGGCTCGCCGACTTTCTGCTGGGCCTGCCGAACAACTTAGGTATAGGCGCGGATGCTGGCAACCGGCACGTGGAGAATAGCCTGTACGCCGCGTATGGACAGGATACCTGGAAGGTGCGGCCAAATCTGACCTTGGACCTGGGGCTGCGTTGGGAACTGAATACGCCGCGTGCGCCGAATGAGGGGAACGCGGTGAACTACTCGCAATACGGCGGGACGCTGATCACCGATCAGTTGGGTTATGGAAAGGCTCTCTATCGACAATATAACGGCATAACCAACTTCCAGCCGCGTATCGGGTTAGCGTGGCAACCCAGCTTCTTGCGAAACACGGTGATTCACGCGGCATACGGGGTCTCCAATTTTACGGAGAGCAATGGCGTGAACAACCTGCTTACGCAGAATCCGCCGTTTGAAACCTCCAACAACGTGACCTACCCGACCGTCGGAGTCGCGGCGGCGCTGCCGACCAATACGCTGGATCAGGGGTTCATCGTACCAACGGGGTGCACGCTGGCTTTGGCGCAAGCACAAAGTCCGCTGTGCTTTGCCGGCGTGAACATTCACGCCTTCCAGACCAACCTCCGACCCGAAGTGCATTATCAATGGAACCTGGGCATCCAGCATCAGTTCGGCAGCGCCACGACGCTGCAAGTGTCGTACGTTGGTCAAGAGAACCAACATCTGACGAACATTATCAACCTGAAGCAGACAATATTGAATCCTGACGGCACGATTAGTCCCAGCCCATACCTGAACCCGACGTTGCTGGGGTTGGTCGGTCAGGCGAGATATACGGAGTCCAATGGCGTAAGTAACTACAACGCGCTGCAGGTGGTGTTGCAGGAGCGTTTCAAGTACGGCCTGCAGGCGCAGCTGAACTACACCTTCTCCAAATGCTTGAGCGACACGCCAGGCTTTTACGGGCAATTTGGCGACAACGTGGCTACCGAAGCGCAGACCATTGGCGGCTGGGCGTTTCCGCAGAATCCGTACAACCAGATCGGCGACTATGGACGATGCCCGCAGGACGTCACCTCGCTGTTCAACGGCTACGTGGTTTACGAGTTGCCGTTTGGCCGAGGCCGGCAGTTCGCCGGCAACATAAATCGGTTGGCGGATCTGGCGATTGGCGGATGGCGGTTGAGCACAAGCTTCGTGGTGCACACCGGGTTTGCGCAGACGATTTTTGCCAGCAGCGATACGTCGGGAACGGGAGGATTTTCCACGAGGGCCAATTGCGTGCCGGGAGTTCCCTCGACCATTCCGATGCAATTTGATCCTGCCACGCAGCAGGTGACCTTCCTGAACCCCGCTTCGGTGACCAACCCTGCGCCGGGTACATTTGGCAATTGTCCGGTTGGCGCGTTCGTTGGCCCAGGCTATAACGCCGCGGACCTGAGCGTGGCCAAGGACTTTTCGATTACCGAGAGGCAGAAACTCGAATTCCGAATGGATACGGTGAATATCTTCAACCACCCGATCTTCGATTTCGGACAAGAGTACAACGGGCAGCACACCGCGGGTGCG
>Ga0209139_10000621_pt1 | contig 12428 bp, 13 predicted proteins | sample BogFormECP14_OM3_FD_188246 | JGI IMG/M metagenome (GOLD analysis project Ga0209139, IMG submission 188246) | Bog forest soil microbial communities from Calvert Island, British Columbia, Canada - ECP14_OM3 (SPAdes) (version 2) | ecosystem: Environmental > Aquatic > Freshwater > Wetlands > Bog ...
ACGGATTCTCGCCGCGATCGACGATCCGAACGTCACCGAAATCATCGTCAACGAAGACGGTCGCGTCTGGTTCGAATCGTACGCAAAGGGAATGCACGAAGCCGGCCTGGTGCTCGCGGCTTCGCAGGTCGAAAGCCTGATCGGCACCGTCGCCTCGTCACTTGGCAGCGTGGTGAACTCAGTCAATCCGATTGTTGAAGGTGAACTCCTGATCGGAGGAATCCGCTTCGAGGGACTCCTTCCGCCGGTTGCCCGAAAGCCGTGTTGCGTCATGCGCAAGCCGGCCCAGGTGCTCTACACGCTCGACGATTACGTACGCGACGAGATCCTGAGCGACGCGCACGCCGACATCTTGCGTGAGGCCGTCGATTCGCGACGAAGCGTCGTAATCGCGGGCGGGACCGGTTCGGGCAAGACCACGCTGGCGGGCGCGCTCATCAACGAAATGGTCGAGCGTTCCGATCCGAACGAGCGCTACGTGATCATCGAGGACACCCTCGAAATCCAATGCCGCGCGAAGAACCTCGTCCAACTCCACACCGCCGAGGCCGCGGACTTGACGCGGCTGGTACGGACGACCATGCGGCTGCGCCCCGACCGAATAATCATCGGCGAGGTGCGAGGCGCCGAAGCACTCGCGCTGCTCAAAGCGTGGAACACCGGTCATCCGGGCGGAGTCACAACGATCCACGCCAACAGCGCGAAGGCCGCGCTGACGAGGCTGTCAAGTCTGGTCCAGGAAGCGGGCGTTCCGCCACAACCGGAACTCATTGCCGAGACGATCAACCTGCTCGCATTCATCGTCCGCACGCCTGCAGGACGGCGCGTGAAAGAGCTGGTTCGTGTCGACAGATACAGCACGACCGATGGGTTCATACTCACTTCCCCAAACAAGCAGTCGAACAAAGACTCAGGGCAATAACGTTTTGAAGTCTGCGAATTAAGAGGAGGTACGCGAAATGAAGCGGTTGGAAGGGAAAAAGGGTACCTGGCGAAAATGGGTATCATCGATTGTCTACGCCTACGGAATGATCACTTTTGTCTGGCCAGTCAGGGCCTTCGCGGCAATCGCCGCGGGCGGAGCGCTTCCATGGGACACCCCGCTCACAACGCTGCAGACCGACCTGCAGGGACCGGTCGCCCACGCGGTCACCACCGCAGCCGTCATCGGTACCGGCATCATGTGGTCGGTCAGCGAGCATGGAACCGGCGTGCGAAAAATGTCCTCCCTCGCGTTCGGTGGGGCTTGTGCGCTTGGGGCCACTCAAGTGATGACCACTCTGTTTCCGATGGGCGGCGCGCTCTTCTAGGCGGACGAGGAATAGGACGATGGCTGAAAGTGAGCGGCGGGTAAGCGCGATTCATCAATCGCTTACCCGCCCGATTCTGCTCGCTGGAGCGGAACGACCCTTGGCGATCTCCAACTGGATCACCGCCGCTGCTTTGACTTTCGGCGGCGGGCTCCACTGGTACACGATCGCGATGGCGGCGTTCCTGCTTACCGTTGGCCATTGGGCGTTGGTCCAGGCAGCGAAGTTCGATCCGCAGCTGAGCCAGGTCTACGTCCGCCACATCCGCTATCAGGACTACTATCCGGCGCGCGCACCAATCTCAGCATCGCCACCCCGAATCCGCGTATCTGTACCGACACCCAAGGAGATGCGCGCTTAGGAAGAGAGAGGAAGAAGTATGTTCCTCAAAGAGTTCAAGGATTTAAGACGAAAGCGCGGCAACCTGCTCGGTTTGCCTGACCAACTCAACTACGCGATCCCGATCGACGATTACACTATTGCGATGAAGGACGGCGCGTTCCTGTCGGCCTTCGAGTGTTCAGGGCTCGACCTCAATTCTGCGAGTGTCGAAGAGCTCGACGCGCACCGCGCTCAGGCCAATCGCGCGCTTGCGCGTCTGGACGACGGCTTCATGTACAACGTCGACCTCATCCGTCATCCGAGCGTTGATTACCCGAGCCGCACTTTTCCCGATCCGGTCAGCGCTACGCTCGATCGCGAGCGGGAGATTCAATACTCAACCGAGGGCCAGCACTTCGAGGCACGATGCACTCTCACGATCACGTATCGCCCGCCGGCCGACGCGCAAACGCGGATCGCCGGTGTTTTTCTGACGGGCACACCGTCGCGCCCCGACTGGCGACGGCAGCTCGAATGGTTCAAGCAGCGACTCCGCGATTTTGAAGATGCGATCAGTCCCGTCTGGAAACTTACTCCGCTGGACATGCCCGCATTGCTGTCGCATCTCGCGAGCTGCATCAACGGGCGGATGTGCGAAGTCGCCGCACCGACAACGCCAACTTATCTGGATGCGGTTCTCGGCAATCAGGATTTGCTCGCCGGGTTCAAACCGCGCGTCGGTGGCAGGCACATCCGCGTCATCGCGCTGGCCGGTTTCCCGCCATTTTCCTACGCCGAGATGGCCGCGTTCTTGAGCGAGTTACCGATATCTTACCGCTACTCAACGCGCGGGATTCCCGTAGGCCCGCGGACGGCGATCAGCCAGCTAACCGTGTATCGGCGCAATTGGTTCCAAAAGCGACTCGGACTTCGCGGCGTCATCAGCGAACATTTCGGCTCGGGCGCGGGAGCAGCTTTTCAGAACCAGCATGCGCTCAGGATGGCAGCCGACGCCGATGAGGCGATCACCGAGGCCGAGAGCGGCGCGGTTCGATATTGCTACGTCACGCCGAAGGTGATCGTCACCGAAGACCGGGCGGACGTCGCCGACGAAAACGCTCAACTGGTCTTCAAGGTCTGCCAGAACATGGGCTTCGATCCGCGCAACGAAACCATAAACGCCGTCGAGGCCTGGCTCGGCTCGCTCCCCGGACACGGCTGGTACGATGTGCGCCGTCCGCTCGTTAACACGCAGAACCTTGCGGACATTCTGCCGCTAACGAGCATCTGGGCGGGCCTCGCGAGCAACCCATGCCCCTACTACCCGAAGAACACGCCAGCGCTGTGTTACGGCGCGACCACGGGCAGCACGCCCTTCCGGCTAAACCTCCATGTTGGCGACACCGGTCACACGGGAATCTACGGTCCGACGGGGAGCGGCAAGAGCGTAGCGCTGGGCACGATCGCGGCGAACTTCCGTGCAATCCCTGATGGCCAAATCTTTTTCTTTGACAAGGGCTACTCCGCCTACGTTCTGACCAAGGCTCTCGGCGGACAGCATCTCGACCTCGGAGAGGATGAGGTTCCGCTCTGTCCGCTCGCGCGCATCGACGACGAGACCGACCGTATGAAGATGCAGGGACTGCTCGAAGACTGGCTTGAGCTTCAGGGCGTGCCACTCGTTCCGAATCAGCGCAAGGCACTGTGGCGGGCGCTGGAGCTGGTCGCGGAAGCACCGCCAGAGCAGCGCACTATCAGCAACCTCGTCACCCAGGTGCAGGACAATGTCGTGCGCGACGGGTTGAGCGCCTATTCGCTCGCGGGTCCGCTCGGGCGCTTCGTTGACGCCGATCATGACGTACTGCTCGAAGAGCGCTTCATCACCTTCGAGCTCGAAACGTTGATGGCGATGGGGCCGAAGGTCGTCGTGCCCGTCGTCACTTATCTCTTCCACCGAATCGATCAGCGCCTCGACGGCAGACCCACGCTCGTTATCCTCGATGAAGCGTGGATCATGCTGACCAACAGCGTTTTCGGCGCGAAGATCGAGGAGTGGCTTCGCACGCTGCGCAAGAAGAATGCGGCGGTGGTGCTCGCCACCCAGAGCCTGAGCGAGATTGCCAATTCGCCTCATCGCGACGTGATTCTCGAGTCCTGTCCGACGAAACTCTATCTGCCGAATCCCGAGGCGAAGAACAGCGGGACGCAGGAGATGTACCGACGATTCGGACTTTCGGATCGGCAGATCGACATCGTCGCCGACGCCACTCCCAAGCGGCACTACTATTACGTTTCGCCGCTCGGACGCCGATTGTTTCAGTTCTCACTAGGTCCGGCGGCGCTCGCCTTCATCGGCGCGGGATCGAAGGAGGACGTACTCGCAGCGCGACGGATGATCGAACAGCGCGGCGATCGCTGGACAGCCGACTGGCTTCACGCGCGCGGGTTGAACGATTGGGCGGAGTACCTCGACAAACTCAACGGTCGTGTCGAGACGCCGGCCGACGCGATCCTAAGTGTGAACGGCATTCCGCCGTTCCACACCAACGGAAAAGTTCATCATGGGGAGATACATCAATGAAGTCGAAAAGATACTCCCGCTTTTTGTTTGCCGTTTCGGCCGCAGTTGTTTGGCTGTTGGTTGCGTCTTCGGTTCCTGCCCGCGCACAGTTCGGCGGCTCGCAGATTGTCTTCGATCCGAATATGTTCGCGCGCCAGCTGCAGCAGCTTCAGCAGGAGACCGCTACCGTCACGAACCTTGCTCAACAACTGCAGTACGCGATCAAGAACACGACCGGCGGCGGCGCAGGTGTCTGGCAGTCGAACCAGAACTTGCTTACGAACCTCGGCGATCTCATCAATCAGCAGGAAGGCCTCTCGTATACCTTTCAGGGACTCACGCAGCAGTTCCAGCAGCTCTACCCGGGATTCAATGCAGCCTCGACCGCAGGCGTCCAGAGTCCACAAACGACGGTCAATACCACGTTGGACACGCTCAACGGTGCACTTGCTTCAGCGCAGGCGCAGGCTCAGAACTTCCAAGCCGAACAGGCCACCCTGCAAAGCCTTGAGCTGAAGAACCAGACGGCGATAGGTAATCTGCAGGCGGTTCAAGTCAGCAACGAAATCGCACTGGCGCAGGTGCAGCAAGTTCAAATGCTCCGACAGCTCGTGATGGCTCAGATGAATTCCCAGAACGTCGCGGCTGCGAATCAGGTCAATAGTCAGGTGCAAGGAAATCTTGCGGCGCAGGCGATACTATCCGCTCAAGCGCCGGCAGGTTATCCGGACTGGTTGCATGCTGGGTCGGGAACGGCGCCTCCCCAACCTTAACAATTGATGCGAGCAGTTAAGCCATGAACAAAGGCAGAAATCCCGTCGTCTTGATCTTGGCTACCATTGGAGTGTGCGCCGTCGTGTACGGCATCTGGCATCTCTACCAAGGGAAAGCTGCCGAAGATCAAGCGCACTCGATTCTCTCGGCGCCTGCGCCTTCTGGATATCCCGACCTGTTACACGCGACGCCGGGAGCGCCACCACCGCAGCCATAAAGGAGATTCACAATGAGTGGCTTCGACGCGATTGCCGGGCAGTATTACACCGCAGGCCTGAAATACAGCGCAGCCATCCAACCCTATGCGCTCAAGCTGTTCTTCGCGCTCCTTCTTATCGAGCTCCTCGTTACCTGGATTCAATTCGTCGCCGAAGGACAGCTCGATGCACAGCACTTCCTCGGCCGTCTCTTAAAGCAAGTTCTGAGCGGCGGTTTCGTCTACCTAATGATCGTCAATGCATTCACGTGGATGAATCTTGTACTGAAGAGTTTCTCCGCGATCGGAGCCTCTCTCACCGGACTCCCCGCCCTCAGTCCGCAAAGCGTCATCGTCATCGGTGCCAGCATGGCCGAGACAATATTCAACTCGCCCGCGACTTCGAGCACTCTCTCGAATTTGGAGCTCGCGATCGTACAGAGCGTGGCAGCGTTCTTTGTTCTCCTCTCCTTCGTAATTGCTGCGGCAATGCTGCTGCTGACGTTGATCGAGACCTATCTAGTCGTGGGCGGTGGAATCATTCTGCTCGGCTTTGGCGCAAACCGCTTTACGGCGCCCGCAGCAGAAGGCTACTTCGGCTACGTCATCAAGGTCGGCGTCCGACTTCTCTTCTTTTATTTGGTTCTGGCTCTCGGCGTGATGTTGGCGAACGACTGGAACGCCGCGTTGATCGCCGCCTGCAAGCCCACCCCAATGTTCCTGCCTTGGTTCGGGACTTACGGATCTTCTCCATCGTCACTCGTTACGATGGTCTGCGCCAATACCGTACCAGCCGCTGTAATGCTTGATGTCGTCGCGAAATCAATCGTCTTTGCGATCGTAACCATAGCCGTGCCCCACATCGCGGCCAGCATCGCGGGTGGAACCGCGGGCCTCGCGTTGAGCCACGCGTTTGAAGCCGCCTACATTGCCCAGACTGTGGTTCGACCGATCACTAGTGCGCTTCAGACCGGATTAAACAAGGTCGCTCAGATAGGGAACGGCAGCGCTGCCAATAGCGGCGAAGCGACTGGCTGGGTAAAGGCAATGGACTTCGGCCGACAGACGCAGCAACTCGGCAATCTCGGTCCGGACGGCGGACAGCGGGTACCAGCACCGAAGGATGTTCGAGGCACATCCGTCATGCCCTCGCGCGCTCCGAATACCACGGCGATGAATCCGGGCACAGCGCGTTATGGGAATGGCAACAGCACAACGACGATAGGCAAAGCGACCGGAACGATTTGAAAGGTCAGTTCTAGCAGAAGAGCGTATGGCTAGGATTGAGCGCCTCCGGTACGTAGGCCGCCCAATCACCGGGGTGGGCCTTCAGCTATCGCCCCTACTCACATTTCGCCAATGTCGGCCAAACTTCGAAAGCTTCGGGGCCAGGCGACAGAGCATTCAGCAGATAGATTTTCGTGAACGGAAGAAAAGCTTTCTTTGCTAAGAACCTTGCGGCTTCCTGAGCCACGTCTTCAAACCTCTCGTACTTTAGGTCATGGTACGGAGAATTATAAATCGCTGCTTCGTCGTAGTAGATGATGAGCCTTATATCGCGACTGTCGGACCTTCCATAGTGGGAAATTTTCTTGCTGATTATCCTCGTCAAAGCCTGAACGGCATTCTCTGAGGAGGAGGCGCCACCGTCGGTTGCGAATTGAATCCAGCACGGTGCCTGAACGGTGTACGAAATATTCAATCCTTGCGCTTCAACCCAAGCTTTTGCGTCTTCGTGGAAATGCTCAAGGAGCTCGCGCGTCTCGAGATCAGACCAAGCCTTATCAAGACGTTCGCCGATCATTCTCTGCGCGCGTGAGTCGCGAGGCGAGAACAGTACACTCAGGAAATACTTTTGCAGAGTGGGATAGGCGGCGAATTCCATCATAGCCCAGCAGTCCTGGCAGTCGTGATCGACCTCTGAGATTAGTCTCGAAAATTCATTCTTGAATTCGTCGGCATCTTTATCCTGAAATGTTGTACTTTTGACTTCGATCGCCACGAAGGCAAGATTGCGTGGTTCCTCTGGAGAAAAGGCCGACAACACCCGTTGCAGCGCCGTCCGAAGTCTCGCTTTTCGCTTGGCGGTTGCGGCTTGTGACGGGTCAAGCCATTCGCCCAGCTGGAATCCGATCTCGGCTCCGTTCTTAAGTTTGGCCAAGATATCCGCCGGCTCTTTGGACGCGGGTCCGTATTCGACCTGAACCCCGAGGGAGCGATATGCTTCGACGAAGCGTCCGAAGACAGCGAGTTCGTGCTGTTTCTGGCTCATATTCGGGTCTGTTCGCATACAAGCGTTCTCATGGGCGGTTCTACCAGTGCGACAACAAATCGGCCTCTTACCCCGTGCCCGACCCGCCTTCGCGAACCTCGCTAGCCCAGGCATTATCCTGAATAGCCTGCGAAACAATGGCTTTGAGTCCAAAGATTAAATCGCACGGACGTTCAAGAGCCCAGTAAATTCCAGCAAAAAATCTCGCCCCAAATATCATTCCACGATCCCGAGGTAACTCGACCCGTACAAAACGGTCATCACCGAATTCGATCAGAGGAGCCGAAAGTTTCAACGGTTTCAACCGTCTTGCTTCCCTACCCTGTACGAATCTCATCACGACGCCTCTTCTCCGTGCTGACTGAAAAAACCTCTCGTAGTCGAATTGGACGAAGACCCTTATCCGTTCCATCACTAGGTCGAACATGAGGTCCTTCGGATACCAAAGGAACGGAGGCATTCCTAGCGGTGACGACATTACGAATTTCACGAGATCAACGGCTTTCGGCGCTGCTAGGATGGCATCCCGCTCGGGAGTTGCAGGGTCCTCTATTGTGCAGCGCGGGCCTACACGGGCGTGTAGGAAGTTATGTGCGACCAGCGCGCCAAACTCAATCGAGCGCTCTTGGGCTTTAGTGGCGTAAAAGTGGAGGCAACCGTCAATCGTCATTCCGGAGGAGCCTTCCACTTTTGCTGCCGAAACGAGCCCCGACAATTCGTCCAAATAGTCTCTAGAAACTATCGTATCTCGAGTCATCCGAAACCGCCTTCCGTTCATCGGATCTCGGCCTTCGTCTGTCTTTATCAGCTGATTGAAATCTTTCAGTCGACGCTCTTGACGAAGCATTCTTTCAGCCTGCTTCGCTGACTTCGGCCCGAATTCTCTTTCGATAGAACCGACCCTCGATTTCTCATCTGCAGGTATTTCTGCGTGTAGGCGTTTCCAAAGCAAGACGTTATGAGAACCGTATTTGATCTCACCAAAGGTGACCTTCATCGAATTCCGAGAAGGAATCCATTTAGCAATTACCAAATCACCTAGCTGCACTATTGTGGTTAGGTCAGAGACTAGAAGAAAAGTATCCGGCGGAAGCGTGTCGTTTTGCTTATTCGCGGCTTCCAAAATCGGCCTGAGAGTCGCTCGGTCAATACTTCGGATGCCGAGTTCAACTCGAACCCGCTTGAGGATCCAACGATGAGGCCAGATCAAAACCCAAAGCAGCCCATCCATGAGACGACGCAGGGCAAGCTGGCGATTTTCTAAAGTTTGGCGAAGCCCCAATATATTCGCAAGAGAAGGATCGCCGGAGACTCGTGCTCTGCGCTCCTCTTCCCGAAGATTGGCCAGTTTATCCGCCAGCGATAGTATCGAGCCTCCAATCAATTTTTGCGATGTTTTGAAGTCTGGCAGACAAGCCGCCTGGAACACCTTAACAGCTGGTGTGTGCCATACGGCACCGGCGCGAATACCGGCGCTCGCGAGGCCGCGAAGTGTTCTGTCGAAAGCACAATCAAACAGACGCTCTAGCTCCGGCTCAAACGCCTCCAAATCAGGTTGCTCGAACTGCATTTCAAAATCCTAGATACGGCTTTATTTTAGCAGTCGGTGCGCACCTTGGTCAGGACTCGGAGGAGCGATCCGTAGCGATAGCATCAGATAGTCGCCAAGGGTTTCGCCCTCGCCCAACGCTGAGAATGCCGCCTGCTTCAAGGACTTAACCATTCCTCAAAACTTTCAGCCGATAATATTCGCGTGAGCAAAATACATCTCCTATGGCAACCGCTCCTTCACGAGACCCGTCTCGTCTACTATCTCCAAGGTCGAGCCTCTCTTCAGCCGGTCCGGCAGGACGGCCAAGCAGCGTCCGTCAGGTCTGTCCTTGCTGGACGGAAATAGGATCGCTTCAATTCTTCTGACAGCATGAACCACGCGCCCGAGAACCTGAGTCGGCGCTTCGTCGCCCTGGACTTGCCCCATTATCCAAGGACCAGTCATCTCATCCTCGGTCGTTTTCAACGTCGCCAACACGGCGGTGTCGGTCAGATCCAAAACCTTCTGGAGACGGCCCCGGACCACGAAGTGAACGTAGGGTTTGCTCGGAGCGTCAACCACGCCCGACGCCGTTATCCGGGATTCAGCTTCAATTCGAGCAGTCGCGGCGGTTGTCGCGACGTACAGCGTTTCGAATGTGCCACGCGGAGTGAAGCGGCCTCCAAGCATCTTCGCACCCAGCCCGGCCAGAACTTCTGTCTTCCTGCGTCCGGCAAGGTTTTGATGCACAAACCACAGATCTACGAATCGATGGAATGGGCCGTCAGCGCCAATAAGCGGCACGCGCCGAAGCGCTCGTTTCAATTCGTCTTCAGAGAGCACTACGTGGGCTGACCAGAGAGAGCGCCTCTGACGTAATCGGCCAAGTCCTTGGTCGAGCCCTTCGTAAGAAGAGCCAACGGGGCGTCTCCTCCGAGGTCAGGATGCGGTGCATTGAGCCACGCGCGCACCCGCGTGTCGGAACCCAGGAGCCTCCGCAGCGCAGCCACCGCAAATTCGATCTCGCGAAGAGCGTCTTGGGCGGCCTTCGCATGCGGCCGTTTCGACAGCGCCGACGGCGTTAGTCCGACCGCCTTCGCTAGCCCGCTAACAGAAATGCCAAGACCGCGCGCCACCGCATCAGAGTCAAGGCGGCCCGTGGCTTTATCGTGAAATTCCTCGACCACGATCTCTAGAGCGCGGTCGTCTTTCGGCTTTCCCGCCTGGAACACCTTCGCAAGATTAGCAATCGCATCGTCGAGGGCACCCAGCGGAACCACTGCCGTTGCTCCTGCACGATAAACTTGGGCGCTAATCTCTCCGGAAAGCTTGCGGCTCGTAATCACAATCGCGATTCCAGGAAACCTGCGACGCAATCCCTTGACTTGGAGAACAGCGGTTCCATGCTTACCGAGCCCGGCTACGATTAAATCGGGAGCGGTGTCCGGCCGTACGCCTGCCACAGCTTTTGCTACCGTAAGCCTCCGCAAATGAGCCGACCGCAGAGCTGCGGTTACCCTTTCTTCGAATTCCGGTCCCTCGTCATTTCGTGTTACATACAGAGCGTTTAGCATTGACACTAATGTGCCACAATTGTGCCGAATCGTCAACGCAAATGATCGTGCGTATCGCCGTACCCCAGATATGGCAGCGAGCATCGCCGGCGGCACTATTGGCTTGGCGTTCAGCCGTGCCTTCGAGGCGGCGTACGTCCCTCAGACGATCATCGGACTATCGCGAGCGCCCTCCAGATAGGATTCAACAAGGTCGCGCAGATCGGCATCCGACCCCGGCGGCGCCGCCTTATTGCCTCCTTGATCGGTCTTTTCTTGTCTTCTGTAAAATACCCTCGTGTTCCCTGGGAGAATGCGACTTCCCCGACGAGGCGGTGAGGCGTACGTTCGAAAACGTAGTGCAGCAATGAAAAGGCGGTTCAAAAGAGCGTTCGGCATTGAGGTTCAGGGAATGTTCGGCCGGTCATTTGTTGTTTTGGATAAGAGTTTTCTGCAAGGAGTGACGGCACAAGAGCTTCGCTTTTACGCGAAACATGGGTGGATATTCGGCGTAACAGAGACTCTTCAATATGAGCATTTTCGGAAGTGGGATAGATGGAGATTTGCGAATCTCGTCAAGCTAAAAGCTATTGAAAAACACATCGTGCTGCTTCCGGGAATCGGGGAGATGTTTAGAGCAGAATCAAATAACCGAAAACCAGCGTCGCAAGTACTCCGGATAAAAGGGCTCGTACTAACTGATAAGTTAACTCCTGGCAGACGTTTTTTTGAATTGGACGAGGAGACAAAGGAGATTTCAGCGGAAAGGACGGTTGAGCTGCAGAAGCGACTCGACATCATGATCGATGTTTGGACCGACTTTAAGCAGATTCCAGAATTCGATGCCTAGCCGTCGTCGCCTGCATCGCCCAACGCCAGATCGTCATCTTACCCGCGACAGTGATTACCCCGAGACGGCGGTTTGTGCAAACAATCCGGACGCGATTTGACCGGCTGTCTCGCGACAAGTTTGGAGACCCCGTTCATCAAGGACAATTCCGCGCGGCCCGATACCCCGCCTGTTCGGCAGCATCGCGGCTCGAAAACACGACCCGATTCGCGGGGGCCATCCTGTCGTAAGTTCCGCATCCGGGCCACGCGTATATTTTGCTACGTCGATTGCCGACGATTTGCGCGGTGGCCCTCTTCGAAGAAACAACGGACCCGGCGCGGAACTCGCCATATCGTTCGGATTTACAGGCTTCGTCCAAATCTCATTCAACAGGCTCGCTAGCCTCAATCCCGCTTTCGCAAGCTGATGGCCCGCGACCTCATCCGCGTGATCCATATACGCTGAACTCAGACGACGACGCGGACGAGGGCGGCGTCGATGCGCCTATCTCTCAGACAGATATCGATGAAATGCCAGGGCTTGGTCGAAGGATCTTCCTCTCGGAACTCCCAATCCGGACGGGTAGAAGCCGCCTCCATCGCCAAAGCGATTTGCTCTGCTGGAACGCCAAGGATGTTCGCCACATGGCTCTGTGCGGCTTGGGTGAGGTTATCCGCGGCAATGATGGCGACGATTTTGTGTCCGTCGTTTCCCCAGGCCCACGCCGACACGGGGCATAGCAAAACCACCAAAGCGATCTTCGCAATGCGAGCAGCCGCTGACGCCATCGCTCTATTTTGATATCTCAAGAATCGGCCCATCATTCTGTCAGCGTGCGTACTCGGAAAACAAACCGCAAACCGCCTGTCAACTCGGACGACGCCCTCGCCCCGTCTCTCGGAAAACCAGTCTCGCCGGCGTCGTCTGATGCAGAGGCTGAGAATCGCAGCGTAACCTTGGAGCGAAATACTGCGGAGATCGACAAGATCTCGCCGCCGCCACCGGGTATTGAACGCCAGTATTTCGACGGCCCTCTTGGCCGAACCCGCAACCGCAAGCGGGAATGGGAACTAGCGGTG
>Ga0209139_10000622_pt1 | contig 12413 bp, 10 predicted proteins | sample BogFormECP14_OM3_FD_188246 | JGI IMG/M metagenome (GOLD analysis project Ga0209139, IMG submission 188246) | Bog forest soil microbial communities from Calvert Island, British Columbia, Canada - ECP14_OM3 (SPAdes) (version 2) | ecosystem: Environmental > Aquatic > Freshwater > Wetlands > Bog ...
GGAAGGGCAATTGGTGAACAGCTGCCTGGTGCCCGCGCTGCAAGCGCAGGGCGCGAAAATTCGCACGATTGAGGGTGTGGAGGTCCACGGCTCGCTGCACGCGGTGCAGCAGGCCTTCATCGCGCACGGCGGCGCGCAGTGCGGAATTTGCACGCCGGGAATGATTCTGGCGGCGGTGAATTTGCTGGCGCGGCATCCGCAGCCGGATGCGGCGCAGATTCGCGACGGGCTTTCCGGAAATCTGTGCCGCTGCACGGGGTACATGAAAATATTCGAATCTGTGTTGGCGGCGGTGCAAAAAAAGGAGCCTCGGGCGTGAGGGCCTTCTTGCCGGCATACGATATGGAAACTCCGCGAGATCTTGCGGCAACGCTGGAGCGCATGGCGGCTGAACCGGGAGTGTGGAAGCCGTTTGCGGGCGGCACGGACTTGATGGTGTTGCTGGAAGCGGGAAAATTGCCGCACAAGAAATTTCTGAGCATCTGGAATCTCAGCGAACTGCGCGGGATCGCGGCCACTGCGGAGCACGTGACGATTGGTGCTTTGACCACCTACGCGGAAGTGCAGCGCCATGAAATATTGGCGCGCGATTTTCCGCTGCTGTGCCGCGCCGCTGCGGAAACCGGGAGCGTGGCCACGCAAAATCGCGGGACGCTGGGTGGGAACATCGCCAATGCCTCGCCAGCCGCGGATTCGCCTCCAGCGCTGATCGTTTACGACGCGGAAATTGAAATTGTTTCGGCAAGTTTGGCGCGCTGGGTACCTTACGCGTCGTTTCACACCGGCTACAAGAAAATGAATCTGCAGGCGGGGGAACTGATTCGCCGGATTCGTCTGGCGCGATCCCGTGCCGGGTGGAAACAGTACTTCCGCAAGGTGGGGACGCGGCGCGCGCAGGCGATTTCGAAGATTTGTTTTGCGGCGGCGGCGCGCATGGACGCGGGCCGGATCGCTGATGTGCGAATCGCGCTGGGGAGCGTGGCGCCTACCGTACTGCGCGCGGTTCGTGCGGAGGAATTGCTGCGCGGCGCAGAGCCGGGTCGCGCGATTGTGCAGGCTGCGCAGGACGCCCTGGGCGCTGAAATCGCGCCAATTGATGACATGCGCTCAACGGCTCGCTATCGCCGCAACGTCGCGCGGAATTTACTCGCTGAATTTCTGGAAGTTCTGGCAAGCTGAGCGCAGATGGAAAATTCATCGGAAACTCCGCGAAATTCCCCCGCAGCTGTGGACCTGATTGTTCGCGGAAAGCGCGTGATCACGCCGAAAGGCGAGCGCGCGGCGGCGATACACGTGCGCGCGGGTGTGGTTGCGGCTGTATCTGCTTCTAGCGAAATTCCTGCGGGCGCCACGCTGCACGAGGCGGGCGATTTTGTGGTGATGGCCGGCGTGGTGGATACGCACGTGCATATCAATGAGCCGGGGCGCGCGGACTGGGAAGGATTTTCCACGGCGACTCGCGCGGCGGCAGCGGGCGGTGTGACTACGCTAATCGAAATGCCACTGAACAGTATTCCAGCGACGACTTCTGCGGCGGCGTTCCGCGAAAAATTGGCAGCGGCGGCGGGAAAACTTTGGGTGGATGCGGGGTTTTGGGGCGGCGTGGTGCCCGGAAATTCCGAGGAACTGCAGCCGCTCTGGGACGCGGGCGTTTTTGGCTTTAAATGTTTTTTGGTGCCCAGCGGCGCGGATGAATTCGCGCATGTGACGGAGGCGGATCTGCGCGCGGCGCTGCCCAAGCTGGCGGCTCTCGGCGCGCCTTTGCTGGCACACGCGGAATTACCGGAACCGATCGAGAAGGCAGTGGCGAGCTTGGCGAAGACCGCGTCGCCGCGAAAATATGCCACGTGGCTGGCAGCGCGGCCGCGCGAAGCGGAGAACGAAGCGATCGCGCTGCTGCTGCGGCTGGGCCACGAATTCGGCGCGCGGATTCACATCGTGCACGTGTCGTCTGCGGATGCGTTGGCAGCGCTGCATGGCGCTAAAGAAGCTGGTGGCGCCGTGACCGCCGAGACTTGCCCACACTATTTGACTTTTGTCGCGGAGGAAATTGCCGAGAGCGCGACGGAATTCAAATGCGCGCCGCCGATTCGCGAGCGCGAGAATCGCGAAAAATTGTGGCAGGCGCTGGGCGACGGCACGCTGGACTTCGTCGCGACGGATCATTCGCCGTGTCCACCCGCGATGAAACTTCCGGAGGAGGGAGATTTTCTGCGCGCGTGGGGCGGCATCGCGTCCTTGCAACTGAGCCTGCCCGCCGTATGGACGGAAGCACGTGCGCGCGGCTATGCTGTGACGCATCTCGCGAAGTGGTTGTGCGACGGGCCTGCGCGGCTGGCTGGACTTGCAGGAAGGAAAGGAACCATCGCCGTGCGCTGTGACGCCGATTTTGTGATCTGGGACCCGGACGCGAAATTTCGCGTGGACCCGGCGCAGCTGCATCACCGGCACAAAGTCACGCCGTACGCGGGCCGCGAGCTTTCCGGACGCGTGGAGACGACTTTTTTGCGCGGACGGAAAATATTTGAACGCGGAGAATTTTCCGCGAGCCCGGTGGGCCATGTGCTGCATCGAGGCGCGTTATGAATGAGTTCACGCAATTCGTGGATCTGGCGTCTGAGCGCCTGGGCGGCCGCGTGGTAGAAGCCAATGACGACTTTTTTGCGCCAAAGGAAAACCTGCTGAAGCACGCCAAGCCGATTTTCATCGAGGGAAAATACACCGACAAGGGTAAGTGGATGGACGGCTGGGAGACGCGAAGGCGGCGCACGCCGGGATGCGACTGGTGCATCATCCGGCTGGGGCTGCCGGGAATTCTGCGCGGCGCAGTGGTGGATACCAGCTTCTTCACCGGCAATTATCCCGCGCGTTTTTCTTTGGAAGGATGCGATCTGGCTAGTTCCGCGCCTTACAAGGACGAAAAGAAAAAGCTGCGGGCCGCCGCGACGCGTTGGGAAGAACTTTTGCCGGAAACCGCGTTGAAAGGGGATTCGCAAAATTCAGCCGCGGTGACGCATTCCGGACGATTTACGCATGTGCGCTTCAAGATTTATCCCGATGGCGGTGTGGCGCGCTTGCGGCTGTACGGTGAGGTAGTGCCGAGTGCGCACGGACTCGCGAAGGGCGAGCTGGATTTGGCCGCCGTGGAAAACGGCGGGCGAGTGATTTGCACCAGCGATCAATTCTACAGCGAGCCGCTGAACATGCTGATGCCCGGGCGCAGCAAAATAATGAGCGACGGCTGGGAAACGCGGCGCAGACGCGGTCCGGGCAATGATTGGGCGATCGTGAAGCTGGGGATTGCCGGAACGATCCACCGCATCGAAGTGGACACGGCGCACTTCAAAGGAAATTTTCCGGACAGCTGTTCGGTAGAGATCTGCCATGCGGAGGGAGCCGACGCGGAAATTTCGCGCCTCGGCGCGGCGAACTGGCGGCAGTTGCTGTCGCGCGTTCCGCTGAAGGCCGACCGTAGTCATGTGTTTCGCCGCCAACTGCACGATGGAGGCGCGGCCACGCATGTGAGGCTGAATATTTTTCCGGACGGCGGCGTAAGCCGTTTCCGTGTTTTCGGGCGCGCAGCGCAGGCCGCCGACCGGCTCACGGGTATCGCCAGGCTCAACCAGTTGTCGCGCAAGCAAGCCGCCGCCGCGCTGCATGATTGCTGCGGCTCGAAGAAATGGGTGGAGCAAATGCTCGCGAACAGACCTTACGCCGATGCATCGGCGTTGCTGGATTCCGCGGAAGAGGCGTTTGCATCGCTCGGGCACAATGATTGGCTGGCGGTTTTCCGCGGCCACCCGGCGATTGGTGCGAAGGAGGCCAGAGCGAAGCAGTCCGCGACGGCCCGCGACTGGTCCGCCGGGGAACAATCGCTGGCGCAGAAGGCGTCGCACGAAACGCTGGCAATACTGGCGGCCGCGAATGAGGCCTACGAAGCGACGTTCGGGCACGTTTTTTTGATTTGCGCCACCGAAAAATCCAGCGAGGAAATACTGAAAAGCCTGCAGGAACGGCTGGGGCACGACGCTGAAACCGAAATGCGCATTGCCGGCGAAGAGCAACGCAAAATTACCCGGCTGCGCCTGGAGAAAATGCTGGGATCATGAGCCAGATCACCACGCACGTGCTGGACACTTCGCTGGGGCGGCCCGCTGCTGGCGTGCCAGTCACTCTGGAAATTCAAAAGACCGGCGGCTGGCAGGAAATCAGCCGCGGAGCGACGGACGCTGACGGGAGGCTGCGCCATCTGCTGGAGCCGGGCGCGCTGGTGGCGGGGATTTATCGCTTGACGTTCGAAACGCACGCTTATTTTCACTCGCGCAAAATTCGCGGCCTGTATCCGCAGATTGCGATCGTGTTTCAGGTGGAAGACTCCAAGGAGCATTACCACATCCCGCTGCTGTTGACCCCGTACGGATATTCCACCTATCGCGGGAGCTGACGAATGGCCATCAAGCTGGGCGAAAATAATTACGGTAAATCACGCGTGCGACTGCTGCGCGTGGTTCGCCAGGACGGCCGCCACGATATACGCGAGCTGACGCTGGGAATTTCCTTCGAAGGTGACTTCGAGGCCGCGCACACGAAGGGCGACAATCGCAAGATATTGCCCACGGATACGATGAAGAACACGGTGTACGTGCTGGCGCGGCAGTATCCCGTAGATTCGATCGAGGATTTTTGCACGCATCTGGTGGAGCACTTTTTGACTTACAACCCGCAGGTAACGCGCGTGCGCATCCAAGTGGAGGAAAATCTCTGGGGCCGGATTGCGCTGGGCGGCAAACCGCACGCCTCCGCATTTCTGCGCGGCGGCCAGGACCTGCGCACAGCGGAGCTGGATGCAACGCGCGAGGGAACCGTTATCCGCGCCGGGATTGCCGGCTTGGTGGTGCTGAAGACTTCGAAATCGGCGTTTGATAATTTTCTGCGCGATCCGTACACCACGCTGAAGGAAGACCGCAACCGGATTCTTTCCACGTCCATCCAAGCCGATTGGCTGTACGAAGGCAGCGACATTGAATTCGGGCCGCTCTGGCACGGCATCCGGCAGACGCTGCTGGAAACTTTCGCCGAGCACGACAGCCAGTCGTTGCAGCACACGCTGTATGCGATGGGCGAGGCGGTGCTGAACAACTTCGATCGCGTGCGCGAGATTCACCTCTCGCTGCCCAATAAGCACTTCAACCTGGTGGATCTGTCGCCGTTTGGTATGGACAATCCGGCAGAAGTATTTCTGCCCACTGATGAACCACACGGCCTGATCGAAGCGACGTTGCGCAGGGATTAGGAGATGGGCTGCGCGATTCGCCCAACAGGAGCTTGGGGTTCCGGGGTGGGGAAGCGCCTGCATCATTTCGTGTCTCGAATCATCCAATGAATCGGGGGTTGTTGGAATATCACGAAAAGGTTACATTGGATTCGTTGGGGAGCGAAGTTCGCCAGAAACTCCGTTCGGGCCGTGCAACCCGCGGCTCGCTGCCTGCGTCACAAAATGCTCGAAAATCTGATTTTATTGAATTGCCTGAGAGCCGAAACGCGCATTTATGTACGAGAAAATTCTAATTGTTGATGACGAGTCCGGAGCGCGTGCTGCGCTGGAGTTTTTGCTGCGTCGCGAAGGATTTGAAGTGCGCGATGCCGCCGATGGCGCCTCCGCCATTCAGGAATGCGCTACGTTTCGCCCCGATTTGATTCTGCTGGATATCATGATGCCAGGCATGGACGGTTTCGAAGTCTGCCGGCACATTAAGGCCACTCCCGAAACACGGCTCACCCCGGTGGTGCTGATTACCGGGCTGTCCGACACCGAAGACAGGATTATGGGCATCAACGCTGGTGCCGATGATTTTTTGAGCAAGCCGATTGACTTGAACGAGCTGCTGGCGCGCACGCGGTCGTTGCTGCGTCTGAAGCAATACACCGACGAGCTGGAAAACGCCGAAGCCGTTCTTTTTAGTTTGGCGCACAGCATTGAGGCGCGCGATCCCTACACCCACGGACACTGCGAACGGCTGGCGGAAATGTCAGCGCGCATGGGAGAGCGGCTGGGCGTGCCCGAAGAACAAATCAAGGCGCTGCGCCGCGCGGGAGTGGTGCACGATATTGGCAAAGTTGCCGTTCCGGATTCGATTTTGCTGAAGCCCGGCCCGTTGACCGCAGACGAAACCAAGGTGATGCAGAAGCATCCGGTGGTGGGCGAGCGCATCTGCGCTCCGCTGAAGACTTTCCGTCTGGTCTTGCCGATTATTCGCCATCATCACGAAAAGCACGATGGTACGGGTTATCCGGATGGGCTGCAGGGCGAGGAGATTCCGATCACCGCGCGGATTTTGCAACTTTCAGACGTGTACGACGCACTGACGACGGATCGGCCGTACAAGGTCGCTTTCACTCCCGAAGTTGCGCTGGACCTGATGGAGGAAGAATCCGAACGTGGCTGGTGGGACCGCGAACTGCTGGATGCCTTCCGCGAAATGATTCGCGTGCACCATAAAGATTTGGCGCCGGACGTCTTCCGCAAAGCTGTGAACTAAGCGCCCGTACATTCTGGCGCTACGCATCCAGACGTCAAGTTCTTGGCGCGTCGCCCGCCACGCGCTCTTCGCCCGCATAAATCACGAATCGCCTGCCACGCAAAAAACCAATCAGCGTTAAATGCAGTTCGCGCGCCAGCTGCACGGCCAAGCTCGAGGGCGCGGAAACCGACGCCACCACCGGCACTCCCGCCACGATGGCTTTCTGTACAATTTCGAATCCGCCGCGTCCACTGACCAGCAGTACGGAATCAGAGAGCGGCACGCGCCCTTCGAGCAGCGCCCAGCCGATCACTTTATCCACGGCATTGTGCCGGCCGATATCCTCGCGCAGGACCAGCAATTTTCCGCGCGCGTCGAACAGGGCTGCGGCATGCAGGCCGCCGGTGCGCTGGAACACATCCTGCGACGAACGAAGCGCGTCCGGCAGGCGCACAAGCATTTCCGCATCCAGGCGAAAATCCGGATTCGGGGCCGCGAGCAATCGTGAACGGATAGAATCAATCGAGGCTTTGCCGCAAATGCCGCAGCTGGAAGCGGCGAAGAAATGGCGGCGGAGTTTCACAAAGTCCGGCGCGGACTCCGGCGCGAGTTCCGCTTCGATCACATTTCCGCGATTCGATCCATCTTGAGGCTCAGCGCTTTCCAGCTTGACGATTTGTTCGCGCCGCTGAACTAATCCCTCAGTGAAAAGGAATCCGGCGGCGAGCTCGCGGTCGTGGCCGGGCGTGCGCATGGTCACGCTGAGCGGCTCGCTTCCCACGCGGATTTCCAGGGGTTCTTCGGCTGCGAGGTAATCGTCCTTGCGGCGCAGCTTGCCGTCGTCCCATTCGGAAACCTGCGTTAGGTCCACGCTGCGAGCTTTTCGCGGCACGCTGATCCTCCTGGCGCATCATTATGCCCGTAGAACGAGCTTATCCGAAATACCAGCCGCCTGCCGACTGCCCAAAACAACCGGTTTGGGATGCTTCGTACCGGGACTTGTAACCCGCAGAAACACGCGAGTTTCGTGCGCCAATTCCAGACCTTGGCCCGGCCGAAGTCACCATCCTGATACGGCATTTTCACGAGACTGTAAAGTTTCGTAGCTAGGCTTCGTGGGCTCGTTCTGGCTGCAACGCGCAGCCCAGATTTCAAACAGGTTCACGGAGGATTTTCGATATGCGCAAAGTACTCGCGACATTCCTTACGGGATTGATACTCAATCCCGCAATGGTGGCCGCAAATCCGGGGTCGGGAGGCGGCAACAAGACCGCCACGCCGATCAAACACATCGTCATCATTTTCCAGGAGAACATTTCCTTCGACCACTATTTTGGCACGTACCCCGTCGCCACCAACCCCAAGGGTGAACCGCAATTTCACGCTGCTCCGGGAACACCGACGGTGAACGGATTCACCACCGCGCTGCTGAAGAATAATCCGAACCTGAATCCGCAGAACGGTGCCGGCGCAACGAACCCTTTCCGTTTTGATCGTGCCGCGGCGGCCACCGAAGACCAGAATCACGATTACCTGCCGGAACAAGAGGCGTTTGACGGGGGTTTGATGGATCTATTCCCCGCGTTCACTGGAACGCCGGGACCGCCGCCGTCGGCTCCAGCGCAAGCGTTGACCACTGGCCAAACGATGGGCTATTACGACGGAAACACGGTGACGGCGTATTGGAACTACGCGCAACATTTTTCGATGAGCGACAACTCCTACGGCACCGGTTTTGGTCCATCGACACCCGGCGCCATTAATTTGATCTCCGGCCAAACCAACGGCGCGATTAACGACCTGAACGGGCCGGGCGCGTTGGTGGACGACGGAAACGGCGGTCTCACGGACGTCGGCGACGCCGATCCCACCGGCGATGTTTGCTCCACGACCAGCGGCGAAACGTTTCAGATGAGCGGGCTGAACATTGGCGACCTGCTGAACACCGCGGGCGTGACCTGGGGTTTCTTCGAAGGTGGATTCAACCTCAGCATCGTGAATTCCAACGGAACCACGGGATGCGGGCGCAAGACGACTTCCGCAATCACGAATACTCTGAAGGCCGATTACATCCCGCACCACCAACCGTTCCAATACTATCCCTCGACTGCCAACCCGACGCATGCGCGTCCGAATTCTGTCTGGGAAATCGGGCACGCCGGTCCAGCCAATCACCAGTACGACTCTCAGGATTTCTTCACGGCGGTGAAGGCTGGCAATTTTCCGGCGGTGAGTTTCTTGAAGGCGCCGGGATATCAGGATGGGCACCCGGGTTACTCCGACCCGCTGGACGAGCAGAAGTTCGTGGTGGACGTTATTAACTTCCTGCAAAGCCAGCCGGAGTGGTGCAGCACGGCAGTCATCATCAGCTACGACGACTCCGACGGTTGGTATGATCATCAACTCGGCGCGATCGTGAACACGTCGGCGACTGCGGAGGATGTGGCGACCGGTCGTGGCGATGCTTTGACCAGCCCCGGAATGTGCGGAACGGGCGTCAACGCGCTGCCGGGCGTCAACCCCACCACGTTGCACGCGCAGGGACGCTGCGGATATGGTCCGCGCATGCCGTACATGGTGATTTCACCGTGGGCCCGGCAGAACTTTGTGGACCACACCATGACGGACCAGAGCTCGACCATCCATTTCATCGAAGACAATTGGCTGGGCGGAAAGCGCATCGGGCAGGGCTCCTATGACGCGATCGCCAGCACCATCACCCAGATGTTCGACTTCAACCAAAAGTTTTCCAACCGAGTGCTGATCCTGAACGACACGACCGGGGAGGTCGAGTTTTCGTCCCCATCGTGGTAAGCGAAAGCGACTCGCAAATCTGCATGCGGCAAAGGCACGTGCGGCTAACCAGCGCACGTGCCTTTGTTGTGTTCGCGTGGTATCTTGATGCGCTCCGGGCTCCTGCGTGATTACACGGCGAAAATTCCTGCACAATTCCAGTCTGGCGACCACCGCGTTGCTGTTCGACCGGCGGCCTGCGTTCTCGCAAGAAGCGGCGGTGAAGCCGAATACCATCAACGCGGATACGCTTGCGAAATTCGTTGATGCGCTGCCGATTCCTGCGATCGCGCAGCCGAGCGAACACCGCGCCAGTCCTAAGAACGCCGCGGTAAAAGTTCCTTACTACCGGCTGGGCATGCGGCCTTTCGAGCTAAAGGTTCATCGCGATTTGAAGCCGACGCGGATGTGGGGCTTTAACGCGTCAGTGCCCGGACCGACGTTCGACGTTCGCAGCGGCCAGGAAATTTTGGTCGAGTGGGCGAACGAACTTCCTGCAAAACATTTTCTTCCTATTGACCACAAACTCAGTGGCGCGGGCAAGGACGAGCCGGAAGTTCGCACCGTAGTGCATCTGCACGGGGGAAAGACGGCTCCCGAAAGCGACGGCTATCCGGAAGATTGGATCGTTCCCGGAAAATCGCAGCTGTATCACTATCCCAACCAGCAGGACGCCGCGACGCTCTGGTATCACGACCACGCCATGGGCATCAACCGCCTCAACATTTATGCCGGGCTATTCGGCGCGTATCTGATTCGCGACGCCGCGGAAGACGCGCTGAACCTGCCCTCGGGAAAATATGAGATTCCGCTGATGATTTCAGACCGGCTGCTCACTCCTGAAGGCCAGCTGTTCTATCCCGTCTCGGACAAAGCGGATGCTCCGTGGGTGCCCGAGGTTTTCGGCGACGCGATTCTGGTAAACGGCAAACTGTTTCCGTACCTGGATGTCGCCGCGCGCAAATACCGCTTTCGCGTGCTGAATGCCTCCAACGGACGCTTCTACCACCTGTCCTTCGCGAACGGCGCTTCTTTCCAGCAGATAGGAACGGACCAGGGATTGTTGCCGGCGCCGGTTGCGCTGAAGACATTGTTGATAGCGCCCGGCGAGCGTGTGGACGTGGTTGTGGATTTCAGCGAACATCGCGGCGAGGAACTGATTCTGAAGAGCGATTCTTTTGTGATCATGCAATTCCGGGTTGCAGCCGACAAAGTAAATGATACGAGTGCGCTGCCGGCGGCTTTGCGCGCGGTACCAAAAATCCCGCAAACAGACGCGGTGCAGACGCGACAGCTTTCTCTCGATGAATATCAAAACCGCGTCGCCGAACCGGTTCTCATGCTGCTGAACGGCACTTATTGGCACCAACCCATCACCGAGAAGCCGATGCTGAATAGCACGGAGATCTGGACGTTCGTGAATCCTACCGATGACGCGCACCCCATCCATTTGCACCTGGTGCGATTTCAGATTTTAGACAGGCGACGGTTCGACGCTCCCCGGTACATGGGCAACAAGGAAATGCGGTTTACCGGAGAACCCATACCCCCCGATCCGTCGGAAGCGGGATGGAAAGACACCGTGCGCGCCAACCCCGGCATGGTGACGCGAATCATCGTGCGATTCGAGGGATACGCCGGGCGCTACGTGTGGCATTGCCACATCCTCGAGCACGAAGACAATGAAATGATGCGTCCGTACCAAATCCTCGCGCAGCCGTAACTTCACGATCAGACTTCTTGACAATCGTTTAGCTCGGCGCGGCTCGCACCCGCCAGCTGCCCCCTCGACATTGGAAAGATGACCTGCAGAGGTGTAGGATTGGCGTTTCCGCTTTAGCCGCTAAGAAAGCTGGTATTAATAATGGCGCATGCAGTCTCGTTACCCGCCGAACCCTCCACTAAGCGCATTGGTTTGGATGTATGGATGAACCGCGTGCTGGAATTGGCGGAAGAAGTACAGCACGGCTGGAAATCGCGCGAGGTGCATGATTTGCGCGTGGCTTTGCGTCGCTGCCGGACGATGGCGGATGCGCTGAGCGAAGTGAACCCCGACCGCGGCTGGCGCGCGCTGAAGAAAGAAAGCCGCGCGCTGTTTCATGCTTTGGGGGCGCTGCGGGATACGCAGGTGGAGCAAGAGTGGCTGAAAAAGCTTTCCGCGCCGGGGGACCCAGTTCGTAGGCAGTTGCTCAGAGTGCTCGGGCAGTCCCAGAAGGAGCAGCAGGCCAAGGCCCGGCGGTCTCTCGAAGATTTCGATCGCAAAAATTGGCGAAAATCCTCCCAGCGGCTGCGCGGCAAGGCCCAGTTTTTTCCCCTTGAGAGCGTGGTGTTTCAGCGGCTGGCGCTGACGCGGTTGAATGAGGCGGCCGAGCTTTACGAGCGCGCTCGCAAAGGCCGCAGCCGCATCGCCTGGCACCGCCTGCGCATCGGCCTGAAAGGATTCCGCTACACTCTCGAGAATTTCATGCCACAGCGTTATCAACCCTGGTGCGAAGACCTGAAGCGCATTCAGGATCTGCTGGGCGAAGTGCACGATCTGGACGTGTTGCGCGCTGAAATCCGCCGGCACCGCGCGAAGTTGCAGGAAGTGGACGTTCTGCGCTGGTATCAGGCGATCGAAGAGGCGCGAAAAATGCGTCTGGAAAAATTCCGGTCAATCGTTGCGGGCAAGGGATCTCTTTGGATGGTATGGCGCGCGGGTTTTCAGAGCATTCATATCGTGCAAGGTTCGGCGATTCCGGATTCGCAGCGGCTTCAATCCGCCAGTTGACGCAGCATTTTCGGCGTAAGGATCCAGAGTAGTTCCCACCTGCCATGCCCCGCCGTATGTTCCAGGCAAGCGACCCCGGCTTTCTTTAGCGACGTGAAAACTCCGTGCGCGCCGGTCACGTGCGCGATCATCAGGTCCAGTTGTGGCGCGTGGCCGAAACACATCACTTCCTTGGCGCGCAGGCGAATCACTTCTTTCACGATGTCCGCTGGATTGCCGGCGGGCTTCAGGGCTTCATGCGCGCGGATTTTCTGCGGTGAAAATCCTAGCGTCTCCGCGAATATTTCGGCGGTTTGCGCGGCGCGCACGTAGGGGCTGGTGATCAGCAC
>Ga0209139_10000623_pt1 | contig 12400 bp, 9 predicted proteins | sample BogFormECP14_OM3_FD_188246 | JGI IMG/M metagenome (GOLD analysis project Ga0209139, IMG submission 188246) | Bog forest soil microbial communities from Calvert Island, British Columbia, Canada - ECP14_OM3 (SPAdes) (version 2) | ecosystem: Environmental > Aquatic > Freshwater > Wetlands > Bog ...
GAACTTGGCGAGACCCTACCGGTCTACACGGGCAGCTTCCGAGCCAAAGGCAGGATCCTCGTGCGTTCCGGACTTAAGCCTGGCGACAACAAGTTGAAGGGCACGCTGGGTTTTCAGGAGTGCAGTGATCAGATTTGCAAGATTCCGCAGTCGGTCACTTTCGAGATTCCCTTCAAGATCGATCCAATGGCGTCCGCGGCGCCGAAGGATTCGGCCGACACGCGATAGAAGACGATAGCCGAGGCGTCTGTATGTGGACGGTTTCGTCGCCCGCCCTACATCCTTCTCACTCGCCGACCTCAAACGTTTGGCTTCCGCACTCAGATCACCCTGCTGGTCCAATTCTCTTCCCGCGCCGCGCCTGCGGTCGGTAGGGCAAAGAGCGAGCCCCGCTCGGGGGTCAAATCCTGGAGCCTGTCCATTCGCGGGGGATGCTCGGTGTACCGCGTTTTGGAAGGAGCGAGATTCTGTTGCGCTGGACCGAACGCGATGCGTTCGCTCAGAATCGTTCCGCTCGGAGCCACACCCGAGACCCGACTGCGCAGGAATGTCTCGGGCTGGATGATGACCGGGCTGTCATGCCATTGCAGCCGTCAACGCGAGAACAAGATCCAAAACAGACGATCCCAGAGGCGAAGGCAGGGGCGACGAGTTCGGCTGCGCCAGTCAATACTCGAAATACGGACGCAGAAACCGGTTGTAGAGTACGAACGATCCGCTCAGAAGCGAAGTGCCGATACCCACCGCGACGGGATACAGCATCGTGGGCGAGTCGATTACCTGTGGCAGCAACGCGACCGCGAGCGCCGGCGGAACGTGAAGATCGAAAAGGCGCAGAATAAGGATGCCCCAAGCCATACTGAAGGCCGAGCCTGCAGCTCCGACCCCGAGATACCGACGACAGAGCAGTCCGCCCGCGGCGGTCAGCAGACAGACAATCGGCAATGCGAGGTACCGCGTCGCCCAGGGACAACGTTTGGTATGGAGGAACATTTCGAATCCGATCACGACCAGCGGCGGGAAAAGCACGAACCGCAAATTCGTTAGCTTGACGACGAAGACGGCAGCTAGAACCAGGATCAGGAGCGGGAATAGACGCCAGTACGATTCGCCGCCCGAAGCTGTGTCCTCGTCTTCGCTCGCAATGTTCGTGCTCTGAAGAGACTCATCGTTGACCCCTTTCCAGACGGATGAGATCAAGGCCAGCAGTATTGTTCCGAAGACGATTCCGGGCGGATACCACAAGCTCCTGACGCCAAGCGTGAGCGGAAGAAGTCCCGCCGAAATTGCGGGCGCGATCGGGGATCGCAGCACCAGGACAATTGCCAGTCCGCCGCCAGCCGCCAGCATCACCGAAACGTAGCCATATGGAAGAGCGCGCGTTACCAACGTACCGAGCACCGCCGTCAAAACGGGAGTAATCACTAGAAGGAGGGGAGCGCTGGCCCACGAGCCTCGCGGCCGGGAGAAGATATCGTGTGAAAGGGCGCCGAGTTCTGGAAACAATATGTAAAAGGCTCCGGTCGCGATCGCGACTTCCGCCACGATCGCGATATACGCGAGCGCCAGCACTTCAGCCGCGATCCGCCGTTTCCCGCGCAGCCCGGCGATTCGGACCGGTGCATTCGTCTGGAGAGAATGCATTAGTTCAGCGTCTTCTGGCTAACAATTGGGCGTTAAGATTGTGCGGACGCGACTGCGGAGGCTTTCAGGTATTCCTCGATGGCGCGTTCCAGCTCGGATGCGACAAAGCCAAAGGGACCTGGTCCGCCGCGGTACGCCACTTGACCATCGCGTCCGATCAGGTAGAGCCGGTCGGGTAGTGCGTAGTACTTTCGATCGGTTGAATTTTCCATGTCGTCGACCAGTGTAGGAATCGGGAGATCGAGTTTGAGGGAGCAGACTTGAGCGATATCGTTTCGCGCCTCGAGCGTCGTCGGCTGCAAGAACAGGATCCCCTCGCTTTCGTTTGATTCGACCTGCCATTCGTCGGTCGGATGCGCTTCGCGGATATAGACGACGAAGAACTCGACTTGACCGCCGAAACGACGATGCAACTCAGCAAGGTGCCCAGCCTGGGCACGGAACGGAGGTCAAGTGTAGCTCCCGAAGATCAGGGCTACCGGCTTTTGCCCGCGAAAGGAGGAAAGCTGCACGTACTCGGCGCTGCCGAGTCGCGGCAGTTTAAAGTCGGGCGCATCCGATCCAATTTCCGGCGCCAGAGTCTCGCGCTCCGCGATGAACCGCATCAACGTGGTGCGCCGTTCAGGCGCCATTCCAGCAGTGAACTGCATCATCCGATTGAAATCCTTATCGGATAAGTGTTTTCTAAGCTGAGCCATGAAGGTGTCCATGCTCATGTCCATACCTCGAGGGCCAAGTCAGGCCTCCCAGAACATCGCGCAAAACCTGCCTGGAAGCTAGCGAGCGCCGCCGATGTGTGACGCAACCAAAGCTCTGACCTGGTACTTAGCCTACGGCAGCAACATGAACCGCGGCATCTTTGAGAGTCGTCGCGGCATGCGCCCGATACAAGCGCATCCAGCCTTGCTCGAAAACTACCTGCTCCGCTTCAATCTGGCGATCGGCCCCGGCGAGCGCGGTGCGGCCAATCTGGAGTCTCAAGCGGGTGCTCGCACGTGGGGAGTGCTGTACTTGATCACTGTCGAACAGTCAGAGCATCTCGACCGTACAGAAGGCGTCCATAGGGGTGCATACCGCCGCATTCCAGTGAGCGCCATCGTCGGTGGCACAGAACAGATCGCAGCGTTCACATATCAGTCAGACAGGATCAGCCTCGGGCGCAAGCCCTCTCCGCGTTATATCGGCTTGCTGATAGAAGGTGCTGTTCAGCATGGCCTGCCGCCCGGCTATCTCCGTTACCTGCGAAGTTTCGAGTTGGCCGCGGACGAGCGGCCGTCTGAACCGCAGCGTTCGTAAGGCCCCTTCCAGATTCCGAAAGCCTGGTGCAGAAGTCTGGCAGCGCAGTCAATGTGAAGATGGCTCGGCTGGTGCGGATTCTGGAACCAGGCGCGCGACCATCGGATGCGACTCGTGCCGGATGAGGACGTCCATCCAGTACTTGGCGGCCATCGCGGCGCCGACCTTTTCCGTCATATTTGGCATCTCTTCCACCTTCACCTTGTCAAATTCCTGGTCTGCCACCTTCAGCTTCACGAAGGGGCTGGTGGTGTTCCTCTGAATCCGCCCGTATGCGCGGTCGCCAAGCCGGACGTACGGCTGCCCGTCGATGACAACCACCCACAAGTTTGACCAATGCTCTCCTACGTCAGGCTCGGTGGTCATTATTTTGATGGTGCTCGCGTCGCGGAACGCAGCAGGATCCCATCCCGGCACAGCTATGACCTCCGCGCGGGCAGCGGTTGCAAGCGCGATTGATAAAACAAATGAGAGTATCGCGAGATTGGCGATTCGATAAATCTTCATGTTCGTTCGCGTCATCTTTACGCGTTACATCTACAACTATACAGCCGACCGTTCATTGCGCGCGATCAATTTTTCCCAGGCCGCCGGACGCTAGAAATTGCGTTTCGAGGATTCCTGATAGAGCGCGTAGAGAGGAAGGCGCGGGCAAGCCCATCGTGTAGCGTAGACCTTACCGACGATGATTCGTCTATATTGCGCGTTGCCGGACTCGTTGAGGTTTCACTTTCATCCCACGTGATTTCGGTTAATTCCGGTCGAATTGCGTTAAGCACATACTCCCGGACTACTTCAACGACTTGCTCTTGGCTTCGATTGCCGGACCGGACATCGCGATGCTCGAGAATCGTTAGCAACGCTCGAGCAAGTAGTGCGGTAAGTTCGAATTGGACAATACCGTCGAGCGGTCCGCGCTATCAAAGTCCAAAGAAGAGGTTGACGCCCTGAGGCGGCGGATAGGAGTACTCAGGGCCATCGCCATAGTAATATGGCTGCGGTCCGTAGTAGTAGTCCGGATAGCCCCCGCCACCGCCCCAGTAGCCGCTGCCGCCACCCCAGTAGCCGCCGCCGTGATTATAGCCACCGCCGTGATAGCCGCCTCCGTGATAGCCGCCGCCACCTCCATGGTAGCCGCCCCCACCACCGCCTCCGCCATGACTACCGCCACCACCGCCGCCGTGACCACCGCCACCACCGCCGTGAGCGGCGTGGGCCTGTCCTACTCCGAAGGCGCCAATCACGAGGGCAAACGCTACAGCCGCCGCCAATCTAGCTATCCTGGAACTCAGTTCCTTTTCCGACTTGAGAGATACTTGCATAATGACACCGCCTCGCGGGTTTGATTCCCGCTTCCTTTTTGTAGAGAGCCTCGAAGGGCGGAACGAATTTCCTGATTCGGCTTCACGTATCGTCGCACTTTGGTTTAATTATTCTTCATAGGATGCGCTTGCCGCGTTCAACCTTCGGGATCACTCCTAGCTTCTCACTAGTATTGAGGAACATTCCATCCGCATTCACCCAAGGACGTGCCCGATAGCACGGGGTGCAGCGGAAGTCGTTTGGTCCTTCGCTTTAGTCGTGTGTGAAGTCCAGGACTACGCGTGACGCCACATCGACCATGCTCGAGCCGGTTGAAGATTTGGTTGATCGCAGAAAGAGGCTGCAGCTCGATATCGGCCTATTTGTCATCGGCCGATAGCGATGGCACCGACCCGTGGGGCCTGTCCGCCGGAGCGTCTAACTCGATTGGAGCGCGAAGTTCGTGATTCGGCAGGGAAGGCAGATGGTAGTACAGTTGGCGGAGCTTCAATCGGACACATACCCGACTAGCCCGCCTCCGAAATCTGCCAGACGAACGTTAAGAATCGTTCCCGTCGTAACGTGCCGAAGGTAGCGTCAACTCGCAGAAGTACTAGATTGGAGATCGTCGGTCTCTCCTCCCCCGGAAACCGATGGCACGCTTGGCCACATGCCCTCATGGTGAAGTCACGCGTGCCTTTCTTTTTTGATTGACGCAGTGAGCTGCATTGCGCGGGGTCGATGAGACTCACTGAGACACTGTCCAGAATAAACCCATGAGCAGCAGAGAAGGAATCGACGAAGGTGAGCTGGAAAGGCTTCAGCGTCAATCGTTCAGTTACTTTCTGCATGAGACGAATCCTGACAACGGGCTGGTGATCGATAAGACCGCGCCGGACTGGCCTGCGAGCATAGCAGCTACCGGCTTTGCGTTGGCGGCTTACCCGGTAGCCGTTGAACGCGGATTTATGCCGCGTGCCGCTGCGGTAGAACGAACTCTAACCACGCTACGTTTTTTCTGGAACAGCAGGCAGGGTCTCGAACCCGACGCCACCGGCTACCAGGGCTTTTACTATCATTTTCTGAACATGCGAACCGGTCGGCGCGCCTGGCAATGTGAACTATCGACGGTAGATAGCGCTTTTCTGTTGGCGGGTGCGTTGACTGCTGGAGTTTATTTCGACTCGGATACCGCCGAGGAGCATGAAATCCGCAGTCTCGCTGACCGGCTTTATCGCCGCGCGGACTGGCAATGGGCGCAAAACAGTGACGCCACGGTTACGCACGGCTGGAAGCCCGAGAGCGGATTTCTCAAGTACCGATGGTCAGGCTACGACGAGGCGATGCTGCTGTACGTGCTGGGTATGGGCTCGCCAGCTCATCCGCTGCCCGAGAGCTGCTACACCGCATGGATTTCGACTTATCGATGGGAACACTCTTACGGGTGTGAATACCTTTACGCCGGTCCGTTGTTCACGCACCAGCTGTCTCATCTCTGGATCGATTTTCGTGGCATTCAAGACGCGTTCATTCGCGGAAAGGGCATCGATTATTTCGAGAACAGCCGTCGAGCGACCTATGTTCAACAACACTACGCAATGGAAAACTCGCTCAAATTCGCCGGCTATAGCCGCAATTGCTGGGGAATTACTGCGAGCGACGGCCCCGGCTTTGACACAATCAAAGTCGGCGGCATCGAGCGCCAATTCTACGGTTACTTAGGACGGGGCGCGCCTTACGGCCCAGACGACGGAACCATCGCGCCCTGGGCAGTAGTTACGTCGCTGCCGTTCGCGCCTGAGATCGTGCTGCCAACGATCGACTACTTCATCAACGAAGTTAAATTAACTGCGCACAACCCTTACGGGTTCAAAGCGACTTTCAACCCGACCTACCCTGTCAAATCCAGCAATCCCTGTGGCTGGGTATCACCATGGCATTACGGTCTTAATCAAGGGCCGATTGTTTTGATGATCGAAAACTATCGTACCGGCTTATTGTGGCGATTGATGCGAGACTGCCCTTACATCGTAAACGGTTTGCATCGCGCTGGCTTTCGCGGGGGTTGGTTATGAACCCAGTAACAGAAAGGAATTTAATCATGAATACAGAAACTCTCTCCTCGGAACTTCTTCACAAGATGGACGCTTACTGGCGCGCCGCCAACTACATCTCGGTCGGCCAGATCTATCTCTATGACAATCCGCTGCTTAAGGAGCCACTGAAACTGTCCCACGTTAAGCCATTGGTGGTCGGACATTGGGGCACGACGCCGGGTCAGAACTTCATCTACGTGCATTTGAACAGGGTCATTAAGAAGTACGATCTGGATATGTTCTACATCGCCGGTCCCGGTCACGGCGGTCCGGCACTGGTAGGCAACACTTATCTCGAAGGCACCTATAGTGAGATCTATCCGAATATCAGCCAGGACGAAGCAGGACTGAAGAAGCTGTTCAAGCAATTTTCGTTTCCTGGCGGGATCTCCAGCCACGTTGCGCCGACAACCCCGGGCTCGATTCACGAAGGTGGCGAGCTGGGCTACTCACTCAGCCATGCCTTCGGCGCGGCGTTCGACAATCCCAACTTGATCGTCGCCTGCATCATCGGCGACGGGGAGGCGGAAACGGGTCCATTGGCGACCGCGTGGCAGTCCAACAAGCTGCTGAACCCGATATCCGACGGAGCCGTGCTGCCGATCTTGCATCTTAATGGCTACAAGATCAGCAATCCCACTGTGCTGGCCCGCATCGAGCATGAGGAACTGGAGCAGTTTCTACGAGGCTGCGGCTGGACTCCGTACTTTGTCGAAGGTGACGAGCCGGAGAAGATGCATCAACTCATGGCCGCTACTATGGGACAGGCTATCGAGGATATCCGGCAAATCCAAAGCAATGCGCGCAACAAGAACGACAACACTCGGCGGCGCTGGCCGATGATCGTTCTCAGGTCACCCAAGGGCTGGACGGGACCGAAAGTCGTCGACGGCTTACAAATCGAGGGCACCTTCCGGTCGCACCAAGTCCCACTTCTCGTTGATCCCGAACATCCGGACCACGTCAAGCTCCTTGAAAGCTGGATGAAGAGCTACAAGGCCGAGGAGCTTTTCGACGAACATGGCCGTCTCATGCCGGAACTGGCTGAGCTGGCGCCCAAGGGCGATCGGCGGATGGGCGCCAATCCGCACGCGAACGGCGGAATTCTGCTGCGCGACCTGCGGATGCCGGACTTCCATGAGCACGCCGTTAATGTTCCGTCCCCCGGCGCCGTGAATGCGGAAGACACTCTCGTGCTGGGCAAGTTCCTGCGTGATGTGGCCAAGTTGAATCAAGAGCAGCGTAACTTTCGCGTCTTTGGTCCCGACGAGACGCTCTCGAATCTTCTCGGCGCGGTCTTTGAAGTCACTAACCGTCAATGGGACGCGCGCGAGGTCAAGAATGATGAATTCCTCGCGCCCGCCGGACGCGTGCTGGACTCCATGCTCAGCGAGCACCAATGCGAGGGTTGGCTCGAGGGCTATCTACTGACTGGGCGACACGGCCTTTTCAACAGCTACGAAGCCTTCATTCGAATCGTCGACTCGATGTTCAGCCAGCACGCGAAGTGGTTGAAGGTGACGCTGGAACTGCCTTGGCGCCGGAAGATCGCGTCGCTGAATTATTTGCTCGCCTCTCACGTCTGGCAGCAGGATCATAACGGCTTCACGCATCAGGATCCCGGCTTCCTCGACCACGTTATCAACAAGAAAGCTGATGTCGTTCGCGTCTACTTGCCGCCCGACGCCAACTGTCTGCTATCGGTCTTCGATCACTGCCTGCGCAGCCGGCATTACGTCAACGTGGTGGTTGCGGGCAAGCACGCACTCCCCCAATGGCTGACGATGGAAGCAGCGGTCGTACATTGCACGGAAGGTATTGGAATCTGGCAGTGGGCCAGCAACGACCAAGGCTCCGAGCCGGATGTGGTGATGGCTTGTTGCGGAGACACGCCCACACTCGAAATTTTGGCCGCCGTTTCGATCCTCCGCGAACATCTGCCCGATCTGAAAATTCGGGTGATCAATGTCGTCGATCTCATGAAGCTGCAGTCTGCGAGCGAGCATCCGCACGGGCTGAGCGAGACGGATTACGATTCGCTCTTCACCAAAGATAAGCACATCATCTTTGGCTTTCATGGATACCCATGGCTGGTGCACCGCCTTACCTACCGCCGCACCAACCGCAACCTACACGTCCGGGGCTACAAGGAAGAGGGCACTATCACCACTGCTTTCGATATGAGGGTTCAGAACGACTTGGATCGATTTCACTTAGTGCAAGACGTGGTAGATCGCCTACCGCATTTGGGTGCCAGAGGGTCCTATCTGAAGCAGAAGATGCAGGACAAGCTCATCGAGCACAAGCATTACATCGACGAGCACGGTCAGGACTTACCAGAAATCCGCAATTGGAAGTGGCAGGCGTCCAGCAGTAGCAACGCGGTCCCCAGATCATTTGAAGGGGAGCCACCAAGGCTGGAGGCTAGTGAGTAAGACAAAGCACAGTCATCAAAGTTACGACGGTCCGGACAGCGAAGGCATTAATCATGGCTTCCATCGTCCTTACTGGAAACATGCGCATCGTGACTGGCGTTTGTGGGTCGCCGTGTCTTTGATGCTTGTAGCCCTGTTTACTTATGTAATGACCGATGACTTGGCGTGGCGGCCTCGGACACAACCGCAGCAGCCGCTTCCCAGCGCTGTCGCAAAATGAGCTAGCGACCAAGGCCGGTCGGCGCCGTGTAGGAGAAGTTTGACAGGAGCTGGAAAATGGCTATCCAGAGAGATTCCGGAGAAGAAGCGAAGACCTTAGCCGATCCGAACGACTCCGCACAGAACGGTGCCAAAGCAGGCGCCGACAAATCCAATGGATCGAAGCCCAAGGTAACCGAGATTCGCAAGCTCGCCTACGAGATATTCCAGGCGCGCCACGGCGGACCCGGAAGCGAAATCGGCGACTGGCAAAAGGCAGAGGCCTCACTTTCCGAAGACGCGACCAAAGTTGATCTGTCCAAGGCCGATGCTCCCAAAACAAATGGAGCCGAGGCAGATGCGTCCAAGGGCGTGCAGATGCCCGCTAGTACCGGGACGATCCAGGATGCGCTCACCAAGTTCCATTCAAGCATCGAGCATGGGCTGACTCAGGAGGAAGCGGCGACCCGACTCAAGAAGGACGGCCCGAATGCCATCGAAGAAAAGCACATCAGCCCGCTCAAGCGGTTTCTGACGTTCCTGTGGGGACCTATCCCCTGGATGATCGAAATTGCCGCGATACTCTCCGCCGTGGTTCGGCATTGGGAAGACTTTGTCATCATCTTCTTCATGCTGGCGCTCAACGCGGTGGTCGGCTTTTGGGAGGAATTCAAGGCCGATAACGAAATCGAGGCGCTGAAAAAAAATCTCGCGTTGCATTCGCGAGTGCTGCGCGACGGCAAGTGGAGTGATGTTGAGGCAAAGACGTTGGTGAGCGGGGACATCGTCATGGTCAAGCTCGGCAACGTCATACCCGCCGACCTGAAGCTGGTCGATGGCGACTATCTCAGCATCGATCAGTCCGCGCTGACCGGCGAATCACTGCCGGTCGACAAGAAGAAGAACGACGTCGCCTATTCAGGATCTATCGTGCGAATGGGCCAGATGAATGGGCTGGTCGTTGCCACCGGAATGAGCACGCTCTTCGGCCGCACCGCTCGGCTGGTTGAGAGCGTTAAGACCGTCTCCCACTTTCAGAAGGCGGTCCTCAAGATTGGTAATTTCCTGATTCTGATCACGCTCGGCCTGGTCGCATTGATCCTCAGTGTAGCGCTGTATCGCGGCGACCCGTTGGTCGAGACTCTTCTGTTCGCGTTGATCCTCACAGTCGCTGCGATACCAGTTGCTTTGCCGGCGGTGCTGTCCGTCACGATGGCGGTCGGCGCATCCGTGCTTGCCAGAATGAAGGCCATCGTATCCCGCCTTGCGGCGATCGAAGAGATGGCCGGCATGGATATTCTCTGCTCGGACAAGACGGGCACGCTCACGAAGAACGAACTCAAGCTGGGTAGTCCTGTAATTTTCAAAGCGACCAACGCGCAGGATTTGATCCTTGGCGGGGCGTTGGCGTCGCGAACCGAGGGCGGCGATGGCATCGACGAGGCTGTCATCAAAGGTCTCAGCGATAAATCGGCGTTGAAGACCTATCAAATTACTCACTTCACACCTTTCGACCCGATCAGTAAGCGAACCGAGGCCGAAGTCAAGCACGATAACGCCACTTTCAAAGTCTCGAAGGGAGCGCCGCAGGTAATCCTTGACCTTGTGCATCCCGACGCAGACGCGCGCAAAAAAGCTCAGGACCAGGTTAACGATCTGGCGAGCAAAGGCTTTCGTACCCTTGGCGTCGCGCGCACCGATGCGCAGGGAAAGTGGGAATTCTTTGGTCTGCTGTCGCTGTCGGATACTCCACGCGATGACTCCGCCTCGACGATTACGACCGCGCGAAAGATGGGCCTGCAGGTGCGCATGGTAACCGGCGACAATCTTGCCATTGCCCGCGAGGTGTCGCGCGAACTCAAGCTTGGACCGAATATCGCGGTTGCCAGCAGTCTTTTTCCCGATGGCAAGTCCGATGATAGTGCGAAGATAGACGCGGCCGACGGCTACGCGGAGGTTTTTCCGGAGCACAAATTCAAAATTGTCAAAGCCCTTCAGGCGCAGGGGCATATCGTCGGGATGACCGGCGACGGCGTCAACGACGCGCCCGCACTGAAACAGGCGGATTGCGGAATCGCAGTGAGCGGAGCGACCGACGCCGCTCGTGCGGCTTCGGACCTGGTGCTCACGGCGACCGGTCTCTCCGTAATCACCGCTGCCATCGCGGAAGCGCGCAAGATCTTCGAGCGCATGAACAGCTATGCAATCTACCGGATTTCCGAGACCATCCGCGTCCTACTCTTTATGACGCTCGCGATCGTGGTGTTCAACTTCTACCCGGTAACCGCAGTCATGATCGTGCTCATCGCAGTCCTCAATGATTTCCCGATTATGATGATCGCTTACGACAACACCATCGTGGCTCCGCGCCCGGTGCGCTGGGACATGGAGCGCGTGCTCACGGTCAGCTCGGTTCTCGGCGTGTTGGGAGTTATCGCTGCATTCGGCCTTTTCTGGATCGCCGAGAGCTACCTTCACTTGCCCCGCCCTGTCGTTCAAAGCCTGATGTTCCTTAAGCTGCTCGTCGCCGGTCATCTCACAATTTACATCACCCGAAGCGCCGGAACCTTCTGGAAGCGGCCGTGGCCCAATTGGCGCCTGGTAGTTGCTTGCGAAATCACCCAAATCATCGGAACTCTCGCCGCAGTCTACGGATGGGGCATGACGCCACTCGGATGGAAATATGCGTTGCTGGTGTGGGGCTATGCGCTGGTGTGGTTCCTCATCAACGACCTCGTGAAGGTTGAGGTTTACCGCTTGATGCATCTTGGGACTGCAAACCATCAGCGCCATTTGGCAAGAGTCAACGCCAGTCTTCATCCGGCAGTCGTCAATGCGCCGAGTTCGGCAGACTAAAGGGAAGCACTGTCGCTGAAGCTCAGCGACCACTTCACTCATCGACCTCACCAACCTTCCATTGGCAATCCTCCGGCGAGTCGCCAGATTCCCGAAATGCAACTACTAACCGGCCATCGGCAAGTGTGCAGCCAACCTCAAAGGCGTGGCGGGGATTCTCGGTCATGCCGAAATGCGGCAAGCACACCTCCACTGCTGTTTCATTGCAGCGACCAGCAGGCGCAGCCCGCAGCAAGTTCGCGGAGCACGGCTACAGATCGAGTCCGAAGCCAGCTTCCTGATTGCTCGAGGGCAGGTCGGGAAGACGACGGCAACCGCGAAGGGGACGCCGTTGATAAGCGGCGCGCCCCCAAGCGCAGTTTCACCCAGGCGCGGGAAAGTTTGTCGGGCTTATAGAAGTTGCCCTGCGCTTGGCGACGGCATGCGTCAAGCGATGGAGATGCACTCGGACGTCAACGCGCCGGCAAGGCCGGCTCCTGGCGCGGCGCGCTGGGTGCTACTGCGGGCGCAGATAGCGGTCCAAAAATGTGGCGGACTGAGACAAAGAAGACCGGCACGAAAGGGATCGCGAGA
>Ga0209139_10000624_pt1 | contig 12399 bp, 9 predicted proteins | sample BogFormECP14_OM3_FD_188246 | JGI IMG/M metagenome (GOLD analysis project Ga0209139, IMG submission 188246) | Bog forest soil microbial communities from Calvert Island, British Columbia, Canada - ECP14_OM3 (SPAdes) (version 2) | ecosystem: Environmental > Aquatic > Freshwater > Wetlands > Bog ...
CCGCTCATCTGCCACACGATCGAGGCGCTGACGCTCGCGCATGAATTCCTGGCGGCGACGGTCGTCATTCATCCCGACGATCGCGATCTCTACGACGCAGCGATCGCCCGCCTCCCCCCGACCGCCGCCCGCCCGTTGACCGCGCCGGTGTTCGGCGGCGCGACGCGGCAGCGCAGCGTCCGCAACGGCCTCGAGGCGCAGGCGGACGCAAGGCCGGACCTCGTGCTGATCCACGACGGCGCCCGACCCTTCGCTTCGCGCGAATTGCTCTCGAGGGCAGTCGAGGCGGCGCGGCTCCACGGCGCCGCCGTGCCCGCGACGCCGATGACCGACACGGTCAAACAGATCGACGGCGAGGGGCGCATCGTCGGCTCGCCCGAGCGTGCGTCGCTTCGCGCGGTTCAGACGCCGCAGGCTTTCGGCTTCGATCTGATCCTCGAGGCGCATCGCAACGCCGCCCGCGCCGATCTGACCGACGACGCGGCGGTCGCCGAGGCGGCTGGACATGCCGTCTTCGTCTTCGACGGCGATTTCAATAATATGAAAGTGACGACGATGCAGGATTTGCGCGAGGCCGAGGCGCGGCTATCCTCGAATGCCACCGAGGTCCGGGTCGGCCAGGGTTTCGACGTCCACGCCTTCGCGCCCGGCGAAGGCGTCTGGCTGGGCGGCGTCCTGATCCCGCACGACAAGAAGCTCGCGGGCCATTCGGACGCCGACGTGGCGTTGCATGCGATCGCCGACGCGATCTACGGCGCGCTCGGCGAGGGCGACATCGGCGCCCATTTCCCGCCGTCCGACGCGCGCTGGCGCGGCGCCGATTCCGCGATCTTTCTGGCTCACGCGACTGAGCGGGTGCGTGCGCGCGGCGGGGTCGTGGCGCATATCGACGTGACCCTGATCTGCGAAGCGCCCAAGGTCGGGCCGCATCGCGAAGCGATCCGCGCCCGCATCGCAAAGATCGCCAGCATCGCCATCAGCCGCACGGCTGTCAAGGCGACGACGTCCGAAGGTCTGGGGTTCACGGGTCGGCGGGAAGGCATCGCCTGCCTCGCGATGGCCACCCTACGGCTGCCGCCGGATTGATCTCTGCTGGCCCTAGAGTAGCGATTCCTTGAATTCGCACCCATTGGTCGCAGCGAGTTCGCCGCGGACCCAGCGAGCTGAACGGAGTGGCCCGATATGACTCGATCCTTCGAAACGCAGATCTAGTCCTCTACTGCTCGGGCCGCGGCCCCGGCGCGATCGCGCCGACCGGCGCGATCGCGCCCGATAGACGCATCGGCGGAGCGGTGACGGCAAGAGGTCGCGGGCCGCCCGTCAGCTCGCGCAGGTCCTTACCGCGCGTGCCCAGATAAGTCAGGCTGATTTGGCGATCGTCTTCGCTGGCAGCGTTGTAATCCTTGACTTGTAGATCGTGGATCCAGCCGTCGTTCGGGCCCTTCGCGCTGCTCTTGGCGATCCAGAGCCACATCAAGCCGCGCCCCCGTTGAATCGGCACGCCATCGCCCGTGAACAGCAGATGGCCAAGCATCGCCTGCGCCCCGTGGTGCCCCTTGTCGGCGGCCAATTGCAGCCAGCGCGCCGCGCGCATGTTGTCCTTGGCGAGACCGCCGGCGCCGTCGAGATACATACGGGCAAGACGATATTGCGCCTCGGGATCGCCGAAATTCGTCGCCGCGAACTGAAACATTTCGAGCGCGCGCTCGGGGTCCGGATTGATTTCGCTATTGGGAATTCCGGTCAGATTGTAGACGCCGACCGCGACGAACGCGTTGGAGATCGCGCCGATGTCCCGATGGTCGAGCGCGTCCTCGTCATAGCTGTCGACCAGTTGCTCGAAATATTTGTAAGCCATCAGGTCGTCGCGCGGCACGAATTCGCCGCTCGCGTACATGCTGCCCAGTTTCCAGCGCGCGAGCGGCTCGCCGCCCTCGGCCGCATAGGTCAGGGCCTGCACCGAGGATTTTGCATCCCCCGCCCTGAGATCGTCGACCCCCACCTGCAACGCTTCGTGCGCGCTGGTGAAGGTCTTGGGTGAAAGCTTCGCCGGCGGCTTCGAGTCGGCGGAAGTGTCGAGCGCGAGGACAGCCGTCGTGCCCGCGAAGAACAACCCCGCCGCGATCAGAGCCGAGCGCGATTTGCGCCCCGACTGGCAAGCCAGCTGCGCGGAGCCGACCCAACCAAATCCATTCAAACTCGCCCGCATCCCCGCTCCGACTCCGCCGCCCGCAGCCACCGCTCGCCACGCTGCGCGCGGCAAGATTTTTTCTAACTGTTGACGTGACTTCCATCACGACAATGATTGAAATTAGCGCGGGGTTTATGGCGCAATCGCGGCATCTCCGGGTTGGAATCCGGCGGAAATCGACTTGGTCGAAAGCTGTTGCGCAATTGCCACGCTCATGGCGACGCGCCGATGCCGAAGCATCAAATCCGATCCAAGCGCGACCGGGCGACTTCCATCTTGGCGATGCGGGAAAGCGAGGCTTCTCGCCGCTCGTGGTGCTCCGCGATGATCTCCTCGGGGGCCCGAGCGACAAAATCGGGGTTGGCGAGTTTGGCGTCGACTTTGGCGATTTCCTGCCGCTCGCGCGCGATTTCCTTGTCGAGGCGCGACTTTTCCGCCTCGATGTCGACGATCCCCCCCAGCGGCAGCGCGGCCAAGGCGTCGCGCACGACGATCGGCAGCGAGCCGGCGGGCGGAGTTTCAGCAAATTCGAGCCGGACGATGCGCGCCAGACGCTTGATCGTATCGCCCCAGGCCTCGACGATCCGCGCGATCGACGAGCTCGCCTGCACGAGAGTCAGCGTCAGTTGCGCCCCCGCCGGCACGCCGACCTCGGAGCGCACCGAGCGGATCTCGGAGACGAGTTCGATGATCCAGCCGATCTCCGCCTCCGCCGCTCTGTCGATTGCAAAGTCTGCCCGCGGCCACGGACCCAGCGCGAGCATGCCCGCACGTGGTGGGCCGTCCTCGCCCTTGATCGTCCAGAGCTCCTCGGTCACGAACGGCATGAACGGATGCAACAGCGCATAGACGACGTCGAGCACGTAGGCGATCGTCGCCTGTGTCTCGGCTCTTGCCGGCCCCTCGGCGCCCCCTTGCAGCACCGGCTTGGCGAGCTCGAGATGCCAGTCGCAGAATAGGTTCCAGACGAAGCGGTAGACGGCGCTCGCGGCGTCGTTGAAACGGAACGCCTCGATCGCCTCGCTGGTCTCCGCGACCGCCTTGGACGCCTCTCCCAGAATCCAGCGATTGAGCGGCGCGCGGACGGCGTCGGGATCAAATCCGACGACGCGGACGCAGCCATTCATTTCGGCGAAACGCGAGGCGTTCCAGACCTTGGTCGCGAAATTGCGATATCCCTCGATCCGCGGGAGCGAAAGCTTGACGTCGCGCCCTTGCGCCGCCATCGCCGCCAGGAAGAAACGGAGCGCGTCCGTTCCGAGCGCGGGAATTCCCTTGGGAAATTCTCGTCGCGTATCCGCGGCGACCTTGGCGGCCTCGGCCTTGTTCGCGATCGATTCGATGCGCTTGGCGACGAGGGCGTCGAGCGTGACGCCGTCGATGATGTCGAGCGGGTCCATGACGTTGCCCTTCGACTTCGACATCTTGGCGCCCTTCCCGTCGCGGACGAGCGCGTGAATGTAAACCTCGCGAAAGGGCACCTCATGTTGGAATTGAAGGCCCATCATCATCATCCGGGCCACCCAGAAGAAAATGATGTCGAAGCCGGTGACGAGCACGCTGGTCGGGTAGTAGCGCTCCAGCTCCTTGGTGGTCTCGGGCCAGCCGAGCGTCGAGAACGGCCAGAGCGCCGACGAGAACCAGGTGTCGAGCACGTCGGGATCGCGCGGGAAGGTCGCCGCCAGCCGCGCCGGGTCGGCGCTCAGCCTCCCGGCCTCCGTCGCTGACAAGGCGCCGCGCCGGACGCCGTCGGCCAAGGCCCTGGCGTAGCCCGTCTCCTCGGTTTCCTCGACGTAGATTTCGCCCCAGGGCGCGCTCCACGCCGGGATCTGATGCCCCCACCAGAGCTGCCGCGAGATGCACCAGGGTTGAATATTCTCTAGCCATTCGAAGTAGGTCTTCTCCCAATTTCTCGGGACGAAGCGGGTCTGGCTCTCGCGCACCGCGGCGAGCGCGGGCTGGGCCAGGGTCTTGGCGTCGACGTACCATTGATCGGTCAGCCACGGCTCGATGACTGCGTTCGAGCGATCGCCGTGCGGCACCATGTGCTGGTGCGGCTCGATCTTCTGCAGCCGCCCCTCCAGCGCCATCAACACGACGATGCGTTTGCGCGCCTCGAAGCGATCGAAGCCGTCGACGCTGGCCAGCAGGCGCGCCAATTCGTGATCGGCCGCCTCCAGACCCTCGAAAAAAGCCAGGTTGCCCTTCAGCGAGATGTTAGCTTCCGAATCCAAGATATTGATCTGACGCGCGCCCTCGGCTTCGTGACGGCGCCCCACTTCGAAATCGTCGAAATCGTGGGCGGGCGTGATCTTGACCGCGCCGGTTCCCTTCTCGGGATCGGAATACGTATCCGCGACGACGGCGATCAGCCTGCCGACGAGCGGCAGGCGAAGCTTCCGGCCGATGAGATCTCGATAGCGCGGATCGTCCGGGTGAACCGCGACCGCGCTGTCGCCGAGCATCGTTTCCGGACGCGTGGTGGCGACGGTCAAAACTTCGCCGGCCTCCTCGCCGCGCTCGTCCACGACGGGATAGTCGAAATAATAGAGATGCCCGTTCGGGTCCTTCGCCAGCGCCTTGCGCAGCGCCGTCTCGTCCAGCGGCGCGTCGTCGCCGCGCGACCATTTGAATGTTCCCTTGCACTCGACCTGCACGACTTCGAGGTCCGAGATCGCGGTCTGGAATGTCGGGTCCCAATTGACTAGGCGCTTGGCCTTGTAGATCAGCCCCTCGCGATGCATGTGCACGAACACCTTGGCGACCGCCCTGGAAAGGCCTGCGTCCAGCGTGAATCGTTCGCGGCTCCAGTCGCAGGAGGCGCCCAGGCGCTTCAGCTGGGCGACGATCGCGCCGCCCGATTCGGCCTTCCACGCCCACACCCGCTCGACGAACTTCTCGCGCCCCATCGCGCGCCGATCGGGCTCCTGCCGTTCCATCAACTGGCGTTCGACGACCATCTGCGTGGCGATGCCAGCATGATCGGTGCCCGGCTGCCAGAGCACGTCCCTGCCCTTCATCCGCCAGTAGCGGCAGAGAATGTCCTGCAGCGTATTGTTGAGCGCATGGCCCATATGCAGATTGCCGGTCACGTTCGGCGGCGGGATGACGATGCAGAACGGCGCCGCGTCCGCGCGGTCCGCGCGGCCGGCGCGAAACGCGCCTTCTTGCTCCCATCGGGCGGCGATGCGGCCTTCGACCGCCGCGGCTTCGAATGTTTTTTCCATCATGGAGGGACGCCTGACAGGGCCCGGCGTCGAACGCGCCGCGTCCGCCGCTCGGGGAATCGAGGAATGCGACGTCGCCCTGAACCCGAATGAAACGCAAGTCCGCGCGAGGAATAGCCGCGGATCGCTTAATGCCAGCGCGAGCGTGAAAGTCAACGTTCCGCGTTTTGCGCTCCCCCGCTCCCGTCGATGATTTTGCTGGGCTCAGCGCACCCCGCGCGCGACACGCTGAATTTCCGCGCGCACTAGCCGCTCCACGAGACTCGGAAGGTGCTCGTCGAGCCACGTCTTGATCATCGAACGCAAGATTTCCCGCGTCATGGCTTCGATTTCCTCGCTTCGGAACGCAAGGCTCGTCGACAGCACATGAAAAGATTCCGAAACCGCGCGATCGGCCTCGTCCGAGAGCATCGGCGGCTCGTTCGTCGCCTCCTGGTCCAGCAAGGTTTCCGGCGTCGGGGTCGGCGGCTCGGGCTCCGGAATGCGAGAGGGGAGCGCTTCGACAGGCAGCCGACGCAACGAGACGGGGGGCGCTTCCCAGACCGGCGTCGTCGGCGCCGGCGCGCTTTGCGTCTTCGCCGGGACGGACTCGGGTTCGGAAACGGCGCGCAGGGAGGGGGCCGAATCGTTCGAGTAGACGATCTGCGGACCCGCGCTCGCGGCCGGTTTCGGCGCGGCGACGGGCTTGGCGGGTTCGGCCACGCGATCATCGGCTATGATCGCCCGAATCGAGGCGAGAATTTCCTCCATGGAGGGTTCATGGGCGCGCTGCGCGCGTCGCAGAGCGTCGAACTCGCGTTCACCGCCAGTGGGATTGGGTGCGCTCATTTCCTTGGCCTCCGCGCCTCGCGGCGCGCGATTTAAGTCTTCGACCGCGAGTGCGCAGCGGTCGCCCGCGCGGTTGCGCCCGCCCTACGGTTGGCGCGACCGAATCGCCCGCCGTCGCCGCCTCGTCCAGGATTGCCTTAGCTGAGTCGCATGCGCAACGGAACGGCGGAAGCGATCGTCGCGCGCCCCGCCTTATTCACGCTTTCCTCACGCGTGCGCTACTTGCCGTCGGGGGTTCGCAGGCCAATCCATTTGTTCTTGACCTGATCGAAATGCACCCTCGGATCATATTCCGGAACGGAGAGGCCCAGGCGCGTGATCGACAGGCGGCCGACAGCCGCAAAAAGGCCGTAGGAATTCACCACCTGGTCGTGCTGCGAAATCACAAGCTGGACGCGCGCCTGGAGCAAGGTCTGCTGCGCGTTCAACACGTCGAGCGTCGTCCGCTGGCCGACCTTGGCCTCCTCCCGCACGCCGGCGAGCGCGACTTCCGCCGCATCCACCTGCGACTTCGAGGCACGCACAATTCCTAGCGAATTCTGATTGCTTCCCCAGGCCCCGACCACCAGCGCGCGCACCACGTCGCGCTGCTGGTCGGTCACGATCTCTTGCTGGCTGAGGGACTCCTTGGACTGCCGGATGGTCGCGTATTCAGCGCCACCCTGGTAGATCGGGATCGTGACGCTTCCTATCAACGAACTCGCCAGCACTTGGGTCCCGGTGGTAAACCCGAAGGGGTCGTATTCTTTGGTGATCGAGCCGGTCACGGTAGCCGTCGGATAGAGCGCGCCCTCGCTGATCTTCACGTTGAGTTCAGCGGCGTCGACGCCGTGCAGCGAGGCGACGATCGCGGGATGTTCGGCCTGTGAGATGGCCACCGCTTCCGTGAGGGTCTTGGGAATTGGCCTGGTCAACGGCGAAACCGGGGCGAGACTCTTGGGCTCGTCGCCGATGTCCTGCCGATAGTTCGCGATGTCGGTCTGCAAGGTGGACTGCGCGGTCAACGCCGTCGCCTGCGCGCCCGAAAGACTCGCCTCCGCCTGCGCCACGTCGGTGCGGGTGACTTCGCCGACGTTGAAACGATCGCGCGTCTGTCTCAGCTGCTCCTGCAACACGTCGACGTTGGCGCGATCGAGTTCCAGAATCGCGGTGTCCCGCAACACGTTCATGTAATCGGACAGAGCGGACAACAGCACGGTCTGCTCGGTGTTCCGAAGCACCTCGCGCTGGCCAAAAACCTGGGACTCGGCCTGGCGAACCGAATTGAACGTCCGATTGCCGTTCCACACCTGCTGATTGAACTGAACGCCGAGAGTACGCGGGTGGCTGAGGACGTCGCCGTTTTGCGGGCCCGCCCCGGCAAGCTGCGCGTTTTCAACGCCTCCGGTCGCCGAGGCGCTCACTTGCGGAAGATAGCCGGCGTAATTCTTCGGAATATTCTCGTCCGCGACCCTCACCGCCGCGCGCTGTTGATTGAGATTGGGATTGTTGAGATAGGCCTTCGCGAGGGCGCCGCCGATCGTCTCCGCCCGGGCGTCCGTCGAAAGCCATAGGCAAGCCATCGCGACGATTCCGACCCCGATACGCGCATGGCCGCTTCGCGGCGCAGCTCTGAGAGCGCCCCCGTTTACCCGATTGCACATCGCCGCCTCACGATGAATTTCCGTTAATTGCTTATCAAAGCACAACTAATTCTTATACCGAACCTGGCGCGGCGCGCCACCATTCCGCCAACGTTGCGCCGCGACTACGGCGAGATTTCTGCGCAGCGTCGCAAACTTGCGACACATAGTCATTGAAATCTCAGCGATATCACGCCGGCGTGAATCGTGGACAACCGGTCGCCGAATTCAAAACACGAAGCCCGGCGCCCGCCGAAAAGCCTCCAGGACATCGGCCGTGGCGTCGAACAGCGAGCGCTCGCTGAACCCGGCCGCCGCTTTGTCGACGATCACGCCGCGCGGCGAACCCGTGCGCGCATCGACGCCGACCAGGCGGCCGCCAATGGCGAGCTGGTCCAGCAACGCGCTCGGCATCGTCTCGAAAGCGCCGTTGACGAGTATGACGTCGAACGGCCCCTCGGCGCGCGCGCCCGCCGCGAGGTCGCCCTCGACGATCCGGATGCTGGCGCGTCCCGCCAACGCCTCGCGCGCGAACTTCGACGCGCCCCGATCGGATTCGACCGAGACCACGGAAGCGCCGATATGATCGAGAAGCGCGGCGCTGTAGCCGGAGCCCCCGCCCACGTCGAGCGCGCGGTCGCCAGGTCCGGTCGCCGCGGCCTGCAACAGCAGGGCGAGGGTCCGCGGCGCCAACAGCCGCCGGCCGGCGGTGGCCCCCGCGGCGGGCAGAGCCTGATCGACGTAGGCGAGGTTCATCAGCGCGGGCGCCACGAAGCGTTCGCGGGGAACCTCGACGAAGGCCGCCAGGACCGACACGTCGGTGACGTCGGAGGTCCGCAACTGACCGTTGACCATGCGCAGCCGATGCTCCAACCAATTCGTCGTCATTCGCGCTTCCCCGTTTCGCGATCGGCCCGAGGAGGGCGCCCTCGGACGAAAATGTCGAGATGGATTGGAGGCCTCGCCCGGAATCGAACCGGGGTGCAAGGATTTGCAGTCCTCTGCGTAGCCACTCCGCCACGAGGCCGACCGAAGCGGAGTTCGCTCTGGCGCCTCGCGATATAGCAAGTTTCGAGCGAGGCAAGCAAGGCGCGATTTCAACGATCGGCCCAGGGCGAATGCCTCAGCAACGGCAGCGCCAGAAAATACGCGGCGATGGCGATGAAGCCGGCCTTGATCCAGTCCGCGACGTGCAGGTCCTGCAAGATCGCCGCGGTCGAGAGCCCCAAAAACACAAGGCAAGCCGCGATATTGACGCGCCGCCATTTCCGCACTCGCATGGGATGAATGAACACGATCGGCGCGAACATGCCCGCCGAACCCAATATCAGGAGACCCGCGCACACTATCGCGGGCGGGCGAAGCACGAACAGATAGAGTGCGACTACGTTCCAAAGCGCGGGAAAACCGCGGAACCAATAGTCGCTGGTCTTCATTCGCGTGTCCGCGAAATAAAGGGCGGACGCAAAGATGACGAGCAGTCCCAGCCAAAACGACGCCGCGGCGGGCATCAGATCGGACCGCCAGAGCGCGACGACGGGCACGAGCACATACGTCAGAAAATCGACGACGAGATCCAGGACGGCGCCGTCGATCGTCCCGGGCGATTCGGACACGCGGGCGTAGCGCGCCAGCGTGCCGTCGATCCCGTCGATGAAGAGAGCGACGCCGAGCCAGGCGAAACAGAGGGGAAAGTGGCGCTCGATCGCCGCGTAGAGGGCGAGCAGCGCGACCGCTCCGCCCGACGCCGTGAAGAGGTGAACGGAGAACACCGCCGCGCGACGCGCGGGCGGCGGTCTTTCCTCGAGTTCCATCCCGCCTCCCGCACCCTCGAACACCGGCTGGCGGGCACTCGCCTCCGCCGGCGCCGTTCCCCCGAAAATCCGCTCTGCTTCCCCGCTCCGTTCGCGGCGACTCGCAAGGCCCCCCGCTTCGCCGCGCGCCGCGAGGGCGGGTTATCGTCTGGACAGCTAGAAAGCACGCATGCCAAATTAGAGCAATGGCCGACTTCTCGCCCCCGACAGCCGAAAATTGCGATGTCTTCGTCGTCGGCGCCGGTCTTGCGGGCGCAGCGGCGGCGATCGGCTTCGCGCGGTCCGGTTTTTCAGTGATTTCGTCTGGGGCGATCGATCGGCTCGCCCAGGGCCGCACCGTTGCGCTGCTGGGCCGATCGGTCGACTTCCTCGCGGACTTGGGCGTCTGGGACGAAGTCGAGAACTCGGCTTCGCCGTTGCGCTCGCTGCGCATCGTCGACGACACGGGCTCCCTGTTCGCGGCGCGGCCGGTCGAATTCCATGCGCGGGAAATCGAACGCGAAGCGTTCGGCTGGAACATCGCGAACGCGCGACTGGCGGATATTCTCGCCAGGTCGCTCGGGGCCTCGCCGAATCTGGCGCGCGTCGAGGCCAAGGTCGAAACCTTCGACTTCTCCGGCGAATACGCCGCAATCGGCGCCGCCGACGGACGCCGCTTCGGCGCGCGCCTTGTCGTCGGCGCTGACGGACGCGCTTCGAGCGCGCGCAAGGCGGCCGGCATCGTCGCGCGCTCGCATCGCTACGGGCAGAGCGCAGTGACGATGTTCCTCGCGCATACGCGGCCCCACGACGATTTCTCGACCGAGTTCCACACGAGGCAAGGGCCGTTCACGCTGGTTCCCCTGCCCGGTTCGGGCGAAGCTCCGTACCGCTCCAGCCTCGTCTGGGTGATGTCGGAGGCCGAGGCGCGCCGACGCGCCGCGCTCGACGACGTAGCGCTGGCCTCCGAAATCGCGGCTCGGGCGCACGGTCTCCTCGGCGCCATCCGGATCGAAGACGGCCGCGGAGTGTTTCCGATGGTCCGGCACTCGGTCGCGCGCCTGACCGCCACGCGACTGGCCCTTGTCGGCGACGCCGCGCACGCGTTTCCGCCGATCGGCGCGCAGGGACTCAATCTCGGCCTGCGCGACGTGGAAGGGCTGCTGGAGGCGGCGCGAGAGGCGCGCGCAGGAAGCGCCGATGTCGGCGGCGATGCGGCGCTCGCGCGTTATGCGACCGCGCGCCGGGCCGACATCGCGCTCCGAACGATGGCGGTGGATGGTCTGAACTGGTCCCTGCTGGCCGATTTCGCGCCTGTGGACGCGCTGCGCGGTCTCGGATCGGCCGCGCTCCGGCATATCGGTCCGCTGCGGCGGCTCGTCATGCGCCAAGGCCTCGGTCCGGTCCTGGCGCGGTGACGGCGTGGTCTCATCAACCGCGCGCCAACGTTGACGAGGGCCCACGAGCAAGATTCGTTGCATGGGGTCGCAGTCCGCGCTAAACTGATGACCATAGTCATATGACTAGGGTAAGATCATGTCTCACCAAGTATCAAAATCGCAGTTCAAGGCTAGGGCGCTGCAATTTTTCCGGCAGGTTGAAATCAGCGGCGAGCTGCTGGTAGTGACCGATCATGGCGAGCCGAAAATCGAAGTTCGCCCTTACCGGCCATCGTCGCACAAGGCCCTCGATGGCTTGCGCGGCTCGGTTTTACGCTACGATAATCCTACAGATCCCGTCGGGGTCGATGATTGGGATGCGACGCGGTGATCATGCTGGACACCCATGTTCTGATGTGGTGGGTCAACGGCGATTCGGATCGGATTTCGGACGACGCGACTGCGGCGATAGCCGCCGCATCGCAAAGCGGCGAAATCGTCATTTCGTCAATCAGCGCTTGGGAAATCGCCATGCTGGTATCGCGGGGGCGCTTGTCGCTCTCGATGGACGTGACGGCATGGCTGGCCGCTCTTCAACAGACAGAGGCCATCAGATTTGTGCCTATCGATAATGAAATTGGCGTGAAGTCTGTCGAATTACCAGGCGCGTTTCATAAGGATTCGGCGGATCGGATCATCGTCGCCACCGCCAGAAAATTTGGCATTCCCATCGTCACGGCGGACGAGAAGATAAGATCCTATCCACATATACGAACAATATGGTGAACAGGAACAGTCGAGAACGCAACCCGACGACTAGGAAACCTGCAGGGTTCTGGTTTCGCCCGCGCTTGCGCGGCCGATCCGTTGGATTTCCTTCGCTACGACGTGTCCGCCTCGCCTGACGCCCTTGTCATCTTCCGCAGCACCGCCGCCTGCCGGAACCACTGGCGCGCCGGTTGAGCCGGCAACCCACCCCAGCGCTCGCCCGCCGGCACGTCGTTCATGAGGCCCGCGCCGGCCGCGATCTGCGCCCCGGCGCCAATATGCAGGTGGCCCGCGATGCCGGCTTGGCCGCCCAGCGCTGCAAAATCGTCGATCACGGTCGAGCCCGACACGCCGGTCTGCGCGACGAGAACACAGTGTCGGCCGATCACGACGTTGTGGCCGATCTGCACGAGATTGTCGATCTTCGTGCCCTCGCCGATCACGGTGTCGCGGTTCGCGCCGCGATCGATCGTGGCGCCCGCGCCGATTTCCACGTCGTCCTGGATGATGACCCGTCCGATTTGCGGCACCTTCAGATGTCCGCGGGCGCCCAACGCAAATCCAAAGCCGTCCTGCCCGATGCGCGCGCCG
>Ga0209139_10000626_pt1 | contig 12394 bp, 12 predicted proteins | sample BogFormECP14_OM3_FD_188246 | JGI IMG/M metagenome (GOLD analysis project Ga0209139, IMG submission 188246) | Bog forest soil microbial communities from Calvert Island, British Columbia, Canada - ECP14_OM3 (SPAdes) (version 2) | ecosystem: Environmental > Aquatic > Freshwater > Wetlands > Bog ...
TGAACTACGAAGGGCGGCCGACGGATTATCAGGCGGCGCGGATTGAGTCACTGAAGAGAGAACTGGAAGATGTGGCTGGCGAGTTCGACGCGTTTGTTGCGAAAAAAATGCCAGGGGTGAACAAGTCTCTTGCACAGAAAAAAATGGAGCCGATTCAGACGATTGACCGGAAGACTTGGGACGCGAGCGAGAGCGATTCCGGAGCGGGGGCTGGGGGCGGCGGAATGCGGTTCCACGGATTTGAAATACGATGACGCCTTGCTAGCTGCGACGGCTAGTCTTTGGATTCGGGAGCTGCGAAATAGAAATGGTGGTGATTGCGGCAGGCTGGATTGAAGGGAGCGTCGCAGTGTGGGCAGCGGGAGTTGGATTGCAAGTAGGCGTTTATCGTTAGTTGGGTCAGGCAGTTGCCGCAGAGGACGGCTTGCTGTTGCCATTCGGAGTGGGGCCAGGGTTCAAGGGCGTGATCGGCGAGGGCTTCGTGGCAATCTTTGCAAGCGTAGTAATGGCCGCAGCATTTCATTTTGATGGCGATGATGTCGAGGGGGGAGTGGTAGTGGAGGCAGCGGGTTTGGGGATCGAGATTGAGGCCGCGGACGTCTAGTGCGTTTGAAGACATGGGATCGGGTGACAGAAGAATCAGGATAGCAAGGAAAGAGTTCAGGGCGATGAATGGGACGCACAACCCCAAGAGGGCGGCGCCCCTACGATGATAGGCCGAGCGCGCTACGGGGCTGGCGCTACCATTGTTGCGGGGGGATGTGCTATAAGAGTCGGGCCGTGAAAGGTGCCGCGAAGCAAGAACTTGCCCCGGTTCGGCCGGAGTTGGCGGAGGATTCCGTGGGGGAATCGTCGCCGGCGAAGGTTGAAGCGGAGGCGGGTGTCGTGGGGATGGATGCTTCGTGCTATTGTCCGGTGTGCTCGAAGAGACTGGAATCGCGGCGCTGCAAACTGGTTTGCCCTGTCTGCGGATACTACATGTCGTGCGCGGACTATTACTGATAAGCTTTGTGGTCCCGGCCCGGGTTGCCGCCGGAACCGCTATTTGACGAGGAGGAAAACACAGTGGCATTGAAGATGACGAACCGGGAAGTGGACGGAGTGTCCGTGGTGGCGCTGGACGGCCGCATCGTGCTGGGAGAAGAGAGCAACGCACTGCGCGAAAAGGTGAAGAGCTTGATCGCGGAAGGAAAAAAGAAGGTTGTGCTGAACATGGCGAACATCACGTTCATCGACAGCGCGGGCCTGGGAACGCTGGTGGCGGCGCATCACAGTGCGAAGTCGCAGGGCGCGGCGCTGAAGCTAGCGCACCTGGGGAGCAAGTTCCAGGAAGTGCTGCAGATTACCAAGCTGCTGACGGTGTTCGACGTGTACAACAGCGAGGCGGAAGCGGTAGCCAGTTTCGCGACGTAAGACGAGAAAGCTGCACGGAATCAGATTTTTGAGAGAGGGCACGCGTAGGCGTGCCCTTTTTGCTTTTGGGGGGAGAGCAATGGGTTCCCGGGATTGGGAATTTAGCGAATGCCTAGTTGATGGAGTTTTAAGGCTGTGAGCCTCAAGGCCAGAGTTGTACTGCGGTGTCTGTTAGCGCTTGGAGTGGCAGGGGCGATCGTGTTTCTTCCCGCCGGATCTTTGCGGTTCTGGCAGGGCTGGGTGTTCCTGTTGATTATATTTATTCCCATGTTTATCGCTTCGATTTACTTCTGCGAGCGCGACCCACAACTGGTGGAACGAAGGCTGCAAACAAAAGAGAAAATCGGGGAGCAGAAGCTGATCATACGGTTTGCCTGGTTGATTTGTTTTGGGGCTTTTTTGCTTCCGGGATTGGATTACCGGTTTGGATGGTCGCGCACGCAACCGGGGGCGGAGCCGCTGCGGCTTATGATCGCCGCGCAGGCGGCGGTTTTGGGCGGAAATTTGCTGACGTACTGGGTGATGAGCGCGAACAGTTATGCGGCGCGGACGATTCAAGTGGAGGAAAGCCAGAAAGTGGTTTCCGCTGGACCGTACCGGATCGTGCGGCATCCGATGTATCTGGGCGCGGCGATTTCCATGTTGTTCGCGCCCTTGGCACTGGGGTCGTATTGGGCAGTGCCGGCGTTCGCGCTGATTATCCCGATTCTCGTTCTGCGGATTCTCAACGAAGAGAAAGTTTTACGGCAGGAGTTGGCTGGATATTCCGAGTACTGCTTGGAGACACGCTACCGGCTGTTTCCGTTTATCTGGTGAGCGGCAGCCGCTGGACAACTTTTCCCCACACAGAAACAGATACCAGGTCATCCATCCACGCGGTACATGGCGATGCCGCTGAGGAGTTTGGGATAAAAGTCGGTGGATTTTTGGGGCATGACTTCGCCGGAGGTGGCGATGCGCATGACCTGGTCGACATACACGGGATTGAGTAGAAAAGCGACTTGGGCGGCGCCGCGATCGACGGCATCAAGAGCGGCGTAGGCTTCGCGCTCGTAGGTTAGATTTTTTTCGGCAGTGACAGCTTGCGGGGTGATGCCGAAGGCAGGCTCGAGAATGCCATCGTGCAGAAGGACCACGTCGAGTTCGCGCTGAAGGGGAGAGACGGCAGGGAGAAGCTGCGAGAGATCGGCGCCGCGGCGGAGCGTTAGGACATAGTAGGCGCGTTTTTCAGGTTCCGCGGTGGGATAGACGCCGATGGCGCGCTGGCTGCGCGACTGCTGGAGATGCGCCAGGAATTTTTGTTGTGCCGCGGCTCGCTGCCGGTCATCTGCAAAAGGAAACGGCTGGGCTTCGAACCAAGGTTCGAGGTAGCGGCGAGCTTCGCTCCACGAGAAATCGTGGAGGTTGGCGGCGACGCGATGCGTCGGAAGGATGGTCAGGCCTTCACTGGAGGTGTTGACGAAGGTCATCATCGCCAAGTCATAGGGGGCTAGATCGGACGGCGCGTGTTGCTGGCCGCTGGCTCGTTGATGGCATTCATTGCGATAGTTGAGGGCGGTTTCGTAACGGTGATGGCCGTCGGCGATGACGAGTTTTTGTTCCTGCATGGCGCCGCGTATGGCGGCGGTGCGCTGTGGGTCAGCGATGACCCACAGGCGGTGGACGACGCCGAATTCATCGCGGAGTTCCGTGGCTGGAGAAGCGGAGGACTCCGCGTCTTTCAAGATGGCGTCAATGCGCTGCTGCGGGTCGGAGTAAAGCATGAAGAGCTGGCCTGTGGATGTACGGGTGTGGCGGAGAAGCTCGAGGCGGTCGGCTTTGGGGCCGGAAAGCGTGTGCTCGTGGCGGAAGACGACGCCGGCGGAATATTCCTCAAGCTTGCCGACACCGATGAAGCCGCGACGGGTGCGCTGCTCGGTGGTTCCGGGAACGGTGTACTCCTGCGAGTAGGCGTAGAAAGCGGGAGCCGGGTCTTGCACGACGATGTTTTCGCGGATCCAGCTTTCGAGCGCGGCGGCAGCGCGGGTGTAGACACTGTTTTGCGCGGAATCGGTTGGGTAGACGCGGCCTTTTTCGATGGTGATGAGGTTGTGGCGATCAGCGGCGTAATAGTTGTCCTGCATGGATGGAGAGATTTTGTCGTAAGGCTGGGTCAGGACGCGATCGAAGGGCACGCGCTGGGGGTTGTAGCGAAACGCCTGGAAAGGGTAAACCTGGGCCATGGGGTCTCCGGTCGTGTTTTGTAGCGAGCGGCAAGCATTCTAGTTTACGCGAAGTGCTGGCGAATCTGAAAAATGGTGAGGCCCGTGGTGGAACAGATGGATTCACGCAGAATTAATGATTCGTTCAGGACTAAGAAAAATTGGGCGGGCAGCGCCGAAATCAGCGGCCGACATACTAGAATGGATGGTTTATGGCTGACCTGCGACTGGGCGCCGTGCGCGCGCTGATATTTGATCTTGACGGAACACTGATTGATTCACAGCGCGATTTGATTCATTCGGTGAACGCCACGCTGCGCGAATTGGGGCGCCGGGAGTTGGCGGAGGAGACGATTTCCGGATACATCGGACACGGCGCGCCGCAACTGGTGGCGAGGGCGCTTGGGGAAGGCTGCACGGAAGAAGAGCGGCAGCGGGCGCTGCAATTTTTCCTGAGTTACTACGAATTGCACAAGATGGATACGACGCGCGCGTATCCGGGAGTGGCGGAGACGCTGGAGAAGCTGGCGGAACGGCCTATGGCGGTGTTGACGAACAAGCCGGTGCGGATCAGCGTGAGGATCCTTGAGGAGATGGGACTAGCGAAATATTTTCGCGCGATCTATGGCGGGAACAGTTTTGAAACCAAGAAGCCCGATCCGCAGGGTGCCACGGCGATCTTACGTGAGCTGGGCGCGCCGCCGCGGGAAGCGCTGCTGGTGGGAGACTCCGAAGTGGATGTGCAGACGGCGAGGAACACAGGGACGCTGGCTGCCGCGGTGAACTACGGATTTGGTGTACACGACCGCAGAGCCTACCCGGCGGATATTTATCTGGAGCGGTTCGGGGAGCTCGTGCCACTTCTGGGCGCCGGCAACGATTGAATTATTGAAGCGATGACGGCGGAGCAGGCGAGGATGCGCTTCGCAGGGTGCAGATATCCAAAATGCAGGCGACCTGATGCTTTGTGAAGATACGCTTCCGCATCCAACTACGCGGGACGCCGAGTTGTGAACGGGTGAGCCGGGTATATACTGGTGAGGCATCGGGGGGCGGGAAAGAGAACTTCAGATGAAGCGGATTGCTATTTTCGTGATGCTGGCGGCGCTGAGTGTTGCGCGGCCGATACTAACCCGTGCGCAAAACAGCGGCGTGGCGGATTATGAGCGGCAGTCGCGCGAGAGCTACAAGCAATGGCAAAAGGCGACGAAAAGGTACGAAAAGAAGCAGCTCAAGCAGTTGCGCAAGGCCAACAAGAAACAGCGGAAAGCCATGAAGAAATACGCAAAGGCGCAGCGGCGGGCCAGGTGATGGCCGTGCCAATTTTTCTAGTCGCATCACAAACATTTCGCTATTCCATCTCGCTCATAGACTGATCCCTAGCCGCAAACACGTTCTCAATCTATTTCCAAGTTGGCCTGAAAGATTTCGTGAGGGCTTGCCTTAGCTTTCGACAAAGGGCAGACTCGGCGCGTGCTCATTGGACTGTTTACGGAATTGCTTGGGGCGGGGGGTGTGCAGCGGGCGGGCCGGCATCTGGCGGCGGTGCTGAGCGAACTCGCGGCCAGCAGGCATATGGATTGCCGTCTGCTGAGTTTGAATGATTCGCACCAACTGCATCACATGAGTGTGGGCGGTAAGGAGTTCGTGTTCACGGGGTACGAACGGAGCAAGGCACGGTTTACGGCGACGGCGGTGCGCGTATCGAGACGCTATGGAGAGCTGGTCCTGGCGGGCCATCCGAATCTGGGGCCCGTCACGCAGGCCATGTGGGTCGGGGCGGCGGGGCTTAAGACCATTATCTGCACGCATGGGTTGGAAGTGTGGGAGCCGCTCTCGACGGTGCGGAGGCTGGCGCTGCGCCGTGCGAATGTTGTGCTAGCACCGAGCAGGGATACAGCGAATCATGTTGCCGATGCGCAGAAGGTGAAGCCGGAGAAGATTCGCGTGTTGCCGTGGGCGCTGGATCCGGATTTTGAGGCTATTCCGGCGAATGGGGCAAAGTTGAAGCTGCCGCACGATTATCCCGGGGGGCGGGTGATACTGACGGTGGGCCGGTGGCTGGCGAATGAGCGTTATAAGGGGATGGATACGCTGATTACGACGTTGCCGCGGCTGTTGACGAGATGGCCGGAGCTGCAACTGCTGGCGGTAGGCGACGGCAACGACCGGGGGTGGCTGGAGGAACTCGCGGAACACAGCGGCGTGAAGCGCCACGTACACTTTCTGAGCGGGTTGAGTTCCGAGGAGCTCGCGGCGTGTTATTCGGCGTGCGAAATTTTTGCTTTGCCCAGCGGCGGAGAGGGATTCGGACTCGTGTATCTGGAAGCGATGGCGCGCGGCAAGCCGGTGATTGGCGGAGCGCATGGCGGGTCGCCCGAAGTGATTGAAGACGGCGTGACGGGTTACCTGGTGCCGCACGGGGATGCGACACAATTGGCTGCCTCGATTGAGACGTTGCTGGCCGACCCGGAACTGGGGGAAAAAATGGGAGAGTGCGGGCGGCAGCGCGTCGAGCGAGAATTCCGGTTCAGCGTTTTTGCCAAGGTCTTGAAGAAAATCCTCCGCGAACAATGCGAATCCTGAGCGTCACGGAAACCTACGCGCCTTTTCTGGAATTTGGCGGGCCGCCGGTGAAGGTGCGGGCGCTGGCGCAGGGGCTAGCCGCGCGTGGGAACCAGCTGACGGTACTGACGGCCGACTGGGGGCTTGAGAAGCGCATGAGCGCGGAGGGGGCGGCCGCCACGGAACGTTCTCCGTTTGGCTGGAGGCGCGTGGAGAATGGGGTGACGGCGATTTATTTGCCCACTTGGTTGCGCTACCGGGCGGTGAGTTGGAATCCCGCGGTGAAGCGATTCTGTCGGAAACAGCTGGGAAATTTTGATCTGGCGCATATTTTTGGGCTCTACGATTTTCTCGGGCCCGCGGTGGCGGCGGCTTGTGTGAAGCGAAAGATTCCGTACGTTCTGGAACCAATTGGGATGTTTGTGCCGATTGTGCGGAGCCTGCGGATGAAGCGGGTTTATCACGCGATGTATGGGCGGCGGTTGTTTGAAGAAGCGAATGCGATCATTGCCACGTCGGAGCAAGAGGTTGAGGAGCTAGCGAGCGGAGGCGTTGCGCGCGGGAAAATCGCATTGCGGAGGAATGGCGTGGAAGCGCCGGCTTCGTGGCCGGAACGGGGAACGCTTCGTAAGAGGATTGGGATTGCTCAGGATGCAAAGCTGGTCCTTTTCCTCGGGCGGCTCTCGGAGAAGAAAAGCCCTGACTTGCTGCTGAAGGCGTTCGCTTCGCTTGCGACAGAAGGCAGGGAGATGAATCTGCAACTGGTGTTTGCAGGGCCGGACGAAGGCGGGATGAAGGGGCGGCTCGAGGAAATGGCGGGGCAGCTTGGAGTGGCATCGCAAGTGCGATTTACGGGGCCCATCTTTGGAGAAGCGAAGTGGGCGGCGTATCGCGATGCGGATGTGTTTGTGCTGCCATCGCAAAATGAAAATTTTGGAAACACAGCGGCGGAAGCGGTGGCGGCGGGGACGCCCGTCTTGGTGACGGAGCAATGTGGGATCGCTCCGCTTTTGGCCGGCGTGGCAGGGCTGGTTGTGCCGCATGATCCAGACGCGCTGGCTCGTGAGATTCAACGTGTCACTAGCGACCCGGAGTTGCACGGACGATTGGCTGCGGGGTGCGCCGCGGTGACCGCGCGGCTCGGCTGGGATGGGCCGGTTGGCGAAATGGAAGCGCTTTATAACAAGCTTGCAATTGAGAGAGTCCCCAGTGCAAAATCTGGAGCGTTGGGATAGCTGATTGCCGACTAAAAGACACCTCCTATTCCGGGTGGTCTGGCGCATCGCGAACCTGCTGCTCGCCGTCGTGGTGGTGTCTTCGATCTACGCGGGAGTGCGAGAGTATTCAGTCCGGCGATACCTCGACGGTTTCTCTGACGCGATTGTGCCCAACAGCCTGCCGGAGGAAGAAAAGCTGGACGCCATTTTGAACTGGATGCGCGCCGAGCCGTCGCGTGCCGTTTCCGCGAATCCAGACGCGCTTGCCAAGCGGGATCCGGAGACGACTCTTACGTACAGCCAACTCTTGAATGTTTGCGGAACGGCGACAAACGCCTTTTTGAATCTGGTTCGAAGTTCCGATCTGCGGGCGCGCCGCCTGCTTTTGTTGACTCCTGAAAACCGTACGAAACACGTTGTGGCGGAGGTATTTATCGGCGGGCAGTGGATCATCGTGGATCCCACCTATCGAGTCATCATGAGAGATTCGGCGGGCCACTACTTGACGCGTAAAGACCTTCAGGATCCTGCGATCTTTGCCCAGGCAATCAGCGCAATCCCGAAATATCCCCGCGAGTACACCTACGATCATTTTGCTCATGTCCGGCTTGCGCGATTGCCGCTCAACGGATTTCACCTCCGAGGCGTGTTCGATGCGGTCGCGCCCGGCTGGGAGGAAGCGTTTGACTGGAGCTTGCTCCTCGAGCGGGAGTCGTTTTTTTATCTGGTAGCGAGCGTGGCCGCTACGCTCTTTTTCTTGCTGTTACGCGCGGTGCTTGCGTGGTACGCGGACAGCCGTTTGAGAATCCCTCGTTTCCACCTCCGCGAGCATGCCTTGCGCGCAGGAGTGGCCTTCTTTTCGACCCCGGAGATCAAGCAGTAGCGTGTGTGGTATTTGCGGTGTCGCGTTTGCAGCGCGGAGCACGGAGGCAGAGTCGCGCGTGCGGGCGATGACCGCCGCTTTGCGTCATCGTGGTCCCGACGAGGAGGGCTTTCTCACCGGGGATCAGCGCGCGCCCGGGTTGGCGCTCGGCATGCGCCGGCTCAGCATCATTGATCTCGCCGGTGGCCAGCAGCCCGTCTGGAACGAAGCGCGGGACGTAGCGGTCATCTACAACGGCGAACTATACAACTACCGAGAACTCCGCGAGCGGCTGACACTGCTCGGACATCACTTTTCGACGCAATCCGACACGGAAATTCTCGTGCACGGATGGGAGGAGTGGGGCGAGGAGTGCCTGGCGGAGCTGCGCGGGATGTTCGCGTTTGCGTTGCTGGACCTGCGCGGACGATTTGCCACCGCGCCTTTGTTATTTCTGGCGCGCGATCCGTTGGGAATCAAGCCGCTTTATTACACCCAGTCGCCGGGCGGCTTTGCGTTTGCGTCGGAAGTGCGCGCTCTGCTGGCCAGCGGCATCGTGCCGAAACAGATTTCGCAGGACGCGCTGACTTCTTACCTGTTGTTTGGCAGCACTTCCGAACCCGTGACGTTACTGGAGGGAGTTTTTTCGCTGCCGCCGGGTCATCGTATGCTGCTGTATGTCCCTGAGCGGCGGCGCGTGCCGAGGGCGCGGCCGTGGTGGGATCCGCAGACGAGCTCTGCTGCTCGCGACCCGCGCAAACCCAAGGATCTTGATTCGGCTGCGAAGCGGCTCCGACCGATGCTGGAAGATGCAGTGCGCGCGCATCTGATTGCGGACGTGCCGGTGGGACTTTTTCTTTCGAGCGGGCTTGATTCCGGAGCCATCGCGGCGCTTGCCGGCCGGGTGCAAGCGGGGATCCGCAGCTTTACATTGGCGTTTCCTGGCACGGCATACGACGAAGCACCGCTGGCGCGCAGGATAGCCGAGCGGTGCGGCACACAACACAAGGAAGTTCCGCTCGACGGCTCGGCGATGCTTGGGCGCATTGATGAAGCCGTGGCGGGGCTCGACCAGCCTACGATGGACGGCATCAATACTTACTTCGTTTCGTGGGCGGCGCGCGAAGCCGGATTAAAGGTGGCGCTCTCCGGGCTGGGAGGCGATGAGCTGTTCGCAGGGTACGCGAGCTTCTCGAACACGGCTCTGCTTCAGCGGCTAACGCGGCTGGCTTGGTTCGTGCCGCAGCCCTTGCGGCGTGCCGTGGCGCCTCTGATGGCGGGCATTCTCGGGATCAGGATGTCGCGCGATGCTGCGGGGAAGGCGGTTGCCGCTTGGACCGATCCCGATAGGCTGCCACATCCATACTTTTATGCGCGTGCGCTTTTCCCCCCCGGGCAACTCAATCGGCTTATGGAACCACGATTTCGCCCCAGCACGGTGGGTTCCGACGGCGTTACGCTGGAGCCGACCTGGCTTGGCTGGCTGGATCGTGCTGCAAGCGAAGCGGGAAAACTGGAACCGATTGCCGCAACCGCGTGGCTGGAAATGCGTTGCTATATGGCGAGCACGCTGTTGCGTGACACGGATTCGCTGAGCATGGCGCAATCGCTGGAAGTGCGTGTGCCTCTGCTGGATACGCCGCTCGTGGAATTCGTCAGTTCTCTTCCGGATGTGGCGCGTCATCGCGCCGGCTCGCAGAAAGCGTTATTGGTGGGGGCTCTGCGCAATATCTTGCCGGAAGAAATCCTGGGCCAGCAGAAGCGGACGTTTACGTTGCCGTGGGAAGAGTGGCTACGGGGGCCCTTGAAACCGAAGTTGGAAGCGAGTTTTGTCGACATCGCGCCAGCGCTTGCGCCGCACTTGCGGGCCGAGGGCGTGCGCGGCGTCTGGGGAGCATTTCTCGACGGGAAAACTTCGTGGTCGCGGCCGTGGTCCTTATACGTTCTCAACGAGTGGTGCAAGCGGCACCTCGCGGCATGATCCGCGCTCCTGAGGTAGACTGAATTATTCTGCGATGAACATCCTTGGGATAAATGCCTACCATGGCAACGCGTCGGCGGCCATTGTCTGTGATGGGCGGCTTGTGGCTGCGGTGGAAGAAGAACGTTTTAACCGCGTGAAGTACGCCGCGGGCTTTCCCGCGCAGGCCATTCGTTATTGTTTGAAAGAAGCGGGGCTCGAACTCAAAGACGTTGATCACGTGGCCGTGCCGCGCAACCCCTACGCGCGGCTGGGTACGAAACTTTTCTACGGGTTACGCATGCCGTCTTTCGCTCGCGAACGAGCGAAAGTTCTGGTGAAGTTCACAGGGATACCCGAAGCATTGGCACATGCATTCGAGGCCGCGCCGGAAAGTGTTACCGCGAAGTTTCATCGCATCGAACACCATCAGGCGCATCTCGCGAGCGCGTTTTTTGTTTCGCCGTTCGAACGGGCGGCGTTGCTTTCCGCGGACGGATTGGGCGATTTCGCCAGCACCATGTGGGGAAGCGGCGCCGGAAGCCGCATGAAGATAGAAGGCGCGATTGCGTTTCCTCATTCCCTGGGGCTGTTCTACAGCGCGGTCACGCAATATCTGGGTTTCTTGAAATTTGGTGACGAGTACAAAGTGATGGGTCTTGCCGCCTATGGCGAAGCGGAGCAGCTTGAGGCTCTTCGCGACATCGTCCGCACAAACGGGAATGGCTTCCGGTTGGGTCTCGAGTATTTTACCCATCATCGCACTGGTCCGGAGATGAGCTGGGCGGAAGCGGACAAAACACCGACGCTCGGCAAAATGTTTTCCGAGGCAATGGAAAAACGGCTTGGTCCGAGACGGAATCCCGAAGAGCCGCTTGAGCAGAGACACCGCAATCTCGCATCAGGGCTGCAAGCGAGGCTTGAGGAAGTTTATTTGGGCATGTTGAAGAAGCTTTCCGAGCGCACACGGTTGAAAGCTGTGTGTCTTGCGGGCGGCGTGGCCTTCAATTGTGTGGCCAACGGAAAAATTTTCGATACGACCGGCTTCGAACAAGTCTATGTTCAACCTGCTGCAGGGGATGCAGGACTCGCGGTCGGGGCTGCGTTCTATGTTTGGCATCAGATTCTCGGAGAGCCGCGCTCCTTCATCATGGATCATGCGTACTGGGGACCGGGCTACACGCGCGGCGAGATTTGGCGCGGGATTGACGCCAGTGGACTCGCGCAAAAAGGTTTCGCGATCGAGGAACTTGCTGAGGAGGATTTGTCGCGGCGCGCGGCGGCGATTATTGCCGATGGAAAGATTATGGGATGGTTTCAGGGCCGTGCGGAATGGGGGCCTCGGGCGCTTGGCAACCGCAGCATTGTCGCTGATCCTCGAAGGCCAGAAATGAAAGATATATTAAACCGGCGCATCAAGCACCGCGAAATTTTTCGGCCGTTCGCGCCGTCGATCCTCGCGGAAAAGACCGGCGAATGGTTTGAAAAATCGCACCCTTCGCCGTTCATGACCCTGGCGTATTCGGTTCGTCCTGAGAAGCGCGACAAAATCCCTGCGCCGACGCACGTGGATGGAACGGGGCGGCTGCAAACCGTTACGCGCGATGCCAATCCTCGCTATTGGAGCCTGATCAAGTCATTTGAGCAACTGACGGGTCTGCCCGTCGTTCTGAATACCTCTTTCAACGACAACGAGCCGATCGTCTGCCGGCCCGAAGAAGCGCTCGACTGCTTTCAGCGCACGCAGATGGATGCGCTGGTCCTCGGCGACTTTCTAATCACCAGATCGTGAATCGCATGCCACGAGCGACATTCGAATGAGAATCCTGCTGCTGAATCTCTACTACTCGCCGGACACCTCGGCGACGGCAAAGATGGCGGCGACAGTCGTGGAGGCGCTTTCCACAAAACACGAAGTGACCGTCCTCTGCGGGCGCCCGTCGTACGATCCCACGGAACGGCGGCCATGGCGGCTTTCCCAAACAGAGCTGGCGGGGAGCACAAAAATTACGCGCGTGGGTTCAACGGATTATCCGCGCTTCGCAATGAAGCGGCGAATTCTGAACTATCTGAGCTATGTGGGGCTGGCGATTCCGCAATCGCTGTTCTTAAAATGTGACGTCGTGTTGGCGATGACCGATCCTCCTTTCGAGGGAATCATCGGCGCATTCGTCGC
>Ga0209139_10000628_pt1 | contig 12388 bp, 8 predicted proteins | sample BogFormECP14_OM3_FD_188246 | JGI IMG/M metagenome (GOLD analysis project Ga0209139, IMG submission 188246) | Bog forest soil microbial communities from Calvert Island, British Columbia, Canada - ECP14_OM3 (SPAdes) (version 2) | ecosystem: Environmental > Aquatic > Freshwater > Wetlands > Bog ...
TGAGCGCGGCAACCACGCGTCGCTCTACGCTGCAGCCGGCCGCTACTACGACCTTTACACCAAGCAACACGAAGTCGAGAGCAACCTGTTCCTAGCACCCGGCGAAGGTTCAGGCGAACCAGAAGACGGCGACACCGCACGCGCATCCGCTGGTGGACGCGGCGGTGCAGCACTTCCCGACGCAATCCGCCTAATCCGCGGACAAAACAACTAAGACGTGTAGGGGCGCGCTTTAGCGCGTGCCTATGAACTGTCTGATGGAAGCGTCCTAGGGAACCACCCCGTCGGTTATACGGTGGTGGCGCGGCGAATGACCAGCTTCTTCGACACCGGCGGCGGAATCAACGTCGCCATTTTGCGAATCATCGCCAGCACCAGCCGCTTGTCGCCATCCGAAAGCGTGGTGCTGAAGCGCTTGATCTCCGCAAGAAAGCGAATTTCGTCTTGCGAAAGCTCGCCCAACATTTTCTGCGTTTCGCGGTCGCGCGGCGTCTCGGTCCCCGGGAAAAAATCCGCGAGCGAGATATCCATGGCTTCCGCAATCTTGGCTAAGGTTTCGAGGGACGGCACAGTGTGGCCGTTCTCCACGCGCGAGAGATAGCAGCGCAACAATCCGGTGCGCCGTTCGATGTCGCCTTGCGACAATCCTCTCTGGCTGCGATACGACTTGATGACTTCTCCGATGTTTACCCGCGGTTTTTCTTTTGGCACGATGGCTCTCCAAGGTCGAGGGGGTAGCTTAGTCACTAACAGCAGGAAGAGCAAGATGGAATTTGCGGGGCGTGATTCCAATCCGACAACGCTCTGTTTTTTGCCTGTGGAAAACCATGACGCGCCAAATTCGCGAGCCCAGCCCTAGCAATACCGCTGCGATGCCGCCAAACTCTACCGCTGCGTCGCAGCCACTGGAGACGGCTTCTCCAACCGGAATTCCAGCAAAGTTTCGCTCGGCACTTTCACTTCTTTTCCGCGCGTAAAAACCTGCACTCCCGCACCCGCCGCGGACCCAGCCCCAGCCCCAATCGCGGCGCCACGTCCGCCGCCTGCGATCGCCCCGATGATCGCACCAAACGCCGCCGCGCCGCCAACTTTCTTCGCGGTGTCACCGCCGCGCCCCTGCCCTTTCAAACTGTAGTCACTGCTTGCGACAGGATAATCACGACCATCAATCACAATGCGCGTCAGCTCCAACTGCAACTCGGCGCTTCCCGAAAAGTGCCCAGCCTCTTTCGCTTCCGCAAGGCGCCCGTACACATCGCTTCCTTTGCGAGCGATCAGCGTGTTGTTGATGTAGAGGTCGGTCTCCAGGCTGGCAAGAAATACATCGCCAACCTTATTCTTTGAGGAATCCACGCCGTCAATCATGCGGACCAGAAGCGCCTGCCCCGCCGGCATAGTGATTTCGCCGTACTGCGCAGCAGCATCCTGCGCTCGAGGAGCCACGGAAGCTGGGCTCGACGCTGAAGGCGGCGTGGCCGGCGGCATTGGCTGCGTCGGTTGCGGCGGAACGTCCCGGGACTCAACCGGCCGCGGCACATCTGGAGCGTTCGGAGCGGGAGGGTCGGCACCGGGCGGCGGATTATCGGCAGCAGAGGGGGGATTGTCTGGAGCGGGAGGGGGTGCCGCCGGAGGCGGAGGTGGCGTGTCTGGAGTCGTGTCCGGCGCGTTTGTCTGACCCGAGTTAGGACTGAACGTCACGCCAACAACATCGGCAACATTGAATGCCTGCACTTCGCCCTTAATCTCAAATCGCAGCACGGCTTGCGTGCCGCCCAGATACCGGCCACCCAGCACCCGCCCATCCTTGAGCGTGAGCGTATCCGCAATCGCGACACCGCCAATAAATAGCGAAAGCAAAAACGCGGCGACTGTACGTCCTCGACCGTTCATAACCTTGCCTCTCCCTGAAAGCGCTGCGCAAAAGATATCGTGCAGCGCCGCTGCTCCCACACCACTAGACCCAGCATCCTATCCCGTCTACCAACCCCAGTTGTTTGGATGATGCGCCCGAATCCAGGGTTGTGCAAAATCGTCGCCCTATTGCGTAGCTTGGTAGAGCTGCCGGGTAATTTCGGCCATGAGCGCCGAGCTGTCCTTCTTGTCCGCAAGCCCTCGAACCAGAATCACCAGCACAAACGGCCGCGGCCCGAAAACGATCGCCGCGTCGTGATGAATCTTCGTAATCTCGCCCGTCTTGTGCGCCACCCGCGTGCCTGGCGGCAGCCCCGCGGGAATGCCCTCGTTAAATTTCTGCCGCTCCAGAATTTCGATCATTTGCCGCGAAGACTCCTGATCGACAGCCTCGCCGCGGGCGACCGCTTCCAACAACTGCTGCAGCCCGCGCGCTGTCGTCGTGTTGTTCATGCCCTTCTGAAACGCCTTATTGTCCTCAACGCCGCGCAGCACACTCATTCCGTCCGCGTGCAACGCGTGAACTGTAGCTCGTATATTTTCAACGCCAAGTCTTTCGATCAAAAGATTCGTCGCCAGATTGCTGCTGACGGTGATCATCAACTCGAGCAGCTGCCGCAGCGTGCGCGTCTGCCCCGCCGCCTTATACAAATCCGTCTCCGAGTCATCCGCCGGATCAAGCGTATAGATCGAACCGTCCGCCAAACTATGAAATTCATTCTTAACCAGCAGCGGATCGTCGAGTTTTAACTTGCCCTGCTGCGCCTGATGAAAGAGCTCAATCATCACCGGTATTTTCATCGTGCTGGCAGCATGAAAGATATCCTCCTCGTGAAACGAATAGGCCGTCCGTCCATCAAGCGCGCGAAATGCGATGCCAACATCGGCCCCACTCGCGCGGATCCGTTCCTCGATAACCGCAACCACTTTCGGATCCACGGTTTGCGCCCGCGTTTGCCCTGAAGCGAAAGTACTAACGAAGGTGAGAGCCACACAGAAAGCGCTACCGGCTATGAGGAGAGAAATCAGGTGAGAGAATCGATCATCGAATTTCATCGGCGGGGCATCTTGCCCCAAGCGGCCGGGCGTTGCAACTCACAAAAAATGGGCCCAAGCAGGAAAAACTTGGGCCCACAGGGACTTAGGTGCTGACCCGCTGAACCGAATGGTTCGCTGCGTCTTGCGGGCGCTCAGAACCCGCGTTCAGCCGCGTCTGCATCTTCCGCCAGTTGCATCGCAACCCGGAAGAACTCCTTGGACTGTCCAACAAATAGCCCGTCTGCTGTGAACGACGCGATGGTCGCGACTGCACCGGCAAATCGGTCATCGGTCGGCCGAATCACCGCACAATGAGGCAATTTTGCGCTGATGAATTCGCACGGCACAGGAAAGATCAAGCTGGGCTGAACCAAATTAGCCGGTTGCAGCGGCGGATTGTTGAAAAAATCCGGGAACGTCAAGCCCGAGTCCGACACCGGCGCGACAGTGGCTTGTACTCCATTCCCCGCGAAGTCCACCCATTCGAGGAAGTGAGCGATTTCATCCCCGCCGATGGCTTGTGTAATTTTCAGCACTTCGAGGCTGGTAGCTTTCCTCCCAAGCGCCTGATAAAGGCTCGATCCACCTTGTTCGATGTAACCGAAGTGGAATGCCGCCGTATTGGCGATCACCTGAATATGGTTCGGGTTGTTGGGACTGTTGAAGTCCGCGTCGGAAACAGGAATCGCCGTACGGTTCGTGATGGTGATCGCTTGAGGAAAGGTGGCGCCGAAATCAGGGTTCGTAGTGCTGCGATACCGCACGAACCAACTGGTGTCCACGTTGAGGTGCATAAGATTCGTAAGGCGAAGCAGCGTTGTCGACGCTCCCGTCGCGGTGCTTCCCTTGAGTGTGCGGAACGGGTCCAGGTCAACCGGATCCGCGCCCTTCGACTCGAGGTAGGCATTCAAGAACGTCGCATGGCTAATCTCGTCGAGTGTGTTGCTGGCAATGTATTGCGGGCCATCGCCATCAAGGTTCGAGAGGGCCGTTTGATACGGGTTCATCGACTGGTTCGGATTGATCTCTGGCGGCTGTTCGTTTCCGATCCCGCCCAACTCCGCATATTGTATCCAAAGGTCCGATTCGATGATCTCCGCCGCCGCAAGGAAGCGAAGAATGGCCACGTCTCCCTTGGTGAGTTGCGCGTCGTCATCATCCCGGTCGCGGTCAAAAGCAGCCAACTTCCCCGGCAACAAGCCAGCGCCCAATGTTGCAGCACCCGCCGCCACCGCTCCATTCGTCAAAAACGAACGCCTGTTTGCACTTCGTGAGAACACATTCCCCTCTTTTGACATTGGTCTTTCTCCTTTTTCTTTCCGAATTCAGGCTTTCTGAAGTTTCTTGCGTTACATGGAAGGACTTGCGCAAAACGGTTACTCGGCTCGCGTTGTTGAAATTCCGTCCAACTGGTCAGCATTTCATCTCCGAACCAGCCCGCTATCTAGCGGAACGAGAAGGGCCGGCCGAGCGCGCTCCGGCCCCTCTTCGGTGGCTATTGGACGGTAAGAGACACTGAGGTCGAGTGGGTGAGACTGCCGGACGTCCCGGTAATCATCACCGTGGTCATCCCACGCTGAGTTCCGGTAACACCAGATGGCGCCTTATAACCGCAGCCAGAAGCCACGAGCAGGCAAGCAGTCACGATGAGAACGGCAACGCTGCCAACAAGGTAGCGAGTCGACATCCTCTTCGCCTGCTTCTGCTTTCGCGGGGCGCCAAAAATGAATGCTGCAAAGAGTGCAAACGCGGGAATCGGAAGCAAATTTGCGTAGATTCTTCCGCCGGTATTTTTCGCCATCGCAACGGCAGGCATATACGGCGAAGACGAGGTAGCTATTGTCATCGTCGTAGTCACGGTCGCACCGCTGGCAGGAGACTCGCTCGATTGCGCAAAGCTGCAAGTGGACCCCAACGGTTGCCCCGAGCACGTCAGCGTCACCGCCCCGGTGAATCCATTGAGCCCGCCGAGCGACACCATAAACTGAGCAGGCTGTCCCGCCGCGATCGTCATGGTCGCTGGCGACGCGCTGATGCTGAAGTCCGCCGCCGGAGCCGCCGCGGCCGCATTCGCGGTGATGGCCGTGAACAAGCCGTGCATCTCGTTGGCAAGCCCCGCCGTGACGTACATTGTGTTTGGATCACCAGTCTTGCCGGTAGGGTCGAACACCAAGTCCCAAAGGGAGCCGTTGGTGATGACCGCAGCATTGCTGTCTTTCATCTGATCGATGAACGTGCCGGCGGTGAAATCGAACGCGTTGATCGTTCCATTGCCGAAATTCCCAACCAGCAACTTCCCTGCGAACACCCCAAACGTCGAAGGCGGAATCACCGCGCCCCACGGGGAATTCAAGTGACTGTCGGAAGTAATGCGGCGAACAAGATTGCCGTTTTCATCGAAGAGGTCCACAAAGCCGGACCCGGCGATGTTCATGGGATCGTGTTTAGGCGCATCTTGCAGCGCATAAGTCACGACGACCATCGGTGTGTTGTTCACAGTGACGACGTGGACGCCAAACGCGGCGTAACCTGGCGAGCCCGATCCAGTTGGAACGGCCGGCGGATTCGGATCCGTGAAATTACCGGAAAGATTGGCGAGGTGAAAATTGGTGTCGTAAACCTCCACTTGGCCGGAGCGGAAGTTCGTCGCCAGCAGGAAATTTCCCTGGCCATTCGTGAGCAATGCCAGGCCTTTGTAAACCGCGCCAGTTGCCGCTGTTGGATTAGCCGAATTATCTACAGTAAGAATGGAGGAAGCGCCGCCGGTCCAACCCGAGATCGTTCCATCTTCGGTATCAAAAATGAACACGCTCGTGCTTCCGCCGGCTTGAAACCCGCCCAGCGAATTGCCGACGCAACCTGTCGGTGTCGCGGGGTTCGAACTGCCCTTCGGCGGCGCAATCGTGAACGCCCCCTCGATCATCCCGGTATTCGTGTACAAAGACGAAACGCCGGTTGGACTCGCATTGTCGGAAATCCAGAATGGATTTCCGGGAATGATGCAGATGCCCCACGGATTGACAAGATTCGGATCGATGACCGGCGCGAGACCCGCTGTGTCAGAGACGAGATTCGTCTGCTTGTAACTGTTCGTCTGCGCCTGCGCCCCTGAAAGGGACATCATCTGCGCACAAAACAGACCCACAAAAAACACTAGCGCTCTTCGCATGATTCTTAATAGTTCCTTTCTTTTCTCAGGCATCTAATTTTTTGGCATGCCTAACGGGTTCTTCGCGGATTGGATGCATGCCAGAGCGCGGGAATAAATCAAGGCGGGCACAAGTCTTTATCAACCTGGAGGGCCATCAATGAAAACGACTTATCCGGAGTTGTTGCGTCTACCAAATATGGGATTCAATATGGTTTCCGCGATGGAATCGTCACCGGGAAGTAACGCGCCGCTCACAAACACGGGCGATTTGCCCAGTTCGACCATGCGCTTCGGCACGTTTGAGATCGACCTGGAATCGCGCGAGCTTCGCAAACAAGGCGTGCGTATCAGGCTGGAAGAGAAGCCTTTCCGGATACTTGCGGAGTTGCTCGAGCACGCCGGACGCGTCGTGACGCGAAAAACGCTTCAGCAGAAACTCTGGCCGGATACGCACGTCCGCTACGACCAGAACCTCAACACCGCCGTGAACAAACTACGGGAATTGCTGAGTGACTCCGCGCAAAGCCCGCGGTTCATCGAAACTCTGCCCCGGCTCGGCTACCGCTTCGTCGCTCCAGTCACCCGAAAAGAGCGAACACCCCCACTGGTTGTGATTGCCTCAGATAAAAAGATGCTCGCTGTTCTGCCCTTCGAAAATCTCGGCAGTGCCACCGACCGCGAATATTTCGCTGATGGTCTGACCGAAGAGTTGATCTCTCACCTCGGCCAAATCAACCCGAAGCGTTTCGGCGTCATAGGGCGCACTTCCGCGATTCAGTACAAGAGCACCAAAAAATCCATTTTGGAAATCGCCGCGGAGCTCAAAGTTGGCTACATTCTTGAGGGCACGGTGCGCTGTGAAGGCACCTGCGTTCGCATCACCGTCCAACTCATCGAAGCCCCGGGGCAAACGCACCTCTGGGCTGCCAGCTACAATCGCGAGTTTCGAGACATCTTGGGCGTGCAAGCCGATGTCGCACGCGCTGTGGGCCGCGCGCTCGCGCTCGAATTACTGCCCGAAGATCCTTCGGCGTGCGTGTCCTTCCATCCCGTCGCCCACGAGTCTTATCTTCGCGGAAGATTCTTCTTTGGCCAACGCACCGAGGAGGCGCTCAAAAAAGCCATCACCTCTTTCGAAACAGCCCTATCCATCGAAACGAACTGCGCCCGTTCACTCTCAGGCATCGCCGATTGCAACAGCCTGCTTTGCTGGTTTGGCGCGCTCGCGCCAAAAGAAGCGGGCGCGAAAGCCGCGGCCTCGGCCACTCGCGCGGTCGAGATCGATGCTTCGCTCAGCGAGCCGCACGCCTCCCTCGCTCTCGCGCGCTTCTGGTACGAACGGGATTGGCGGGGCGCTGAAGAAGAATTTCTCCGCGCCATCGAGCTGAACCCCAGCTACGCCTCGGCTTTCCATTGGTACGCCTCTTACCTAAACGCAATGGGCCGCCTCGACGAAGCGCAAACAATGCAGCGGCGCGCTCGCGAACTCGACCCTCTTTCGCTGATGCTCAACATGGGCGCCGCCGATTCTTATTTCTTCGCGCGCCAATACGACCGCGCCATTGAGCACCTCTCAGCCCTTCTCCAACAGGAACCGCGCTTTTTCCCGGCGCATTTCACGCTCGGCCGCGTCTATGTCGCGAACGGCATGCACGAACAAGCAATCGAAGCCTTCGAGAAAGCCGTGGAATATTCACGCAATCAGGAGGCTTTGGCGCCGCTGGCTCAGGTATACGCGCAGGTGGGAAAAACCGAAAAGGCGAACGCACTGCTTGAGGAAATGATCGTTTCCACCGCGGGCCGTTATCTTGCCGCGCCCATGATTGCGCGCGTCCACCTCGGCCTCGGCGAAGTCGAACGGGCGCTCGATTGGCTGCAAAAAGGCCTTGAAGAGCGTTCCTACTGGATGGTTTTTCTGAAGATGGATCCGGTCTACGACCCGATTCGCTCTCACCCGCGCTTCAAGGAACTTCTGACGGGGATGCGCCTCGATTGACATGTGGAGTGCGGCAGCCCTGCTGCCGCTTTTCTTCGCGAGTGACTCAATATTCGACGATCATCAATAAGCATCTCTGCAGGTTCAACGCCCCGCGGTCCTCAAAGTCGCCGCAACCGCGTTCCATCCATCCAGCTCGACAACAGCGTCCGTCCCGTTCAGCAGCGACGCGTCGAATTTCGCAGACACCGTCCGGCTTTCTCCCGGCAGCAGCGAAAAATAATTGTCCTGCCACAAGATGGGCGTCACGTCTTCTCCGCCCTTGCCGCGCGTCACGCGCAGATGAACCATGAACGCAACCGCACTCCCTGGATTCGAAACGGTCACCTGCTCTGAGCCCACACTCGAGACTCTACTCGCGGTCAAATTCACCTGCGGCAAGGTCGCCAACCCCGTCAGATCCCCAAACTCCGCCTGGGGCGTGTACACCGTGTCCTGTCTCTTCTCCCAGGCGAGCGTGTCCGCCTTGGTCGATAGCCAATAAAAATTGTCGCTGACGAGTTCCCCTCCCGGCGCGTGCAACTGGAGCCGCAAAAAATAAGTCTTTGAAAGACCATCCACTTTCGGAAGCTCAAACGCCTTTACAACGCCGTCAACGGGCAAATCCACGTCCGCGTCCTTAGAGAACTCCTCGGTCCCATCAATGTTATAAATCTTCGCGCTGACTTTCCTTCCTTTCAGCTCCCTATACGTGCTGTTCACCACCGCAACAGAATTGTCGTCATACGAATACTGCACGTGCACCGGCTCCATGGCTTTCTTCGTCCCAAAATAACCGCCCGCCGGCACCAGATAATAATCGTAGAGATGCCAGATCAACGATGGCCAGCTATTGTTCAGCATCCACTGAATCACGCCCGTGGCCGTATATTTATTTCGCCCGTACGCTTCGAACATCGCTCGCTGACCGTCATAAGTCATCGCCTGCGCCTTGCGCTCGTAGTCATCGAGCGAAGTCGGCGCACCGTACCGCCGTGTCAAACCGTCCGTAAAAACATTCACTGTCGTAAAACGCTCGCGCCCCGAGTGGTAATTCCACACATCATCAATCGGCCACAGGTGATCCTTTGGAATAAACCGCTCCAGCGACTCGCGAGGCGGAATCGCCGGCCCCGGGCTAGTCTCCGTGTTGTACCCGTAAGCTCCGCCGGCTTTCGTGTCCGCCAGCCAATAAACCGGCGGCACATACTCGTACGGCCCCGTCATCTTCACGCCTGACTTTCCGGTGACGGTCGTCTTCTCTTCCGAAGCCGAAGAAATAATCGGGTTCGGCCATTCCAGACTCTTCTCAATATCCAGATACATCTTCTCTACGTCCGCAGGCGGTGGTCCGTCGCTCCCATTCAACCAGACGAACACGCTCGGATGATTTCGCAGCCGCCCAATCTGATCCGTCAACGACGCTGCCGCAATCTTGCGCTGATCGCCCTTCCAATTCTTCCACCGCTCCCACGCGTCGCAGCAAGTCCAACCCGGCATCACCAAAATTCCCAGCTTGTCGGTCTTGTCAAAAAACTCGTCGCGATCGATTCGCCCTTCCAGCCGAATCGTGTTCAACCCCATGTCGCGCACGTACGCCAAATCCGCATCCAACTTCTTCGACATCGGCCGCAGAAACATATCCGGAGCCCACGCCGCCCCGCGTATCAGAAATTTCTGCCCATTAATCTTGAATAGCCGCGACCCGTTCGCCGTCAGCTCCGAAGTAACTTCGCGAATCCCAAACGTCACTTCCGCGCGGTCAGAAACTGCCACGGGCTCACCCACATCAAAATGAAAAACGGCCGTATACAAATTCGGCGTTCCGATCGTGTAAGGCAGCCACAGCCGCGGCGACGAGAGCTTCAATTCCGGAAACTGTTCCGGCGCGAATCGAATTGTTTTCTTCTCGCCCGCACCCAGTTCGACGTTCTGCTTCAGAACCTTGCCGTCCACCTCGGCGACAAGCACTCCCTTTACGCTGTTCGTAATTTCGTTCCGCAGCTCCACGCTCAGTGTCAGCTCGGCCGATTTATAGTCGTCGGTGAGTTTCGTTTTCACAAACGGATGCCGCAGCGACACAACCCCCGACGAAGTCAGCGTCACCTCTTTCCAAATTCCCAAGTCCTTGTCCGCAGGAGTCGGATTCCAGTCCACCCAGGTAATCCCCAAATCATTTTTCTCAGGCGCAAAAATCTCCAGTGCAACAGCGTTGGTCCCGTTCAATTTCATCGCACTGGTCATATCGAACTCAAAAATCCGATACGTCCCCGCAACATCCTTCGCATCCGCGATTTTCTTTCCATTCACCCACACATTCGCTCGGTAGTTGATCCCCGGAAAATGCAGCCAAAAATGATCGCCCGCGAAGGGCGGCTGCGCCGTGAACTCCGTCCGCCACCACCACGAACACTTGAACGGACTCCCCTCCGGCATATCCTGAATCGCAAAAAACGATTTATCCGTGTAATTCATCCCCGGCAGCTTCTTCAGATTCATCGCAAACATCGGGTCGGGATAAGTCCCGTCATCTACCAGCGAACCCACAACAGTGTTCGGTACAGTGGTCTTGTGCCAACCCGCAGCGTCAAATCCCACGGCGGAAATTTGCTCACCGGTCGCTTTCGCAACACACGACGACTGCATCTGCCAGTCTTTCTTCAACTCCACGCCCGCGCCCGGTGTGGCCAAATCTTGCGACGCCGCCCCCGCCGACGCCACTAACAAAGCCATCGTTACCAGCGCACACCGGTACAACCAATCAAAACGCACCATAAGGCTCCTCGCAGAAATCCCGCGACAATCAAATCTTGGCGACGCCCTGAAGCATCGCGCCGCCCATATTAAACCGATTCAACTCGATTCGGTCGTCTTTTTTCAGACACTTCAAGGCAGGAAGAGACTAATCCTTATACGGATCAAACTCATTCGCGCCGGCCATCGCCACGCCCACGGGCGTCAACGTATGCAAAATCCGAATACTCTGCCCATGCTCGGCCAGCACTTCCGGCAACCTCTTGTAACAATCCGGCGACTCATCCAACCCCGCCCCGCGCAGTTCCACATTCGCGCGCTTCAACCACCCGTTCATCATCTCCTGCGTCACTTTCGCCGCCCGCAGCACCGCGCCCGTCTTCCGATCCGTCTTCCCTTTCGCCTCCATGCGCCCCATCACGCGCCCGGCGCCATGAACGGTACTGTAAAGCGAATGCCGCGCCTCGTCATTCTCCACGCCTTCCAAAATGACCGACGTCTCCCCCATCGTCCCACCCACGAAACCCTTCTGCCCAGGAAACGCCGGCGTCGCGCCCTTCCGCACCACCCAAAGCTCCTCGCCGCCATGTGTCTCGCGCCACGCAAAGTTGTGATGATTGTGAATCTCCTCCAGAATCGGCGCACCAAGCAATTTAGCCACGCGCCCGCAAACCCAATCCCGCCCCGCGTACGCGTACTCGCCACCCAAATGCATACACGCAATGTATTGCTCGCCAAGATCGCCACGTGCGTCGATCACGCAAGGCTCCACATCCATCCCGTCCTTCGCCCCGGCCTTCTTCAAAAACCAGGTCGCAATCTTGTGCCCCAACCCGCGCGACCCAAAATGCACGCCAATCCACACCCGGTCCAACTCGTCCGTAAACAAATCCACGTAGTGATTCCCGCTGCCCACCGTCCCCAACTGCTGCCGCGCCATCTCCTTCAAAGGCGCCGCCGCCTCGCATTTCCAAGCCCGACTCTGAAACAAAGCATGGTCCACATGCTCCGCGTTCCGCTGGCCCACTCCAAAACTAATCGTCCTCCAAACCTCATCCATAATCTTCCCAATGTCCGCCCGCAAAGCCGCTCCCGGCATGTCGAGCAGCACCGCCTTGTTCCCGCATGCAATATCAAACCCAACGCCGCTGGGCGAGATCGAATTCCGATAAGCCACAACTCCACCAATCGGCACCGCATATCCCTTGTGGTGATCCGCCATCAACGCCACGCGATCCGCCGTCCGCGCACACGTCTTGATCTGGCTGATCGCCCCCTCGTCAGGCGTCCCCCACACCGGAATGTTGTCAATCATCTTCATTTAAAAACTCTTCGTGCGTCCGTGACGAACGTCGGTCCTGCCCCATGTCACGAGCGATCGTTTCGCATTTTTGTTGATCGTACCAGGGAAGGAAACCAAAGATGGTCCCGGAGGAGGGGGTCGAACCCACACGGCCTTGCGGCCACCGGATTTTGAGTCCGGCGCGTCTGCCAGTTCCGCCACTCCGGGCCAGTAACTAAAAATAACATGCCGCCGCGCCGCACTCAAGACGCCCTTT